>Ga0123327_1003628_pt1 | contig 11135 bp, 12 predicted proteins | sample BioC13SIPDNA_4_FD_89701 | JGI IMG/M metagenome (GOLD analysis project Ga0123327, IMG submission 89701) | Anaerobic biogas reactor microbial communites from Washington, USA - Biogas_R1_B C13 SIP DNA | ecosystem: Engineered > Bioreactor > Anaerobic > Unclassified | place: Washington, USA...
CATTAGAGAAACGCCGGGCGGGTGGATGAGTGCCGTACGGTACCCTCCGAGGACCTTGCGTAGGCCACCGTACGGTCACATGCGCCCGGAAGGATTCGAACCTTCGACCTTGGGATTAAGAGTTCTAGCGCCAAGTCTCCATAGTCTCCATAGAGTAGCTCTGAGCAGGTAAAACCTGTTCACATTCTCCACTGTCTTGGTTGGTGACAGCCAATTTCCATGTGTTTGGCTGTCAGTTTGGCTGTCAAAAAAGGAGGAGCTTCCCGGCCCCGTTCTGCAAAACACAAGACTCAGAGCGAGGCTTTCTCTTGCCCGCAAAGGTTCCCCCTGGGGTTTGCTTCTGCCGGGTCCGGCCTCGTGGAACCTCCCCCCCGGCCGGTCGGCTGCGCTTCTTCGCCCTTCCCCCCGTGGTTCGGCCGTTGCGATCGCTCCATAGGCGGGGCAAAGACCCGGCTTTTAAGTCGCGCCTTATCTACCTACCTATATAAACTCCGAGACTTCATATTATATTTTCCAGGGTTATGCACTATGCAAATATTTTATGCAATAGTTGTCGAGGGGCTTCCGGACAGCTTTTCCAGGGCCTGCGGGGCAACTTCCCTTTGCTGTAGCCAAAAGCCGGACTTCAAGGGAGCCTGCATAATATACCTGACCATGTAGCGTGGTTGCATAGTAATGGTATGACCATTATATCAATGCCCCTAGGCGAGAAACGCCCGTTGTGTCCGCCGCGAGGTGTAGGATAAAAATTCAGGTCTTTGCACGAGACCACGGGGAGGACATGCAGTGAAAATACTCGCCGCAGTCGTGGGAATACTACTGTTCTTTGTCGGAACCAGCATCGGCTTGTTCGGCGGTGACAGAGTGGCCTACTGGGTAGGATTGATTATTGCTGTAGTCGGGGTCTACCTAACCAACTACGGGCTCTCTATCCATCGTCGGTGGCAAGGCTTCAAGGAGCGCCGCAGCAAAGCCAACTACACCCTCAAGGGAGGCGGGATGTGACCGGAGACGGGAACGAGCCCTCCCAAATCGAAGAGACAAGTACCAAGAGCAAGGTGTGGGCCTACGTCGCGACTTTCTTGGCCGGTATTGCGGTGGTGTTGCTCTTCTTCATCTGGATCGGTATTCCGAGCGACTTTGAGTCCTACGCACATCGGAATGACAGCGTATGGCAGCAGCGAAACCACCCTACAACAACAACGACCGTGCGCATTCCCGAGAGGGTCCGGATTCCCGATGATATGGCGAAAGACATAGCCGCCAACGTCAAACAACGTCTGACACAGACTTTTGATTCCCTTGACCAATCATGGATGAACGCTCTTTTCGAGATAGGGGACGACTCCAGCCCCTTCAGTGATTCGCTATTTCGGTACTTCCGCATTGATGACGAAAACTACCTCGACAGCCATTTTGACTATCGTATGGAAAACATCAGAGACTATATAGCGCTTGCCGATTCAGTTCGCTATAACTTTTACGACGTAGATTCCGATTTCTGGTCTCCTCAATCCTATGTATATGTTCACGGTGTATATGATGAACCCGGTCTGCTTGTAGGCTTCTCCAGGAATTGGGATCAGTACCTTCGCAAGCTGAGCGGGATCGTCCGGCGCGTGGATGACGACCTGCTCGAATTCGTTCGTTACGATGACTTCCATGCAACCGCGGGGGACAAAGCTCTGCTGAACATGTGGAGGATTACCAAGGAGGAATTCGGAAAGGCCATCCAGGACTGCGGCTACATCGTGAGCAAACGAGTGAGGGACTTGGAGGATAAGTGGTCTCAGTAGCCCCAGAATATCCTACGATATGCGGACCTCGCCTCGCGAGGGGTCTGCCCGCTGCTGCCCAACGTCCTCCGGTCACCGTAGCTAGCCCCAGAAGCGTGGCAGATAAGGAAGCGTCCAGCGGGGAGTCACACGTGATGACAGAGAGCAAAAAGACGGTTGTGGAATAGGTCCAGATTATCTGCGCTCGATGTTGAGTTCTAACAGTCTCGCCAGCACTTCTTCCGACTCCAAAGGGTACTCCCACCCGTAGGCGGCGTACACCATACGGTCGAGCCTCTCGTGAGCCTGCTCCAGCCAGGTGGGCCGTTGGTTGTAGAGGTTGGTGAGCGTGCGCTTCTTTAGCTCAGCCTCAGAGACGCCCGTAGGGTTGAGCCAGCCGTTGCGGCGCTCGTCAAGCGACCGCGCTGCCCTGGCGATCTGCTCCGTGCTTTCATCGTCACACTCAGGGAGCGGGAAGGTCTCGAAGGTGGTGGTCGGGGTGTATCGGAATCCGCTCTCGACCTCGCGCACCTGGCCTCCAAGACGCCGCGCCCACAGCTCATGGACAGATGACTGAAGCACCCCGAATGAGTAGTCGTCGTCCCTAGCGAAGACCACGAGAGCATTGGACGGCAGTGTCTCGCGACGTAGCCATACGAACAGCCGGTGTTTCGAGACATTTGGCGTTGCGATGAACCGATATAGCCCTGCGATGGCTAACCGCATCTCCTTTCGCGAGCGCTCGTGCAACCACCACTGGCCGATGGTCGTGCGTGAGGTCCTGCGCACCGGCTCAACACGATCCTTGATGCACTCGAATGGCACCTCGTAGAGAGCCGCCTCTTCGATGCTCATGTCCGTCCCGAAATCGATGATCCACATCCCGCGGGAACGCCCTGAGACATCAGCTCCGTTGACCCAGGGGCGAATCACATCACGGTTACTGCGGCCGTCTGGGTTAGGGAGGTCAAGCATCTCCGCCGCCAACTCCGACGAAACCTCGAATGGCCCGCCCTTTTTGACCCCCTCAAAGGCCACCCCGAAGTTTTCCGCCAAGCGCTCTATGCGCGAGAGGTCTATCCCGGTGGTGAGATGGGCGTTGATGCCACTGGCCGGATGACCGTTCAGGACGCGATCGCTCTCTGAACCATCGTCGTAACCGACGAAAGAAATGTGAACCGCTGCCCCATCAAGTACCCAAGGCTCATCCGACCACGCCAGGAATATGTCCCCCGTTTCCTTGATGCGCTCTAGGACACGGCGGCTTGCACCCCCGCGTATTCCCTGGGTGGCCAGCAGCCCCACCCGCGTGACCCTACCCTCCTCCACCATCGCCCGCGCCTTCTCATGCCAATAGCAGACGAGGTCGGCCGTTCGAGGAACGCGCCCGGAATAGACGCGGAAGAGCGCGTCAACATAGGAGTCGCCAAGACCTGTCCTCATGCGCTGGCCCCCACCCAGGAATGGAGGATTGCCTATGATCACCGTCGCCTCCGGCCACTCCGGCTCGCGTGGGTTCTCGGGATTGGAGAGATCTAGAACGGCGTCCCGGCACTCGATGTTGTCCAGTGGGCGCAGGATGGGGTCACGGTCGTAGGCGAACCCGTTCGAAAGCATCCACTGGATGTGACCGATCTAGATGACCACGCGGGCAAGTTCCGCTGCGTAGCTGTTGAGTTCGATTCCGAGCACGGCCTCAGGACCGATCTCCGGGAGCTGCATGCCCTTCCCGATGGTGTCCGAAGCCCAGATGACCGCCTCCCGCTCCAGATCCTTGAGGGCCTGCAGGGCCAGGTAGAGGAAGTTGCCCGAGCCACAGGCTGGGTCGAGCACGCGCACCGCTCGGAGGCGCTTCATGAAGGCACCAAAGACTGCTTCCGGATTCTGGTCGACAGGAGTACGGGCGGTCACCTTCTTCCCTTGAGCGAGGAGCGCCTCCACCTGCTCTATGGTTTTCTCGAAGTCCCGGCGAAGGGGAGTCATGAGCACCGGGTCGATTAGGCGCATGATGGACGCGCGGTCCGTGTAGTGGGCACCAAGCTGGGAGCGCTTGCTGGGGTCAAGGCCCCGTTCGAAGAGCGTGCCGAAGATGGCAGGCTCAACCTGGGACCAATCCAGGCGGGAAACCTGGTCGATCGTCTTGATCTCCTCGGCGGTGAGGGGTAGGACCTGGCCGCCATCAAAGAGACCACCGTTGAACCACTGGATCCGCTCGGCTCCGAAGAGGCCACCCTTATCCGACATCTTGGTGAACAGCTCGGCCAACCCTTCGGTGAAGATGGCCGAGTCCGTCTGGGAAGCCGCAGTCAACCTTCGAAGTAGGCCGGGCGGTAACAGGCTCGCGTCCTCGGCGAACATGCAGAACAGGAGCTTGTTCAGGAAGTGGGCGACCTCATGGGGGTCGTGCCCTCGGTCACGCAAACGCCAAGCGAGTCTAGCGAACTGCTCGGCTGCTTCTGCTGTTATGTCGTCCCGGGTCTTACCTGGCCTTAGCTCCTCGGGGTTCTGCATTAGCGCGCGAAGAATTCGAAGCGGCTCGTGAGGGTCGGCCAAGAGATCGGCCAGATTGAACTTGTGGACTTCTACCGGCGTGTTAGTGAAGTTGGTGTGAATCTCGAAGCGGTCAAGGTCACAGACGACTAAGAGCGGCGGGTTCTCAAGAGCCTCGCGGTACTGGAGAAGCTGACCATAGGCTGTCTCCAGGTTCTTGCGCTTGCCCTTGTACTCCCAGGCAAAGTGGCCGCGTTTCCACACGTCGGCGAAGCCGTCACCGCCCCCGGTCTTCTCCGCACCCTTCTCGAACGCGTAGGTTTCGCCGGTGGGATCTGCTTCGTTCGGTGTGGGGACCCCGACCATCCGGCACAGATCGATGAAGTGTTCCTGGGAAGCCGCACGCTCGGTTTGCGTGCTCCCAGACCACTTGGTGGCGAACTCGGCTGGCGAGAGAACGTAACCCAGAACTAATCCTCCCCAACACAGCATAGTCAGGTCTTATCGTCGGAGTGGCTTCTATCCTACTACTTCTTGAGGACACAGCCAGAACCTAACTCAATTGCGCTCATACCACCTGAGGGAACAACGGCCGGCTAACTAGCCGTGAGCGTTTAGACCGACACCTCCACAGTCGAGGCCCGCGCGACAACGTCGCCGTCGGCTGCATTCCCGGGGTTCCGAGAGTTCCGGATCTTCCCGTCAAGTGCTCAAACGCGGCAGGAGATCAAGGAGATACGGAAATCATGCTAGAGGTCGAGATAGCCAAATCCGCAGAGGAGGTTTTACTGAGATCTGGAACGTTATATGCTGGCGACTGTATGCCTCGAATAGCCGAGGGACATCAGGAGATCAGGGAAAGGAATTCGCGTTTGCCATGGGCCTGATAGATCTGTTGGCAGAATCACCCGATGAGTTGCAGGATAAACAGGTTCACCAGCTAATCGCCTTCGCAGGCTTAGGTAAGCTAGTGGACGGAAGTGACTGCTCAACTGAGTTCCGCTGCTTTCTGGGGCAAGTACCCTCCACGAAGCTGCAGGACTATGCCGACCAGTGCCTCACTCTGTCCTTCACCGATTCCGGCTTGGCGCTTCAGGACGTGGTGAACGAGGTGGCAACCAGAATTGGTGCCCAGGTTGAGCCCGGAAGGTATCGCGGGACTTCCCAGCATGTAGGCCATGATGGGCTCTGGACCTTCCCCAGCGGGCATTCGATCATCGTAGAGGTAAAAACTACCGACGCATATCGAATTGACTTGAACAAGATCGCGAAATATCGAAAGGCTCTGACTGCTGAGGGCAAAGTGCAAGAAGACACCTCCTCAATGCTTCTGGTGGTTGGAAGACAAGACACCGGTGATCTGGAAGCGCAGATTCGTGGTTCAAAACACGCGTGGGATATCAGAATCATATCCGTGGATGCACTGCTGCGGCTCATGTCAACCAAGGAGGAGGTGGAAGACCCGGATATCATTCAACGTATCCACAGCATCCTAATTCCTCGCGAGTTCACGCGTCTTGATGAGATCGCGGATGTTCTCTTCTCGACCACTGAGGACCTGAAGCAGGATGTTCTCACCAGTGGTGATGGCGACGAGGTGGAGCAGGCGAAAAGTGGAACACCAAGACCCGTTCCGGTGGCTTTCCATGATGCTTGCGTGGAGAGAGTCACGAAGAGGCTTGGACAGCCCCTTATCAAACGAACGCGGGCACGTTTCTCTTCCCCGGACGGAAACACGGTCATCACCTGCTCTGTATCAAGAGAGCACAACCCTGATACGAATCCGAACTATTGGTTTGCCTTCCACCCGCATCAGCGGGAGTTCTTGCGAAGTGCGGGGAACGCCTATGTCGTGTTTGGCTGCGGAGATAGCAGCCGAGTGCTCTTGATACCTTTTCAGGATTTCGAGCAATGGCTGGACGGAATGTGGGTTACCCGGAAAGATGACCGCTTCTATTGGCATGTGGTGATCTATCGGCATGATGGCAAATTCCTCCTACACCGCAGGAAAGGAATAGAGAACCCCGATCTCACGGCGTATCTTCTTCCAGAGGCAGACCATTAGGCCCGCACAAGTAGTAGCCGTTACATCGTGCTCGTAAACGCCCTAAGAAGCCCCCTCTGCCACGGTTCGTGAGATAGCCGAAATAGCCTCATTTACAGGCATTCCCTAGGTCGGGGCCGAATCCGAAGATCAACCCCATCCTGCGATACCTGTTTGTCAAAAACTGCGTTTGTGAGCCTGCTTAAACAGCGGGTTTGGAGGTCGTCAAATCGGTGACACCGGTACACTGGATTAGTTTCACCCCCGTACCTTCGTTGGACGTGCCCGGCGGCGGCGTTGAACGTCTCTATTTCTTTCCTTAGCGGCTTGTCGCGCACATTGATCGCTGCAATAGCGATGCGCAGCAGACCTAGGTTCGAAGACCTGTCCGCAGATCGGGCACACCACCTTGCGCAAGGTCTTGCACGAGACCTTCACTTGGCCTCCGACCTCCCCGCTAGGTGGTAGCGCGTCTCGCTGCCTGTCCTGCTGTCTCTGCCTCGCCGCAGCGACCTCGGCGAACTCCATCTCCAGTGCCTCAATCTCAAGAGTGGAGAGCGGTTTGGAAAAGTGCATCCCAACCCAAAGCCAGTACGGCATTCTCAGCGAGCGCACGTTGCCGTGCCCTTCGCCTATTTCAGACGGCGCAGGTAGATTCTCCCAATCGCTGAATCCTGCCCTTTTGCAGGCAATTACCGAAACGTAACTCGGTTGCTTGCAAGACTCCGGACACTTCGCGCAGATCGGATTCGGAGAGCCGTCCCCGTCAGACATTTTGAACCTCAGTTCGGTAAGTCTGAAAGACCTGAAGAGCGTAATGCTCCCGAACCTCCAGCGTGGATTTGAGTCGGCCGAAGTCTTGCGACCAATAGGCATCGTGTAGGGCTTTCTCTTGTGCGTCCCACTCCGGCCCTTTGAGCGGACAATCAAACGGCCACCCAGCCGCGAGGCGACGAGTCGACTCCAGGATCAATGCGTCGGCTTGGTCTTGATAGATAAGAAAGTCGAGAACCTCCGACTTGTGCTGTCGGCAGGCTGCGATTAGGTCTTTCGGTATGGGCCGCTCGGGAAAGAGGGCTTCCAGTTGTAGTTGCCCTTCTAACTGCTTGACAAGAACGAGTTCCCGGTGGGCTGCTTGGACGATGGCGGCGGCCTTCATATCGTCACCACCTCTCCACGGGGGAGCGGATCGGGCTCCCGAAGATGCTCATCATGTGCCGAAGATGCTCTATCTCCAGGGATGAACATCTTCGGGCTCTCATGAGCACCTTCGGGGAGTGCCCACACCCAGCCAGCGGTCATTCCCTCCTTGCGACTCACCACACCAAGAGCCGATTTTGCGCGTCGTAAGGTGATATCAGATATGGCCGCGCTTCGGGCTTCAGAGTTCACCTGTGAGCTTGCAACCGGCCCATTGCTCAAAACCGTCAGGAGAAAGTCTTTGGCGTCGTCTATTGCACGTCGCTCATCGTCCGTGCTCGGCATCGCCAGCAAAGCATCGGCCTGGTGACTGCTCGTGCCTTCCCACGTCACCCGGGCCACCCCACTCTCGGTGGTCTCCAGTCGGAAGAGAAGCGACTCGGGAGGTACACTCAGATTGTGTTTCACGGCCGCGAGCACACGCCGGTTTTCGTCATCCGGATCACGAGCAATCAGAAGAGCACTGCGGGCCGCTCCGATGATGCCGATGGAGCCCCCGCCCCGATAGACGGCCGGGCCACCTGAAGTCTTATTGAGGTGGCGGATAAACGACAGGGCCGCTCCGGTCTTCTCTGCCAGTGCATGAGCTCGTGCGAGCACCCGCCGGATATCCTGGTCCCGGTGTGAGTTTGTATTGGCATCCAAGAAGGCCATCAGTGGGTCGATGATTATCAGCCGGGCATCCACTTCTCTTATTGCCCGCTCCAACCATCCGAGGTCATCGGGCATCGAGAAGGGATGGCCGCCCTGGTCGTCCGGGCAGGTCTCCAAAGCGATGATGCGCTCCAGGTCCGCTCCGGCCGCCAGCAGCCTCGGCACGATGGTATCTGCCAGACCATCCTCGGCAGAGACGATCACCGCGCCAGCGGGCTCCCCGCCTCCCGTGCCGTCCGGCATCCTGAAACCTCGCGATACACGGGCGGCGATGTCAAGAGCCACCGTGCTCTTTCCTAGCCCCGGGTCACCGTCTAGGACTGATACCTTGCCGAGCGGAAGTCGACCCGGCCACAACCAGAACACCTGTTCCGGCTTGACCGTGCTGAGACGTACACCGACCGACAAACCATCGGTATGGTCCGGGCTCCACTCTTGCGCGTTGGTGAGTTCTTGCAGCAGTGCATCCTCCCCGGAGCGGGTGAAGATATCGAGCCAGTCGGCTCCGGGCTCCGGGGGGATATGGAGATACACCTTATGACCCGATCGGGTGAGACGCTCCGCCAGGGCGGCCGCCTTACGTTGTCCGACCTCAGATGCATCGTTGTCGGCCCACACGTGGACGGCCCTAACCTCTGTAGGGATATCGACCGTTTCCAAACCTTGAGCGCTTACACACGACCAGACTGATTGACCTGTAGCTGTATGAACGGCAAGAGCCGTCTCGATACCCTCCGTCAGTCCAAGGACCGATCCGGCCGGGAATATCTTGATACTGGCGCCCCGTGTGCCGCCGTCCGTGGCCGGGCTCATCAGCTTCTTAGCCGGAAGACTGTCTCCGAGCTCCAGCTTGCCGGGATCATCGGGGTCCAGATAGGTTCGGTGAAGGGTGACTCCCGCGCCCTCACCATCGGTCACTTTGGCGACCATCGCCGGGAAGGTTCCCAGCTTCACAAGCTTGTCTTGCTCGTCATAGTCCCAGTAGTCGAGAGACGGATGGAAGCGGACCACCTGGTCGCTTACAGCCTCTAGCACGTTCCCCGACAGACCCCGCGATTTGAGATATTCGACGACGCGGGTCCTATCACCCGTCGTCCCGCTCCACGTAGTCTTGAGGTGGTCTCTCTTCTTCCTGGTATTGGAAGTCATCGCCGCCGACAACCGCGATTGATCTTGTTCAGCAGCCACAGATCATCCCTGCCCTTCTGTATGGCGGTCTACCCAGGAGGCCAGCGCCGCCTCCGTAACACGGATTGCCCGGCCCTTGTGAAACGCGGGCAGGTCTCCAGAAGCGATGCACTCATAGACAAAGCTCTCTGAAAGCCCGCACATCGTTGCGACTTCCGGCACGCGGAAAAGGATACGAGGTAGCGATATCACCGTGTCTTTCAAGAATCCACCTCCTCCAGAAGCAGGGCAGGCTCACCCCTCCAACCGAGGGCTCGGGCAAGCCGTTTGAGTTCGACCGACTCGGAGGGCGGGACTGCGCGCCCCCTTTCGATTTGACCAACGCGGGCCGGGTGAATGTCAGCCCGTTGTCCAAGTTCTGTGCGAGTCCAGCCCCTGGCCTCCCGTTCTTTGCTAAGCCTGTTCATCATCTCCATCTCCTGTGACTGGGGTTGACAACCCCCACTAGTACGTGTAAAATCAATAACATCACCATAGACAAGCATATACATCTACCAGCGACAGAGGTATACATTGGGGGCTATCTCTCAGTCACCGAGATTGGAGATCATCCGGGCAAGGATGCGCTTTATGCCCTCGTGGGTCGGGGATATTCGAATAAAGCACCATCCCGACGCAGCGGTTGAGGCGGCGTATGGAGATTCACGATGCATCATCCCCGCTCAGCCCTTGGTCTATGACCCCTTCGACGACCTTGACGGTTCGGGGCGGGACCTAGCTGAGTACCTCGCGGGCCAGTTTGAGAAGAACCACTTCAGGAGATCAACACCCGAGAACCTGGGCGACTCAATTCTCGGGCAGCGCGATTCCGTGGACGAGAGAGCTGTCCTCTGGGAAGAACTTGTTGATCTCACCTTCGCCTTTGAGGAAGCGGACATCGTGGCCATCAGCCGTTTCTACCGCAAGTGGGGCTCCCTAGGCTACCCAAGGGGACAGAAGCCGGACATGGTCGCCATAGACATGATAGAGCCTTGGGGGTGGTGCCTCGTTGCACTCCGATGGTTCCAAGAGGTCACCACCCTATTTAGATTCATCGAGGAAAGGCGGACTTCGGCCCTCTGGGGGCGCTTCGGAACACCTAGGGAGATCGATGTTCGTGCTCCAGAGGTCGGAAATGCTGTCTTTCCCAGACGCTCCCCCTTCTACGACCGACGAGACTACGAGTTCCGATACGACACACCCGATGTTGTGGTCAAGAAGGGCGGCAAACAAGTTTGGGTGACGCCCACAAGCGACGCGGACTTGTACCGCATTGCGCTCGCCCTAATACAAAAGGCCGTATCCCTAGAGCTACAGAAGATTCCCCTAGTACCGATGGACTCCCGTGATGCTGAGCCCATTGTATGGGGTTTCTGCCCGCCTGGCAGTTTCCACGCGGGTCTGCTTCAATGGTTCTTCGAGAAGCTGGCGGGGAAAGAACTTCAGACCTGCGCCGCCGAAGGCTGCTCCAAGCCTGTCTATCCCCCTCAGAAGAAATACTGTTCCCCTCAGTGCGAATGGCGCACTCGCCAAGCAAGCTACCGCGCTCGACAGGCAATGGCAATACGTCTGCATGGGGAAGGCGATGATTTGCCCGCGATAACGAGGAAAATCCAAGCCTACTTTGATATGAAGAAGCGCCCCGCAGAAAGCACCGTCGAAGGCTGGATTAAAGAGCACTCCGAGGGAAGGAGCAATGGTGGCTAGGAGCGTGTCGGGAAAAACCCGCAGGTGAAGTCTAGACTCTCCCGGGCCGGGCGGGTAGTGTGGCTGGAAACGACCCAGGAGGCGTGCTCGTGGCCCGG
>Ga0123327_1003634_pt1 | contig 11125 bp, 6 predicted proteins | sample BioC13SIPDNA_4_FD_89701 | JGI IMG/M metagenome (GOLD analysis project Ga0123327, IMG submission 89701) | Anaerobic biogas reactor microbial communites from Washington, USA - Biogas_R1_B C13 SIP DNA | ecosystem: Engineered > Bioreactor > Anaerobic > Unclassified | place: Washington, USA...
ACGGACGCGCATGGCCGAACGGGAACGACGCGCGCTGCGCCCAACTCCTGCCGCGGTCGTCCGACACAAAGATTCGCCCGCGCGGCTCTCCTTTTTTCCAACCCGAACCGCCGAAATCCATGGTCGCCACCAGCCGGCCCTGTGCAGCGACGGCCAGTCCCGGCGTGTAGCAATACACATTCGAGGGCGAGTGCGATTCGCACACCACCACATAGTCGTCGGCCAGCGGTCTGACACGCCACGCCGTTTCCGCCCGCGTGCCGGCCGCGATGGCGGCGATACCGATCATGATCCATGCTCTCGCGCTGATGCCCATACCCGCACTCACTTTCGTTGCCCTGCTCTATTTCAGTTGCGATGCGTCAATGACCGCATGTTTGACGTTCGTCCGCTTCCAGGTGTAGGTGACATGCACACGCCCGTCCGCGGCCAGGATCACGGCGGGATACGAAAATTCTGCCGCCGGCGCGTCCTCAAGGACCAGCGCTTCTCGCCAGCGGAGCCCGTCCTCGGAAAGCATCACCGCCAGCGGAGTCCGGCCCTTCTCGACCGGGTTGCAGACCAGCAGATGCCGCCCGTCCTTGAGTGTCACCGCATCCGTCCCCGCGTTCGGATTCGGCACCTCCAGCAACGTCATCTCGCCCCATGTCCGTCCCATGTCCTTGGAAAAGATCGAGAATACCCGCCGTTCTTTTGTCCGCCCCACCATCTGCAGCAGGTTATGCGGATGCATCAAAAAACTGGGCTGGATCGCGTTGATGTGCCGTCCGTGCAGGTGGCCGGTCCGCGACCACGCCGCGCCTGCGCCGTCTATCGTCTCGACATGCACGAGCCACGGACCGAACTCCGTGCTGGCCCCGCACAGCACGCGTCCGTCGGGCAGTGCCAGCGGCTTGTTCTTGATCGGCCCGATCATGCCGTTCGGCAGCCGTTCCGGTTTGGACCATGTGCGCCCGTTGTCGCGCGAGACCATGCGTTCACCCCACCACCACGTGCAGTCCGGCCCGACCTTGAAGAACAGTGTCAACGCACCGTCTTTTGCGGCATGCAGCACCGGGTTCCAGCAGGGATGCCGCGTGCCGTCCGGCTGCACGCCGTTGGCCACCTCACGCGCGGGCAGCCACCGTCCGTTCTCCCGCCGCGCCAGCCAGACACCGACATCCGGATGCTTCTCGCGCGTGCCGCCGAACCACGCCGCAACCATCCCCTCCGAGGTTTCCGCAAGGGTCGATGCGTGACACTGCGGTGTCGGCAACGGAGCGCAGATAAACTCCGAAGAAACCAATGCCTCCGCACACGCAAGCCCGGCGGACGCACCTGCTACTGCCAAAACGATCTGAATGCGTTTCATCACTCACCCCCTCAATTTCTCTCACTTCAAGACGACACCTCAGCATGCTGCGGGCAAAAAAAGGGACCGGGGAAGCCCCGGCCCCGCAGTTCCCGCGCGAGATGCTATTTGAGCATCATGACCGTACCGCCCTGGCTCGTGAGGCGCACCTCCGTGGCAGTGCGGATGATCTTGTACTTGGCGGGGAAACCGCTGACCGCCGGCTTGTCGCCCGTAAAACCACCGTCGGCCTGCGCAATGACATAGGTGGGCACCGTCAGCTCCGCGTCCGTCGCAGGCACGACCACGACCTGCGAGAGATCCAACGTCCCCGTCGCGGTCAGGCAGTCGCTCGCCGCGCCGCTGACCGTCACTCGGTAAACCGTTCCCTCGGCCAGCGTCACACCTTCCACAGTAAAACTACATGGCTCACGGTACCCTTTTTGGTCAAATACCGTCAACCCAAATAAGGCGGACGCCATCGGCAGACGTATAGGCGCCGGATGACATCAGGCAGGCCGGCACTTAATGTTGTTCACTTCTTGGTAGTAAAAATAGTGAAAAATATTTTTCGGAGGTATTGACATGCCGACATGAAAAAGTTCATACTGATGACATCAATTGCGGAACGGCTGATTTTTTCAACGTCCTAGGACTCTGGGTTTCGGTTCGTCGTGATGGAGGAGTTGCCTGAAACAGGGCAACAGGTGATTTTTTGAAGTGTGGAGGCTAGAAGCCTAGGTTCGTTATGACGCCAGCCCGTTGTTTTGAGGTTCAGCGTTCTCGCGTCCTTCTGACTCTTCCGGCATTCCACCGCAGACACTTTGGGACTGTCGCAGGTTTACGTTTGTGAACCGCGCAGGATAGGCGGGTTGCCTACGGAATCGTTTTTGGCCATGGGAAGCGGTTCCGCCAGACACAGAACAAACATGGCGTGAGTGAAGTACAGAAGGACAGAGACATGGACATCTATGTTGGCAATCTTGCCTATTCGACGAATGATGAGTCCCTGCGGAGCGCGTTTGCTGCGTACGGCGAGGTTGCTTCTGCGCGTGTCGTTTCCGACCGCATGACGGGCCGTTCCAAGGGTTTCGGCTTCGTCGAGATGCCTGACCGCACCCAAGCCCAGGCGGCGATCGACGGCCTGAACGGCCAGGATCTGGATGGTCGCACGCTGCGCGTGAACGAGTCGCAGCCGAAGCCGCGCGAAGAGCGTCGCGGTGGCGGCGGCGGCGGCTTCGGTGGCGGCGCCGGCGGCGGCTTCCGCGGCGGTCGTGGCGGCGGTGGCGGTCGTGGCGGTGATCGTCGCGAATCCCGCGAGACCCGCTGGTAACCCCGGCTTACGTGCTATGATTTGACAGAGCGGCCGGTCCTGTTCAGGGCCGGTCGCTTTGTTTTCACTTCTCTTTCTCCACCCGTACGTCGTCAACCCAGACCCGGCCCCGGTTGCCGTTGAGCCCGACTTCCACCGCCACGTCGCCGAACCGCGGCGGCAGCGTGACCGATACGCTGTACTCACGCCAAGCGCTGCTCCCCTCCGGCAGGCTCACCGTCTGATAGATCACCCGCCCCTCAGTCTGAACGCACCAGCGCAGGCAGGCGGTTTTCCAGTCGACATCGCCTTTCTGGACGTCCTCGCCGCGCATGCGGGCAGCGAGCCGCCAGGTCTCGCCCGGCAAAAATGCCCGCGTCGGCAGTGCCTGATGAATCAGCCGATAAGAAGCCCCGTCGCCATCGATTCGCACGCACGGATTATTCCCCTCGCGGACCCTTGCACTTCCTTCCGGCAGGTGCCACCCCACCTGCGCCACGGACCGCTCCGACGGCCAGCCGAGCCCCGACTGCACCAGCCGCAGAGTCCTGCCGGCAGCCCCGTCTTGATCGAAACGGCCATCCCGCACCACCTCGACCGGGGCAGCCACTGCCGCCACATCCAGTTCCTCGCCCTGCGCGGCAACCACGCGATCCTCGCACGACACGCTCATCGAAACCCCATGCCAAGCTCCAGGCCCCGCTGTGCCGGCCGCGCCGTCCAGCCAAGCCAGATGCAAATCTTCGCCGTGCAGGAACACGTTTCCCGGCCGCGTGCCGGTCCACCTCAGATCCGCCAGCCGAACCGTCACGCCGCCCGCGCAAGCGATGCGGATATCAGAGGGCAGCCGCAGCGGATCGGTCGCCTTCGCCGTTTCGCAGGTGCGCGCCTTGCCGCTGTTTGAATCACGCGACAAGATGACGCCTGACGCATCGCTGAAAACCGCGCGTGCCGCCCCGATATAAGTCGTGCGCTGCGAAAGGAACGCGCGGCCCGCAGCAGGCACCGTGGTGCTTTGGAATGCCGTGAAGCGGCGGAACGCGGGGCCGTCGCCCAAGGTGAACACGCTGCAGAACCTCACCGGGTGCCCCAACTTGTCGAACCGGCCGAAGCCCCGCATCTCGCCCGTGACACTCAGGCGCACGCCGTCGGCTTCCGCCGGCTCGATGCGCACGCTGGCCTCCACGTCGTTCTCTTGCGCGATGTGCTCGCCGTCGCGCGTGAACCCCTTGTCGGTATACAGACCGTCCGTCCGCACGACCGCCTGCCACCCCTCGCCGTCACGCCGCCAGAGCCCGGCCAGCGTGCCGGTGCGGCTGAGCCGCGCGCGGTAGTACCCGTTTTCAAACTGCCAGCCGCCGCCGACCGCGGTCAAGCGCGGATCGCCGCTGCCGGTATTTGCCGCTTGCCGCTCGCGGGCTGCGCAAATCTTGAAACGCACGTCGTCCACGCCCGATGTCACGCCATGATCGTCGCTGCGCCACGACACGGCCACGTTCAAACCGTGGCGGTCACCCATGCGGTCCAGCAGCCGTACGGAGGCAGGCAATCGCGCGGAATCGAAGGTGATCGAGAGGCCGCGCCCGTCGGGCAGCCGCACACCCACGCGGGCGTGCGCACCATCCAATCCGAAGGGATGCCGACTCGAATCCCACAGCACGGCCCCGCCCTGCGGCAGCCGGTAGATCGGACCGGCAACCCCCTGCATCGCCATTCCCGGATGACGCACGCGGAACGGGCTCTCAAAGCGGCCTTCCGCCGTATCGGCATACCAGGCGCGTGCCTCGTCGAGCGCGATCACCAGCGCCGCCTCAACCGGCGCGCCGCCGTCCGGCCACGCGGCCTGGACGTCCACGCCCCCATCCGTTTCGCGCTGCCGTAACGTAAGCGTGCGTCCCTGCCAGACGTACTCGGCGTCCACGCCGTCCGCCACAGCCGTCAACCGGGCAGGAACCGCCGCTGCCTTGCCCCAGCCGGCCGGCAGCGCCACGTCCATGCGTAACGGCGTCTCGCGCCACCACCCGGTGCGCCAGGCGCGCGCCCACCCGGTCTTGGCATCAGCCACCAGCGGACCGACCCGCAGCGTCGCGCCGCCCGCGCATGCGACATCGGCAGGCTTCGGCAGCGCCTCTTCCAACATCCGTGCACACGACGGCAGCGGCGCGCTTTCCAGCCGCAGAACCGTGTAGCCGAACGCCGGCAGCGACACCTCGCAGACGCCGCCGCGCAGGGCCACCCGACCTCCGCTCATTAAATCCCGAGCCCAGGCCGCGCCGCGCAACGCCTCGGGCAAGTTCGCCTTCGGCACGGACACTTTGCCTGTCACGGCCGTTCCGTTCAGATTCACAAGCACGATCGACGCGCGCCCGGCCGCGTCCGGCCGCGTGTCCCATGCATACTCCTCATGCCACGCCGTGTCGGCGCGCGCGGGCCGCTCTCCGGCCCGCAGGCACGCGAACACGCCGGCCGGCGCGGTCACGCTCAGATAATCGGCTGTTCCGGTGTTCAGTTCCGGCACCCGCCGCCGCACGTGAAAGATGCGGCGATACGCCGCGTAGTGGCCATCTTCCATTTCGTGATAGACCATCGGAATGCCGTGTATCCAACTGATCAGCGCCACCAGCGCGCGCTGCGCGTCCGCACCGTACCACAGGCCGGAGCGCAGGCTGTCGTGGCTCTCCACATGGCGCATGCGCACCAGATCCGGCACCTCGGCACACTGCTGCTCATGCAGCCAACGGCGCAGTCGCGGCACAAACACGTCGGCCGGGGCACGCCGGAAATCGTGCAGCACCTGGTAGCAGAGCTCAAAATCGTAGGTGGAGTCGCTGACCGCGCCGTGCACGCTCGCGCCGACCTCGGCCAGATTCGCGCCATCCGGCTTGACCTTGCGCACCTCCTCGCGCAAGGCGCGCTGCATGGCGAAGCCGCCCTGCGCCTGCGCGTGGCTGGCCCGCGCGTACGGAATCTCCGGATTCCAGTTCGGGATCTTGCTGCCGCCGCACGCGTCGATGCGGAATCCGTCCAGCCCGTATTCGCGCATGTAGAACGAGACCACGCCGCGCATGTAGTCGATCCATGTCGGCCAGTTGAAGTCAAAACACCAGTAGTGCAGCGTCGAGCCGTCCTCGTTCTGCGCCAGCCACTCGGGATGCGCTTTGGCGCGCGGAAACTCATTGCAGCCGCCGTGCGGCACGCAATCCTGCCAGACGCGCATCCCGAGGGAGCGGGCGCGCGCGGTGAACGCCTTGAAATCATCGGGCGCGCCGATCCCCTCTTGAAGTTTGTAGTAATCGCGCGGCCAATAGATCGACTTGTCCTCCAGCGGCATCAGCCAGATCGCGTTGCAGCCCAAACCGTCGATGTGCGGCAGCAATGCGGTGGCGGCAGGGAATCCTCCGAGATCGCGGCAGTTCGAACCGATCGTTCCGCCCGGATGAAAGGAGTAGAGAATCACGCGCTTGAGCCAGTCAGGCCGCCCCTCCGGCGGCACCTGGCCGACGGCGGCAAACCACTCGGGCAGACGCCGCAGCGCCGTCTCCGCATCGTTCGGCTGCACCCAGAGCCAGGTGTCGCCAACCCGCTGCGTCACGCCGTTACTCATATGCCCCTGCATGGCAAAGGATTGCGTGACTCGGATCTCGCCGCGCCCCTCTTCCACGCCCGTGCTGCCGCGGTCCGCGTAGGGCTGAAGTTCATCCAGCGCCCACACCACGGACCAGCCGCGCCCGTTCTCACCGATCACGGCACACGGGCTGCGCCAACTGCCGGTACGGCGGTCAGGCGTCAACTCAGCGGCCGCGACGCTGTGCGGCGGATACTGCGCAGGCAGCAGATATCGGCCAGACTCAGCAAGCGGCAACACGCCGCTCCTCACCCAAAAGCCCTTGATCTTCGTGGCGGCAGCGCCCTGCCACGTCACATCGAACCAGCGGCGCACCGTGCGCCGTTCAGGATCGAGCCGGAGATAGGCGTCAACCGTCCATGTGCCCGCCCTCGTCCGGCACCGGACCGTGTCGGATGAAACGCGCTCCACACCCTGCCGCTCAATCTTTTGGCCCCCGCCCGTTACCCACGCCTCGTCGTGACGGATGTCGTACGCCTGCTCGGCAGACGGTGCCACCACAATCGGCTGGCCATCGCACAACACCTCTGACATCCAGCCGTTCCGCGCATCAATCCGCACCGCGAAACGATCCGTTCCGAACAGCGTCCCGTGCGCGTCATCGCGCATCGGCACCTCAGCCCATGCGATGAACGCACCCCCCAAGATCCCTGTCATCAGTCCGAGCCATTCCCCGCGCATCTTATACTCCCCTCTTTTATCCGGTCACACTGCCGTAAAAATCAACCGGTTGTTATCATACCGGAAAGGGCACACACGTAGAACACCGAAACTGCCCTGCAAAAAAAAGCAATACAGCCGTGTTTCATTCGTTTAAACTACCGATTGATTTTTCCTAAAAGGGGTTAAATGAAGGTTTTTCTATTTTTGATCGTCCTCGGCGCGGCCTCAGCGGGGGGATGGTTTTACTACCAGAGGACGCGCGCGCAGGAGCCAGACGCAGGCTACCGCACAGCGGCTGTGCAGCGCGAGACGATTGTCCAGGAGATCCGCGCGACCGGAACCGTCGAGCCGATCAAAGAGGTCGAGGTGGGCACGCAGGTCAACGGACGCATCCTTCAGCTCTATGTCGATTACAATTCGATTGTCACCACCAACCAGATCATCGCGCTGATCGACCCCGCCGTCTACGAAGCGACGCACGCGAAAGACCGCGCCCAGCTCAAGTCCAACCAGGCGAACGTGGCGCAGATGGCCGCCAAGCTCTCGTTCGCCGAAAAAGACCTTGTTCGCAAGACGGAACTCGCCGCGCGCAACATGCTCTCCAAGGCCGAACTGGACGCCGCGCTGGCGGAACGCGACGCGCTGGCCGCGCAGCTCAAAGTCGCCGAGGCCGCCGTCGAGCAGTCGCAAGCCTCCGTTAAACTCTCCAAAACCAACCTCGACTACTGCACGATCCGCTCGCCGGTCAACGGCGTCGTGATCGCCCGCAACGTGGATGAAGGCCAGACCGTGGTCTCCTCCATGAACGCGCAGCAGCTCTACCAGATCGCGACCGACCTGTCGCGCATCCAGGTTTCGGCCAGCGTGCCGGAGGCCGATGTCGGCCTGATCCGTACCAACCAGCCGGTCTCCTTCACCGTCGACGCCTACCGCGACACCTTCCGCGGCACGGTCCGGCAGATCCGGCTGGCCGCAACCACCGTGCAGAATGTCGTCACCTACCCGGTGATCGTGGAGGCCGACAACCCCGGCGAGAAGCTCTTCCCCGGCATGACCGCCAACATCGCCATCGAGGTCGCGCGCACCGAGAACGCCCAGCTCGTGCCGGCCGCCGCGCTGCGCTTTAACCCGACCAACCTGGTCAGCGACATCCAAGGCCCGAAAATCTGGCTGCTCTGCACCAACGGGGTTCCCGAGGCGCTCGGCGTCAAGCTGGGCATATCCGACGGTACCCGGCACGCGATCGCGGCACCGGACGGGCTTGAGGGCCGCGAGGTCGTGCTCGGCCTCAAGACCAATGGCGGAACAGCCCCCAGCGGACCGAAGAACCCGTTCATGCCGACGCCGCCGGGCGGCGCGCAAAGCCGCACCGCGCGTCGCGCCATGCGTTAGGGCGAGCCCCCCATGCTGATCAACATCCAGAACATGTTCAAGACCTACCGCATGGGCGAAAACGCCGTCCATGCGCTGGACGGCGTGTCGCTGACGATCGGCAACGGCGATTTCGTGGCCGTCATGGGTGCATCGGGATCGGGTAAGAGCACGCTGCTCAACATCCTCGGCTGCCTCGACACGCCCACCTCGGGCACCTATCTGCTGGACGGCGTCGAGGTCAGCCGCATGAGCCGCGCGCAGCTCGCGCGCATCCGCAACCAGAAGCTCGGCTTTGTCTTCCAGAATTTCAACCTGCTCTCACGCACCAGCGCGCTGGAGAACGTGGAGCTGCCGACCTTTTACAACCGCAGGTTCCCCGGCCGCGAACGCCGCGCGCACGCGAGCCGCATGCTCGAACGCGTCGGGCTCGGCAACCGCGCCGACCACACGCCCGCTCAGCTTTCGGGCGGCCAGCAGCAGCGCGTGGCCATTGCCCGCGCTCTGATGAACAGCCCACCCGTGATCCTCGCCGACGAACCGACCGGCAACCTCGACACCCGCTCCAGCGTGGAGATCATGACGCTCTTCAAGCAGTTGAACCAAGAGGGCATCACCATCGTCATGGTCACCCACGAAGAGGATATCGCCGCTTGCGCCAAGCGCCGGATTCTGATGCGCGACGGGCAGATCGTCACCTGAACCGGCTGTCATAAAGAAAGGATCAGCGTCATGCCCTGCGAATCGCGAACGACCTGTAGCTCGTATTGAAAGTCTTGGAAGGTCAGTTTGCCAGCCTGCATCGCGTCAAGCGTGTCTCCGTCCACACGGACCGAACCTTCGTTGAAGATGACCGTGACCTTGCTTCCATCGCGACGACGGGCCGTCACGCGCAGCGTTTTTGAATCAGCCACGTTTGCCTCAAGGTTATCGAACTCGCCGGCGAAAATGACCGGCATCCATCTGGCGTCATTTTTTGAAAGGTACTCGTCCAAGACAGGTGGCGTGAAGTAAAGCGCCTGCCAGCCTTCGCAAACCTTCTCAAGGAACGGCTCCTCGAAATCGTCGCACATCTTGTGGATGTCACGGAACCTAAGCTTGCCTTTTTCCAACAGCAAATTGGCGCGGTAGTGCTTGGAGTTGTACCAGATGGATTTCGCGTCACCACCCCAATCTTCCAGCGCGACCTGTGTCTGCGGGCAGTTTTCAGCGTGGTCGGCAATGAAGCGTTCCGCCGTATCGCACATCCGCTCGACGATCAATCGGTGCGCCGACCGCTCTTCTGCGATCTTGTGTATCTGATAGGGCAACCCTTTCGAAATATCGTCCCACCCGAATGAGTTTTCCTGCCCCGTCTGCATGTATGAAAGATTGAGGTTGCCCGGTCCTGTGTAGATACGGAAGAACCAGTCGACAATGTTCGTGGCTTGTCCGCTGTACCAGACCGGTTCCATGGTGGGGCACACGGTTTTCTTGTTCGGCCGGATCGACTCGGCATAATTGTAGATCGGGTCCGGGGTCAGCATTTTGAAGACCGGCGCGTTGATCGCGTTGCGCATGTCAACGGCGGCGGAAAGCATATTCTTTTTCGACGGATAGTAGGCGCCGTTGAAATAACCGCCGCGAAGACCGTAGGCATCGGTATTGTCCTGCTCCCGGCAGATGCAGAATCCCTTGACGTCGTACTTGCGCTGCATATAGTCCATGGAGTGGGCATCCAGTAGCCAAGCCCCGGCGCTCTTCGGATAACAGCCGAATTTCTCTTTAAACAGACGGAACAACTCGTCAATCAGCTTTTCCCGTTCGGCCTGAGTGTAGGACATGAGGAAACCCGGGTTGATGTGCCAGTCCCAAGCCCATCCCTCCCGTCCGCGCCATGTGATGCCGACCCGCTCTACAAGCGGCCTGACGATTTCGATCCACACGCCGTATTCGGTCCGGTCTTGTTGGGCCGTTCGGGCGATTTCCATGATATCCGCCCGCAACATGGCGTCGTATTGGAGGAGAATGGTGTTTGGAAGCCCATATTTTGTGTTGAGCTTGATTTCCTCTGCGAGCGGTTTAACGAGGTCGAGTGCCGGATTGCGAGGTTCAACGCCGCGCACAAAGTTCACGATGTTCATCACATTCCGCGAACCGCCGTACGCATTGCCTGCTAATCCCGTAAACAGACAGGACACAGTTGCAGCCGCAAGAACAATCAGCTTTTTCATCTTCTTTTCTGCGGCGGGCTGATCAAGCCCCAAGGCGTGGCAGCAGTCGTGGAGGTGGTCGGAGGCGTGGGCGAAGTCGTTGGCGAACAGGGCGTGGGGAAAGGCGTCGCGCAGGGCGTCCTCCAGCGCACTCTCCCCGTCGGCGAGGCAGAGCATGCGCGGCACGGTGCCGCTGCCGCGCGCCAGGCCGTGCCTCTTGATCAGCGGCGTCACCAGGTCGATGGTCTCGCCGGAGACGAGGCAGGAGAACGACTCCGCCCACGGGACGGGCCGCCCGTCCTTGCCCAGCCAGGCGTATTCGCCGAAGACGGCGGCGCGGATCTGGCGCGTCCCGGCCTCGCCGTCCTTCCCCTTCACGCCCTCGGTGTCGGCGCAGCAGCAGTTGGCCGAGCCGCCGTCGGCCATGCAGAAGAGCGTCCGGGCGACCGGCGTCACAGCCGCCGCCGGCCTGCGCGGATACTGCCGCGCGTCGGGGGCCGGTGCCTCCTGCGCCGCGACGCAGGCTTCCCCGAAGGACAGCGTCATTTTCCTCAGCTTGGAAACGCTCACGCGCATGCCCGTGAGCCGCCGCAGCGCGTCCGCGCCCTCGCGGAACGAGCCGCACAGCGCCC
>Ga0123327_1003646_pt1 | contig 11101 bp, 7 predicted proteins | sample BioC13SIPDNA_4_FD_89701 | JGI IMG/M metagenome (GOLD analysis project Ga0123327, IMG submission 89701) | Anaerobic biogas reactor microbial communites from Washington, USA - Biogas_R1_B C13 SIP DNA | ecosystem: Engineered > Bioreactor > Anaerobic > Unclassified | place: Washington, USA...
ATGCCTTTTGCAGCCGGGTTTTAAAAATCATCGGCTCGGCTGTCCATCCCCGCAGCGGCACCCCGGCCAGCATTCCGGCCCCTGCCATGCCTCGCACAAAATCGCGTCTGGTCATCCCGATCCCCCTCCTCCATAACTTGAGCGTTGAGCGTTGAACGTTGAGCGTTGAAAGTTACCTCCTTGATCATTCGCGGCACGACCGCACAGTGAGATTACTGTCAAAGCCCCCATCCAAACCTACAATGCGGAGTGTAGAGATTTAGGATGGGGATGTCAACATGCCGCCCTAAACGGCAGTCGGCCGGTCCAGGGCGCAGGCGAATGCGCCGTCCGTGTTTGAACGTGTGGGAATACGTTCGATGACGCCGGAACAGACGATCTCGGGATGTGTGCGGCGCAAGACGGTGATCTGTCGGCGGTTTTCCTCGTGCTCAAGGCTGCAGGTGGAGTAGACCAACCGGCCGCCAGGAGCCAACAGCGCCAGCGCGTTCTCAAGCAGGAGGGCCTGCGTCGCGGCCAACTGCTTCATGCGCCGGGTCGTCCAACGCCAGCGGGCGTCAGGACGGCGCCGCAACACACCGCTGTTTGAGCAGGGGGCATCTAGCAGAATGCGGTCAAACGGACCGAGCGCCGCCAGCGCCGGGGACGCCGGCATCGTCAGGTCTCCTTGGTGGACCGTGACCCAGTTCTGACGCGTCCGCGCGAGATTGGCATGGATCAGAGCGATCCGGTCCTCGTGCAGGTCAAGCGCGACGAGTCTGTGCCTAAGATCATTTTTCCCTGGAACTCCCATGCGCCAGGCAATTTGAACGGTCTTGCCGCCCGGGGCTGCGCAGGCATCAAGCACGCGCAGTCCGGGGCGCACGTCAAGCAGATCGATGGCTGCCGCAGTGCCTGGGTCCTGCACGATAAAAGCGCCCTCGGCATATCCCGGGACCTCTTCGACACGCATGCCGTGCGCCAGCTTTTTGAAGGTTTCGCCATCCTCCTGCTGACCCACGGCCTCCGCCCCCTGCCGCGGGGGATAAGCCAGCCAAGTGTCGGAGGGCTCGTTGTTCCGTTCACAGAGCGCAAGCGTCTCTTCCGGGCCGAAACGGTGGCTCCAGCGGGTGACCAGCGCATCGGGGTGGGAGGCCCGTATGCCGATGGGCTGACTCGCCAATTCGACCAGCACCTGTTCGCGCTGGCGTTGCAGATTGCGCAGGACGCCGTTGACGAGTCCCGCTGTCTGCTGCGAGGTCATCTTCGCGGCCTCAACCGTCTCGTTGACGGCGGCATAGTCGGCCACATCGGGCATGAAGAGCAACTGACAGGCGCCGACCAGCAGCGCAGCCTCAGTCTCCCCTTTGGGCATTTTCTTGAGAAACTTCTCAAGTGCCCAAACGAGCGAGCGTTTGCGGCGAACCGTGGTGTAGACAAGGTCGGTGATGAACGCGCGGTCCGGACTGTCGGGGATCAATCTGTCCGGGAATTCTTGGGTAGCCAGCCAGCGTGTGATAATGAAGATTGCTTCACGTCGTGAACTCATGGGCGTGAATCATAGAGGAGGGTAATTTGAAATGCAAGCTGGGTGTGATTCAGTTTCACAAAACTGCATCACACTCGCACCCTTCTTGCGAGTGGCAGTGAATTGTTGTAAAGTCAACGCATGTTCAATGTCTAAAGGAGGTCGGCAATGAAACCGAGGCAAATCCGGGGCGATGTTTTTTGGATGGGGGCGATCGATTGGAACCGGCGGCTGTTTGATTCCCTGATTCCGCTGCCCGACGGCACCAGCTACAATGCCTATCTCGTCAAGGGCGACGAAAAAACGGTGCTGATCGACACGGTCGATCCGGCTCTGTTCGAGACCACCTTGAAGCGGCAATTGGCCGAGGTGCCGCGTATCGATTACCTGGTGGCGCAGCATGCCGAGCAGGATCATGCGGGCTCCATTCCCGCCGTGCTGGCGATGTATCCCGAGGCGATCGTGGTCTGCTCGCCGAAAGCCAAGCCGCTGCTGATCGATCACCTCGGGCTTGACGAGGCGCGCATCCGGACGGTCGCGGACGGCGAGACGCTCGCGCTGGGCGGCAAGACCCTTCAGTTTTTCCACACGCCGTGGGTCCATTGGCCCGAGACGATGGTCACGCACCTGCCGGAAGAGAAGATCCTGTTTTCGTGCGACTTTCTGGGCTCGCACATCGCCACGTCGCGCCTGTACGCGGGCGAAGATCCTACGGTGATCACGGCGGCCAAGCGCTACTATGCCGAGATCATGATGCCGTTCCGCAGCAGCGTGCAGGGCAATCTCAAAAAAATCCGGCCGCTGGCGTTCGACCTGATTGCGCCCAGCCACGGCCCGATCTATGACCATGTGGAGGGCATCCTTGCGGCCTATGAGGAGTGGGTGTCGGACCGGCTTGCGAACGTCGTGGTGATCCCTTACATCTCGATGCACGGCAGCACCGAGCTGATGGTCGATTATCTGACCGCCGCGCTGGCGGAGCGCGGCGTGGTTGTCGAAAAGTTTGAGCTGTCGACGACCGATATCGGCAAGCTGGCGATGGCGCTGGTGGACGCGGCGACGATCGTGATCGGCACGCCGACGGTGCATGTCGGGCCGCACCCCAGCGTGTTCAACGCCACGCACCTCGCCAACGCGCTGCGCCCGAAGCTCAAGTACGCCGGCATCATCGGCTCGTACGGCTGGGGCACCAAAGCCGTTGAACAGCTTGCGGGGCTGATCCCCAACCTCAAGGTCGAGGTGCTCGGCACCGTGATGTGCAAGGGGCTGCCGAAAGCCGAAGATTTCGCCGCGCTGGATACGCTGGCCGACGCGATCCGCGACAAACACGCAACCTTGTAACGGGCGTTGCCCGCACGGGAGAACGCGATGAAAAGCAGGGAACGGTTGCTCGCCGCGTCGGTCTGCCTGATGGCCGCGTTCGCGCGGAGTGAGCGGCCGAACCTGCTCATCATTCTCACCGATGACCAAGGCTATGCCGATGTCGCGGCGTTCGGCGGCACGGATGTCCGCACCCCCCACCTCGACCGTCTGGCCCGGGAGGGGATGCTCTTTCCGAACATGCGGTCGACCTGCACGGTCTGTTCCCCGTCGCGCGCGGCGCTGCTGACGGGGTGTTACCCGGACCGGGCGGGTGTGCCGGGCGTGATCCGCACGCAGCCGGAGCAGTCCTGGGGCTATTTCAACCCTTCCCTGCCCACGCTTGCGGATTGCCTAAAGCAGGCCGGATACCGCACCGCGCTCATCGGCAAATGGCACCTGGGGTTGGCGTCGCCCAATCTGCCGGGCGAGCGCGGCTTCGAGTATTTTCACGGTTTTCTCGGCGACATGATGGACAGTTACACCACGCATCTGCGTCATGGCCGCAACTACATGCGGCGCAACACGCAGGAGATCACGCCCGAAGGCCATGCGACGGATCTGTTCACGCGTTGGGCGTGCGACTATCTCGCCGAGCAGGCCGCGTCGTCGCGACCGTTTTTTCTCTATCTCGCCTACAACGCGCCGCACTTTCCGGTTGAGCCGCCTGCCGAGTGGCTGGCGCGGGTCAAGGCGCGCGATCCGGCGCTCGCCGAAACGCGGGCGAAAAATGTGGCGTTTGTTGAGCATCTGGATGCGGGCATCGGCCGCGTGCTGGATACGCTGGAGGCCACCGGCCTCGTGCGGAACACGGTGGTGGCGTTCGCGTCCGATAACGGCGGGTCGCTGCCGCACGGCCAGCGCAATGACCCCTGGCGCGACGGCAAGCAGAGTCATTACGACGGCGGGCTGCGCGTGCCGTTTCTGCTGAGGTGGCCGGGTGTGGTCCGCGCCGGATCGCGGTGCCCGTATGCCGGCCAGACCTTTGACCTGTTTCCGACATTCCTCGAGGCGGCCGGCGCGCCGTTGCCGCCGGGATTGGATGCCGTCAGCCTGCTGCCGCTTCTCAACGGCAGGACGCTCCCCGCAGACCGCGAACTTTACTTTGTGCGGCGCGAGGGCGGCGCGGCGTACGGCGGAAAGAGTTATGAGGCGTTGATCCGCGGCGGATGGAAGCTGATGCAGAATGACCCTTTTTCGCCGTATGAGCTGTACAACCTGCGCGACGATCCGCAGGAGCGGCGCAACCGTGCGCAAGCGGATAAAAAAGTGCTGGCCGAGTTGTCCGCCGCGTTGCGCGCGCGGATCCAGCGCGGGGGCGTGGTGCCGTGGCAGCCGCCCGGGAAACCATAACACGGGAGCAGGAAGCATGACGAACCGATATGTGATCGCCGCGCTGGTGCTGGCGGCGGGTGCGGCGGCCGCCGCGCAGAAGCCCAATCTCATCTTTATTTTGGCGGACGATCTCGGGTATGGCGAGCTGGGTTGTTACGGCCAGCAGGTGATCCAAACACCCCGGCTTGACCGCATGGCGGCCGAGGGCGTGCGGTTCACCGGCTTCTATGCCGGAGCCACCGTCTGCGCGCCGTCGCGCAGCGTGCTGATGACCGGGCGGCACCACGGGCGCACCCGCGTGCGCGGCAATGCCGGCAAAAACAACATGCAGGCTCAGGCGCTGCGAGACGAAGACGTGACCGTCGCCGAGGTGCTGAAGGGAGCAGGTTACACGACCGCGCTGATCGGCAAGTGGGGGCTGGGGGACGCGGGCGCGGCGGAGAGCGGGTTGCCGCGGCGGCAGGGCTTCGACACCTTTTTCGGCTACCTCAACCAGCGCCATGCCCACAATCACTACCCGGATTTCCTGTGGCGCAATGAGACGCGCGTCGCGCTGCCCAACGTCGTGACCGAGGTGGGCGGCGACGGCGCGGGATATGCCACGGAAGCGAAGGTCTATGCCGACGACCTGTTTGCCGACGAAGCGCTCGCGTTCGTGCGCGCGCATCGCGAAACCCCGTTCTTTCTTTTCTGGAGCATGGTGGTGCCCCACGCCAACAACGAGCGGGCCGGCGCGCTGAAGGATGGCGCGGAGGTGCCGGATTACGGGCCGTATGCGCAGAAGGCGTGGCCGGAACCCGACAAAGGGCACGCCGCGATGATCACGCGCATGGACGGCTACGTGGGGCGGTTGTTGGACGAACTGCATCGGCTCGGGATCGCGCAGCGCACGCTGGTGATCTTCACAAGCGATAACGGCCCGCACAGCGAGAGCCGGCACGATCTGAAACGTTTTAACCCGTCCGGCCCTTACACGGGCAGCAAGCGCAGCCTGACCGACGGCGGCATCCGCGTGCCGTGCATCGCCTGGTGGCCGGGCACGGTCGCGCCCGGCCGCGACAGCGCGCACACGGGCTATTTCGGCGACTGGATGGCGACAGCCGCGGAACTGGCCGGCGCGCCCGTGCCGCCCGGGTGCGACAGCATCAGCTTCGTGCCGACCTTGCGCGCGACGGGGCACCAGCCCGCGCACGAGTTCCTGTACTGGGAATTTCACGAGCGCGGCTTCCATCAGGCGACACTCTGGCAGGGGCGCTGGAAAGGTATCCGCAAAGGTCCGCCCGGTTCGCCGCTGGCGCTATACGACCAGCAGGCCGACGTGGCGGAGACCAACAATGTGGCGGCGCGGTATCCGGAGATCGCGGCACGGTTGGCCGAGTACCTGAATACCGCCCGGTCGGAGTCGGTCGACTGGGTGCCGGCCTGGCAGCAGAAGAAAGTCCAATGATCCGTAACCGTGTACGGGAGACAACATGAAGCGATACGTGGCAGGTTTAGGGTTGGCGGTGTGGGCCGCGTGTGCGGGCGGCGCGGAGGCGCGACGGCCGAATGTGCTGTTTATTCTGACCGATGACCAGCGCTGGGATGCGTTGAGCCTGGCCGGCAACCGTCATCTGAAAACCCCCAACATCGACCGGATCGGACGCGAGGGCGTCTATTTCCGCAATGCCTTCTGCACCACCGCGCTCTGCTCGCCGAGCCGCGCGAGCATCCTGAGCGGGCTGTACGCCCACCGGCACGGCGTGATCGACAACTTCACTGAGTATCCGGAGGGGGTCCGCAGTTTCCCGATGGTCCTTCAGGGCGAAGGCTACGACACCGCCTACATCGGCAAATGGCACATGGGCGAGGACAACGACATGCCGCGCCCGGGATTCAACTGGTTTGTGACGCACAAGGGGCAGGGCAAGTACTTCGACACCGAGTTTTGCTTCAACGGCGAGCGGCGCGAGACGGTCAAGGGCTACTACACGACGGTCGTGACCGACATGGCGGAGACGTGGCTGAAGCGGCCGCGCGGCGGCAAGCCGTGGTGCCTGATGATCGGGCACAAGGCGCCTCACAGCTTTTACGTGCCGGAAGAGAAGCACGCGCGCGCCTTTGAGGCGGTGCGGACGCCCTATCCCGAGACCGCCTTTATGCTGGATGACAAGCCGGCGTGGATCCGGCAGCGTCTCTACACCTGGCACGGGATCTACGGGCCGCTGTTCGACTGGCGCAAGCGTTTCCCGGATGACGCGCCCGAAGCGGTCAAGGATTTCGAAGCCATGAACCGGGCCTACTGGGCGACGCTGCTTTCGGTGGACGAGAGTGTCGGACGCCTCTACCGCCTGCTGCAGGAGCGCGGCGAGCTGGACAACACGATCATCGTGTTCATGAGCGACAACGGGATCCTGAGCGGCGAACACGGGATGGTCGACAAACGCACGGCGCACGAGCCCAGCATCCGCATCGTGCAGCTTGTGCGCTATCCGGGTTTGACGCCGGCCGACCGGCCGGTTGTCGTCGAGCGCCAGGTGCTGACGGTCGACCTGGCGCCCAGCCTGCTGCAGGTGTGCGGCGCACCGGCGCTGACGGAGAGCCACGGGCGTTCGTGGGTCAAGCTGGTGCAGGAGGGGGATGCCGCCTGGCGCAGCTCCTGGTTCTACGCGTACAATTACGAAAAGCAGTTCCCGTACACGCCGAATGTGCGCTGCGTGCGGACCGAGCAGTGGAAATACACGCGCTACCCGCACGGCGACGGCTCGCCGGACCGGCACCTCGAGGAGCTGTACAACATCGAGTTTGACCCGGAAGAGCGCCACAACCTGATCGCGAAAGCCAAGTATACGCCGGTGGCGGCGTCGCTGCGCGCGGAACTGGCGCGGCTGATGGCCGAGGCGGGGCTGACGCCCGAAACCGACCGCATGCCGCTGGATGAAGGGATCAAGCAGGCGCTGCCGGAAGCAAGCATCCGGTGAAAGGAGGCGGGGAAGGCCGGCGGCGAGGTGTGGTTCTCAGACGAGGCCGGCGTCAGGTCGGATGCGCACAGTGGCACGACATGGGCGCCAAGGGACTGGCAAGTGCGCGATCACCGGGCAGGAGACGCTTAATAACACAGCCCCCGGCAACCTCAACACTATTTTTTATTTATAGACTGACCCCGATGCCCCCAGAAACCTGCCCCCCTCCCGGCGAGAACTTCAGTAGGTCTGAAAGACCAGCAGCGGGCCGCCCTCGAAGACCAGCTTGAAGGCCTCGCCGAGCGCTTCGTTCAGCGCGGCCTGCCACCAGCGGGTGAAGGGCACCTGGTCGAGCGGGTACTTCAGGCCCTCGGCATAAACCTGGACGCCGGTGCCGAACGAGAAGAGCGAGACCTGCTGTCCAGCGTGCGACCGGAACTGCATGGAGGCAAGCGCCGGCGTAAAGATCCCTGTGTCGGTCAGCAGCACGACGCGAGAGCCGGCGCGCGCAGAGTCCAACGCATGCAGCGTCTGCGCGAAATCCGCCAGCCAGGCGAGGTTGCCCAGCGTGTGGTCCTCGCGCAGGCCGGTGGCGCCGACGATCACCACGTCATGCCAGCCCTGTTCCACGCAGAAACGGAAGGCCTTGGCGAGGTCGTTGGTCTCCTGCTCCGCCACCGCCACCAGACGGTCCCGGTGACGCGCACGGCTCGCGTCGGACAGGCTGTCGAGATCCCCCACGATCCAGTCCGGCGCGAAGCCCGCCGCCTCCAGTTTTTCGACCGCGCCGTCGCAGCACACCACGCGCCGCGCCGCGCGCAGCGCCGCCAGCGGCAGCGGATGCGACGGGAACGCGCCATGGGCCACGATGACACATTTGGAGAGCGGCGGATTCATCACACCCGTCCTTCCGTCACGCGTCGGCGCTCTTGCCGGTGCTTTCGTCGAGCAGCACGTTCAACGCCTGCAGATAGGCCAGAATACTGCCCTCGATCACGTCGGTCGAAATGCCGCGCCCGTGATAGACGCGCTCGCCGTCGCGTACGCGCACCGTTGCCTCGCACTGGGCGTCCGTGCCGCCGGTGATCGCGTTGAGCTGGAAACTCTCCAGCGTGACCTTGAGCCCCAGCAACTGGTTGATGGCCTTGAACGAAGCGTTGATCGGGCCGTCGCTCGCGGCGACATGCTCCACCAGCTTGCCGTCGCGCAGCAGGCGGATGGTGCTGACCGGCGTGATCGCGTTGCTGGCCGTGACGTTGTAGCGGTCAAGCTTGACACGTTCGGCGATCAGGGTCTGCACGTTGTGGGCCAGCGCCTCGATGTCGGCGTCGCTCACCGTCTTCTTGCGGTCGGCCAAGTCTTTGAACTTGCCGAACAGCTCGTTGAGGCGCGCCTCTTCCAGACGGAAACCCAGTTCGTTCAGGCGGTTTTCGAAGGCATGGCGCCCGGAGTGTTTGCCCAACACCATCTTGTTGCGCGGCAGGCCGATCGACTCGGGCGTCATGATCTCGTAGGTCAACGGATTGGCGAGCACGCCGTGCTGATGGATGCCGGCTTCGTGCGCAAAGGCGTTCTCGCCCACAATGGCCTTGTTCGCCTGCACGCGGCTGCCGGTGACAGTGATCACGCAGCGGCTGGTCGCATAGATCTTGGTGGTGTCGATGTTCGTCTCGGCCTGGAAAAATTCGCGCCGCGTGTGCAGCGCCATGACAATCTCTTCCAGCGCGGCGTTGCCCGCTCGTTCGCCGATCCCGTTGACCGTGCACTCGACCTGGTCGGCGCCGGCGCGCACGGCGGCGAGCGAGTTGGCGACCGCCAGCCCGAGGTCGTTGTGGCAATGCACGGCCAGCCGCGCCTTGTCGATATTGGGCACATGCCGCCGGATGTCCGCGATCAGTTCACCGAACTGCTCCGGCACGGCATAGCCCACTGTATCCGGAATGTTGACCGTACCGGCACCCGCCGCGATCACGCCCTCCACCACGCGGTAGATGAACGGCCGCTCGCTGCGCGAGCAATCCTCCAGCGAGAACTCGACATCGCCGCACAGGTTGCGCGCGTGCCTGACCATCGCCACCGCCTGCTCGTACACCGCGTCCGGCTCCATCTTCAGTTTACAGGCCATATGGATCGGCGAGGTCGCGATGAAGGTGTGGATGCGCGGGCGCTTCGCCCGGCGCACCGCCTCCCAGGCGCATTCGATGTCCTTGGGCAGCGCCCGGCACAGGCTGGCCACTGCGGCCTCCTTGACCACGCCGGCGATCGCTTTGACCGCTTCAAAGTCGCCGGAAGAGGCGATCGCGAAGCCGGCCTCGATTATATCCACGCGCAGGGCCTCAAGATGCTCGGCGACCAACAGCTTGTCGCGCAGGTTCATGGTGCACCCCGGTGACTGCTCACCGTCGCGCAGGGTGGTGTCGAACACGTAGATGCGTCGCATGTCAGGGCTCTCGTTCATGGTCGGTTTCCTCATCGCGCCCCAAGGGGGCTGTTTCTCGTTCTGATTTCCGCGCCGTCGCGCCCGCGGTCCGCCGCGCTGCCTCCGGGGAAACAAAAACTCCCGCGGCAGCGTTCACTGACCCACGGGAGTTCTGGCCTTGCCTTCGCACTGCGAAAAACCTAAACGCCAAGCGTCCCGTGGCCGCACAGCAGCCACAAGCCGGTAAGTCGCAGGTTAAACGCTATGACACGGGTAGTCATCGGGGAGCATGATGACACAGCCCGCCCTCCGCAGACAAGCGGAATATACAATTATTTAACCTTTTTCGGTTTGTTGACGCGGTGCATTTTTGCTAAATTATTTCTTTCTTGTCCGAGACAGGACAGACACGAGTGGTACGTCCCGGTCGGGTGACCGGTCCCGCTGCCCTCACAAACAGTCACAGACTAACCCAAAAACGTCAGCCGGACATCGCGGCGCCGCAACGGCGCGCAACGTGCTTCGCACAACACCTCCGGCGGACGGGAACACAACTCACATGGCAATCCGTAAACCCACGGCCGCAACACCCAAGACCGGTCCGATGTATGACGCAATGGCGGCAGCGCTGGACCAGACGATGAATCAGTTCACGGCCGGCTCCATCATCAAGGGTACGATCAGCGGCATCAAAGGCAACGAAGTTTTCGTTGATATCGGTTACAAGTCGGAAGGCGTGGTTCCGGCCAACGAGTTCGAGGACGCCACCCTGATCAAGCCGGGCGACGTGATCGACGTGCTGCTGGAGCAGCTTGAAAGCGACTCCGGCATGGTGGTGTTGAGCAAGTCCCGCGCGGACGACAAGCTGCGCTGGGATGCGGTTCTGGCCAAGTATACGGAAGGCGGCGTGGTCACCGGCACCATCCGCAGCAAGGTTCGCGGCGGCCTGATCGTGAGCGTGGACGGCGTGGATGCCTTCCTCCCCGGCTCGCAGGTCGATGTCACGCCCGTGCACGACCCCGATCCCTATCTGGGAACGACCTGCGAATTCAAGGTCATCAAAATCAGCAACGAGCGCCGCAACATCATCGTGTCGCGCCGCGAGCTGATCGAAGAGCGCATGGCGGACAAGAAGCGCGAGTTGCTCGGCACCATCGAGAAGGGGCAGCAGCGTCACGGCCGCGTCAAGAACATCACCGATTTCGGCGCGTTTGTGGACCTGGACGGGCTGGACGGCCTGCTGCATATCACCGATATGAGCTGGGGCCGCATCAAGCACCCGAGCGAGATGCTCAAGGTCGGCCAGGAACTCGACGTGATCATCCTCGACGTCGACATGGACCGCGAACGCGTGTCGCTGGGCCTCAAGCAGGCCACGCCGAACCCGTGGGACAACATCGGCGGCACCTTCCCGGTCGGCAGCCGTCTGCGCGGCAAGGTGGTCAATCTGGTGCCTTATGGCGCGTTCGTCGAGATCGAGCCCGGCATCGAAGGTCTGGTGCACGTCTCCGAGTTCTCCTGGACCAAGCGTGTGGCCCG
>Ga0123327_1003671_pt1 | contig 11032 bp, 10 predicted proteins | sample BioC13SIPDNA_4_FD_89701 | JGI IMG/M metagenome (GOLD analysis project Ga0123327, IMG submission 89701) | Anaerobic biogas reactor microbial communites from Washington, USA - Biogas_R1_B C13 SIP DNA | ecosystem: Engineered > Bioreactor > Anaerobic > Unclassified | place: Washington, USA...
AATTCGTACACCGGCCGAAGGCACCGGTGCCTCTTTTTGTCTTTTACTCTTGAACTCTTCAACCCTTGAACCCTTGAACCTTCTTTATCCTTGCCTTCTTCTTCCGGGAGGCGGTTCAGTTCAGATCGATGCGGTCGATCAGGCATCCTCCGTCGTCGCAGGATACCGACAGGGACGCTTTGGTGTTGGGTTTGATGGCCTTGCCCACCAGTCTATCCATGCTGTTGATCTGGTCCACCAGGCTCTTATCCTCATTGGGGCCCGGATAAATGACCTTCCCCTTCCTCGCGATCTCGGTGTAAAGGTGCAGCCTGGACGTCAGCGGCGCTCCGGGACCGACAGCAAGGTATACCCTTTTGCAGTACCTCTTGTCACCCGGGTCCGAAGAGTAGCGGACCGTCTGCAATCTCGTAACGGTGCCTCGGTACCGGCCTTCCTTTGCGATCTCCCTGTTCTTGCCCGTCGCTCCTGCCGGGTCGGGAATCCCACCCGCGCACACGAGAAACGCCACCACGATCACGACCGATATCTTTCCCCACATCGTCATCTCCTTGATGTCATCTGCCTGCCGCGCCGCCCCCCGCGTGGGGGCGAAAGGCGCGTGCCCTACATTCTCACACGCTTTTCCCCAGTAAGCAAGTATCTGCCCGCGAAACATCAAGCCCAGTTCCCTTACCGGCGCGAGCCGCGTGGGACGGGCCGCCGCAAAATGAGCTCCAATCTTAACTCCCGGCTGGATCGGACGATAATACTCTCAGTTGCTAAGACTCTTCGATCGGCAGAGGAAAGACCCATGGTAGACCCCGCGGTATTGGAACACATTCGGATAGAAGGATCACGACTCATCAAGGTGATCGAGCAACACAGGAGAGAATTGCCTTCACGGTATTGTCTTGTGGTGCCCGACCTGATACGCATAGTCACGAGCCAGAGCTACATTGATGACATAGAAACGGAAGAAGAGACCAAAGTCCAGGAAAACCCGCAGTCTCAAAGGCTCAGACTGATCAAGTGATACTCATGTATCCCCCGACTCTTTCTCGCCCTCCTGTCTTCTTGATTTCTTCATTTACAGGCCGGTTGACTTGTGGTAACAGTTTCATGCCCCGAGAGACAAGGCTTTTGTGCCACCAGGCGGCAGGTTCCTGATGTTGCCCGGGGCGCGCTCATGGTGTCCCGGCCGGTGAAGACAATAGAGGTTGGAAGGAGTTCACGCTGCATTCTACGTCCGAAGAGAACCAGGAGGACCGCGAAGGGTCGAGGGCGGTATCTGCCGCACCAATGGACCCTGGACGAACCCTCGAGCGGAAACAACCTGCTGCCCTGATAATCGTTCTCGCCAGCATAATGGCCATCGGGCCGTTCTCTACAGACATGTATCTTCCGGCCTTTCTTGCCATCGCCAGGGGTCTCAAGACTGATATTGCCCACGTGGGGCTTTCACTCACCAGCTTCTTCGTCGGGGTCTCCATCGGCCAGATCGTCTACGGCCCCCTGCTCGACCGGTATGGACGGAAGAAACCGCTCATGCTCGGCTTCCTTGCCTACACCGCGGCCTCCGTTGGCTGCGCCTTCTCACCGACCATACCCGTTTTCGTGGCGATGCGTTTTCTCGCGGGCGTCGGCGCGTGCGTCGGGATCGTGGGCAGCCGGGCGGTCGTACGCGACCTCTTTTCGGGGACCGAGATGGCCCGGATGCTGTCCCTGCTGATGATGGTCTTCGGCATTGCCCCGATCGTTGCTCCCACCATAGGAAGCCTCGTGGTGTCCGTGTCCGGCTGGCAGTATATCTTTGTGGTCCTCGCCGCCATCGGCTTTCTCGTGTTTTTGGCCATGGGCAGGTTCCTCCACGAGACAAAGGGGCGTGATGCCTCCATCTCCCTGCACCCGAAGGACGTGATGCTGGAGTACATCGATGTGTTCAGGAACAGGGTATTCCTCACGTACGGGCTGGTGACGGCTGCCGCGACGGCCGGGTTCTTCGCCTACATCGCCGGGTCGGCCTTTGTCTACATGAGCCTTCTCGGTTTTACGGAAACGGGATTCGGCTTCATATACGGAGGGAATGTGGTCGGCCTCGTGCTGTCAAACCAGGTCAACAGGATCCTGCTCAGAAGACACGGCATCGTGAAAGTGTTACGGACAGTGACGGTCGTCCAGTTCCTTCTCATACTATTCCTGCTGATAGGAGGACTGGCAGGCTTCGCCGGAAAAGCGGCGATCCTCTGTCTCATCTTCTGCTACCTCTTCGGTTTCGGATGCATCACGTCGAATGCCATAGCGCTCGCCCTCCAGCCCTTCACAAGGAACGCCGGTAGCGCCTCGGCGCTTATCGGAAGTCTCCAGATGGTGGCAGGCGCCCTGTCATCGGGACTGCTGACCTGGCTGCACAATGGAACGATCATCCCCGTGATATCGATAATGGCCGGGACCACATGCATCGGCCTTATCCTGCTCTTCGGCTCCGCTCCGATCGTGGACAGGGCCCCGAGGGACCCCTGACCGGAAGACCGTCGATCACACCTTGAACTCGGTCACTGATTGTTCCAGTTTGACGGAGAGCTGGCTCAACTCCAGGGCAGCCTGGGTCACCTGTTCCGCTGTGCCCGACGATTCTTTTGTCACCACCGCCACTTGTTCGATATCCTTCGCGATCTCGTTGGTGGTGGAATTCATCTCCTCGATGGCGGCCGCGATCTGCTGAAGCATGGATTGGAGGTTGGATGCGCTCCCGACGATCTCGTTCAACGAAGCGCCTGCCTCGTTTGAGAGCTCAACACCTGTTGTCACCTTTTCGGTGACCTCGCCCATGGAGTTCACCGCCCTGTCGACACCCATCCGTATGGAAGTCACCATGCCGCCTATCTCCTGCGTGGACTTGCTCGTTCTCTCGGCCAGTTTCTTGACCTCATCGGCCACCACGGCAAACCCCCTGCCTGCCTCACCCGCACGGGCGGCCTCTATGGCCGCGTTCAGGGCAAGCAGGTTGGTCTGGTCCGCTATCTCATTGATCACGTTTATGATCTTCCCTATCTCCTCCGACTGATCTCCGAGGTCTTTCACGAATTCCGATGACTTCCGAACCGTCTCCTCGATCTCCCTCACCTCATGCACGGACCTGTTCACGATCGTGCTCCCTTTTTCAGCCGTGGAAAGCATCTCCTTCGCGGAGTCGGATATGTCGCTTGTATTCCTGGCTATGTCAAGGGAGGCCTGGGACATTTCCTCGGAGGCTGTCGACACCTGGATGGTCCTCTCCACCTGGGCGGTTCCTCCCCTCGCCAATTGCTCGGCACCGGCGCTCAGCTGATGACTGGCTGAAGCAACACTGGCGGCAGACATCTTGACCTCGGAGATGAGCTTCTGCCATTTCTCGACCAGTGCCTTGAATGCCTGCATCTCGTCACCGAATTCATCTTTCCTGTTCAACTCGATGTCGCGTGTCAGATCGCCCTCGGCGAGTGTTCGCGCAACATCGATGTTCTTCTGAATGGGCACGGTGATGCTGCGGGTAAGGACCACACTGACCAGGGCGCTGGCCAAAATGGCGATGATGCCGAATACCAGCAATGCAAGGCGCATGGTCTTGTTTCCCGTCAGGATGTCCCTGTACTTCGCATGAACGCCGTTCTCCTGGTATTTGACCAGTTCCGTGATGGCTTCGATGGTCTTCTTGTTGGCCGGCGTCATCACATTCTTGAAAATGCCTGCCGCCTCCTCGAAGTTTCCCGCCTCCACCGCCTTCATCATGGCCATGCTGCCTTCCTTTCCGCCGGCGATGGTTGTCTTGAACTTGTTTATGAGGTCCTTCCCCGCCTGGTCCGTTTCCATCTTCTCCAGGGATTCCAGCGCGGCGGAGTAGATCTTCCGCTTCTCCGCAACGACCTGGAAGTGGGCCTTGTCCTTTGTGTATACGGCCGAGCCCAACTCCATGATGATGAACTGAAGGTTGATAAGGACCGTATTGGCCAGCGTTGTCTTCGCGAAATTGAGGTTGGTTATCTCGTCCGCCCTGCGGTCTGTCTGGGCCATGTTTCTGAAGGCGAGAACGCACAGGATGATAAGGATGACAATGAGCAGCGCGTATCCTCCCAACAGCCGTTTTCCTATCCGAATATTCTGCAGCTTCATCGTCGCCTCCTTTGATGATGTTGCTCAAACCAAAGCTGTAATTCCCCGGAGGACGTGCTGCTTCATAGAACTCCTCCTCGCATTTCACCATGATGCAGCAACAGCACTCACCTACAATATCGTCTGATATGACGGAATCTTAAATCCACCCCCCTTACGCAACCTGTCCGACTCTCTCCAGAACGTCACATGGAGACCTCCTTGAGAAGAGCCAGCTCATCAAGCACCCTGCCTGCCCCTTCGGCCACTACGGTCATCGGATTCTCGGCAACGTGGACGGGAACCTGTGTGACCTTTTCGATCAAGAGGTCTATGTTCCTGAGAAGGCTCCCCCCGCCACTCAGGACGATCCCCGTGTCGACGATATCCGACGCAAGCTCCGGCGGCATTCTTTCGAGAGCAATGCGTATGGCGTCGGTTATGGAATGTACCGGCTCTGCTATCGCCTCCCTGATCTCGGGTGATGATAGTGTCAGCGAGCGCGGGATCCCGTCGACGAGGTTCCTACCGTTTATCTCCATGGTTTTCGTTTCCTCTTCAGCGCCGGGATGGGCTGAGCCGATGGCTATCTTCACCTTTTCCGCCGTTTGATCGCCAATGAGGAGATTGTACTTGCGTCTGATGTGACTCACGATGGCCTCGTCTATTTCTTCACCTGCTATGCGGACAGAGTTGCAGTATACGATGCCGGAAAGACTGATGACAGCCACTTCGGTCAGGCCTGAGCCGATATCGACGATCATGTTCCCGGCCGGCTCCGTGATGGGCAGGCCCGCTCCGATAGCCGCGGCCATGGGCTCTTCGATAAGATATACCTCCCCTCTTCCCGCCGACTCCGCGGCCTCTTTCGCGGCCCGCTTCTCTATGGGCGTCACATCGTAAGGGACGGAGATAACGATCCTTGGCCTTGCCCCAAAGGTGCCGTAATCGATCTGCGCGAGAAAATGCTTCAGCATGAAGTGCGCGGACTCGAAATCAGAGATAACACCGTGTTGCAGTGGCCGGCTCACATTGATATTGTCCGGCGTCTTGCCTAGCATTTCCTTCGCCTTTCCGCCGGCAGCAAGGATCTTTTTCAAGCCCCGACCGCCATTGCGCATGGCGAGAACGGAAGGCTCATTGAGGAGAATGCCTTTGTTCCTCAGATAGAAGAGAGTATTCGCTGTTCCGAGGTCAATGCCGATGTCTTTTGACGGCGAGTGGAGTATTGAAAGCACCTCTTGTCTCCTTTTACCGCAGGGTCACGGGAATATCACCATCAAACCCTCACAGCGTATGTCCTGGAGCACTCCTGTATCCTGCGGTCCGTGACTTCGATGGTTCCGGTGAATGCGTCATGAAGCACTCTCTCCCGGCATGAGGTGGAAGTTCTTGAGGGCAGAGTCCTTTCCGGGGGTTCGGACATACGAGAGCAAAGCGCGTGCCACCATCTATCAGGCCGGTCTCTCCGGCAAACGCGGCTGTATTTGAAGCAATGACCGTTGCATTCTTCGACACACAGTTGCATTTTGCAACTGTGTGTTCTACTGTGCTATCTTAAGCCTCTGTATCATGCGCCACAGCGACGTGCGGTTGATCCCCAGTATCTCGGACGCGCGTGCCTTGTTGCCGCCCGTCTTCTTGAGGACGGTCTCGATGTATGTCCTGCCGACCTCCTCGAGGGTCTTGAGGTCCTCATCGGGATTGACGGGCGGTGCCCCGGAGGCATTGCGGATGCTCTCCGGCAGGCTCTCCGGGGTGATCTCCGTCGATGCTTCAAGGAGTGTCGCACGCTCTATCACGTTCTCGAGTTCCCTCACATTCCCCGGCCACTCATACCTCTCGAGCGAATGCAGGGCGTCCCGCGATATGTCGTGTATGGTCTTCCCGTTCTCCCCGGCGTACTTCCTGAGAAAGTGGCCCGCGAGCGTGGCGATGTCCTCTGTCCTGATCCTCAGCGGAGGAAGCTCGAGAGAGATCACATTGAGGCGATAATAGAGGTCCGCCCGGAAGGTACCCTGCTTCACCATGCCCTCCAGCTCCCTGTTCGTCGCCGCGACCACGCGCACATCCACCTTCCTGCGCGCTGTCGATCCCACGGGCTGGATCTCCCCGTTCTCGAGCACCCTCAAGAGGATCTGCTGGAGACGGGGACTGACATCGCCTATCTCATCGAGGAAGACCGTACCGCCGTGGGCCACCTCGAAGACACCCTCTTTGTCCCGGACAGCCCCCGTGAAAGCACCCTTCACATACCCGAAAAGCTCACTTTCCAGGAGCGTCTCCGCCAGCGCCGCGCAGTTGACGGGCAGGAAGGGCTTCTCTGACCTCACGCTGTTGAAGTGTATCGCCCGGGCGACAAGCTCCTTCCCGGTTCCCGTCTCGCCCAGGATGAGTATGGTTGCCCGCGAGTCCTTGATCTTCTCTATGGTCTTGTAGACCTCGACCATCGCTTCGCTGTTGCCCACAAGGTTGCCGAAACTGTATTTCTTCTTAAGCTGGCTCCTTAAGAAGCGGTTGTCGTCGACAAGGGCCTTCTTGTCGAGGACCTTCCGCACGACAAGGCGGATCTCGTCGAGGTTGAAGGGCTTTGCTATGTAATCCTCCGCCCCTTCCTTCATCGCTTCGACCGCCGTATCCACGGTGGCATAGGCGGTGACGATGATGACGCTCGTGTCCCGCGCCAGTCTCTGGACCGACCGCAGGACGTCCATACCGTCTATTCCGGGAAGCTTGAGATCGGTTATAACGAGGTCGTAGGCCGTGTCCTGTATCATCGATACGGCCGTATCGCCCGATTCGGTCGCATCGACCGCGTACCCTTCGCGGGTCATGATCTCCTTGAGGGCACCCCTCAGCTTAGTGTCGTCTTCAACGATAAGAATGCTTGCCGGGTTCAATCCTGATCACCTGCCCTTTCACTGTGTGGACTCTCTTGCTCAAAGGCCGGGAGCTCGATGCTGAAGATCGTGCCCTTGCCGCCGGGGAAGTTCACCCTTTCATCACAGGAGCTCACCACCTTTATGTCACCGCCCATCTTCCTTACCATCGAGTAGCTTATGGCAAGTCCCAGCCCGGTGCCGTCCTCGGAGGCCTTGGTGGTGAAGAAGGGGTCGAAGACACCGTCTATGTGTTCCCGTGATATGCCCGGACCTGTATCCTCTATGTCGACCACCACCTTTCGCTGCTCCGGCAGGAAACGGGAGAGCACACTCAGCGTGCCCCCGCTATCCATCGCTTCGATCGCGTTCGAGACGATATTCATAAACACCTGGTGCAATATGCTCGCGTTACCCTTTGCAAGCGGAATGCCGGAATGGAGATCACGCCGAATCAGGATACCTTTCTCCGAACAGAGCTTGGAGGATATGTCGAGAAGCTTGGTCAACACGGAGTTGACATCCGTTACAGCGGACTGCACCTGCGTCTGACGCGAGAAATCGAGGATGTTTCTGACGACGGATCCAGCCCTCTTTATCTCTTCCTCGATCGAATTGAGGACCGGTGTTCGATCCGGCCATTCCTTCTTCGCGTCTTCCTTCAGCATCTGGGTGTTGAGAAGGGCGCTTGCAAGAGGCGTGTTGAGTTCGTGCGCGATGCCGGCCGTCAAAAGTCCGATGGCCGCCAGCTTATCCTTCTGGATGATCTGCATCTCGAGGTCCCTTTCACGGTCATAGGACCTGCGGAGGAGGTCGATCACCTTGCGCGCCGCGACATAACTGCCCACGGCCGCCAGGAAAAGGAACACCACGGTAGCCATGAGGCGTCCTGGAGCCGAGTCAATGACATACATGGCGAGTGAGAACAGGACGATTGGAACCGCGGCCCCTGTCAGCACCACCGAAACAACCTTTGGTTTGACTCCCTTGGAACCCATGATATGACCTCGAGTAATAGTCCGCTCCATTATAACACAGATAGCCCTTCGCCACTCCTGTCAGGCAAGAACGGTGCCACTCCTAAATGGCCCCGGGTTTGCATATGAGAAAGCGGACCGCAGTCGTCTTATCCCTCCGGAAAGGCAGCAGCGCGGTCCGCTTACCGGGAGGGAAGCACGCCTTCCTTCCCGGCCCAATGCCCCCGGCAGGAGGTTGTGTCAGCGCGATGGAAACAATCACAACGAACGTGGAACCGAAGGACGCATGGTCCCTCTACCCGACGGACATCCTCTTCCAGACCCCGTTCTGGAGCGAAGTGAAGCTCCAGCTTGGCTGGAAGACGCATGCCTTTGATTACAGGGCTTTGGGTGTTGACGGGGACATCCTCATCCTCACCCGGCATCTCGGCAAAGGGATAAACGCGGCGTACGTCCAGCAGGGGCCGGAGAATGGTCCCCGTCCTGAAGGATACGGCCCCTTCCTCGAGGACCTGTCTGAAGCACTCGTAAAGTACATCGGGAGGGATCTGGCCTTCATCCGCTACGACCTCCCCTGGCCGTCGCAGTACGGCGACAACGAAACCCGGCAGCAGCGATATCCGGACGGTTCGGTCCGCCCCGAGCCGAGGCTTCAGGAGGTCCGCATGAACTTTGGCACGCGGTCATGGAACCTTCGGAAGGCGGCCGTTGACATGACCGTGGCTGACGCCCTGGTGATCGACCTTGAGAAGATCGAGGAAGAGCTCCTCGCGGATATGAAGCCAAAGACCCGGTATAACATACGCCTCGCCGGGAGAAAAGGCATAGAGGTGGCGCGCTCCGGCATCAACGAACTCCCAGCCTTCTATGACCTGTATTGCCAGACCTCGGAACGCAACAGGTTCGATACCTGCACCTACGACTATTTTTCCGCGCTCTATTCCGCTCTCGCTTCGACACCAGACTCATCGGAGGTCCATTTCCTGCTGGCAAAACACGGGAAGGATGCCCTGGCAGGCGCGATCATGACGATCTCGGGAAGGACGGCAACATACCTGTTCGGCGCGTCCTCCAGCGGGAACCGGAACCTGATGGCGCCCTACGCCGTGCAATGGGCCGCCATCCGCCTTGCCCGGGAGAGGGGTTGCCTGACCTACGATATGGGAGCCGTCGCGTCATCCCCGAACCCCGGGCATCCCTTCTTCGGTATGCACCGGTTCAAGACAGGGTTCGGCGGAAGGATCATCCACAGGGGCGGCACATGGGATTATCCACTCGTCAACGACGAGTATCTGGCGTTCCGCAATTCCGAGATGCTGGGAACGGTCTGAGAGAATGTGACAGGTGACGAAGGAGGTCATTCATGCCCTTTGAGATAATCCTTGATGAAAACGGCCACCCGGTACTGAAGCTCTCACTGGAAAACGGCTCCTCCCTGCGGCTGCCTTTCGGGGACGTGCCGGAAGGTGCCAGGGACAGCCTCGGCGAAACCATCGAGGGTGAGTTCAACCGGGTGGTCCGCGAGGCGACCCTGAGCGAACGCAACCGGATCCAGCAGGGGATCAAGGGCCTCCTGGGGATCAGGGGGACGGGAAGACGGGAATAGGAGTCTTCGGGTCGATCTCAACGATCTCGATCTCATATCCGGGCGCGGAGCTTGAGGACGTCAGTCTGGCCTCGACCCCTTTGCCTGCTGTCAGAGAATCATCACAACGGCTCCTCAACTGCCCGAAGTCCGCTGATCCCAGAAAGATCCTCAATACTTCCAACTCCTCAGCCAGTCGACTGTCTTCTTCTGGAATGCGTTGGATGTTCTCGTCATGCTTGATACCGTAAAGATGCCAACATTGCAGGAACCTCCACGAATATAGTAGACTATCCGACCCCGATGCACCAGGGGGTTGCCGTCTGAGAGTCGGTTGTTTGTTGGGAGTTGAGATGAAAAGAAACAAAAGGAATGTGCTGGGCCTCTTTATCTTGTCTTTGGTGCTGGCGTCTTTGCTGTCGCTTCCCGCCTGTGTGACAAGATCGGACATACCCGGTGAAAGGATACAGCAGGTCTCGGACCACTTTGATGGAATCCGGTATTTCAATCCCGGTGTCCCTCAAGCCCAGTCTTCCGTGTCGGGTCAGACAACAAAACGCGGCACGACATGGTGGGTCTGGAAGTGGATCTTTCGCACCGGTTGGCCCGAGTGGCCGGAGCAAAAGGAGTTCTCGCCTGGACCGGCGCCTGTCACCCGCGCCCCCGAGGGCTCGATCTATGTAACACCCGTCGGTCACGCCACGTTTCTCATACAGATGGACGGACTCAATATTCTCACTGACCCCATATGGTCGGAACGCTGCAGTCCGGTATCATGGGTGGGTCCGGAACGGTACAGTAAACCCGGTATTCGCTTTGAAGACCTTCCCCCTGTCGATGTCGTGCTGGTATCCCACAACCATTACGACCATTTTGATATCCCCACCCTGACGGGCCTTGTAAAAAGAGGAACACCGCGCGCCGTCGTGCCGCTCGGCAATTATCGTCTTGCGCGGAGCACGGGAATGCCCGAGGTGGATGAACTTGACTGGTGGCAGTCGGTCCCTTTGTCTTCAGGAGTGACGGTAACCCTGGTCCCTGCCCAGCACTTCTCGGGGCGCACCCTCTGGGACCGGGACCGGACCCTTTGGGGAGGTTTCGTGATCTCCGGTCCATCAGGGAACGTCTACTATGCCGGAGACACGGGGTATGGTCCCCATTTCCGTGAAATTGCACGCCGCTTTTCTCCGATAAGAGTGGCCCTCCTTCCGATAGCCCCATTCCGCCCTGAGGCCGATGGGACGACCCGGCAACATCGCTCCATTGTCCACATGGGTCCGGCCGAAGCAGTCATGGCACACAGGGACCTGGGAGAGCCGCTCAGCATCGCCGCCCATTTCCAGGTATTTCGGCTGGGAGTCGAGGGATTTACCGATGCCCCGGATGTACTTGCCGCATCATTAAAGGAACACGGTCTGGCACCCGACGCCTTCGTCGCGCCCGTTTTAGGACAGGTCATCAGGATACCTCCCGCGCTGGGC
>Ga0123327_1003680_pt1 | contig 11015 bp, 11 predicted proteins | sample BioC13SIPDNA_4_FD_89701 | JGI IMG/M metagenome (GOLD analysis project Ga0123327, IMG submission 89701) | Anaerobic biogas reactor microbial communites from Washington, USA - Biogas_R1_B C13 SIP DNA | ecosystem: Engineered > Bioreactor > Anaerobic > Unclassified | place: Washington, USA...
ACCCCATCGATATCCCGGTGCCTGCGGACGGCACGCGCTACGAGATTGTGCTAGCCGGCCTCGCCGCCGGCACTTGGCGTATCGCCGGGCCACAGGGCGACACAACGGCCGAGTGCTCCGCCGGCAACCACACGCTCTCTTTCACAACGATGGGCGGACACTGCCGGATCAGCCGATAAAATCGCACCCCCACTTACCGATTACACCGATTACATTTGCGATTCCGCCATGTGTAACAACCCGTTATACTGTTTCTCGTGATGCCGCATCCCCTGCTCCAGATCGACCAGCTTTCCGTCACGTTCCGGCGCGACGGGGCGCTGACCACGCCCGTGCGCGATGTCTCGCTGACCGTTCAGGCCGGCGAGCGCGTCGCCGTGGTCGGCGAAAGCGGCTGCGGCAAAAGTCTCACGGCCCTTTCGCTCACACGCCTCTCGCCCACGGACCGCGCCCGCCTGCAAGGACGCGTGCTGTTCGACGGCACGGACACCCTGATGCTCAATTCCGACGGCCTGGCCCGCGTGCGCGGCTGCGGCATCGCATATGTCTTTCAGGATCCCTCCGCCAGCCTCAACCCCGTCATGCGCGTGCAGGACCAGATCGCGGAGTGCCTGCCCGACCTGCCGCGCGCCGCGCGCCGTGCCGCCTGTGTCGAACTCCTCACGCGGACCGGACTCCCGGACCCCGCCCGCGCGGCCCGCGCTTTCCCGTGCGAACTCAGCGGCGGCCAGCAGCAGCGTGTCATGCTCGCCATGGCGCTGGCCGCGCGCCCCAAACTGCTGATTGCCGACGAGCCGACCACCGCTCTCGATGTCACCACCCAGCGGCAGGTGCTCGACCTGATCGACGCGCTGGCCGACGCCGACGGGATGGCGGTGCTGCTGATCACCCACAACCTCGGACTGGTCGCCGGCCGCATGGCGCGCGTGTATGTGATGTATGCGGGGCAGGTCGTGGAATCCGGCGCCGTGACCGACGTGCTGTCGGCCCCGCGACACCCCTACACGCGCGGCCTGCTGGCCGCAGTGCCGATGCTTGATGCGCCGCGCCACGCCCCGCTGCAAGACATCCCCGGCACCGTGCCGTCGCCAGACGCCTGGCCCGCCGGCTGCGCCTTTGCGCCGCGCTGCGCGCTGGCCGACGCGCGCTGCCACGCCGAACAACCCCCTGAAACAGACCTCGCCGACAGCCGTCGTTCGCGCTGCTGGCGGACACTGCCATGTCCCTCTTGACCGTCCAGAATCTGCACGTCACCTACCGCACGCCCGGCCAGCCGCCGGTCTGCGCCGTGCGTGGCGTCTCGCTGAACCTCGCCGCCGGCGAGTCGATCGGCATCGTCGGCGAGAGCGGCTGCGGCAAGTCGTCGCTCGCCCGCGCGCTGATCGGCCTGCAGCCGGCCAGCGCCGGAACGCTCGCGTTCGAAGGCCGGGCGGTTGACCGCCTCTCGCCTCGCGCCTTCCGGGATTACCGGCGCGCGGTGCAGATGGTGTTCCAAGACGCCCCCGGTTCGCTGAATCCCCGCATGACGGTGCGGCAGACGCTGAACGAAGTCCTGCGTGTCCACCGCATGCGCCCGGCGGCAGCGATTCCGCAGCGCGTCGCCGAGCTGCTGGAGCTGGTGGGACTGCCCGCGACGGTGCTGGAGGCCTTCCCGCGCGAAATCAGCGGCGGCCAGTGCCAGCGCGTCAGTTTCGCGCGCTGCCTGGCGCTGGAACCGCGCCTGGTCATCGCGGACGAACCGGTCAGCGCGCTCGACGTCTCGGTCCAGGCCCGCATCCTCAATCTCGTGCGCGACCTTCAGCAACGCCTCGGCCTATCCATCATCCTCATCTCGCACGACCTCGCCGTGGTCCGCAACATCTGCGATCGCGTGGCCGTGATGCACGACGGCGTGTTTGTCGAGACAGGCGCCGCCGCCGAGGTGCTCGACGCGCCCCGCCACGCCTACACGCGCGCGCTGCTGGAGGCCGTGCCCGATGTCGGCCGCGCCTTGCAGAGGCGCGAAAAGTGAAGCGGGGATGCGCTATACACACGTCCAATACACTTCGTCGGATACACTTAGTCGGACACCCTTCGTCGGACACCCTTCGTCCAACAACTTAATGGTTGGGTGTCATTTTGAATGTTGGACGGCATACGAATCCAATAGATTCCGTATCATCTTTTGGTAAGCGGTTTTATGCAACCCGGCCTGTTCCTTGAAGAAGTCAAGGCTGGCTTTACTTAGTGAAATCGTGACCTTGACCTTCTCCTCTTTGAAGGCGAGTTGTTCGGGGGACGGCAGAAAGTCTTGCACGATCCGCACCTTGCCCATGGGTTCATCCGTGTAGGTGATTTTGTTCTTCATAAAGTTTTTTCCCTTTCCGCCAGTAACCAGCTCCAAAAATCCGGATAACATTGTCCCGATACGTGAAACGCACGGTCATAATACCGTCAACGACCCGTCCGAGACAAAAGTATCTGTTTTCGCTGATGCTGTGTTCCTCATCGATTAAGATCACGCGCTTGGGGTCAGCAAAAGCATGCTGTGCCGTGGAGAAAGCCACGCCATGCTTCTGTCGGTTCTGCCTGTCTTTGGCAGGGTCCCAGTCGAATGCGGTCTTGGTCATCGTTTAAAGAATAGCGATTGGGCCTCCGAAAGGCAATACTAAAGTATGGCTAACAGTATGGTTATTTAAATTGCTTCACGTCTAGGCCTGGCTTCTCTTTCTTCGGGTTTAGCAACCAAGGCCAGAAGGGGAGGTAGAAAGTCAGGGTGACGATGGTAAGCCCACTTTTGGAAGTTCGTAACGTAAGCGTCCGGCGAAACACATTGGCGCGGGGAGCGTAGCGTGTGGACTGACTTGATTCGGCGCGGGAGACGGCAACCGCTCAGCGCGGTTTCCAGACGTCGGGCAGCAGTTCGCGCACGCCCGCGCCGGTCTTGGCTGACGGCAGGCGGCGCAGGACGTCAGAGAGGTAGGCGAAGGGCTCGACGCCCGCGCGCTTGCAGGTGGCGATGACGCTCATCCAGTTGGCGGCGGCCTGCCCGCCGCGCTCGCTTCCTAAAAACAGCCAGTTGTTCCTTCCGATCGCGACCGGCCGGATCGCGCGCTCGGCGGGGTTGTTGTCGATGGGCAGCCGCCCGTCTTCGGCGTAGGCCGTGAGCCTGTGCCAGATCTTGTCCGCGTACGAGAGCGCTTTGCCGAGTTTCGAGGACGGCGGCGTCGCGGGCAGCAGGGCGTCCATCTTATCGCGGATCTGCGCCAGCACCGGCAGCGAGCGCTCCCGCCGCAGCTCCAGGCGGCGCGCGTCGTCCGCGCGCAGCAGCGCCGCGCGTTCCGCCGCCGTCGCGCCTTCGGGCGGCGCCGTGTCGGCGTGGGCGCGCTCGACCTCGTAAAGCAGGCGGATCAGATGCAGGAACTCGGCGCCTTCGGCCGGATGGCTCGACAGGTGCGCATCGCGGAAGTGCCGCCGCGCGTGGGCCCAGCACCCGATCAGGACGATCGCGGGCGGCCCGTATTCGGCCGTCGCCCACGCCCGCTTTCTTCGGACGCAAAAACGGTATTCCATACACGCGGGTGACCTATCTGCGCGACGGTGACGGCACGTGGTTCGGCGTGGCCAGCGTGGTGCTGTACGGCGATCGCCGCCTGGTCGCGCGCACTGAGGTGCCGGCTGCGGAGCGCATGCGCGCCGAAAAGATGATGTCGGTCAAGCTCATCCGTCCGTCCGACGCCTTTGAGTTCGCCTACTGGGAAGGGGTGCCGGGCACGGCCTCGCTTGACGAGTCCGCGATGCTGCGGCAGATCCGCGCCGATCTGGAGCGGATCGCGCCGGCGACTTGGGCGGCATTGGAGTCGCTGCTGCAGACGCTGCTGACGCAGGCGGTTCAGGCCGGCCACCGCGAGGTCGAGACGGAGGCGCTTGCGCTGCTCGTCAAGCTGCGCGAGCGGCAGGCGCTCTGGTTTAACAGCCAGAAACTGGCGTTTGACGCCGCGATGATGCAGAACAACTGGAAGAAGGCCGAGAAGGTGGCGGAGTTCACCAAGGCGGTCTATTCGCGCGTGGAAGACCAGCGTTATTTCGATGTGCGCAAATGGAAGGCGGGGCCCTGAACACCATGCTGATTCGACTGGAATATAGCGGACGCATCATTCACGAGGTCAGTTCGGGCGCGCTCACCGGCGAGCTGGTCATCGGACGCAGCCATGCCTGCGCGTGGCCGGTGCCCAAAGAAGAGACCGTGTGCAGCTCGCAGCATGCGGCGCTCTTTCTCAAGGGTCGGCATGCGTGGCTCAAAGATCTCGGCAGCACCAACGGCACCTTTCATAATGGCAAACGGATCGCCAAGAAACGGCTGGCGGTCGGCGACAAGATCAGCATCGGCAACTGCGTGCTCTGCGTCGAGGCGGAACGCGGCGGGGACAGCACGGCCCGTTCGGAGCTTCAGGTGCTCTCCGGCAAGGGACGCGGCCAGCGCAAGCCTTTGGTGCCGCCGGTCTTCACGATCGGGTCCGATCCTGGGGCGAATCTGGTGTTTCTGGATATGCTGGTGTCCCGTCGTCACGCCGAGGTTCTGATCAAAGAGGACGGGAGCTGCTGGATCCGCGACTTGGGCAGCAAGAACGGCACCACCGTCAACGGCATGCCGCTGCGCGATGACAAGGAACGCTTGCTGAAAGACGGCGACCGTATCGCCATCTCGCATCTGGAGGTGGAGTTCCATGACGGTGCGATCAAGCGCTCGAACCAGCAGGTCTGGCTGCGCATCGGCATCCTGGCTGCCACGCTGGCAGCCGGTCTGGGCGCCTACGGATTTTATCAGCAGATGCGGCCGTCGGCCGAGTCGTTCTTGCGCGAGGCGCGGCGCTTGGCGGCCGAAGAGGCGTTTGCCGAGGCCTCCGCGATGGTGGAGAAGGCCTCCACCGCGCGGCGTGCGTCGTCCAAGCAGGTGACGATCGAGGAGCTGCGCCGGTTGCTGGGCGTGTGGCAGAACACGGTGTCGGTCTGGTCGCGCGCGCAGCGGGCGTTGGCGGAGGAGCGGTGGACGCAGGTGTCGCGCGATCTGGGCATGCTGCAGGCCAGCAAGAAAGAGGCGTGGGAGTGGAACGAGAAGGCCGCCGCGCAGAAAGAGGCGATGGCGGCGGCAAAGGTCTCGGTGGATGCCTATCTGCGGTCAGAAGCCTCGCTGGGCCGCGATGCGTTATCATTCGCGGACCTGCGCGGCGATCATGACGGGGTGCGGCAGGCGCTGGAAGGATTGGGGCCGACGCCGCCGGCCTATCTGGAGCCGCTCAGGGCGGCGCTTGAGAAGATCGAGCGGCGGCAGGCCGTGCTGCTGGAAGAGAGCGGGCGTCTGGAGCAGGCGCTCGACACGCTCGCGCAGGAGCGGCCGCCGTATGCCGAGGTCCGGCAGGCGTTGGCGCAGGCGCAAGCCAGCAGCGAGCCGCTGCTGAAGCGGCGGGCGGAGTCCTTGGCGCCGGCGCTGACGGCGCTGGCCGATTGCGCGGAGCGTCTGGAAGCCGCGATGCGGCAGGTCGGCGAACTGGCGGTGCAGCAGGCGCTGGCGGCCGAGATCCCCTTGCCTTCAGCCGATGCCTGCGCACTGGAGCCGCGCGTCTCGCAGGCGCGACAGGCACTGGAAAAGCAGATCGCGCTGCTCAAGGCCAAAGGCGGCCAGCTCCTGACGCTGTTCGGCGACGTCGAGAAGCGCATCGGGCGCGAGGGTGAGCAGCCGGCCTGCCTGCATGCGTTCGAGGATGAGGCGGAGATGGCCAAAATGTTCGCGTGCGACGTGCTGGAACAGCCGCTGCCCAAACGCGGCCGCAAGGAGCCCGCCAGCGCCTATGACCGGTTGCTGGGCGTCGAAGAGTTCTACACTTATCTGAGCGCCTATCCCGAGCCGGTCGATCCGGCGATGGTCGCCGACCTGCCGTTCGTGTCGCTGCTGACGCAGGCGCGCGAGGCGGTGCAGAAGATCGAGGCGCTCCAGGCCTTTGTGCGCCAGCCGGAGAACGCCTGGATGCTGGGGCCGGTGCTGCAGGCGCAGACGGTCCGGCTGGATGCGGTGCTGGCGCGGCGCGACGCGCTGGTGACGGCGATGGCGGCCAAGGCGGAAAGCGATTCAACGCGGGCCGGCTTGATCGCCGGCGGCATCGCCGCACGGCTGTCCACCCGGCCCGGCAGCGTGCAGATCAAGGCGTTGACGCCTGAGGCGTGGGTGGCTGCGGCGCTCAAGCGCCTGCGCACCGACCTGCTGCGGCTGAATGACCAGTACACGCTGGCCGCGCCGGCCAAGCAGATCGAGATCCGCAGCCAGATCTTGGACGGCGGCCTGCCGGGCGACTCGCTGGTACGGCGCATGTGGGCCTTTCGCGATGCAGCGAGCGGTGGCCCGCCCAAGACCGCGCCGTGAGGCCTCTCCGCCGCCTGCAAAGGTTCGCAAAATCGAGGGCCGAGTTCGGATCATCGATGTTGCCGAAGGCGGTGATTGCGCCTATGATGGGCGCATGAAATCACTGGGAATGATCATCGTCTGCGCCGGTCTGTCGTGGGCGGCGCGGGCTGAGGGCGAGCGCGTGACCGTGCGACCCGAGATCACGGACGAGGCGCTTATCAATCCGGGCATGGGTTGGGTGTGTTTCCACTACTCGAATCGGCTGTGGGCGTACGGCTCGCGTCTGGAGCCGGGCGATACGCTGGAGTGGTTCCCCGGCACGTCCGTGATCTATTTTCGCTTGCCGTGGTGCTATCTCGAGCCCGAGGAGGGGCGCTACCGCTGGGATCTGATCGACGCCTACGCGCAGCCGTGGGTGGCGCGGGGTAAGCGCATCGCGCTGCGCGTGACCGCCTGTGAGAACCGTTTCCGCTACGCCACGCCGGAATGGGTGCAGCGGGCCGGCGCCAAAGGTCTGGATTATCAATATTCCACGTCGGGCAAGCCGTCGCCGGATGTGCTGTGGGAGCCGGACTATCTCGATCCGGTCTTTCTCGCCAAGCTTGAGCAGTTTCTGGCCGCGATGGCGCTGCGCTACAACGGGAACCCCTCGGTCGCCTTCATTGATATCGGCACCTTCGGCATGTGGGGCGAGGGACACACCTTCGCGACCTCCAAGCTGCCGCAGGAGGAGACCGACAAACGGGTCAAGGTCCAGATCGATCTGTACACGAAGCACTTCCCCGACACGCTGCTGTGCATCAGCGACGATGTGGCGGGCGCGTCCCGTCCGGGCCGGCATCTGCCCGCCACGGACTACGCGCTGTCGAAAGGCGTGACCCTGCGTGATGACAGCATTCTGGTGCAGCCGGCACCGAAACAGTGGCATCACGAAGAGCTGGCGCAGCCGTTCTGGCCGACGCTGCCGGTCATCCTTGAGCATGAACATTACGGGCTCTCCAAGGGGCGCAAGGCGTGGGACGCGGCGCTGCTGGTCGAATCGGTCGAACGCTACCACGCAAGCTACCTGTCGATCCACTGGTGGCCGGATGTCTTTCTCAAGGAGAACCGCGAGGCGGTCGCGGCGATCAACAAGCGACTCGGTTTCCGGCTGGAACTGCGCGAGGCCGCCTTCCCGCGCGAGGTTGCGGTGGGCGAGGCGTTTCGGATCGACACGCTTTGGGCCAATGTCGGCGTCGCGCCGTGCCACGCGGGAGGCTTCGTGGCCTTCACGCTGAAGGACGACAAGGGACGCATCGTGTGGGTCACGTCCGACGAAAAGTTCGATGTCCGGACGCTGCCGGTCGCCGCGGCCGGACAGGCGCAAGCGGTGGCGCGCGCCTCGACGTGCGCGGTCGGCATCGTGACGCCTATTCCGGTGATGAACGACGGCGTGGTCCTGCATTTGAAAGAGACCGGCGATTACACGTTCGGCACCGATGTGCCGACGGTCAAGCCGGGCCGCTACGGGCTTTTCGTGTCTGTCGGTACGCGCGACGGCACGCCGGTATTCGCGCTGCCGCTAAGGGATGGCGACGGCGCGCGCCGCTATCGGCTCGGCGAGATTGTGGTGAACGCTCAACGCTGAACGTCGAACATCGAACGTAAAGAGTGGGGGGAGAGAAGGCGATGACTGCAATAAGAACCGGTTTGGTTCTGGAACTCGTCGGACAAGCCGGCCGCGGTTGCGTTCAGCGTGCCGAACGCGGTGCTGGTGTCCGCATTCGAGCCGGATAGAGAGACGGTCATGGAGGAACAGATGGTGAATGTCAGAGAGCGTGCGGCGGGGCTGGTGATCAGTGTGGCGTTAAGCTTGCTACAGATAACAACTGGAAGGGCTGAGGCAACCATGAAGACGGGGACGGTCGACTATTTCGGATATGCCGGATGCATCGCGATGGAGAACGGCGCAGGTGCGCGCGTGGTGCTGAGCCCGCTGGCGGGCGGGCGCGTGCTCGAGTATTCGCTCAACGGGACAAACGCGCTTTACCTCAACCCCGCGCAGCAGGGCTGGCGGAATGTGCCCGGCGTCCCGAGCGTCGACCCGTGTGGCGGCCGGCTTGACGTCGGCCCGGAGAAGACGATCACGCCCCACCCGGACCTGTGGCTAGGCGACTGGACGGGGGAGATCGTCGGCGAGGGCAAGGCGCGGCTGACGAGCGCGCGCGACCGGATGACGGGGCTGCGGCTGGTGCGCGAGTTCACGCTCGCGCCGGATTCGTCGAGACTGACGGTCGAGCAGCGCGTGACCAACGAGTCCGATAAGCCCGTGACCTGCTGCCACTGGAGCCGCACGCTGGCCGCTGGCGGCGGCATCGTGCTGATTCCGCTGACGTCCGACAGCCGTTTTCCAAAGAGCTATATCATGTACGGGCCGAAAGACGTGAATGCGATGTTCTTCCAGCCGGTCGATCCGAACATCCGCGTCCGGGACGGCTTCCTCGAAATCCTGGGCACGCCGAAGTTCCCCAAGCTGGGAATGGATTCGGCTGCAGGCTGGTTCAGCTACCTGACGCGCAGTAACCTGCTGTTCACAAAAAAATATCCGGTCTACCCCGAGCGCGTATACGGCGAGATGGCGGGCCTCACGATCTCGATCTGGTACTTCAAGGACGAGATGTGCGAGCTGGAGCCGATCGGACCGCTCGAAAGGCTTGAGCCCGGCGCGGCGTTCAGCTTCGTCGAGGAGTGGTCGCTGCAGCGGTGGCGTTATCCCGCGCCGGGGGAGGACGTTGATCTGTCAGCGTTGACGGCGCGCGTCGGTCAATGAGCTTTATACGGGAAGGGGCACCGCGAGCGTCTGCTGAAGAAAGCGAACGAGGAGAAGAATGAGTTCGCATAATCTAGAAGCAAGTTCGCATTATCTAGGTTGCTGAAAAGATCTGTTTGCCCGTATAGTGGCACGGCCTTTTAAACACGGGTTCGTTTTTGAAAAAAGGGGGATGAGATGAAGGCTGTTTTCTCGGTATTGTTGGGGATTGCAGGCGTCGCCTGCGCACAGGTGATCGACAACACGGCGACACGGGTGCAAACCACGCTTGAGACGGGGATGAAGCGGCTGGGCACGCTCCAGCCCAAGGCCGTCCACGAAATCGGCACGTCACGCTGGACGTTGGGTTGCGAGACCATCGATCGCGAGTATTCTGATTACCACGCGTTTAAAGAGTATCTGCCGGCTTTGGGGATCAAACGCATCCGACTACAGGGCGGCTGGGCGCGGACCGAGAAAGATCCGGGCATCTACGACTTCGCGTGGCTGGACTGCATCATTGACGACGCGCGCGCTCGCGGGCTGGAGATCTGGCTGGAGACCAGTTATGGCAATCCGGCTTATCCCGGCGGCGGAGGACGCACGTTGGCAGGCGGCATGCCGACATCCGATGAGGGACTCAAGGCCTGGGACCGCTGGGTCGAGCAGATGGCGCTGCGCTACAAGAACAAGGTGCGCGACTGGAGCATGTGGAACGAGCCGGAGCTGAAAGGGGCGAACGGCACCGAGACGATCACCGCGTTTAACATGCGGACCGCGGAGATCATCAAGCGCATCAATCCCGACGCCCGCATCGCCGCGCTGGTGCTGTGCAATCCGAAGCTTGAGATCATCGAGCCGTTTTTAAAAACGCTGAAGGAGCAGAACAAGCTGCACCTGTTCGACTGGATCGTCTATCACCACTACACGCACAATCCGGATCAAGGGTATGAGGGTGTCGTCAAGGCGCGCGAGCTGGTCCACAGCTACGCGTCGGCAATGAAGCTGTGGCAGGGCGAGTCCGGCACACAGTCCGAGTGGTGCCCGGCCGGTGCGCTGTGCAAGTATCCTTGGACAGAACTGCGTCAGGCGAAGTGGAATGCGCGGCGCATGTTGGGCGACATCGGGCACGGCTCGGATTCGCTGGTCTTCACCGCTGCGGATCTGGACTACCGCACGACCTCGTTCCATAACGGTCTGGGCCGCTACGGCCTGCTCAAAACCGCAGGGGCGGTCGAGAATTTCAAGGTGCTCAAGGTCAAGACGGCCTACTACGCCGTGCAGAACGTGGTGTCGGTCTTTAACGACACGCTGGCGTGGGTGCCGGATTATCCGTGCGAGGTGGCCTGTGACAAGCCGCTGGCGGTGTTCGGGCACAAGGATGTGAAGAGCGGTCAGCAGGTGTGTGTCTTCTGGGACAAGAGCGGCGTGCCGTCGAACCACAACGACACGGTCAGCGCGACCCTGACGATCACGGGCGGGACATTCGAGGAGCCGGTCTGGGTGGACACGATCAGCGGCGGCGTGTATGCGGTCCCGCAGGAGAAGGTGGCGCGCGGCGAGGACAAGGTGACGTTCAAGGACGTGCCGGCGTACGATGCGCCGGCCTTCATCACCGACAGGAAACTGCTGTCGATCCAGCCGATTCTGGGCGAATAAGGAGGATCTGACTTGAATCGTCTCTCTGGTAATAAGCCGCCTGGACGCAGGCGTGGCGTTGCGTGTGCGCTGGTTTGTGCGTTGACGTGGGCCGGCGCGCTCTCCGCCGCCGAAGCGACGCTGTTTTTCTCGTACCGGTCGTTCTGGCCGGAATTCGGGGCCATGGCGCAGTTCCGCGACGCGGGGGTC
>Ga0123327_1003692_pt1 | contig 10993 bp, 7 predicted proteins | sample BioC13SIPDNA_4_FD_89701 | JGI IMG/M metagenome (GOLD analysis project Ga0123327, IMG submission 89701) | Anaerobic biogas reactor microbial communites from Washington, USA - Biogas_R1_B C13 SIP DNA | ecosystem: Engineered > Bioreactor > Anaerobic > Unclassified | place: Washington, USA...
AGCTGTTAAGCAGGACCTTGTGATCTCAGCATACAAACCCAATGGGGGCCTTGAGGAGCGTTTCAAGATCGAGTCGAAGACGGGAGAATGTGTCTGGGATTTCGTTCGTACCCACCTAAGCCAGCTTCCAGTCTTTGTCTCGAAGAATGGCAATTCAGAGGTGATCGTCGAGAGACAGGATTTCCTGCTCTTCGATCGCATGGTTGCTTTCCATCTTCGCCGAGGTGTGACGGTTCCACTATCTGCCTCAGAGTTCTATGTTGGCCTTGCCCAACGATTCCCGGAGAGGGATGGAATGTACTTTCTTCCGGAGCAGGCTGCAGAATATGATAAAAAGAGAATGAACGTTAAGGAGATCATCCAGCTACAGCTCTCCATCACCGATGAGTCTTCGGCGATACAATGGATAAAGCAGCAGCTTGCAAAGAAACCCCAGACCCTTCAGGACCTTACTCCGACATTCATGAAGGAACTTGCTGGATGGAGCAAGCATGAGAAGCTTCTGGAGCTGAGAGAGCTACTGGAACAGAACTTCATCATGTATGAAGGTGAAGGAGAGGTCCCAGGCCCAATCCACAGTTACCTCTCTACCACTTTTAAAGAACTCAGAAATCTCTCCAAGACCGACCCAACTCTTGTGTCAAAGGCAAGAAATCGTTGGTACAATCCGGATCCCAGGAGAGCTGTTGATCTTGAGAAGTTGAGGGAAAAAGCCCTTCTCAAAGAGTTCCATCTCATTGCCGAGAGCAAGAAGAGGATCAAAGAGTTCAGGATAGAAGCGGTTAGGGCGGGATTCAAGAAATGTTGGGATGAAGGCGATCATAAGACTATCCTGGAAGTCGCCAAAAAGCTACCCACAAGCGTCGTTGAGGAAGACAGCCATCTGCTTATGTACACCGACCTGGCCAGGATGAGGCAAGGATGATATGGCCTCCGAGATCAATTCCGGCAATTGGTCCTGGTCTGAGAGCCTGGGCAGACCAGTTCAAGTCATAGAGACAAGAACCCTCTGGGATGTCACCACCGTCCTAGTAAAGGATGCTGAAGGCAAAGTACATGAGCTCATCAACTCCGATCTCAAACCTCTGACCGAAGAAAGAGGAGATCGTGGAGACAAGAACAAGATCATCCATATCGCAGCAGGGGCTCGTCTGGATCATCACCTTCACCTTCCAGAGACCTTATCCGCCCAGATAAACCAGACCATAACGCCTCTTCCCCATCAGCTCCAGCATCTCCATGATGCCCTGACCAGAGATTCAACAAGGCTCCTCCTGGCCGATGAAGTGGGACTTGGCAAGACCATAACCGCAGGCCTGATCCTGAGCGAGCTGAGGAATAGGGGCCAGGCGAATCGCATCCTGGTCCTCTCGCCAGCAGGTCTTGTGGCACAATGGATACCGGAGATGAGAGATCACTTCCACCTGGAATTCTCACCTCTTTTCACCAAACTGATGCTCACCCCGGAGTCCGGCCGGGTCTGGACCCAGTTCGATCTTGTCATTGCCAGCTACGACTCAGTTAAACCTATCGCAAACAGGCATGGTTGGACCAAAGAGGAGACTGAGGCTTACAACGATAACAGGTTCTATGCTATGCTTGATGCTGGCTGGGACGTAGTGATAATCGACGAGGCCCATAGAATGGCAGGAGGCAGCGTTGGTGTAGCCAGGAACGCTCTAGCCGCTGGGATCTCGGCAGTAGCCCCGCACCTGCTCCTACTTACGGGCACACCCCACCAGGGAAAGGCAGACCAGTTCCATAGATTGGTCCAATTCTTGGACCCGGATGCCTTCAGCACCCCGGATACTGTGACCAGAGAAAGCCTGAGCCCCTATCTTCTGAGAACCCTGAAGAAGGATGCCGTCACCATGGAAGGCAGTCCTCTTTTCGTCGAAAAGACCGTCCATCTCGCTGTCTTGCCTGATGACCTGCAAACAAACCTTCACAAGAGGCTCTATGCCGAGACTGCCGATTATATCCGAAAAGGCTATGCTGAGGCAGAGAACTCCAGAAGGCTTGGGATCGGCTTTCTCATGGTCCTGGTCCAGCGTCGTCAGGCCAGTAGCACTGCTGCCTTGGAAGAGACCCTGCGGAAACGACTGTCCTTCTTGGAAAGGATCGCTGCCCCAGATGATACTGCAAACTGCATCGGGTATGGTCTTTCCTTCCCGTTCATGACCGAAGATGCTGCCAGCGGATCAGTCCAAGACGTATCTGACGAATGGTCCGTGGACCAGGATTCAGACATCCACGAGGAGAGCTTGAAAGCACCAAGCTTCGATCCTTCACAAGAAATAGAATGGATCCGCAGGCTTCTGGATCTAGTAGAAAGATTGAAGGCCGAAGGTCCGGACCCAAAGGCCTGCTACCTCCTGGAGCTACTAAGAAGGCTTCAGCAAATCGAGAGGGACCCAAAAGCCAAGTTTCTGATCTTCACCGAATTCTATGGAACCCAAAACATGCTCAAGGAGTACCTGGAGCAGCACGGTTATGCTGTCGGCATCCTGAATGGTTCTATGAACCTGTATGAGCGCCAAGAGGCTCTACAATCCTTCCGCCACCATTCCCAGATTCTGGTAAGCACAGAGGCTGGTGGGGAGGGGCTAAACCTGCAGTTCGCTCATCTGGTGATCAACTACGACCTCCCTTGGAACCCCATGAGGATAGAGCAAAGGATAGGCCGAGTCCATAGGATCGGCCAGCAACATCCTGTCACTGTCTACAACCTCCTCCTTAATGATACCGTTGAGCACCGCGTCGTGGAAATCCTGAGCGAGAAGCTGAATAACATCCTTTCTCATCTTGGAATAGACAAGCTCAGCGACGTTCTGGACACTGCGGCCATTGATAGTGACCTTCAGCGGATATACCGAGAAGCCCTAATGCTTGACAAGAGGCAGCTAGAGACTGAGATTGATTCCCTTTTGAATGGAATCCGCACGCAAATCCTTGATGCTAAAAAGGCGAAAGAGCTTGTTGCTGAACCTCTTAACCTGGAACGGATAAGAGAGCGTCTGGCCCAACCAGTCTCTTACTGGGTGGAAGCCTTTGCCAGCCACGCTTCACCTGATCTTAAGCCAGATCTCCAAGACGAGATGACCAGAAAAGCCCTCGGGGATTTGAATCAGTGGGTCAGAGGCGAGCCAGTTCCTGTGCTGAAGGTATCAGATGTTCCTGCCACCGTGAATGGCATTTGGTCTCTTTGGAGAGCTGGTATCCAGGATAGTAGGGGACGAAGGTACTTGAGGTACTGCCCGCTTTTAGAGACTGTTCAGGGGGATCTCCTAATCCCCTCGGCCATGAAGCTATGGGATAGGCTGATCGAAGGTGCTTTTGAGGTAGAATCCTTAAAGGATGAAACGAGCAGCACTGTGCTATTTCAGCAGGCTTGCTCGACAGCGTCTGGGCATCTTCGTGAAACCTATATCGGAATAGTCGATATGCAACGGGTAGGTCTCAAGGATGACCTCGACCGTCATGAGAGATCGCTTTCTGCCAGGAGGGCTACCATAGCCTCCCTCGGGCTCCCAGAGGTAAAGAGGCACAGATACAAAAAGTTGGATGATGAAGATCGACGCTGGCGCGATGAGCATAAGAAGCGTCAAATCTTTTATCCTATACTCGAACCTATCCTCGTTGCCATGGTTGAAGGGGTGCCCAAAGTTTGAGCGTAGGAGATGGGGTCATCAGAGGAAAACCAGCAAGTGAACTGGGAGACATTAGAAAAGGGCGCATGAGCCTGGGAGATAGAATAATAACAGATCTCCTCAAGGAGAACCACGACAGGTATATCCTGCTAGACCCCTCGGGCTGGCTCTCTGACCCATCTTTCGTTGACGCCTGCAGAGAGTATGGAATAATGCCCATCTCCCTTGGCGAGCTAACAGAAAGCAGTCTCTCTAAGGTCAAAGATCTTGAGTTCAAAAAGGAGCGCCATCAGACCATGGTAGTCCTGGTTGGTTCGAGCGATGACGCCGACTCCTGGCAGAAGTTTCTCGGCTCAAACTGGAGGATGAAAGACGTCCAGCCCTCATCGATCTTCCCCTGCCTTGATCCAGAAATCTCAAAGCATCTATCGCCGGCACAGGCTGCATTCCTTCTGCCGATCTTCTCCTCAGATCACTTTGTCCTAAGCCCCAAGAGGAGCGCTGTGGCGTTACTGGAGGCCTTATTTGGCCTGAAAGCAGAACGCTTGGCAGATACGGATTACTTCTTAGATACCGCCATATCCTTCCTTATGAGGGGCCAGAATCCGAATCTATTCTGGTTAGAGAACATATCCGGATATTTTCCTTCCATTTCTGAATCGGGAGTATCTCCAAAGGCCGCTCTTACTTCCATCGACGCTTTCACCAGGCTTGTAGAGGACCTAATTACTGCAGGTAAGATCTCGCCTGAGAGACTAGCCAGGCTAAGACAGATGGCCTATGGAACTCCTTTTACCAAAGATGCCCCTGTTACATTCTCTGAGCGGCTCGGCCTAGATCCTGTGGAGATCAAAGACCAGGCGATAAAAATGTCTTGGGAGAACATATCTCTCATTTCATGGCTTGATCGCGTGGAGTTTCTTGCTAAACTATCTCTCGCGGAAGAACTTTTTAAAGACCATGAGCTGAAAGAGCTGCGAGATACCACGGAAAGGTCTTTCAGCGCGAGCCTTGACCTCGATTATTTCAAGCTCCAACAGACTCCCTGGCACTACAGGCCACCTATGGTCCATACGATCCTCAATTACATCCAGGCTCACCACAAGAAGGATAAGGTGGCCTTGATTGTCATCGATTGCCTTTCTATCTCTTTCTGGCAGGTCCTACGTTGTTCTCTGGAGGAACGTTTCTCCATAGTGCCAACATCGGAAGGCTCAACCTTCGCTTGGATACCTACCCTTACCTCCGTCTCAAGGCAGTCGATTTTCTCGGCTAGAACGCCTGCGGAACTGGGTCAGATGATAAAAAGCACCTCTGGAGAAGAGGGTTATTGGGAGGATTTCTGGCAGGATAAGGGTCTCCGACGAGAGGAAATCCAGTTCATTAAAGTTGCAGAGAAGAAAGAAGAGGATGTGCAGCACGCTATTCATGATCCGGATATTCAAAAGATGGCGTTGATATTCAGCGATATAGACGAGCTGATCCACTCCACTGCATCGGTATCCACTCTCGATACTGAGAGCCTCCTAAAGCTTATCGATAACTGGGCATCAGTTTCATTCGGTCCAGTTCTCAGAGATTTGCTGTCTCTCGGATGGGTAGTCTTTGTGACATCAGACCACGGGGGTCAAAGGATAAGGCAGAATTTAGGCAACATTCGAGAGGGCGTGTTTACGGAAACGGCAGGACAAAGGGCAAGAATATATTCGAGATTGAGTTTTGCTACAGAAACGAGGGCCAAAGGCATTCTCTGGGATAGTAAAGGAACTCTTCCTCAGGATTACGTGGCCCTGCTAGCCCCTCCTGGCGTAGGATACGGATTATCGTCTGGATGGGGCCATGGTGGTGCCTCTTGGGAAGAGGTCATCGTCCCATTTATCAGATTCGAGGCACAAGATCATGAAGACCATAGGGATATACCATCTCATTGACCGCGAGATCCTCGACCTTGTAGCAGAGCTTAATTCCCAAGGCGTTTCCAGGGAACAGATAAGAGAAGAGGCCCTTCTCTTGCATACCAGGATGGGGATCGGGGCCAAAACTTCGGTGAAACGGAGCAGGCCAGTCTTCAAAGCCTGGCTCTCAAACCCCACTAAGGTATCTGAATATGCCACTGAGCTGTACCCCTCATGTGAACAGCAGGAACAATTAGCCCTTCATATCGCAATGCTATGCCGAGCATATCCTTTCTTCATTGATGTGATGAGCCTTATAGGGTCCCAGCTTCGTCTTGGCAGCCATGTGAATCAAGGTACAATACTCAACCGGACTCTGAGGAGTTATGGCCAGGGAGAAAACGTGAGACAGGGAGTTCGTAAAGTTTTGCAGTCCTTGATCTCGTGGGGCCTCCTTAATAAAACCGTAACTTCTGGATTGTACTCACCCGGAAAACAATTGTCTCTGAACTTTCAGCTATCTGAGATAATGCTTTCTGGTTACATTGAAGGATCAAAGGCGGCTGCAATATCCCTGGCTGAGATAAATAAAATACCTGCGTTGTTTCCTTGGAATATGAGTGATATTAGTTATGGGAGGCTAAAATTGTTGAACATTTTTTTAGAGGGAATTGGGGATGAGTTCATATCCATAAAATATATTAAATAATACACGAGCGCTATGATGGATCAATCAAGGCGTTTACGATCCTTCGAAGATGCAGGTCGCCAGTTTGAAGTCTTTTTCTGAGGTTTTTTACCTTTGACCCAGGCCGTTGGATTCTCTCTGAGGGTCTTCAAGGCTAAAGCATCCAACGGATCATGGATCTCCTGGCTCATTTCGGGACCCATTATTGCGGGTTTTGCACTAGTGAGTCCCGCTCTTGGGATATTGGTCTCAGATGTCTTGATTGAGAGATTTAAGTCGGTACCGCATTCCCACAGGTTTTCGAGCTCTTCCTCCAGATTCTCCATTTCGTTTATGGGCAGCCTCAAGACAATCTCCTTGGCCTTTTCTAGACTGAAACGGTACCAATTAGCACTGCCCAAATAGGTGATCTGGCCATCTATACATATGACTTTGGCATGGACGAGACCCAGTTGGCGAGCCTGGAATACTTTCCAATGATTTCTAAAGGTGAACATTGCCTGCTGGGTGCCTATCCACGCTCTGGGCTCGACGTTTTTCTCGCCTCTGACCAGCACGCGGGCCTCGATATTTTCAGGAGCAACTCTGATTATCTCTTGCGCGAAATAGTCGTCTAACCACGGCCCAATTATGAGGATTGACCTGGTAGCCTTGGCCAAGTCGTTTCTCAGATAAGCTAAGACCCTACCTGACCCAATGCACTTGGAGCTGATTGATGACATTCAGTATCCTTTCTGGTGGAATCGATAGATCTGTTCTGCAGAGATCTGCTACATACTGGTCGAACCTTTTCCTGCCCACCTCTCCTTCGAACTTAAATAAAATGTTCTGCAGCCTGGAAAAGGCCCTTTTAATCCTTTCTTCGAAAAGCAATGCTTCAGACATACCGTTGCCACCAGGATTGTTATCTAGAACCATGAGCCGGTGATTGGCCAAATCGAGTTTTATTACTAGATCTTCAGCTCTAGATTCCACGGCCTCGGCAAGAAAGTACCTCAAGAGATCGCCCGTTAATCGTTCTAGCTCTCTGGTGGTGTCCTCATCGTAGTCGTCTATCTCGATCTTCCCGAAGTCCCACTCCCAGCCCAATGTCCGGTAGGTAAATGGAAAGAGGAAGGGAAATTTATCACCGACTTCCATGGCCAGCTTGAATCTTTCAGTCACCTCATTGAGGGTTACCTTTGCGGAGCGGTTAGATGTGAGGTCTATCTGTGTGTATCCCGTCCACTTCCTAATATAGTCCCATATACCATATTCAAGGTTACCCTTAGCAGGGCGATCTGCTTGGTTGGGCAGGTCAATCATGGCCTGATAGAAACTGAAGCTGTCATCCCAGCTTCCGCGAGTGGTAATCCTATCAGGGATTTCCTCTACCTCGATGCTACTAACTGTATGCATCCATTTCTCTAACAAATACTCGCTATCAACGTGTTCCCACTCCGCTTTTTTCCATTTTCCATTGTAATCTACCACTCGGTATGTTTTTTGATAGTGGTTCAAGTAGACTGCCTCTGGATGGGCATCCCTGTAGATATATATTGAATCTATGCGAGCTACTTCATTTTTCCCCTCTTTTAAGGGGATCTTTCCCTCGCTGGCTGTAGCTCGAAAACCCTTATAGATCCAGAAGGCATCTTCTGTGTTTACCAAGGAGCCATATCGATCCTCAAATAGCTCGGTGAGATCCTCGCGGCTCCGGAATTCTCCGAAGTGATACTTCATGGACCTGGCAAATTCTTGGGCATGCTCACCATTGAGATCATTTTTCCACTCATGATGAGCTATCAGCATGTGCCTCCATCTAATCATCTCCAGATGCACAGGTATGAGCGTAGGCAGACTACCTTTGAACTGGAAAGCGGCAATAGGGTCTTCAAGTATGCCCATATCTCGTGGTTTGGCTGACAGCTTTGCTATAACAAGTCCAGGATGGTTAACCCTCCTGCCAATTCTGCCCATCCTTTGGAGCATCTCTGATTGACGTGGTGGCAATTCGTCCATGAGGCAGGCATCTAAGTTTTCGATATCTACCCCTAACTCCAGGGCACTGGTACCTATAATGAGGGTTCCATGTGTACCCTGGTCATTCATTCTCTTCTCTACCATGCGCCTTTCTTTTGGCGGAAGGTCTGCATCATAGACTACTGCATTATGGCCGTTACTTGTCCTTGCCAACCTATCAGCTAAGCGTTTGCCTCCAAATTTGCTTTGAGTAAAGTAGATGGCATTGACGTGTGGTCCTAGAGAGGATCTGTCCTCCAAGAACGACTCGATCTTAGCTGACCTCTTCCTACCACTTCTACCAGTAATTTTCATCTGGCCATCTATCAACATTATGACTTTGAGGAGGCCATCTGAATCCGGTTTCTTCAAAATTTCCGGTACATTCTTTAATTGTATCAGCTCCACCTGTTGCTTTGAGGTCTCCCCTATATGCATGACCTCATGAGCCTCATCTGCGGAAATCAATGTTCTGGCAAAAGATTCTGCTGAACTAAGGGTAGCAGAGGCTAAGAACACATTTGGCCTGGGTTTTCCCAGTATGTCCATAGATAGAAATACCCGTTTTAGGAAATAGTGGACGTTGGCTCCGAAAACTCCATCATACATATGAGCTTCGTCGAGCACTATACAGACCATATTTTTTAAGAAATATTTGTGCTGACTTACCAAACTGAAGTGGGCCTTGTCTAATGTTGCCACTCGTATTCTAGCGTTCGCAAACTCCTCACTCTTCTCGTGTTCTTTCATGGCTACGTTTGGGTTTTCTTCAGGTCCTGTGCCCTGCCAGATAGTCCATGGTATCTGGCGGGAAGCCACTTTTATAACTCCAGAATACGCCAAATCCTTTATGTCGCGGCATAAAAGGCTCTCTTTTTCTGAGAGATCAGCCAATCTCCCAGCCTGACTCCACATGAGCGACTGAGTAGGGAAACAAAGAAGTGCAGTTGCGTTTTCATCTCTGAGTAGCTGATCGAAGACCCAGGCTAAGAAACACAGGCTCTTGCCGGAACCCGTGGCGGTAGTCATAATAAAGTTTCTGTTCTTGTTCTCAGAGTAAGCCCTAAAAAAGGATGCTTGGTTGGGAAACAGCCCATTGGATTCGGCTTTGGGTTCATAATCTGCTATGAGCTGCGCCATGGGCTTGTTCATACCGCAGGAGTTCAGAGGAATGCGCTCAGGAAAAGGTGTCTTAATTTTTACTGCAAATGGATATATTGCGCCCGCGAAATGTTTCAGGGCATTGCTAGCCACGAGGTCGATGCTTTTTGTCATACGATCATCATTTTCAAGTGATAATGTTTCAGAGATAAAAGGCTATTTTATGATTGGATGTCATGAAATGAAACGATTAATACTAACCTAATGACAACATGCATAAAGTCGCCTCTATAGGCACCCGCCCTTCTCCCTTCTGCTAGTTTCAGTACGTCTGCCGTCTACCAATAAAAAGCCACCATTCTTATTTGTACGATTTCAGGAACCCATGAAGCAGCAATATAAGCCGCCTGCTTTCACTCACCCGCAAACTTCCCCTTTTTACCTTCTTGCTCTTCGTCTTCTCGTTCTTCTTTTAGCAACGATACCAGTACGGCCCGTGCAGCTCACCGTCGGCGTTGGCGCAGCAGTAGGATGCTTTGCCGCAGTTCCCCCCCTTTGCAGCAAGTAGGGGCCCCTGCTCCCAGGAGAGGGACCATACCCCCCATGAACTGCGTCGGCATCGTAACTCCAACTCTCATTACCTGGCCGGGTCTTCCAGTGGGCATTGAAGTTCATTGCCCAGAAATACCTCCATTAGAAGAGCATGTATATATCAGGGCCTGGTGCGCGATCGTTCAAATAAAATTAAATATTCGAATATAATATATAATATAATTAAATGTTATCTTTATTTCATTCAAATTCCTTATTTTTATCAATTTTTGGGTTGCTCCTATAATAGGCGTTTTTTCGTTTTTTTTCCGAAAAATTTTTGGACATCATCCCTCTCTGAGATCAAACCGAGCCGCCTAAGAAAGAAACGGGAACCCCAGGGGGGCCAGCTCCGCCATCCATCATAGGCCACTATCTCCTGCAGCTCTTTCCGCAGCCTGGACGCATTGGCCTTGCCTGGATAGCCCAGTGCGAGCATCGCGACTACGCGGATATTTTCTGGTATCCCGAGAATCCTTTTAACCTGATCCTCGTGGAAGGCACCTATCCAGCATGTGCCCAGGCCCTCTGCCATCGCTGCCAGGCTCATGTGATCTACTGCAAATGGTAACAGTACTGGCCCGATGAAATGATATTTGCGGCCCCGTTCGCCAGGGCCTGCCAACCAGCTCCTTGCCAGCCTTCCGGATTTTGTTGTCCTTTGCTGAAAGGATCACAGATCGAATTGACCAAAAAAGCATAGCAGCACTCCTGCATCGCGAAGCGCGCTATGCGAAGCATATGCGGCAGAAGATCCCGAGCCCCGGCCAGTACCGACCTCCCGGAAGGGCAAACAAAACCATCCCAGGAAAAGCTCAAAATAGCCTCGGGCTGATGACATATGCGTTTAGTGAGTCCGTCGCCCCATCAAGCCGCTCCTCAAACGGCTCAATTATTATCGATATTGCAGTATTATTCTAGGAACATGGTTATTTTTGATAATATAATCATAAAATAGAAAATTTAAGAGACAGGCGTTGCTCCTGCCCCTTTGCCACAGATGTATTCAACCGCAGCAGTTGCCTTGCCACTGGCCTTTAGAAACATGGTTTTGTCGTCTTTTAGAA
>Ga0123327_1003710_pt1 | contig 10963 bp, 8 predicted proteins | sample BioC13SIPDNA_4_FD_89701 | JGI IMG/M metagenome (GOLD analysis project Ga0123327, IMG submission 89701) | Anaerobic biogas reactor microbial communites from Washington, USA - Biogas_R1_B C13 SIP DNA | ecosystem: Engineered > Bioreactor > Anaerobic > Unclassified | place: Washington, USA...
ACCAACCTGGCCCCAACCCCCGGCAATGAACTCTCGGTTGTCGTCGGCGACCGCACCAACACGGTGGCCGTCAGCCCGGGCGACACCCTCTGCGATGCCGTCTCCAACCTGGCGGAAGCCGTCAATGCGGACGCCGCCTGCGTCGCCTCCGCCCGGGCGTGGGGCGACCGCCTCGAACTGGTCTACAAAAACTTCGATCTCGCCGGCGACCATGTCCCGGTTTCCGCCTTCGCCGCCACGGGATCCGCCTCCGTTCTGACCCTCGGCACCGGCCTGGCCGCCACCAATCTCCATCCCAGCACCTACTTCGCCCGCAAACGCCTCTTTCTTTTCGCCCATACCAACGGAATTTCCACCAACGTCGCCAACGCCGGCGACACCATCACCCTCGCGATCACCCTGACCAACGGCGTCGCCGTCACCAATCAGTTCGTCGCCACCGCCGGGCAAACCATCACCAGTCTGATCGAGCAGATCCAGTTCGCCATCAACACCAACCCCGTTCTCAAGGCCTCCAGCGGCGTCCGCTTCACCTATCTGGCCAACGGCATCGGCAACGTTCTGAATGACGGAACCCTCCTGGCCCGCGCCGCGGGCCCGCGGGGCGCCACCAACCGGGTGGATTACACCGTCACGCCCGTCACCACCAACTACGGGCTGAGAACCAATTTCAATTTCTCGGGCTTCATGGACGACAATCCCGATGACGTCCGCCCCCGCGCCAACATCCTGTTCCACCTCACCCCCGGCAGCGGAGATCTGGAGGCCGCCACCTCTCTCGACACGGTTCCCCTCGACGACGGCATCCACACGCTGGATGTCATCGCCCGCGACGGCTCCGCCGTCGCCGCCGCGTCCCGCCTGTCTCTCCCCGTGGTTGTTGCCAACACCTCGCTCGCACTCCGTGTCTCCTCCGCCCACGGCAGCGGCTCCCCGCCTGCCGGGGTTTTCATCCATCCGCCCGGCACCGTCCTGACCAACTCCATATCCGTCCCGGCGCCCTCCAACGGCACCCAGCTCGTCTGCACCGGCTGGGTCCTGACGGGCAACGAACCGCTGTCCGGCTCCGGCACTAATTTCACGATGACCCTGACCAACCACGCCGAACTCACCTGGCTGTGGACCACCAACTACTGGCTCGATACCGAAGCCGGCGAACATGGCGCCGTCAATGTCCCGGACTCCTGGCAGCCCGGCGGCGTCTCCACCCAGATCACCGCCCTCCCCGACGCGTATTACGGTTTGGCGGAGTGGACTGGAGACGCCTCCGGAACAAACAATCCCCTGGACCTCCTCATGGACGCCCCCCAAACGGTGCAGGCGACCTTCACCGCCCTGCTGGCCACCAACGGCACCCCCCAGTGGTGGCTGGCCGGGCACGGCTGGACCAACGACTTCGACGCCGCCGCCACGAACGACGTGGATGAAGACGGCCGTTTCACCTGGCAGGAATATGTCGCCGATACCGACCCGACCAACGCCGCCAGTTTCCTGCATCCGCTGAGCGCAACGGGCACCGTGGGTTCGCTGGTCATCGGCTTTGAGCCCACGTCCACCGGACGCCACTACTGGATCGACGCCACGGCGTTCATCGAAGCCCCCGACTGGTCCAATCTCACCAACGCTCCCGGCACCGGCGGCGCCTGGCAGCCGGAATGGAATCCTCCCGGCACCGGCCTCCACTTCTACCGCGGCCGAGTCACCCTCCCCCCGTAACTCCCCATCCCCCCGGCATGCGAAAAAGCGAAGCCCGAAGGCTTCGCTTTCTTCCCGTTCACGATTCGGTGAACCGTCTCAGGTTTTTTCGCGGAACGTGATCCGCCCCTTGGTCAGGTCATGCGGACTGATCTCCACCGTGACCTTGTCCCCGGTCGTGATCTTGATGAAATGCCGCCGCATCTTCCCCGAAATATGCCCCAGGATTTCGTGCCCGTTCGACAGCCGCACGCGGTACATCGTCGCCGGCAGCACTTTCACCACCTCGCCGGATACCGTAATCAGATCGCTTTCCTTCGCCATAGGGCCACATAACTCCTTACTGCCAGCCAGAGAAGCTAGCAGGACTCCCCCGCCCCATGCAACTGTTTTCACGATGCCGTCAAAATGCTGTCAGATGCCCCCCATCCCTCGCAGCATGGATGAATCAGACCCGCGCAGGGAAATCCGATTCGATCACAGGCAACTCTTTCCTCTCGCCGCCCTCCTCGAACAGAAACTCCTCGACAGCCGCCTCCCCGATGCCGAAGCCGCCGCCGCCCAAAACCGGCATTGAACCCCTCCCCCGGGTTTGATCTACTGGCCCGCACGGATGAGCAAGAGCAAGACAACCCCCATGATGGCGCAGTACCGCCGCGCCAAGGCGGAAATCGACCCCGGCACCATCCTCTTTTTCCGGCTCGGCGACTTCTATGAAATGTTTTTCGAAGACGCTGTCATCGCCTCGGACATCCTCGGCATCGCCCTGACCAAGCGCCAGGGCACCCCCATGTGCGGCATCCCCTACCACGCCGCCGACCTCTATCTTGCCAAGCTCCTGCGCGCCGGCAAAAAAGTCGCCCTCTGCGACCAGATGGAAGATCCCGCCCTCGCCAAGGGCATCGTCAAGCGCGAGGTCACCGGCATCGTCACCCCCGGCACCGTCCTGACCGACTCCGTCCTCGATGCCGCCCGCCCCAATTATCTCGCCGGCCTCCACCGGCTCGGCTCCATCTTCGGCCTGGCCATGCTCGACCTCTCCACCGGCGATTTCTGGATGGAGGAATCCGCCGATGCCGACGCGCTGTTCGACGATCTCGCCCGCTACGCCCCCCCGGAAGTCATCCTCTCCGAATCCCTTCATGCCGACGAACGCTTCCTGAACGCTCTCCAGGCCGCCGGCGCCCATGCCGTCACCGCCCGCGAAGACTGGATCTTCGACCCGGCCACCTCCGTGGACGGCCTGTGCCGCCACTTTGGCGTGCAGTCTCTCGACGGCTTCGGCGGCGAAGGCCACCCCGCAGCGGCGGCCGCCGCCGGCGCCCTGCTCTATTATGTCACCCGCGACCTCCGCCGCAACGCGGCCCATGTCCGCCGCATCCGCTTCCGCGCCGCCGCCGATGCCATGATGCTCGACGAATCCACCCTCTCCAATCTCGATCTCATCGCTTCCCGAGGCTCGTCCCGCTCCGATGCGCCCACCACCCTGCTGCAGGCGCTGGACACCACGCGCACCGCCATGGGCTCGCGCCTCCTCCGCGACTGGCTCGTCCGCCCCCTCCAGAATCTGTCCGCCATCGTCGCCCGGCACGACGCCGTCGAATCCTTTTTGAACAACCGCCGCGACCTCGACACCCTCCGCGGCATCCTCTCCGAGATCAAGGACCTCGAACGGCTCCTCTCCCGTCTGTCCTCCGGATCCGGCAACGCCCGCGATGTCCGCGCCCTCGGCGCCTCCCTCGCCCGCCTCCCGGCCCTCAAGGATGCCCTGGCCGCCCCGTCTGCCGACCGCCTCCGCGAACTCGCCGCCGCCATCGAGCCGCAGGATGACCTCGTCGCCCGCATTGACCGCGCCCTGGTGGACGAACCCCCCATGGCCATCAGGGAAGGCGGCGTCATCCGCAAAGGCTTCCACGCCGGACTCGACGAACTGCGCGCCGCCGCCCACGACGGCAAGCAATGGATCGCCGAACTCCAGGCCCGCGAAATCGAACGCACCGGCATCAAGTCCCTCAAGATCCGCTTCAACAAGGTCTTCGGCTACTTCATCGAAGTCACCAAGTCCAACCTCGCCCAGGTCCCCGACGACTACATCCGCAAGCAGACCGTCGTCAACGGCGAGCGCTTCATCACCCCCGAGCTCAAGGATTGCGAGCACAAGATCCTCGGGGCCGAAGACAAGTCCATCGCCCTCGAATACGAGCTGTTCCTGGAACTGCGCGAAGAGGTCATCACCCATACCGCCGTCCTCCAGCAGACCGCCGCCGCCGTCGCGGAAATCGATGTGCTGGCCACGTTCGCCGAACGCGCCCTGGCCTGCCGCTATGTCCGCCCCGCCATGACCGCCGACGGCGCCCTCTCCATCCGCGACGGCCGCCATCCCGTCGTCGAACTCCTCCCCGAATCCGGCCGCTTCGTTCCCAACGACACCCGCCTCGACACCGACGGCAACCAGCTCCTGATCATCACCGGCCCCAACATGGCCGGCAAATCCACTTATATCCGCCAGGTCGCCCTCATCGTCATCATGGCCCAGATGGGCTGTTTTGTTCCCGCCGCCGAAGCCGAAATCGGCGTGGTGGACCGCGTGTTCACCCGCGTCGGCGCCGGCGACGACATCGCCCGCGGCCGCTCCACCTTCATGGTCGAAATGCAGGAAACCGCCAACATTCTCAACAACGCCACCCCCCGCTCCCTGATTGTCCTCGACGAAATCGGCCGCGGCACCTCCACCTTCGACGGCATCTCCATCGCCTGGTCCGTCGCCGAATACCTGCACAACCATGCCGAGGTCAAGGCCAAGACCCTGTTCGCCACCCACTACCACGAACTGACCGACATCGCCCTCACCCTCTCCGGCGTCAAAAACTACAATGTCCTCGTCAGCGAAAAGGACGATCGCATCGTCTTTCTGCGCAAAATCGTCCCCGGCGCCGCCGACAAGTCCTACGGCATCCAGGTCGCCCGCCTCGCCGGCCTCCCCCTCGAAGTCGTCACCCGCGCCAAGGACATCCTCGCCAACCTCGAAGAGCAGGAACTCAGCGAGGCCGGCCAGCCCAAGCTCGCCCAGCCCCGCGCCCGCAAACCCAGGATCGCGGACACGGATCAGCTGTCTCTGTTCGACTCCTGACCGCCCGCCCCCCTCAACGCGCCCCGTTGGGAGCGGATCTCCGTTTCCTATTCCACCCGCAGATCCGGACGGTCGGCATCCCCTTCGTCCGTGACCCGCCATACCCGGCCGTCGCCCGCCCGCTGCACAAGGATGTCCTGCGCCGCCCCCTCGACAATCCCGGCGATCCAGTCGGGATGGTTGGACCATTTCTGGTTGTCCAGCTTCAGCCCCTCCGGCGACGACAGCCGTTTCTGCTCCCGTCCGGTTCGGGCATCCACCAGCGCCAGCTGCTCATGGCCGTCCAGATTCACGGTCGCCAGCCGTCCGTCCGGCGACAGGCTGGCGGAACATCCCCGGGCCAGGTCGGTGGATTTCCCCGACGGCCAATCCACCCTCCGGACGCGCCAGCCCAGCGATTTGACCGTGCCCACCCAGAACCCGCCGCCAGCCGCCACATCCAGTTCATGGAAAACGACGCCGCTGTGCACCGTGGTGGTTTGGCCATCCGCCAGCGCAACGGCCTTCACCGTCTGTCCATCCGCCACCAGCACCTGCCGTCCGTCGGGATGAACCGCCAGCGTTCGCGGATTCTTCATCTCCGCCACCGTGACTTCCGCGCCCGACTCCAGGTCCAGCCGCATGATCCGGTTTCCGCGCAGAAAGACAATGGACCGGCCGTCCGGCGCCCAGCGCGGCCAGGTTCCCTCGGACGCCAGCCGCCGGGGCCGGCCCTTCCCCAGCACGCGCAGGTACAGGCCGTCTGGGCGCTGATAGACCAACCGGGCGCCGGCCAGGCCGGGCGGGGTCTCCAGCGGCAGCGCCCCGGGCGCTTCCCGGCGCGCTTCCGACGATCCGCAGCCCGCCAGCGCCGCCGCCGTCAGACAGGCCATCCCAAACCGCTGAAATCCGGAATATCTCATCGTCTTTCCCCTCCCGGCATGGTAGATCATGTGCATGGCTGCCCACCACCGCCTGAAGTCGTTTCTGTATATCGCATCCAGCCTGTTGCTGGCAACCGGCGTATTCAGCTGGCTGCTCGCGCACGTCACCTGGCGGCAGGTGGCCGATCTGATTCTGTCCATCCATCTTCCCCTTCTCGGCCTCTTTTTCGTCCTCTCGATTTCCATGCAGGTGGTGCGCACCCTGCGCTACCGGGTCGTGCTGAAGTCGGTCGGCCAAACGCCCGGCTTTTTCCGCCTGTTCCTGGTCGTGCTGGTCCGCGGATTGTGCGTGGATCTGCTCCCGGCCCGCACCGGCGAACTGGTCTATATCTATCTGCTCCGGGTCAAACTGGGCGTGGAACTGGGCGCGGCCACCGCCAGTTTCGCGCTGGCGTTTCTGTTCGATCTGATGGCCCTGGCCCCCCTGCTGGCCGCGGCCCTGCTCCTGGCCGGAACCGGAATCCCGTTCTCCCCCTGGGTGCTGGCCGGCGCCGGGGCGGGACTGCTGGGGCTGGCCCTGCTGGCCCTGCGCCTCCTGCCCGCCACGCTGCGCCTGGGCTTCCGGCTCTGCCCCCCCGGCCCCGGCCGAACCGCGCGTTTCCGCCGCTGGGCCCGCCACTTCCTGGCCGCCACCCACCGGCAGATCCGCCGCGCCCGCGCCCGGCGCATCGCCGCCCCCCTGTTCGGCCTTTCCCTCGGCGTGCGCCTGCTGAAATATTCCGCGCTCTATGTCCTGCTGCTCGCCATGCTCCGGCCGCAGGGCTACACCCTGGCCACCCTGCCGTTTCCCAAGGTGTTTCTCGGACTGTGCGCCGCCGAGATGGCCGCCAGCCTGCCCGTGTCCGGCATCGCCGGCTTCGGCGCCTACCAGGGCGCCTGGGCCGGCGTCTTCATGCTGCTGGGCTTCCCCGCCGAGATGGCCAAGGCCACCAGCATTTCCCACCATGTGTTCACCCAGGCCTACGGCTACCTCGTGGGCGGCGTCAGCGTGCTCGCCCTTCTTCTCCTCCCCTCCGTCCTCCCGCCCCGAACCGCCCGCCCCGATCCGCCATGAACATCCTCGTCATCCTGAATTCCCCCGGCCCCGGCAGTTTCAATCACGCCCTTGCCGAGACGGCCCGCAGCGCACTGCTCCAGGACGCTCATGTCGTCCTCTTCCACAACCTGGCCGCCGTGGGTTTCGCCCACGGCTGCCGACAGGGCAAACGATCCGAATTGCATTGCCCCCCTGCGACGGTTAAATTGCCTCCATGAGCAGTCGGCAAATCCAGAACGCCGTACACGCAGTTCTGCCAGGCATCATCGCCCAGGCGGCACCTCTGCGAGTGCTCCTGTTCGGTTCGGCGATTCGCGGCGGGAACAAACCCGTTCGCGATCTGGATTTTCTGGTGGTTGTCCCCGACCGCGAACATCCGGCGGCCGTTGCGGACCGCCTTAATCTGGGCGTCCGGCGCAAGCCCATGCCATGCGACTTTCTCGTCGCTACGCCTTCCATGCTTGCCAGACACCGTCACCGACGCGATTCCGTATTCGCTTCCGCCTTGAAAGAAGGCCGCGAGATCTATGCCCGCTAACGTGCCAGCCGAATGGCTCCGTGACGCAAGAGGAGATCTGGCGTTAGCCTCCATAGCCAAGACGCCGGCCATCCGCTATGCCCACCTGTGCTTCCATGCCCAGCAAGCTGCCGAAAAATCTCTTAAAGCCATCTTTTCGGCGCTTGACCAGGATATTCCCCGAACCCACGATCTGGCCTTCTTGATGGACAATCTTCCGGCAACCACGGTGGTTCCCCTGGCCATCAGTACGCTTCCCACGTTGACCAAATTTGCTGTTCAATATCGGTATCCCGGTCAAGGAATCCCCGTAACCCGCCGGGATTGGCAAAAGGCGGTTGCTCTCGCTCGTGAAACCCTCTGTTGGGCAGAAAACACGCTTCCCCGCCTGCGGCGCACCAAACTCCATCCCTGATCGCGCTTGTTTCCCCCTCTTCCGCCCCGACCTTGTTCCCTTGGCGCCGACATGGTACAAACCCACCCAATCCGCCGCTTTCTATGAACCCGACGCTGCGCAAACTTGAATCCATGGCCATCCGCATCCCCGCCAGGGAATCCGCCCAGTTCTTCTACGGCGACAATGTCGAAGGCTACTTCGAAGGCTTCACCCATTCCACCGCCCGGGGCTCCGGCTACTGGCTCGACGGCCAGCCCCTCTTCCGCGACATCGCCGTTCACAACGGAACGCGGCGCCTGCCGCACGACACCGCCCTCCGCGCCGATATCCTCCCCCACGCCATCCGCCATTTCCACCCCACCGCCGTTGACGAAATCTCCATCCTCCACCGCCGCCGCGCCGTCGCCGTCCGCGTCCAGTCCCCCCGCCGCGCCCGAATCGGCGCCGAACTCCTGTTCGATGCCGGCGCCGGCACGCCCCGCCTCGAAGCCCGCGGCGCCGATTTTCTCGCCACCTTCCCCGGCCATGCCCTGAAGGCCGGCATCGCCGCCTCTCTCGCCGTCCGTCCCGAATCCGCCGCCCCCGTCAACGGCCAGCCGTCCCTGGCCTTCCGATCTCGCTGCGCGGCCCGCCACCTCGTTCTCTATCTCGCCTTCGATTCCTCCCCCGCCCGTGCGCTCGCCAAGGCCCGCCGCCTGCGCGACGAAAACGCCCTCGCCGCCCACGCCCGCGACATCGCCGGTCTCCTCTCCCGCAGCCAGATCGCCACCGATGATGCCGATTACGACCGCGCCGTCGCCTGGGCCAAGCTCTCCAGCGTCTTTCTCGTCACCGAGGAGTTCGGCAAGGGCATCTGGGCCGGCCTGCCGTGGTTCAAGCACAACTGGGGCCGCGACACCTTCATCGCCGTCCCCGGCACCCTCCTGGTCTCCGGCCTCTTCGACGACGCCCGCGATGTCATTCTCAACTTCCTGCGCTGGCAGGACACCGATCCCGCCTCCCCGACGTACGGGCGCATTCCCAACCGCGTCTGCAGCGCCACCGACATCATCTACAACACCGCCGACGGCACCCCCTGGCTCATCCGCGAACTGTACGAATACCTCCAGACCACCGGCGACCTTTCCCTTGCCCGCCAGACCTATCCGCAGGTCCGGCTCGCCCTCGACAGCGCCCTCGAGCGCGAAACCGATGCCGAAGGCTTCCTGACCCACGACGACGCCGACACCTGGATGGATGCCCGCATCGAAGGGAACCGGCCGTGGTCCCCCCGCGGCAACCGCGCCAACGATATCCAGGCGCTCTGGCACAACGCCCTGCTCGTCGGCGAACGCCTGGCCCGGCACGCCGGCGATTCCGGCTCCGCCCGGCGCTGGCGCGCCATCGCCGACCGGCTGCGCGCGAATTTTACACGGCGCTTCTGGAATCCGAAAACCCGCCGCCTCGCCGACCGCATCCATGCCGACAACCGCCGCGACGAAAAAGTCCGCCCCAACCAGCTCATGGTCCTCTCCATCCCCATGATCGAGCCCCTGCTCGATGACGACCGGGCCGACCGCGTCGTCGCCAACGCCGTCTCCGAGCTGCTGTTCCCCCACGGCATCGCATCCCTCAGCCCCCGCGATCCCTGGTTCCACCCCTGCCACCACAACGATGCCTGGCACCACTTCGACGCCGCCTATCACAACGGCACCGTCTGGGGCTGGAACGCCGGCTTCACCGTCACTGCCCTCTGCCAGCGGCGCCAGACCGAACTCGCCGCCCGGCTCGCCGGCCACCTCGCCCGGCAGATCCTGGATCTGGGCTGCCGCGGTTCCATGAGCGAACTGATCGAAGCCATCCCGCGCCGCCGCGGCCGGCTCGTCCTCTCCGGCACCTGGGCCCAGGCCTGGAGCACCGCCGAATTCTGCCGCAACGCCCACCAGGATTTCGCCGGCTTCCATCCCCGCCTCCTCGACGGCACCCTCCGCCTGAATCCCCACATCCCTTCCGGATGGAACGCACTCGATGCCCGGTTCCCCTTCGGAAAACACGCCGCCCTGCATCTGCGCTTCCGGCGCGACGGAAAAAACGCCCGCTTCACGTTCCGCATGGACGGCCATCCCGCCCCTCTTGAGTTGCAGTTTTCCGTCGAACTCGGCAACCGCCGCTATGCCTTTTCCGCCCCCCTCGCCCCCGGGCGGCCCCGCACCCTTTCCATCCGGGGCGGCCAGGCGGTTCTCGGCGGGAAAATTTCCATCCCTGGCGAACGCCTCCCCCGCCTCCAGCCCCTGCGCTTCGTCCGGCCGGTGCTGGATCAACCGCCCCCGTGCCTGCGGCGGAAACACTACCTTCAAACCCTCATCGAATCCGACCGCGTCCGCTGACGCCTTCCTCAACGCCCCTGTATAGTTATTGCAATATGTATACAGAACGGCTTTCCCCCGGCGCCGGTTGCCGGGCTTGAATTCCCGCCCCGATTTGCTACCGTCAGTCCGCTCATGGACTCCGAACACAGCCAGTTGACGACCGACATCCTGATTGTCGGCGCGGGACTGGCCGGGCTGGCCTGCGCCATTCGCCTGGCCCGCGCCTCCGCCGGCGAAAAACAGATCCTCCTGCTGGAAAAATCCGCCCATCCCGGCGGCCATCTGCTGTCCGGCGCCGTCCTGCGCCCCGAAGCGCTGAAAACCATTCTGACCGATGACGAATATGCCGGCCTGCCCTTCGGCCCCGCGGTCCGCCGCGAGTCCTTCCATGCCCTGACGCCGCGGCACTCGTTCCGCCTGCCGTTTGTTCCGCCCAAAATGCGCATGAAGGGCCTGCCGCTGGTGTCCGTTTCGGCCCTGGGCCGCGCGCTGGCGAAAATCGCCGAGGATCTCGGGGTGGAACTCATGACCTCCCAGACCGCGGACGCGCTGGTGTGGGAAGGCGACCGCGTCGCCGGCGTTCGCTGCGAAGACGACCGGATCCTGGCGCCGGTCACCGTGCTGGCCGAAGGACCCGCCGGCCTGCTGACCCGCGAGCTGCTCGCCCGTCGCCCGGAGATGCGCGGGGCCAACGGCCCTTCGCATGCCCTCGGCTTCAAGGAGCTGATCGAAATCCCGGTCCGCCCCGGCACCGCGGGCACCGTGGCGCATACCTTCGGCTTCCCTCTCGGCCTGGGCCTCTACGGCGGCGGGTTCATCTATCATGTGGACGACGCGCAGGTGGCCCTGGGCCTGGCCATCGCCCTGGACGGCGCCGATCCGGCCCCGCATCTGCACGAACTGTTCCGCGCCTGGAA
>Ga0123327_1003715_pt1 | contig 10956 bp, 10 predicted proteins | sample BioC13SIPDNA_4_FD_89701 | JGI IMG/M metagenome (GOLD analysis project Ga0123327, IMG submission 89701) | Anaerobic biogas reactor microbial communites from Washington, USA - Biogas_R1_B C13 SIP DNA | ecosystem: Engineered > Bioreactor > Anaerobic > Unclassified | place: Washington, USA...
GCGTCCGTTGGTTTCTCTTGGCCTGGGGCGACCTGATCATGATGCGCAAGCAGTTCCTCGTGCTGAAAGAGCTCGCCGAGAAGACGGCCGGCGAGAAGACTACCGGCGACGAGACCGCCCGCGACTAGCTAGTACTCGATCAACGTACAATCCACATCCGCATGCTGCCTACCCAGCTCGGCGGGAGCGTTCTTCGGGAACGAGACGGGTTGCGGGTCGCCGTCTGAGATGTGCGGGAGATGCCGATGGTCTCTCCAGTACTTCAGCAGCCTCTTGACCGATTCCGGGGTCGCGGAGGTGCGGTCCCCACTGCAAGTTCTTGCCGTCGACAAGGACCGTATCTGTGACGCCCCAGTCAGCGGCGTCACTGCGCGTGGAGATGAGTCTAGCAACCCGGGCCCTATCGGTGTCGCAATCCCGGTCAGGCGGTCTCTGCCGTAGTCTTCGGCTTCCCTATTAGCCAGTGATAGAGCGCGCCTCCGACGGCTCCTCCGATGATCGGTGCAACAATGAACAGCCAGAGCTGGGAGAGAGCCCAACTGCCCTGGAAGATGGCCGGACCAATGCTTCGAGCCGGATTGACCGACGTATTGGTGACCGGGATACAGATCAAGTGTATAAGAGTGAGGGTCAGACCGATGGCGAGGGGAGCAAGCCCTTTGGGCGCCCGCTCATCGGTGGCCCCCATGATGATGAACACGAAGAACAGGGTGAGCACGAACTCTGCAACGAAGGCCGCGGCCAGACCGTAGCCTCCGGGGGAATGATCTCCGTAGCCGTTGGAGGCGAATCCATCGGCGGCGGAGAATCCGGCAGCTCCGCTGGCAATCGCATAGAGCACCGCAGCCGCGGCGATGGCTCCGATCACCTGGGCCACCATATACGGTCCGACATCCTTGCCCGGGAAGCGTCTACCCGCCCAGAGACCGAATGTCACCGCTGGGTTGAAATGTCCTCCGGACACATGGCCAACCGCGTACGCCATGGTGACTACGGTGAGACCGAATGCCAGGGACACGCCAAGGAAGCCGATACCCGTTTCAGGGAAGGTCGCGGCCAACACGGCGCTACCGCAACCGCCCATCACCAACCAGAACGTTCCGAGGAACTCTGCACCTAATCTCTTGAGCAACCCCGTCCTCCTCCTCTGATTCCGACACTGTGCGGAGAAGCCGGTCACTGCGAGATGCCATCATAAGTGCGGCCATCAGCCGGCTATCAATATAGGCTTCTCACTCCGGTCCGTAGTTCCTGCAAGAGGCAGCCGTCAACTGTCGTCTGCGCATTCGCCGCCGGGCATACTCAGTTCGCGGCCTCGTACGCCGTGTGGTCTCCGCTCAGCGCACGCCAGTAGTCGTACTCCGCGATTAGGGCAGAGGTGATGACGGTCTTGCCCGGGGGGCCATGGCGCTCGTGTGTCCAACGCGGCGATGTTTCAGAAGATCCGGGGGGAATCGAGCGCTAGACGGTCACAGTTCTGAGTGCAGGAGGCCTGTGGGAGATCTGTGGATGGTTCTGCCTGTAGCGTCGGTGAGGTTGTAGGCACAGAAGGGTACGATCCTCCTATCGGGTGCGACCACGTGGAGGCAGCAATTGCGCAGTCGTTCGAGGTCGAGATTCCAGACGTCCATGAAAGTCATAGCCGAGATCGTGAAGCTGTAGCTGCGGAGTCTCTCGAGGAAGTCGTCCAGGCTGGTCACGGTGTCTCCGGCGATCCGGCCGGCAGCACCACTCGTCCCGTCCAGCCCTCTGCAGCACGCAGCGGGACTTTTATCCAATGACCAGCGGCGGGCCACGTGGGCACGTTTCTTCAGAGCGGGGTTCGCCGTCTCACCGGGCCTTGCTCTTTCACTGGGCTTCGTTCCATCAGCTGGGTTTGTTCCCAGAGGAGGGTCTAATTTCTGCGGCCGGTTGCAGCAAGCCCTGGAATCGACGGCGGCTGTCAGTGGGCGAACTACCCCGTCTCCCAACAGCACATAGTCTCCGTGGAATGAACAGAGGGTATGCTCACAGCCCGAGGGGTGGAAGCTCTCCAGAGGGATGCGACTGCCGGTCTGCGCATCGATGTCTCTCATGAGCTCGGGGAGCGTGTAGCGGTTCTCGTCGCGAGGCGCCTGGGGATACCTGCCAAAGTAGCTAATAGGCTGGAAGTGTACCCCCCGGACGGCGGGGAGCCCGCGGAGAGCGTAATCCACGATGCGTCCGATCTCGTCGATGTTGACACCGGGGACCAGGGTGGGTACGAGCACGACTCCCAGTCCGGCCTCCGCGCACTTGGCGATGGCGGCCTCTTTCTGGGCGAACAGCCCTTTGCCTCGTAGGGTCCGGTACACCTGGTCACTCAGGCCGTCGAACTGGAGGAACACCGTTGTCAGACCCGCTTCCTTCAACCGAAAGGCATACTCATGATCGCGGCCGAGTCGTAGTCCGTTCGTGTTGAGTTGGAAGAACGAGAAACCCATATCGTGGCCCATGGCGATGATCTCGGCCAGATCGGCGCGCATGGTCGGTTCGCCACCCGAAAGCTGGATATTGCAGGTGCCGGTGCTCTCCAGAAGCAGTTGGTACCATTCGCGGATGATGTCCAGGCCGGGGTCAGGCTCCGCTTCTTCGCCGGAGGAGGCGAAGCAGACGGGGCAGCCGAGATCACATCGAGCCGTGATCTCCAAGAGCACACAGCACGTCTGTTGGCGGTGGTGGGGGCAGAGACCGCAGTCAAGAGGACAGCCCTTGTCTACGGCTGTCTGGGCCGAGACGGGGCGGTTAGGGGCTCTCTCGTCGAGCCATGACGTGTAGTCAGGGGGTCCTCGCCAGATGACCGAGCTAAAGGTCCCGTGCTCGGGGCAGGTCTTCATCAGATGAACGTTTGCGCCTTCGCGGATGCGGGCGGCCGGTATCCTCTTCAAACACTGGGGACAAACGCTCTCTGTGAGTGGGAGCTTCTCGTCCTGCTGGTCGCTGTCGGCCGAGGTCTTCACTTCCTCCTCTACGGTGTGCTCACCCCTTTCGCTGATCGCTCCATTCGGCACCGAACAGGGAGCGGCTAAGCTGCTCGTACGGATTACACTGGGCACCGGGGACACTGACGACGGTTCGAGCCCCATATCCCAGGCATTATAGTGGATGGGCTCAGGGCGGCGGATGAGCCGATCGACCCGAACCGACCTCGCCGGCCCGGTGAAGGGCCGGCCGGTGATTGACAAACGGTGAGGAAGGATTAGTATGGTAGTAGAGCCCCAAGAGGCAAGACGCATCACCCCTGAAGACAGGTGAAGCTCTAGCTACACCGCTGAAGAAAGGTGCTAAGCGAGGTCACTTGGGGCTCCCTTGTGTCTTCGGTCGTTCGTTCTCGGGGCTGAAATCCACAGGGTGGCCCATCCATCCGTCCACCGCCGTACAGCCGGGCCTTCGATGTCTTCGGCGATGGTCGTCCTCTCGCTTATTGACGCACAGGCGAGACGGCTTATAGTGGATATATACGGGGAGTGAGCGACTCCTCGCACATAGTGCTCGGGAAGGCCGCCGGATCGGGGTCTTGCACGAGTTGACACCCGCGCAACTCCCCTTTCAGGGTCGGAGTTCGGCCGAAGAGGGGGCGTGTTTCTCATGGGCCCGAGAGCAGCGAAGGTCGTCGTGACCGTCTGCGGCATCATGGGCGGTTGGTTTGGCTACTGGCTCGGCCAGCCCTCGATCAGTCTGCGCTACTGGATCGCCGAGCCTGCAGCCGGCACCGAGAACGAATCTTTTGCTTGGTGGACCCGGAACATCGACTGGCAGTCCCCAGAACTGCAACGTCGCCTCGACTATCTGGCCGACGAACAGCTGTTCCCTCTCTGGCGCTTTCTGCTGTCCGTCGGCGCGGCCGTACTCTTCGCGTACCTGGCTACACTGATCATCACCCGGCTCCCACTGTGGAGACTCCAGGATGTGTTGAGGAACGGCGTCCAGGGTGAGGCCATGGTGGTTCAGGTGCGCGATACCGGAGAATACATGCGCGGGCCCACGGGTCTCGAACGTCAGATCGCGGTGGAACTGCACACGCGTGTAGGCGGTCGTCCTCCGTACCGTGCACGGACCACCCAGTTCTTCAACGAATCCGAGCAACGTGCCCTTCAGCCGGGGGTGCGTGTAGTCGTGCGTTGTGACCCGGCTAGGCTCACCCGGGTGGCCATCGTGGAGCCGGTCTCGACCCAGGGCGTCTCCCCTTCGACCTAACCGGAATACCCGGCTTCACTTCTCAGTTGCCTGCCAACACAAGACCGGGATCAGTGCCTGCGATAGCCGTTATGACTCGGCAAAGATCCACCGGCCTAGTTCTGCTCAGCCTGCAAGAGACCGGCGGTCTTCGGTATCTCAGACCTGCGGCAGCCGGCCCGGCGCCGTCTGGAGACCGAGTCAACCCGGAGCGAAGACCTCCAATTCGATCGAGTCCATCGCCAGGATGGATCCGTCTGCGGCGCTCAAGTCGCTGATGGTCACAAAGACCCGGCCGGTGCAGCCCAAGTCGAGAAGGCCGAGGGTCAGCTCGAAAATACCGGGCGCGCCGAAATCGGGCGCCTCCACCGGCACCGGTCCCTGGGCGCGTTCAGTCATTTCCGCGTCGTAGACGGTGTAGACCAAGTTGTTCTCAAACGGCGCGATGGTCACGTTTCCCTTGATGAGGGCGACGGAGGATACGGCAGGGCCCAAATCGGGATAGGTGATGGTGATCTTGCGCACATCGCCCCCGGGGGTCTCGGAAGTCTGGGAGGTGTGAAGCAGGGCCCAATTGGTGCCCTCTACCAGGGGTAAGCGGAGGGTCGCCGTGATGGGCACAACGGGCTCACCCGTCGGATCCTCGGGTCCGGGCACGGTGGCTGCCACGAGGATCTCTCCATCGATGATACTCAAGTCCTCGAGGCGCGAACCGCTGCCAACGAAGTGCGAGCCGGCAGAAGCAGGTTCCCCGGCTTCTGATAGCAAAGCGACGATATAGAGAAGGGCGCCGGCGTCCTTGTCGAGGGTCATGGCAATGGCCGCATCGTCGACTTCATCACCGTTCAGATCTCCGAAGGCCACGACCTCGGATACAGTCACGTTGACCGTCGATGGATCGTTCTCACTCCGAGGTCCTTTGTATGAACCGTCGACCAGCCTGAAGCTCATGATCGTCTGGTCGAATAGACCGGTGATCTCGGCATTGCGGACGTGCTCCAGGGTTAGCGGCTCCCCGGCCGGAAGGCTTGGCACGGTGCTAGGAATAGCGGAGGTCGTGGTGGTCGTCTGGGCCAAGGAACTGGTCGTGGCGGCGCTGGTCGGTGTGACCTGGGACGTCGTGGTGGAGGTCTCTTCAGCGCACCCGGCACCGACGGCCGGGACGACTACGAGTAACGCCAGCGCCAGGAAGGTGAACACCCGCAAGACGGCGCTTGAGGTGGCAGTTGTCCCTGTGGTACGCATGCTGAGTACGTGGTCTCCCGATATGTTTGCCGACAGCAGTGTCCGAGAAGTCGTACCCCTTCGGCGAGAGAAGTAACCGTGTGGTGCCCCTGTTGACATGGGGTCTGATCCAAGTGATAGTGTCGGCAGAGGTGAGACGAACGAGGTCCGCACGGTTGCGGATCTATCGTCTGGAAAGCGGGAGGAGTTTGATGACACCGAGGTCCGAACAAGTCGGTGTGCTGGTCGCGTGCCTGGCGGCACTCACGATGCTGGTCGTGGCCTGCGGGGGAGACGGATCGGCCACTACACTCTCGACCTCGCATTCAACTGCATCCACGACAGCGTCGACCGTCAGCGGAACGACGACCACCTCGACGCCCTCAACACCAGAGAAAGTGTTCTCGTCGGCGGAGTTGGCCGAGTTCGATGGCAAGGAGGACAGGCCGGCTTATATCGCCGTCGACGGAGTGGTCTACGATGTCTCAGGCAGCGCGAGATGGCCCGAGGGCAAACACCTCTCGTGCTTTCTCGACTCGGAGGCGGGGAATAACCTTTCCGAGGAACTCAAACAGGCCCCGTCCAACATGCGGGCTCTGGTCGAGCGACTGCCCGTCGTCGGTCGGCTGGAACAGTGATGGTCCGGTGATCGAACCCCGATGGTTGCTCGTATGGACCCGTCATGAGTAGACCGTTCTCAGGCGCCACCCGGATTGTCTTCCAAGTGATTCTGATCGTGGTCGGTATCGGACTGCTGGCTGTGCCCCCGCTTGTGATCGCTTTGTCGGGCGTGGGCTTATCCGACGCGCTTTGGGTCGCTCTGCGGGTGGCTGCTCTGGAGGCCCTCACTCTCATTGGCATCAATATCTGTGTGGGGGCGTTCCGATCTGTCCTTGTACGTGGCTTCAATGGGCTGACGATACACCGGGCCCATGTCGTGACCGATCTGACCGGGTTCGCCGTCGGGCTGGCTCACGGTTTGATGGCCTTCGTTTTCGGCATTGCCGGGTACACCACGGCCGCCGTGTGGACCGGTCCGGCTGTGCTCTTAGTGCTGGTTGCGATCATCATCACCGCCCTTACTCGCAGACGGCTGCGACGTTCATGGCGCTGGATCCACCGTTTCAACTACCTGATCTTTGGCGCCGTTTTGGCGCACGGCTTGATACTTGGATACGACCTGCGGAACGAGGTTTGTTTGAAGGTCTGGCTTGGAATCCTCGGGGCCGCGGTCGTCGCGGGCCTTGCCTATCGAGTGATCGGTCTTGTGGCCGCAGGCGGCCGACGGACCCGCGACTGAGATCCGGGCGGGCGGGACAGGCGATCCACGAGCCGCCGATCCGCAAACCTCGCGAGCTCCTTGCGGCTACAAGGGTCTGACGGGCGCGTACAGTTCCACGATGTGCGTCGATTCCGGATTGTCTCCTGCCTCGTTGAGGTAGATCTCCAGACACGGTCCGTCACCTGACTGCCGGCCGCTCTCAGGCAGCCACCGGCCCATCATGGTCTGCCAGGCCTCGGAATACTCTTGCGGGAGTATCTCGAAATGACCCACCGCGTATGTGCCTGCGGGAATGGTCCGCGTGCCTATCTCGCCATCGGTGGGCGTCCCGACCGGGACGGTGATAGCCGCGTCGACTTGGAGCCGTTCTGCCTCGGTGCTGTCGGGATCGTCCTGGTAGATGCTCATGACCTTAGTATCTAGCCCCATGAGACCCCGCGGACCCGCCCAGGAGAACAATTGGCCGAACAACCGACCGAATAGTGCAGTGTCGCCTGCATATGGGCCGACGTGGCGCAGATAGGCCACGTGCATCTCGGGGACGTTCTTCACCTCGAATCTTGCCTCGCCGGTTTGCATCGCCAACCTCCTTCGCCGGTTCTACGATCCTTGTTGCGGGCCGTTCCGCCGACGCATATCCAGTCGCTAACACCCCTGCCGGATGTCTGTCGGAGCAGCCGAGCGAACGCGGCGCTTGAGGAAGAGCAGCAGGGCCTCGTTGTCGGCGAACGCTTGGACGTGAAAAACATCCCATCCAGCGCTCCCCCAGTCATTGAGAGTGGCTTCAAAATCGAAGGTATCCGGCCCGTACTTCTGAAATGCCGCTGGGCCCACGTTGACCCGAAGCACCCGGTACTCCCAACTGGTGGTGTCGTCTTGGGCCGCTGCCCCTTCATGACCGTCGCTCATGGTGCCTCCCTTCTCTTGAATGAAGTGTACCAGGCCGACCGCCGGGCAATTCCTGACCCAGACTACTTCTCTGTGGGGATGGCCCAAAGGGCAAGAGGAGACTGTCGGCGATGGCTGTCTTTCGTGTTGACTATCGACCGGGTGCGAGGCAGCATGGAGGTGCCACAGCAGCCGCGGCGGGGTGGGAGCGTGCAGAGATCCGCGCCGCCATGGGATCTTGGTGCCGTACTTGGTGCTGTTCTTGGGGGCGATTCTACTGATGGGCCTTCCCATGTTCCGGGTGAATCGTGAGTTGTGGCTGGTGACCGTAGCGACCACAGTCTTCTTACTGGGCTCGATGGGGATCCCACTGCGTAGGCGTGTGGGCTGAGGCGTTCAACAAGGCTATACGCGGCTTATCCTTGCGTCGGCTTGTCGCAGTCTATTCGTCGTTCTCATTCCACACGTCGTTCATCTTGTCCCTCCCCGGGCTTTGAAGCCGTCCATGCTGCTGGAGAACCCAGTCGCCTGCAGAATGCCGTCCTGAACGGACATTGGGAGCAGCTTCATGGCGGGGAGGATCTTGGCGACCAGAGGGAGTTCCAGATGCGACTTGTCCTTTGTGATGGCCTTCAGAACTGCTCGCGCCACCGCCTCGGGTTTCAGGAGCGGCGTGAGACGAGGGGCCTTGTAGCCTGGGAACAAGCCGGTGTCGACGCCTGTCGTACACACGCAGAGTGTCTTGATCCCTCTGCAACCCGCCTTCTTCAGTTCCATCCGAAGGGTCTCGGTGAAGCCGATGATGGCGAACTTCGATGCGACGTACTCTCCCATCCGGGGCATGGCTATGAGCCCGATGACTGAAGCCATGTTCACGATGTGTCCTTCGTTGCGGTCCATCATACCGGGCAGAACAAGCCGCGTGAGGTAGGCGCCGCCGACATAATTCACCAGCATGGTCTGTCTCAGGTCGTCATAGTCGTATTGGTGAACGTACTTGCCCACCACTGTGCCCGCGTTGTTGATGAGTATGTCCACGTAGCCAAGATCGCGCGATACGTGGGCAAGCATGCCGTCGATGTCGGTCTGGACCCCCATATCACAGTAGTAGGCTGCGCTACTGGCACCTGACCTCTGGCAATGGGAGCACGTCTCGCGCGCTGCTTCCAGGTTGAGGTCCACGAGCGCCAGATTGGCCCCCTCGTCGGCCAGCACCACCGCCATCGATCTGCCGACGCCAGCGCCGGCGCCTGTAAGGAGAATCGTCTTGCCGCGAACCGTGGTCATGTGGCGCCTCCCAAGTAGTCCATAAGCGCAGCATCAACAAGATCGACGCGACGCACCGACCTTCTCTTGCCTCACGGACATACCCGCAAGGAGCCGCCTCCACGCAGCGTGGCCGCAGAGCCGGGTCCTACGGGTGACCTCGACCCCGCCGTACAGAACGTCCCTTGCCCCCATCCATTCGTTTTTTTGTATAGTGAGCCAGTAATGGGCACAAGCGAGACCTGCTCGGACGGTGCGAGGGAGACTTCGGCAGCAACCGCCAGGTTACGTACTCACGTGTGACAGGAGGTCCGTGAAAGATGAAACGTCACTACTGGAGACTGTGTGTATTGTTCATGGTACTGGCGGTGCTCGTTGTGCTGCCGGTCGCGTGCGGGGATGATGACGAGACTGCCACCACAGCTGGCCCTTCGACGACGGCTGGACCCGGCGACACAGCTGGATCCACCAGCACCGTAGCTTCGACCACCGAAGCCTCGACGGATACCACTCTTGGAGGGAAGGACAAGATTGTTATCGGCGCCGCCCGTCCGATTAGCGGGATCTTGAGCGTCTACGAAGAGAGCGCCCTGGGTCCCATATACAAGCTGTGGGCAGAAGAGGTCAACGCCGAGGGGGGAATCTACGTAGAGGAATACGGGAAAAAGCTCCCGGTGGAGATGAAGGTGTACGATGATCAGAGCGACCTCGACACCTGTATGACTTTGCTCGAGAAGCTCATGGTCGAGGACAAGGTCGATTTCATTCTGTCGCCAGCCAGTACTGCCTTCGTCTTCGCCGCGGCGAACGTGGCCAACGATCATGGCTATCTGCTGATAGCCGGTGAGGCCGGAGCAAGGAGCATCGAAGGGCTGCTTCCTGACTTCCCGATGTTCTTCGGCCTTCTGAGCTACTCCGACCACTACGATATGCCGGCGCTGTTTGAGATATACAAAGAAGTCGGTGTGAAGACCGTGGCCATGATCTACGTCGAAGACCTGCATGGCCTGGAGTATGCCGAGGTTGTGAGGGCTGAGGCTGAGAATGCCGGTATCAAGCTTCTGTACGACGAACAGGTTCCTATGGCTACTGCGGACTTCGCACCGATTCTGAGAAACGTTCAAGCCACGAATGCCGACAGTCTTCTGGCCTGCTGCTACCCCGATCAGAACTTCCCCATGGTCGGTCAGATGCTCCAACTGGGCTACAGCCCGAAGATGCTGGTACTGGGCCCCGGCGGGACTTTCGGAGTTTTCCCGGCCGCCATGGGCGGGGAAGGAGGCGTAGAGCAGGGCTACGGAGTCGTTGAGGGTATCTGCGGCTACGGGGTATGGAGCAAGAACAGCTCTCCTGCTCTCGCCGAGCTACACGACAAGCTGCTGGCCTGGGTCGGGTCGGAAGCGAACATGAACTACTACGGCTACGCCTATTTCGTTGCGGCGCTGGACATGCTCAAGCAGGCCATCGAGAAGGCTGGCACGCTGGACAACGCGAAGGTGGCAGAAGTGCTCAAGACCGAGCACTTCCAAACCGTGTTGGGAGATACCTGGTTTGACGGCCAACTCTTGGCCGAGGAATGCTATGCGGGCCAGATCGGCCAGTGGCAGAATGGCGTTATCGAAGTGATCGACGTAGGCGAGAAGCGCACCGCTGATCCCATCTATCCCAAGCTGGCATGGCCTGGTCAATGAGCGGTTCAGCGGGTCGATGATCCGAAATCACTGAGTCAGATTCAGAGTTCAGCATAATCAGTACGAGTCGCCTGAGGGGTGCAGAGGCTTCGAGTGAGCGGATCTGGGGATCTGCGCCCCTTCGGCGCCTGGCGCTGTGCGTCAATGCCGAAACCGGAGCTGAACGAGCACTCGGAACGGACACGAGTTAGGACGGACGGACAATGGTAGCCCTCAGGGACATAGTGATCGCCGGCCTCCTGCTGGGAGGTATATACGCTCTCGTGGCGGTGGGGATGAGCCTTCAGTACGGAGTGGCGCGCGTTCTCAACGTGGCCCACGGCGAGTTCATCATGGTTGGGGCGTTCATCACCTTCTGGCTGTTCGTTAATATCAAGTTGAGCCCCCTTCTTTCCATACTCATCACAGGCC
>Ga0123327_1003741_pt1 | contig 10897 bp, 10 predicted proteins | sample BioC13SIPDNA_4_FD_89701 | JGI IMG/M metagenome (GOLD analysis project Ga0123327, IMG submission 89701) | Anaerobic biogas reactor microbial communites from Washington, USA - Biogas_R1_B C13 SIP DNA | ecosystem: Engineered > Bioreactor > Anaerobic > Unclassified | place: Washington, USA...
ACGCCTCTGGCGTGCGCGCCGCCCCGGACAGCTATAGAAACTATAGCACGGTGCTTTACCATTGTCCATACTCGCTAGCCGGGATGAAGGCGGGGTGAGAGCCGACCTGGACGGCGTTCCCGGGCGTGGTGCGGCCGCGGTTGACAGCCCCGCCCCCACACCTTAGCATTTAAGGTGATGACGGTCAGCGACGAACGGTCACCCGCGCTCTCCCCCACCCAGGAGAAGGTCTACCGCCGCCTGGTGGAGCACCAGCGGCGCACCGGCGCCACCCCCGAGCTCTCGGAGCTGGCGCGCACGCTCGGCGTGCACTACGTCACGCTGCGCCAGCACCTCGAGGCCCTGCACACCAAGGGCTACCTGACCTTCGAGAGCCGCGGGCGCGGCCGCTCGCCCCGCCTGGAGCTGCCGCCCGAGGCCACCGGCATCCCGCTGATCGGCGAGATCCCCGCCGGCTCCCCCGGCCTCGCCAGCGCCCACGTCGAGGCCTACCTGCCGCCGCTGGCCGCCAGCGGCGCCCTGCGCGCCGACTTCGCGCTGCGGGTGCACGGCTTCTCCATGGCCGACCTGATCCAGCCCGACGACATCGTGCTGCTCGCCGCCACCCGCCCCACGCGCAGCGGCGAGATCTGCGCCGTGCGCGTCGGCGAGGACGAGGCCACCCTCAAGTACCTCGACCCGCTGCCGCGGGGCCGCTACCGCCTGCGCCCCCACAACCCCGACTTCCCCACCCTGGAGGTCGACGGCCGCGAGCTCACCATCGACGGCGTCTACCGCGGCCTGCTGCGCGGCTCGGCCGCCGAGGGGCTGCTGCTCCCTAACTGATCTGGTCCTAGGGGCCTGTTCCGGTCGCGCGGCGCACCCGCGGCGCGCCGCCTCAGGCCACGACCCCCTGCGCCAGCAGCTCCTCGACCTCGCCAGCGCTGAGGCCTAGCTCCTCGGTGAGCACCGCGCGCGTGTCCTGCCCCAGCAGCGGCGGCACCGGCACGGCGGCCACGTCGGGCGCCAGGTCGAGCGCCTGGCCGTCGGGGCCGCGCGCGTGCCACAGCGGGCTCGCCACCATCGGCAGGCGCCCGGCGGTGGGGTGCTCGCCCTCGATCACCGCGCCCCGCGCCGCCGCCTGCGGCTCGGCGAGCGCCTCGTTCAGGCCCAGCACCTGCGTGGCCGGCACCTGCGCCTCGCGGCAGGCGGCCACCAGCTCGTCGCGCCGGAACGCCTTCACGCGCGCGGCCAGGAGCGGAACCAGCTCCTCGCGGTGCGCCACGCGCCCCTCGTTGGTGGCGAAGCGCCCCTCGGCCCACTCCGGGTGCCCCAGCACGGCGCACAGGCGCGCGAACTGGGCGTCGTTGCCCACCGCCAGCACCAGCGCGCCGTCGGCGGCCTCGAACGCCTGGTACGGCACGATGTTCGGGTGGCCGCTGCCCAGGCGCCGCGGCGCCTGCCCCGTCAGCAGGGTGTTCTGCGACTGGTTCACGAGGCTGGCCAGCGCCACGTCGAACAGCGCCAGGTCGAGGTGCGCCCCCTCGCCCGTGCGCTGCCGCCGCCGCAGCGCCGCCAGCGCCCCCACGGCGGCGTGCAGGCCGGTGAGCACGTCGATCCACGCCACCCCGAGCTTGACAGGGGCGCCGCCCGGCTCGCCGGTCATGGCCATCAGCCCCGACAGCGCCTGCATGGCGCCGTCGTAGCCCGCCTCGCTGGCGCGCGGGCCGCTCTGGCCGAAGCCGGTGATCGACACGTACACCACCGCGGGGTTGTCGCGCGCCAGCGAGGCGTAGTCGAGGCCGTAGCGCGCCAGGTCGCCGACCTTGTAGTTCTCGACCACCACGTCGGCGCGGCGCGCCAGGTCGCGCACCAGCGCGGCGCCGCGCGGCTCCTTGAGGTTCACCACCACGCTGCGCTTGCCGCGGTTCACCGACAGGTAGTAGCCGCTCTCGCCCGCCACGTACGGCGGGCCCCAGCGGCGCGTGTCGTCGCCGGCGGGCGACTCCACCTTGATCACGCGCGCGCCCAGGTCGGCGAACAGCAGCGTGCAGTAGGGGCCGGCGAGGACGCGGCTCAGGTCGAGGACCAGCAGGTCGTCGAGCATCGGTAGCCCGAGTGTAGCCGCGCGCGCCTACGGCGCGACGAACCCGGGTACCAACGCGGCGTCGAAGCCGCGCCCCAGCACCGCGAGCGCGCGGTCGGGGCGGTCGGTGATGATGCCGTCGACGTCCAGGCCCACCAGGCGCTCCATCTCGGCGGCGTCGTTGATGGTCCACACCTGCACGCGCAGGTTGCGCGCGTGGGCCGCCGCCACGAAGCGCGGCGTGACCACCGTGAGGCTCCCCTGCGCCACCGGCACCTGCATGGCCTCGAACGGCGGGCTGTAGACGGCCGCCAGGCGCGTCAGCGCCAGCACGTAGAAGAGCGTCACCTCCTGGCGCGTGGCCGAGGTGGCGACCTCGGGGCAGGCGTCGCGGAAGGCGCGCATGGGGGCGCTGTGGAACGACGCCACCATCACCCGCTGGGTGTCGCCGCCGGCGCGCAGCTGCTCGCAGAGGGCGCGGCCGGCCGCCGCGTCGTCCTGCTTCAGCTCGATGTTCACGGCCATGTCGGGGAAGCCGCCGAGCACCTCCGCAAGCGTGGGCACGCGCAGGCCCTGGCCGCGGTAGGGGAACTCGCCGTCCGCCGCCGCGCTGGGGCCGTTCACGGTCCAGCGGAAGCCGGCGTCGAGCGCGTCGAGCTCGGCGCCCGTGAGCTCGGCCACGCGCCCGCTACCGTCGGTGGTGCGGTCGACGGTGGCGTCGTGGATCACGCGGAACACCCCGTCGGCGTCCTGGTGCACGTCGATCTCGAGCACGTCGGCGCCCAGCGCGCTCGCGCCCTCGAAGGCGAGCAGGCTGTTGTCGGGCCACAGGCGCTGCCCGCCGCCGTGCGCCAGCACCAGGCGCGGCTCGTCGAACTGGTCGAAGTAGGCGTGCTCGGCGGCGGGCTGGGCCAGCAGCGCCAGCAGCCCGTAGGCGGCCGCGAGCACGACGACGATGGCGAGGATGACGCGTAGGAACCGCATGTTGCCTCCGGTGGCTGGACTCGAGCGCAAGTGTAACCGGCCGCACCTCGCGGCGGCGCGGAGCCCCAGCTACCCGGTGGCGTGGCAGAACTGGGATATATTCGGCCGGAACCGAAGCTCACCCGGCCGCCGTGAGCGTCGCCTGGCGCCGCACCGCAGCGGTGCGAGCCCCACGCGGAGCGCTCTCAGGCCGTGGCTGGACGGTTCCCTTGGAGGACCCGACATGCCCAGACGACTGCTTCTCGCTCTCTCGTTCACCTTGGCCACGACCTTGGTCGCGGCCCAGTCGCTTCCTACCGTGAACGCAGCCATGGAGGCCGTAGGCACCTTCTCCTGGGTGGTGCACGGCATGGAGTACTTCGGCACCGCCGAGGCCCACGGCTTCCGCGTGGTCGGCACCCCCTACGTCTCCAAGCAGGCCACCGAGATCGCGCTGCGCTCCGGCGAGGCCGACGTGAAGGTCGACGACTTCCTCGGCCCCGTGCTGCTGCGCGACGCCGGCATCGCCGCCAGCGGCATCTACCCTTACGCCACCGCCATCGGCGGCCTGGTGGTGCCCGTCGACTCCGAGATCCAGAGCGTCGCCGACCTGGCGGGCGCCACGCTGGCGGCCGGCAGCTTGCGCGACAAGAGCCTGCTGATCCTGCGTGCGCTGACCATCTCCGAGTACGGCTTCGACCCGCAGGCCGACGGCGAGGTCATCGCCGCCGCCCCGCCGCTCATGATGCAGCTGACCGCCTCCGGCGAAGCCGAGGCAGCGCTGCCGCTCTGGCACTGGGTGGCGCGCATGGAGGCGGCCGGCGTCGCGCGCGAGATCATGACCGTGGCCGACATGCTCGGGGCGATGGGCCTGCCGTCCGACCTGCCGAACCTGGTGGTGGTGGCGCGCGACGACATGCCCGACGAGCTCAAGGTGGCGTTCCTCGCCGCGCTGCAGGACACCATCGACGTGATGCTGGCCACCCCCAACGACGACCCGTTCTGGCAGACGATCCTCGACCTCGAGCTCTACTCGCTGCCCGACGCCAGCCAGTTCCCGCAGGTCGTCGAGCGCTGGAAGCTCGGCACCACCAGCACCTGGAACCAGCAGACCATCGACGGGCTCGTCGCGATGGTCGACCGCCTGGTCGAGCTCGCCGGCCCCGAGGTGGTGGGCGTGGAGGCCGTCGACCCCGCGGCGTACTCCCTCGACTACCTGCCGCGCTGAGCGGAACCGGCAACTAGGTGACCATCGAGGCGATCGACGACGGCGCGCGCGAGGCCAACGGCCGCGAGGCGCGCGCCGACGCCGTGCTGGCCCGGGCCGCGGAGCGCGCCCGGCGGCAGCGGCTGGAGGGGCGTGTCGGCACGGCTCTCCAGCTCGCCTCCTACGCCTCGATCCTCCTCCTGTGGCTGCTGGCAGCGCGCACCCTCGGCGCGGTGGTGCCGGGGCCGATCGAGACCTTCGAGTTCATCGGACGCGAGCTGGAGCGCGGCACGCTGCTGGCGCACCTCTGGGTCACCACCCAGCGCGTACTGATCGCCTTCGTCGCGGCCATGGTGGCCGGCGTGGCCATCGGGGCCGCCATGGGCTCCTCGCGACGCCTCGACGACCTGCTCCAGGGCTGGCTGGTCATGACCCTGACCGTCCCGCGGATCCTGCTGTTCGTCGTCGCCTACCTGACCATCGGCCTGACCGACCGCGCGCTGGTGCTAGCGCTGGTCATCACCGTGGTCCCCACCATCGTGGTCGCGATCCGCGAGGGCACCCGGGCGCTGGACGCCTCGCTGCTGGAGATGGCCACGGCGTTCCGGCGCACCCGCGCCCAGGCGTGGCGCCACGTGATCCTCCCCCAGCTCACGCCCTTCATCATCGGCACCGCCCGCGGCGCGTTGGCGCTCGCGTGGAAGATGGTCGTGCTGGGCGAGCTGATCGGCCGCACCAGCGGCGTCGGCTACCAGATCTCCTTCTACTTCCAGTTCTTCAACATGACCGGCATCCTGGCCTACGGCGTGACGATGATGGTGCTGCTGGCCGCCGTCGACCTGGGCGTGATGGGCGTGGTGCAGCGCCTCGCCTTCCGTTGGCGCGCGCCGGTTCGCGTGAACTCCACCGGATGAGCACGAGCGTTCGTACCCATGGCTGACATCCACGTTTCGGGCCTCTCGAAGGCGTACCCGCTCGCCCGCGGCGGCGAGCGGCTCGCGCTCGAGGACGTCGACCTGCGCATCGACAGCGGCGAGTTCGTCTGCCTCCTGGGCCCCTCGGGCTGCGGCAAGACGACCCTGCTCAACATCCTCGCGGGCCTGGACCGGCCGGACGCCGGCAGCGTGCGGGTAGGCGACCCCGACACCGCTACGGCCGTGACGAGCTACGTGTTCCAGGAACCGCGCCTGCTGCCCTGGAAGAGCGTGCGCGCCAACCTGCGCTTCGTGCTCGACCGCGCCGACGGCGCCGACGAGCGCATCGACTACTGGCTCGAACGGGTGGGCCTGGCCGGCCGCGGCAACGACTACCCGCGCCAGCTCTCGATCGGCCAACGCCAGCGCGTGGCCGTCGCCCGCGCCCTGCTCATCGAGCCCGACGTGCTGTTCATGGACGAGCCGTTCTCGGCCCTCGACGAGCTGACGGCCTCGCGCATGCGCGAGGAGCTGCTGGGGCTGTGGCAGGAGCTGGGCTGCACCGTCGTGTTCGTGACCCACAACCCGATGGAGGCGGCCTTCCTCGCCGACCGCATCGCCATCATGAGCCCCGGTCCGGGCCGCATCGTCAGGGAGTACCGCGTGTCGGAGGCGTTGCCGCGGCCGCGGGACGCGGACGATGCGCGGTTATGGGAAGTTTCTAGGAACGTCGTCAGTGTACTGAAGGGGCGCTCGAGCGGGCAGCGAGCCTGATCGCGCGTGTTGAAGCCCTTGAGCGCGGCGCTCCGACGAGCTCCGCGTGCCTCCGGCGCATCGCTAGCAGCGAATATTTCTCATTGACTATGCAGTTCGGAAAGTAGTTAAACTGCTCGGGCTGCTCAAAGGAACCAGTCAAGGGACGTTCGTCCCGGCCGCTCACGGGGCCAACGAGCGCATCAGATCACGGTGGCGTGAGCCACCGAAGGAGGTAAGCCTTTCGTGGTTTCTCGTAGTAACACCTGGCTCCGCGCCGCTCTCCTCTCTGTGCTGGCGCTCGCTACGGTCGGCGCCCTCGCGAACGAGGCCGGCGTCCAGCTGGCTCTGGAGGAGAACGAGCGAGTCAAGTCCGTTTAAGTCTGTAAATTCCTCCAGAGCCAGTCATCGCTAGGCTGCCAAGCCCACCTCCTCACTGCTGGTCGGGGCTGACGCTACGGCGTTGTCGAGCAGTTCCATATCCAGGTACTTCCGGCCCGAGAGCCACTCCTCGCTCTGCTCCACGCACAATGCTGTCACCAGCCGCAGGCACGCCTCGCGGTTCGGGAAGATCCTAACCACCCTAGTTCTGCGCTTCAGCTCCTGATTGAAGCGCTCCAGGCCGTTCGTCGAGCGGATGCGGCGCCGGTGCGACTCCGGAAACGAGAAGCACGCCAGTGTGGCCTCGAGGCCCTCCTCCAGCCACGCCGCCACCGCCGGGTGCGAAGCGCTCCAGCGCTCCACCACCTCACGAGCGAGCGATAGCGCCCACTCCCGGTCCGGCGCGGCGTAGATCGCCTTCAGGTCGCTCGTCAGCGCCGCCTGGTGCTTGCGGGCCACCTTGCCGCGCGCGTTGCGCAGGAAATGAACCTGGCAACGCTGCCAAGAAGCGCCCTGGAAGTGGCGCCGGATGGCGGCCACCAGGCCCTTGTGGTCATCGCTGGTCACGAGCTGCACGCCATGCAGGCCGCGGTCCTTGAGGTTGCGGAAGAGCGCGTCGTAGGTCGCCTCGGATTCCGAGTCGGCCACGTCCACCGCCAGCAGCTCGCGCTGCCCGTCAGAGCGCACGCCCTTAACCACCAGCACGCCCTGACTCACCACCCGCCCGTCGACGCGCACGTGCTCGTAGCGCGCGTCCACCACCAGGTACGGGTAAGCGACGTCGCCTAAGCGCCGCTCCCGCCAGGCGCTCAGCTCCGCGTCGAGCTGCCCCGTCAGGCGGCTCACCGTCGACTTGCTGAAACTGGTGCCGCACAACACCTCGGTGATGTCCTTGACCTTCCTCGTGCTCACGCCCTCCAAGTACATCTCCATCAACGACAAGACCAGCGCCTTCTCGCTGCGCTGGTACCTATCGAACAGCTCCGTCTTGAAGGTGCCCTCGCGGTCCATCGGCACCAGCAGGGAAAGCGTGCCCACGCGCGTCTTGAGCTGCCGGGGTCGGTAACCGTTCCTATACCCGCGGCGCTCCGCCGTGCGTTCAAACGGGTCGGCGTTCAGGTGCAGCGTGATCTCCTCCTCCAGCAACCGCTGCAGCGTCGACTGCACGATCTCGCGCAGGAAACCGGGTTGATCCACCAGCGCCTCACGCAGGCGCGTCGTCAAAGCACTATCCTTCAGTTGAGCCATCGTTCCACTCCATCCCTGGGTTTGTTCGCACTTCCCATTCTGGAGGAGCGATGGCTCCCTTCTCTCACGAGAAAGTCGCAGAGCCATCCAATTTACAGAGATTACGGGGCGCTATCTTGCGTCTTCGGGGTGGCGCGGTTGATCTCGTCGGCCAGCACCATCTGCGCGAAGACGGGGCCCGGCTGGAACCTCACGGTCGTCGCCCGCGCCTGCCCGTCCTCGTCGGGGACGAGCGCGTAGGTGCCGGTGATGTCGGACGGCATCAGGTCGGGCGTGAACTGGATCCTGTTCGCCTTCAGCCCGAAGACCGTGCCGAGCGTCCTCACGAGCAGCGTCTTCCCCAGGCCAGGCGCGCTCTCGATCAGCACGTGTCCGCCCGCGAGCAGGGCGATCAGCATCTGGTCGATGACCTCGTCCTGGCCCACCACCACCTCACGCACCGCATCGCGGCCGCGTTCGAGCTTCCTGAGGCCGTCCGTTAGCCCGCTCGTATCCGTCGCCGTCCTGGCGGTCGTCGCCCCGTACGCCGTCTGGTTCATGTCACCTCTCGTCACGCGATCGTCGCTCATCGGGATCCTGGTTCGGTGTGAAGTAGCGGCTCACGACCTGGCGGTACGCGGAGCCGACCGCGTGCTCGGTGAACGCGGCCTCGTCCGCGCGGTCGAACACGCGTGGGCCGGCGAGGCCCAGGGCCGCGTCGCCGTGCAGGCGCGTGGCCGGGACGACCTCCAGCTCGGTGGTTCGCCCTTCTCCCCGTTCGGCGTCCGGGAGGGCGGCCAGGGTGGCCGCCTCGAACTCCAGGTCGAGGAAGCCGTCGCTGCCGGCCGGCGGCAGCGCTCGCCCGCCGCCGGCCGCGTCGCCGGCGCCGTCCGTCGAGCGTTCCGCGGCGCCAGCCACGTTGCCGCCGGCCGCGCCCTCGCCCCGCAGCGTCGGCGCCGGCTCGGGCGCCGTGGCGTTCGGGTCCGTCTGGGCGTTCAGGACCCCGCCGTAGAACCCTTCCGGCACCGCGGTCCCGCCGGAGGCCCTCGCTCGCGGGGAGCCGGTCGGGCTCTGCTCCAACCGCTCCGCGAGCGTTCCGAGGGCGTCGAAGAACGGCTTGGCTCCGTGAGCCAGCTCCTCGGGTAGCGCGGGACGGGCCGGCTCGCCGCTTCCAGGCGCCACGTCGCTGCGGGCCTGCTCGGGGGGCCCCGCTTCGGGAAGCCCGGCCACCGCGGCGTTGACCGCGTCGGCGAACGCGCCCCCGACGTCGTTCGCGGCGGCCACCAGGTGGCGGGTGAGCTCGGCCAAGCGCCGATCCCGTTGTTCCCCGTCCACCGCCCCTCGCTCCAGGTCTAGCCGCAGCTCGTCGAATGAGGCCGCCACGGCGCGCAGGTAGCCGCTCTCCTCGCGCTCGGCAGCCTGTTCTAGGAGGCGAGCGACCCGTCCGAGGGTCTCGATCTCCGCGAGCGTTGGGGCAGCCAGGGGGTCGGCCACCAGGGCGTTCCGCTCGGGGACCTCCACGACGAGCGAGAGGGCGATCAGCGCCGACGCCACCGCTGCCGTCGAGAGCGAGGCCCGGGCGGCGCGCGGCGACCGCCACGCGGAGGCTACGTCCATGCCGAGGCTGACGCGCTCGGTCTCTCGCAGCAGCGCGCGTTCGAGCGCGTTCCAGCCGCCCAGGCCGGTGCGCGCGGCGACCTCCCAGGCGGTCGAGAGCCGTTGGGCCAGGCCCAGGCGCCGGTCCAGATGGCGCGCGACCCGAAGGGGCGACGGCGCCAGGCACAGCGCCGCCACGACGCCCACGAGGAAGGAGGCGGCGCCGACCAGGACGGGGAGCGGGAGGGGTAGGGGCGCGAGCCCGGGAAGGGACAGGGCGCCGTCCGCCCAGGGGCGGCTGGGGCGCCCCGTTCCCCAGGCGTACAGCCAGGCCGCGGCCCCGGCCAGGGCCGCCGTACCCAGCGCCACGACCACCAGGCGGGCGAGCACGGCCCCCCACCAGGCCCGCTGGGCGCGCCTCACGACGTCCCTCAGCCCTACAGGCGGGCGGATCGTTTCGGACGCGGGCATGGAACGTGTAGCTCTACCTCTCTTCGGCCGGGCACGAGCCGCAGCGGGCACGACGGACGGGACGCTGTCCGTTCGCGGCCTCACGCTGGAACGGCTCCTTGGACGGATCAGGCCGGATCATACCCCGCTGACGCACGTCCTGGACGCCTGGCTGGGCCCGCCCGCCCGGCGCGCCCTGCCCCTACCGCTGCTTCAGCATCCGCCCCATGAACCAAGCCGCCACCACCGCCGCCACGGGCGGGAGGGCGAAGGTCACCAGCAGGTCCGCGACGAGGGGGAGCTGCTGGAAGCGCAGCAGGAAGTAGCGCAGGAGGTCGAGCTGGTAGCTGACGGGGTTGACGTAGACCAGCGCCTGGATCCACTCGGGCAGCTGCACCACCCAGCCGCCGCCGATGGCGAACACGCCGATGCGACGCAGCTCCTCGCGCAGGTGGTCGGGGATGTCGAGGAAGCCCACGCCGCCGATCACGCCCCTCAGCGGGAAGATGGCCCCCGACAGGAAGTAGAGGGGCTGGATCACGCCGTTGGAGATGCTGCCGAAGCCCTCGAACGTCTTGAGGCGCGAGGCGATGATCACGCCCAGGGCGGTCATGAAGATGCCGAGGAAGAAGATCACGAGCCAGGCGCCGAGCAGGCCGCCCACGCTCAGGCGCGCGCCGATGAACGGCGCGAACAAGAGCGGGATGCTGCCCTGCACCAAGGAGATGGTGGCGCCGCCCAGCAGCTTGCCGAGCGTCACGGACAGCATGGGGGCGGGCGAGACGACCACCTCGCGCAGGAGGCCCACCTCGCGGTCCCACACCAGGGCGATGGCGCACTGCAACGAGGCGAACAGCACGTTGAGGACGATCACGCCGGGCAGGATGTACTGCGCGTAGCTGTAGCCCTCGATCTCGCGCAGCGAGGCGCCGAGGCCGAAACCGAGGATCACGAGCCACAGCACGGTGCGCGAGAAGCCGCCGAAGATCTGCGAGCGGTCGCGCCAGTAGCGGCGCATCTCGCGTTGCCACATCACCAGCACGACCGACGGTGCGATCCCCGCCCACGAGCGGACGCCCACGCCGGGCGCGGCGCCAGGGAGGTGAGCGCTCGCGTCCTGGCTCATCGGGTGTGCTCCCCGCCCTGCTTGGCGAAGCTGACCATCAGGTCGCGGGCGGTGGCCAGCTCGTCGCGCAGCTGGCGGCCGGTCAGGGCGATGAACACGTCCTCCAGGTCGGCGTCGGGCTTGCCGCCGTGCTCGCGCTTCAGCTCGGCCGGGGTGCCGATCGCCACCATGCGGCCCGCGTCGATGATGCCGACGCGGTCGCAGGCGTCCGCCTC
>Ga0123327_1003761_pt1 | contig 10851 bp, 7 predicted proteins | sample BioC13SIPDNA_4_FD_89701 | JGI IMG/M metagenome (GOLD analysis project Ga0123327, IMG submission 89701) | Anaerobic biogas reactor microbial communites from Washington, USA - Biogas_R1_B C13 SIP DNA | ecosystem: Engineered > Bioreactor > Anaerobic > Unclassified | place: Washington, USA...
AAAGGCGCGCCGTAACACTTCGAGCAGCGTCTCGCCCTGCCCTACCTCGCTTTCCGCCGCAGCAGCAGGCAGGACCGCCGGTGGCGGTGGCTTGCTGGTGGACTCTTCAGTAGCTAAAGGCAGCGAGGTGGCTTCGGGAGAAGGCTGATCTTTACTGTGCGCGGGTATGGCGGACCCCTGTGCAGAAATGTGGCGGACCCCTCCATCGCCGGTGTGTTCCAATGTGGCGGACTCTGGGGATTCCGGTGTGCGTGGTTGTGGCGGACCTTCCGTAGACCGGTGTGCATGAATGTGGCGGACCCCTCCATCGCCGGTGTGTTCCAATGTGGCAGACGTGGCATGTTCAGGCTGCGACGGAATGCCGTCGTCGGGCCAGTCCCGCAGCAGCGCCGCGTATGTCTCGCGGTCTTCCGGCGCGATTGGAATCTCCAACGCCACGCGGAAACGCCGCGCGACCCATTGCGGATTGGCCGGGTCGCGCCCTTTGCGCTGCTCAAGCTGCTCAAAGAAATCGACCACCGACCAGCCGTCTTTGTGCGGCTTGGCCCGCTCGACATTGCGCCGCCACCACTCGCGCGGGCGCCCGATCAGCGTCAGCAGCGTTTCCAGCGCCGGGACCCAGCACGTATCGCGCTGGATGCCTTCGTCGGGCCGGTCATAGGTGATCCCGCGCAGCCACAGGTAGACCCACGCCAGGTCGTGCCCCAGACGCTTCCACCAGCGCCGCCGGAAATACTGCGGCACGATAATCTTGCTGGTGCGTCCATCGTCGCGGCCCAGCGTGATATGCCGGTGCAGCGCCTCGGCGAGCTGGTTGAAGGCGGTCTGCGCCTCAGCGGAGTTATCGTTCCACTGTGGGAAGGCGCGCAATATCACGTCACGGGCGGTGACGGCGACCGGCGCGCTAAAAGCCGGGTGATCGATCCCCGGCACGTCGGCCCACAACTCGCGCGGCGGGCGGCTCATCGCGTGGGCGGCGGCTTGCAGCGGGTTGTCAGCCAGCGTGGGGAGCAGTTCGAGCAGTTTCGCCGCGTCACCGGGCGTGAGCGGGTCGTCCATGCGCACGGCGTAGCGGTTCGCCTGCTGCCAGATTTTCCCCTCAGCATCGCGCGCGCGCTGGCCGGAGAGCGTCCGCACAAACGCGCCGAACCAGGGATGCGCCAGGCAGGTGTACAGGTGGCGGCGGGACATGCTCGCTTCTTTGGCGAGCGCGGCCCCACTGATGCTGATCGCCTCGCCCTGACAGCGGTAATCCAACTGGCGGAGCGTGTTGACGAGCGCGGCGGTCGCTGGCCCGAGCAGCGGCAGCCAGCGCTCGAGGAAATAGCGCGGGATGCCCATCACAACTTCTTCGCGGATCAGAGCAGCGTAGGGGGTGGAATATTCGGTTGTCAGCGCCAGAACCTGGGGCGTTTGGGCCGGGCCTGTGGCGGACATCATCGCTCCTCAAAGGCGGAGCGCCGTGAAGCCGGGGCCGGTGAGGGCGCGTTGACAGTGGAATCGATCCGGGCTAGAATGAGACTGTGGGTTTGCATTTTGCGGCGTTGTGCTGATCGGGCAAAAAACAGCGAGAAGCCGGAAAATGCTTCGGATCGAGCGGCTGTCGTGGGGCGTTCCCTTCGATGGCCTCTCTTCTTTTTAGCCGCTGCACGCGAGTTCCCTCTTGTGCAGCAAGCAGGCGCGTCCTCAAAAAAGCGCGAATAACGCTGCAAAATTCCGCGATTTCAGCACATCTACCCGAAAACTGGTGCAAATTCCGCCGGACAAGGTATACTCGTGGGCATCATGGTGACGCCACTGGCTGCACGGGGAACCCCTTTTTCGGGATAGCTGCCACTTCACACTTGACATCGTATCACTTTTTATAGCCCCCGTCAATCAGTTTTGTGCAAAAACGGACAGTTTTTGCAGAAATTAGCCACTAATAGTCACCATTAACGGCTAATTTGTGATATGATGAGATAAATATCATGCGTTTTTGCACAAAATCGCCTTTTTCGCGTCCCGGCATGTGCTCAAATCCCCTGCTATCGTCACGGGCGGTTCGTGTGCTATAGTCGGGGTAGTCCCTGGAGGCAGCGGTATGTCTACAAAACTCAAGCCGAAGCTACCAACTCCGTCCTATGCCCCCGATCCCTCGGTCACGCAGCGGCGGCTCGAAGATCTGCAACGCATGTTCGGGATGTACACCTATCCCTTCTCAATGTCGCCGAATCCGGATTATTTGTACGTCGCAGGCGTCACGGCGCGCTCGCTGGCGAAGACCACCTTCGCGATCGACCAGCGCCAGGGCCTGAGCGTGATTATCGGGGACTATGGAACCGGCAAGACGATGCTGGCGCGCTACCTGTACAACTCGTACACCGCGGGCGATGTCCGCGAGCCGTCGATGGTCGCGTACATCCCCGATCCGCCACACCCCGGCACGCGCGAATTGTTGCGCCGCATCATTCAGGAGTTGGGCGGCAAAACCAGCAAGCGCACCAATGACGGGCTGATGGAAGACCTGCGCGTGATGGTCCTTGACATCTTCAGCGGCGGGCAGAACTGCATCGTGATGATCGACGAGGCGCAGACGCTGGTCCGCCGCCAGCTTGACCTGATCCGCGAGCTGTTCAATTTCAACGCGGGCGGGCTGGTCCCGATCCAGGTCGTGCTGATCGGCAAGGAAGACCTGCGGCTCTCGCTCCACAACGCGCCGGACCTCAACGACCGAGTCGCCGCGCGCTCTACGCTGGAGCCGTTCACCCCCGCCGAAACCGCCGAGTTGATCAACTTCCGCCTGAACAGGGCAGGGTGCAAACTCCCGCTGTTCATGCCAGATGCGCTCGATTTGCTCTACGATCTGTCGAAGGGCTACCCCCGCAAGGCGATCAAGCTGGCGGGAGCGGCGCTGTGGTATATCGTCGAGTTCGGGCTGGATCGTGTCTCGGCCAGCGCGCTGGACGCGGCCCGCCTGCGGGACGAGATCGAATAGGTGGCGGTTATGGACTTCGCGGGATGGTTGCCGGCCCAGTCCTCCCATCCTTTCGACCTGCGATCGGCCTTCCTTCCCGCACAAGGAGGGAGGGAAAAGAACGGAGCGCACACCCCTTCTCTCATTTTTAGGGCAAGGGGATGGGGGTTAAGGGGTGAGGTTTCCCAGTGGGCAGCGCATCTGCCAACCCATTTCGATAAAGTACCCAGCAGCGAGGGGAGCAGCAGGGTTGACTGAGCACGACGGCACGTTCCGCCGCCTGGCGCAGACCGTTCGCGATCGGCGCGTGGTCTCGACCGGGCGACCGGGGCGCCCACCGAAGAATCGCGTGGCGACAACCGGACATTTCTCGCGCTATCTGCACCGGCAGATGAAGACGCTGGCGCACACGCGCACCGAGGCCGCCGGACGCCTGATTAGCGTATCGGACCTGTATAACGAGGCCGCGGCGCAGATGATCACCGACCTGCACGCGCTGCTGGGCGACGACGTTCGCCTGCCCGCCGGTGCCGTCTCATTGACCGGCGTGCTTGGCCTGCGCGAGCTGGTGAACCGCCCACTGCACACGCCGCTGCGCGAATTGCCGCTGCAGCCAGCCGTCCAACAGCGCACGACGCTCTACTTCGACCGGCCCGTTTGGGAAGCCCTGGTCGAGATGAGTATGCGCTTTGGATTGCAGATGCGGCGCTCGATTCATGTGCACCGTTTGATCGAGCTGGCAGCGGCCTGGTTTGTGGCGGGTTTTAAGACACCGACTGACTAATAGTGATATTCTGATGTTTACGCATCGTAAATTCCTGGCAGCCCCCTACCCCACCCCAGCGCCCTCGCCATTTGCGGCGAGGTCCCGCGCGCCTGGGCGGCCATTTCACCCCAACAGAATCGGAAAGGAGCCGGACCGATGCGCAGCATTTGTTTGACGAACAACAAGGGCGGCGTCGGCAAAACCACGACTGCAGTTAGCCTCGCGCACGGGCTGGTGATCCTGCTGCGCCACAACCAGATGCCGCACCGCGTGCTGCTGATCGACACCGACTCGCAAGCGCACGCTACGCTGCTGACCACGGGCCGCCGCGATTGGGGCCGCTCGGAAAGCCTGGGCGAAGTGCTGCTGTCCAAATCGGCGCAGTCCGGCTCGGTGCTGCAGCGGCTGATCGTGCCCTCGGCGTGGGATGAAGACCTGCACGTGCTGCCCGGCTCGCCCACGCTGGACGGTGTTAACACGCGGCTGGCGGAAGATCACGGCTTCGCGGTGCGGCTGCGGCACGCGCTGCGCAGCGTGGCGGACCAGTACGACTGGGTGGTGATTGACACGATGCCCTCGTTCTCGCGCCTGACGACGCTGGCGATGGTCGCCGCGACGGATATCGTGATCCCGGTCGAGATGCGTTTTTTGGAGACGGTCGGCTTGCAGGCGATTGTCGAAAAGATCAGCGATGTGCAGGAGACATGGGAGACGCAGCTCCGCCTGACCGGGATCCTACCGGTCAAGTACGATCAGCGCATCACGCTTGAGCGCGAGAACCTCGACCTCTACGGCGCGCACAGTTTCTACGGGCCGCGTCTCTTCCGCACGCCGATCCCGGCGAATGTCGCGGTGTCCTACGCGCACGATGCGGGCGAGTCCATCTTCCTCTATGACGACCGGTCCGGCGCGGCGCGGGCGTACATGGCGTTCGTCAAAGAGTTGCTCGAACGCATTTACAAGCCGATGGGAGCGAACTGAGATGGCGAAACGACAGTCACGGGGCACGCGCGCCCTGCTCGAAGAGATAGGCGATCTCGGCAGCCTGGATCACGCGACGCCTGCCATTCAGGGCGCGGGAACGAAGGTGATCAGCATCGTGTTGGATCGCATCCGGCCCGATCCGGCGCAGCCGCGCCGCGTGCTGCCCGAGGTGATCCGCGCCGAGTTTCTGGCGGCGCACATCAATGCGCGGCAGGCGCTCGAACGCTGGGAAGCGCTGGTCGCTGAGGAAGCGTCGCGCCTGGGGCGTCCCCGGCCCGATTGGCGGGCGCTGCTCGATCGCGCGCCGGACGATCGCGGCGAGGATATTGCGCTCGACGCGCCGGGACAGCCCGGCCCCGAAGAAGACGCGCTGCGGGCGATTGTGGCGACGGCGGCGACGATCCGGCATGGCGGCCAGGTCAGCCCGATCACCGTGAGCGAAGTCGAAAGCGGATCGCATTTTCGCATCGAGACGGGCGAGCGGCGTTATTGGGCGCATCACTGGCTGAACACCTGGCTCGGCGATGGCTTCGACCAGATTCAGTGCATCATCGTGCCGCAAGCCAGCCCCTGGCGCCAGGCGGCGGAGAACACCAGCCGCGAAGAACTCTCCGCGATGGCGATGGCGCGCCAGCTTGCGACCCTGCTGCTGGACCTGTACGACATTCACCCGCCGCAAGATGGTCCGGTCCCGAACGACTGGTACCGGCAGGCGCTCAACCATCGCGTGCCACGCGGCGAGGGCGAGGCGTTGCGCGCGGCGCTGGGCGGCATCGAGCGTGCGCAGTTCAGCCGCATCCAGTCACTGCTGCGCCTGCCCGACCCGGTATGGGAGCTGGCGGACCGTCACCGGTTGGAAGAAAAACGGCTGCGTCCGGTGCTGCGGCTGGACGACGAGGCGCTGCAACTGCAACTCGTGCGCCTGATGGTCGAGAAGAGTCTCAGCGCGGACAAAGTCGAGAAGCTGGTCGAGTCGGGCGGGGTTGAGCGCGTGCTGCGCGGAGACGTCCCCGCGCGCGACGATTTTGGCGAGACGACGTCCGAGCGCGTGGCGAACCGCTGGCCCTCGCTGGCAAGCCAGTTCTCCGACGCGAATCTGGAGCTGGTGGCTGACCAGTGGCTGAAGCGCCAGAAGCCGGATGCAATCCGCTCGCAGGTCGCGGCGCTGCGCCGCCTGTTGGAAATGGTCGAGCGCGAGATCGAGCAGAAGGGGAAAGGCAGCGATTAGCGGTTAGCTGAAGCAGTCAGCGAAGGCAGGCAGCGGGCACACCAGCGCCCGCTGTGTTTTGTTCCCGCCAATGTTGCCCCGGGGCAACATATCGGCAAACTTTCGCCTCTGCATGCCACCCATACTCGCGACCGCGCCAGACGGTCTTGGCTAACTGCTAATCGCTAACCGCTGCCTTCTACGTTTCCCCGGGGCAACATATCGCCACAAAGCGCACCGCAATCCAGCGCGATCAACCCCCTGATTCGCGGCCCGATTTCGACGCCAAATTGACCGCTGAAAATCGCTCCTTTTGACCCCGCTAGCACTCCCCTCAAAACAGTGCTAAATCGCCCGCGCCCCCTCCCCCACCGGACTCCTCTGCATGGACCTGCGGATCCACGCGAAGACGCGCCTCAAAAGCGTAAATTTTCCCCTGGGGTAGGGGGGTTTTTTGATGCGTTTGTCGTCAGAATCAAGCTCAATCGCGGCCCAGCAGTCGGCGGATGCTCCGCCCCAGCCAGCGCCAAAATGAGCGTCTGCGGCGCGGGAGATCCGCCGCGCGGTACGGAGATTCTGTCCGCGCAAGACGCCGGGCGCGTGGCGCGGGTGATGGCGGGGGTGTGCTGGTCGCCAGCCGCGACGGCACGGCGTGGTCGTGACCTCGGCGCGGTGCGGTCGGAGCGGGCGCGCGTCCGGCGCGGAGCGGCTCTTGCGCCACCGGCCCCGCCTGCTTGCGCTGGTCGATCACTTCCTGCAGCATGTCGCGTAGGTCGGCGGGCTTGGGGAGCGGTTTGTAGATCAGCGCGTCGGCCCCGGCCTGGGCGACCGCCGCGCGCTCTTCCTGCGGGGTGAGGTGATAGGCCGTCGTCAGCACGACCGCCATCGACTGTAGCGCCGGGCTTTGCCGCAGCCGCTCGCCGATCTGCGGCCCGGTCGCGCCCGGCAGGCGGATGTCCAGCAGCGCCAGCTCCGGGACGCCCGCGTCGTTTGTGCCGCGATCGACGTCGTCGATCCAGCGGATGGCATCGGTCCCCGTGGTGAACGCGATCCCGTCCACGCCCCAGATCTCGAAGAACATCAACAGCGTGTCGTACAGATCGGGCTCATCCTCGACGACCATCCAGGTTGGCATGCACCGGACTCCTGCTCTTGCTCGCGACACTGGCGGATATTGTAAGCCGAAACCACCGTCAGGCAAAGAGACGCGCACAGAAGAGATTTCTGGGCGCCGATCAACAAGGGGCGGTGTGAGCTCCGCCCCTGCTCGCCTTCCGAGATGGGCCTAACCTGGCAGCGCGGCGCCCCTAGCGCCCTGCTCCGTCGCTAGCCGTCTCTTGCCACCAGCAGGCGCAGCCCGTTGAGCACGACGATCACGGTGCTTCCCTCATGCCCGATCACGCCGACGGGCAGCGGTAGCTCGACCAGGAATGTGCCGATCACCAGCACGACGATCACGCTCAGCGCGAACGCGATGTTCTGCCACACCACGCGGCGCGCCCGGCGGCTGAGCTTGATCGCATAAGGGATGGTCATCAGGTCGTCGCCCATTAGCACCACGTCGGCGGTTTCCAGCGCGACATCCGTCCCCGCCGCGCCCATCGCGATCCCGACCGTCGCCGCTGCCAGCGCGGGCGCGTCGTTGACGCCATCACCTACCATCGCTACCGGCCCGACCTCTTGCTCAAGCTCGGTCATAATGCGCGCTTTGTCGTCGGGCATCAACTCCGCGTAGACCTGGTCGATCCCTGCTTCCCGCGCGATGGCCTGCCCGACGCGCTCGTTGTCGCCGGTAAGCATCACCACCCGCTCCACGCCTGAATTGTGCAGCTCGTTCACCAGCGCCGCCGACTCGGGCCGGATGCGATCCGCCACCGCCAGCACGCCCATCCATCGCCCGTTCCAGCAGGTGAACAGCACCGTCTTGCCCTCGGACCGCAAGCGATCGTGCGCCGCCATCAGGTCTTCCGGGGGATGCCCCGCGCACGACTCGATGAAGCTCAAGCGCCCTACCCGCGCGAGCTCGCCGTCCAGCTTGCCGACCACGCCCTGCCCGGTTACTGCCTCGAACGCCTCGACCGGCTCCAGCGCGATGCCGCGCGACTCAGCTGCATCGCGCACCGCCAGCGACAGCGGATGCTCCGAGCGCGCCTCGACCGCGCCCGCCACGCGCAACAACTCGGCTTCGCTGGCGCCGTTGTTGGGCACGACGTCCGTTACGCTGGGCCGCCCGGCGGTTAGCGTGCCCGTCTTGTCGAATGCGACGACCTTCACGGTGGACATCTGCTCCAGATGCGCCCCGCCCTTGAAAATCACGCCGCGCCGCGCGCCCGCCGCGATCGCCGAGAGAAACGCCGCCGGAACCGAGATCACCAGCGCGCACGGTGACGCGACCACCAGCAGCACCATCGACCGGTAAAAACTCGGCTGGAAGTCATGCCCCAGCAGCAGCCAGGGCACGGCCAGCACCAGCGCCGAGGCGCCGATCACCAACAGCGCGTAATACTGCTCGAACTCGTCCAGAAACCGCTGCGAGGGCGCTTTGCGGTGCTGCGCTTCTTCCACCATCTGGATGATGCGCGACAGCGTGGACTGCGAGGCGTGCTGCGTCACGCGCACATCGATCGCGCCGTTCTGGTTGAGCGTCCCGGCGAAGACTTTGTCGCCCGCGCCCTTCTCGACCGGCATCGACTCGCCGGTGATGGTCGCCTGGTCGACGCTGGTCTCGCCGCGCGTGATCACGCCATCGACCGGGATGCGCTCGCCGGGGCGGATCAGCACCATCTCGTCGACCTTGATCTCCGCGATCGGCACGTTGACGACTTGCGCGCCGCGCTGGACGTGCGCTTCTTCGGGATATAGCGCGAACAACGAACGGATCGCCGCCCGGCTGCGCCCGATGGCGTAGTCTTGCAGCACGTTGCTCAGCGAGAACAGGAACAGCAGGATCGCGCCGTCACGCCATTCGCCGACCGCCGCCGCGCCCAGCGCCGCCAGGATCATCAGCAGGTCGATGTTGATCTCGCGCCGCCGCAGGCTTTCGAACCCTGCTTGCACGCCGTAAAAGCCGCCCGCTACATACGCGATCACGCCCATTGCGCTGATCAGCGCGTCCGGCCAGCCCGCCCATCCTGCGATCAGGCTGAGGATGATGGCCGCCAGCGTAATCACCACGAACGCCGGTTCGAGCTTCTCCCGCGCCAGCCACGCGGGGCGGGTGGCGGGGGAATCAGCAGTGGTCTTCGGATAAGTCATTTCTGTCATTCAGCGCCTCACAATACGTTACCGGCAGTTCCGCCTAACGATGTGTTTCACAACTCGACATCGGGTGATGCTGCCCGGAACCTGTTTTCGCTAGCTCCCATCCCCCAACCCTTGCTCCCAACCCCACAAGCATGGGGAGAAATCAGCAACAGGATGTCTTTCGTCTTTCCCTCGTTCTGGGGGAAGGAACCGAGCGAAGCTCGGAAGGATGGGGGGGCACAGCGCAAGCGGCATACCCCGTCCTATTCCTTGCGGTCTTTTGCAGCCTCTGGCCGCTGATCATCGTCGCCGTCGCTGCCCTTGGCGACCGCCTCGAACACGCTGCGGTCGGCGGGCGCGAGCGCGGCCAGGGCGCTTGGCCCAAGCTGCGCGAAGATGCGGTGCGCAAATAGCTCCATCCACACGAACTGCCTGCCGATCTGGACCATGTTGCTGTTCGTTGTCACGGTCGCTGCGCTGCCCGCGCCGCGCGCGCCTGCGATCAGAATTTCGCGCTCGTCGGCCACAACGACCAAACTGTCTTCAAGCTTGTGCAGCTCGCTCTCACGGGTGGGGTGATACGCGACCTCGCCCACGCTGAGCGTGCCGCTGCCGGTCAGCAGCGCGCCAACGCGCACGTCCCGCGCCGCCGCCTCTTCGATCACAGCGCGCAGCCCGTCCAGGTTCGGATCGGTCAGCACCAGCATCACCTCGCCGCGCGCATTGGCGATCATCTCCCGCGCGTAGCTCAACGCCCGCTCGTCGCCCTCGAACGTCCACAAATGGCCCTCGTCCCGGGCGGTGTAGATCGCCTCCAGGCCGGGGCGGGCGGCGTCCACCCGCTTGCGGTGCTGCTCCGACAGGTGGTCGAGCAGGGCGCGCGGCGGCATCGGTCGATAGAGCGTCGCCTTGGGCTCCTCGGTCTTCAGCACCGCGCCGCGCATATCTAGCCGGCCCAGCGCCTCATACACCATCGAGCGCGGGATACCGGCTCGCTTGCTGAGCTGGTATCCGGTGGCGGGATAGTCTGCCAGCAGCGCGAGGTAGACTTTCGCCTCGTACTCGGTGAAGCCAAGCGCGCCGAGATCGGTCACTAAATCCATCCCAGGCTCCTTTGACGCAGCCAGTTGCAGTCCCTCATTCGTGAGCGGTCGTAATCGTTAGTAGTTCTATTCTAGACTACTACTAAATACAATGCCAAATCACCCGGTTCTTCCCGTGTCGAATATTCTTATGTTACACCCTTGCGCCTGTAGAAAGCATACCCTCCCGGCGGATCGCGTGTTCGGAAATTTCGCTTGCCCGGCGTTTCGCGCTATAATCGGAGTCACTCGGTCCAGGCGCCTATGCCCCGGATGGCTAGGCGTCCCCCGCGAGGGGATGGCGAAGCAGGTGAGAGTCCTGCGCTGACCCGCAACGGTAAGCCCGCCGCCGCGTGGCGCGCGTGCAAGCCCGGTCGACCGCCTGGCGCCGATAGTGTTTCGACCTTCGCGGAGAGGGGTTGGAGCAGCCTCCGGCGCGCCTTCGCGTGTGCCCGGCGCATCCACCCCGGTCCTGTGGCCGGGTTTTTGATTCAGCGGTTAGCGATTAGCAGTGAGCCATTAGCTAAAAGCTGGAAAGCGAAGCCCTGAGCATTTCCCCGCCGCTCACCCCGCGAAGCAGCTGCTCAAGACGATGATGCGCTCGGCAACCGCG
>Ga0123327_1003770_pt1 | contig 10841 bp, 6 predicted proteins | sample BioC13SIPDNA_4_FD_89701 | JGI IMG/M metagenome (GOLD analysis project Ga0123327, IMG submission 89701) | Anaerobic biogas reactor microbial communites from Washington, USA - Biogas_R1_B C13 SIP DNA | ecosystem: Engineered > Bioreactor > Anaerobic > Unclassified | place: Washington, USA...
AATAAGCACAACAGCGGCTACAAACGGAGCAACCGTATGTGCTCTTACAGCAACGGACGCAACATCCATTCATGGATTCATTGACTCGCTTACATGGTCTGTGACAGGAGGGACTCATTCAGGCAAATTCTCCATAGACGGCACAAACTTGAATATTAATAACGCGGGTGGTTTGGGTACTGGCAACTATACCGTGCATGTAACCGCAACGGATAAAGCAGGTAATACGGATGCGCAAACAATCACGGTTATGGTGGTAAACGGCCCCACTGTGAGCGCGGAAAATCTGAGCTATGACGATACAGAAGCTGAAAATACCTTTGTAAATCAGACCGGGACAATATCCGCAACAGCGAATTCAGGCTCTATTACAGGATATGGTATAGACGCCGGAGCGCCCGGCAATACCGACATTGGCGATGTTACCTATGATGTGTCCAAGGCAGGTACATACGGCACGCTGTATGTAAAGACTGATGACGGGAAGTACGTCTATGTTCCCACGAGTAATGCTAAATTGAATGAGCAGAAGGATACTGTGACCGATATCTTCACTATTGAGGCTACCGATGCTGCCGGCACGGCAGGTAACAGCCTGACTGTCACCATAAATGGTGTCAACGATACACCCACCAACATAACGCTTTCGGCAAATTCCATAGATGAGAATGTTACCGCAAATACCACAGTGGGTACACTTTCAAGTACAGACACCGATGCAGGCAACACTTTCACCTATTCGCTGGTTACAGGTGACGGCAGTACCGACAACGAGAGTTTCAGCATTGACGGAAGCAGCCTGCGCGTAATAAGCAGCCCGAATTATGAGACAAAAAGCAGCTACTCCGTGCGCATTCGCACAACCGATCAAGACGGCTTGTGGTTTGAAAAAGCACTTACTATTACTATAAGTGATATTAACGAAGCACCTGTTATTTCCATCGCCGATACTATAAGCGTTGTTGAAGGCTCGACTACAGCCTTCACAGCCGCGGCGAGCGATGCCGAAGGAAACACAATTTCATGGAGCATTACAGGTGGAGCCGATGCTGCAAAATTCAGCATAGTAGCTCAAACAGGAGTTGTATCGTTTGTGACCGCGCCTTCCTTTAGCGCACCTACCGACGCGGACAAAAATAACAGCTATATATTGGAAATTACAGCAAGTGACGGTGCTCTGACTGCGGCCAAAACAGTTACAATTACTGTGACCCAACAGACGGGTGGAGGCGGCGCGACAACCGGTTCCGGTGTTGTAGAAGTTGATGGAAAAAAGCAGGATGCCGGGACCTCAAATACACAAACGATTGACGGTCAGACAGTAACTACCATTAGTGTTGATGGTGCTAAGCTTGATAGGATTCTTGAGTCGAGCGGAGATAAACCGAAAGTCACACTCCCTGGCTCGGGTTCTGATGTTACTGTGGGCGAGCTAAACGGTCAGACTATCAAAAACATGGAGCAAAAGGATGCAACACTTGAAATAAAGACAGATACTGTAACCTATACTTTGCCGGCATCTCAGATTAATATTGACGACGTCTCCAGTCAAATTGCCTCACAGGTCGAGCTGAAAGACATTAAGGTAAGCGTAAAGATTGCCGAGCCTTCCGAAGACACCGTTAGAATAGTTGAAGATACTGCAAAAAAGAACAGCTATCAGATAATTGTAAGCCCCATCGAGTTTGAAATAAGCTGTACAAGCGGTGACAAGACTGTAAAGGTAACAAAGTTTAATGGCTATGTCGAAAGGACTTTAGCGATACCGGACAGCGTCGACCCCTCAAAAATTACAACCGGAGTAGTTCTTAACGTGGACGGAACCTTCAGCCATGTGCCAACATCTATCACAGTAATAAACGGCAAATACTACGCAAAAATAAACAGCCTTACTAACAGCACATATTCAGTAATATTTAATCCTGTAGAATTTAACGATGCTGAAAATCACTGGGCGCAGGCAGCAATTAATGACATGGGCTCGAGAATGGTTGTGACAGGTATTGGGGACAAAACCTATGAGCCTGACAGGAGCATTACAAGAGCGGAGTTTGCCGCAATAGTCGTGAGAGCAATGGGGTTACAAGAGGGTACGACTGAAAACCCTTTCGGAGATGTATCACTGACGGATTGGTTTAATGGCTATGTCGATACCGCAACCTCCTATGGACTGATTACGGGTTACGACAATACTCACTATGGTCCAAACGATACTATAACGCGCGAACAGGCAATGACGATACTTGCAAGAGCGATGAAGTTAACTGGACTTAGCGCAAATCTTACAGATGGTGAAATAAACGAGCTGCTTTTAAAATACTCTGACGGTGCGGCAATATCAGCTTATGCAAAAGCAAATGTTGCAGCATGTATAAAGACCGAAGTTGTAAACGGAACAAGCGCGACAACACTCTCACCGAAGGATGATATAACTCGTGCAGAGGTTGCTGTGATGGTTAAGCGCCTGCTGATAAAATCAAAACTAATCTAATAATCTAAACGATAGCACGAATCAAATAGTATGGCACCGGTAGGGCTTTTCCTGCCGGTGTTTTTTGTACGAATAGAAAGTGATGCTTCTCCAGCACATTCTTGGTAATGTGTGATTTTAATTAGCGCAATACTTTAATGTTTCATTCGGGATATCAAGATATATTATCTCACACTCGCGGAAAATAGGCATTGACCAATGTTTTTTGATATATTCGGCATACCTGCAATTTCAAGTTTCAAAACATTTTTCTTAGAATTGTTTTTATTCTCGAACATGCTGATGGCGCGACGGTCAATGCTGTGACGCGTTCAAACCTTAAGTATCATTATCGGACGTATGAGATTATCGCGGACAGCAGCCATGCGCCATGCTGCCGTTCTTGGAAGATACAGCGTCGTCCTTCAGCTCGAGGTCTTCAGTTTCGAACAAAGTGGGTCTGTACTTGAGACAGATGCCGATTTTTAGTTTATTCTTGTCCGCGTAGGCAATGCGACGGTGCAATTTTTCGGCGATGGTATAGGGCTTGTCGAAGGTGATGCCCCACTCCAAAACAGGCGAAGAACGTTACGTATGGGATAGAATCCGGTTTTTGTTCGATGAAAGTACTTGAGGATTTTCAGCTCGTCGCATCGAAAGATATCTGTTTGTGGGTTTTGTGGATTTCTGCTTTTGTCTCCCAACGTGCCGTGCTGTGCTGGCCGTCTCTGAATGTTTTGGACTTAATGCCGTTGAATGGATAGAGGTGAGGGACGAGCGAAAGGCCGCCGAGAATGAGTAACATCCCGGCGGCCACGGCAATTAGAGTTATAATACTATTAAGTGCGTATGTAAATAACACCCCTTTGTGAGAAAGCAAAGTAAATAGGTTAGAAAAATACAACTATACCATATTCTAAAGCTATTTAGAACCGTATCATTGCGCACAAGAGCAATAAGAATTAATCAAGGATAATGCTGATAAAGATAAAACTATATTTGATATGCGGATACTAATACAGATTGGTTACTGAGGAACCGTACAGAGTCTATACTTGGCCTGCTAGATCATCAATGTCCTTTAGTTTGATTTTCAAAAGCATCCGCCAGATCATTACCGGTGCGGCAATTATGATCAGAAACACGACACCATAAATCAGCCACGGAAATTTCGAACCGTTTATGTTAATCGATTTGGCAAGTGAAAATAGCAACGGCATATTTTGGTACATAAGAAGATGTTTTACAGTCGGAATGTATAATTCAAGCTGAAAGAATATCGCCACTATCGCGGTACATATGGCATTTATCACAAGAATACCTAACGTGACGCGATTCGTGATTTTTCCGGGACCTCCGCCCAGATTGAGGAGTATCATGAGCTTTTCTTCCTCCTGGGATACTATGGACTGTACGAAACAGAATACCAGCATGATATATATCCCTGCGATTAGAAACCCGAGGGTGCAGCAGAATATCAGGTATGAGTTAAATTCGCTGCGGCGCACGCTCTTCTCCTCAAAACGATTTTCACCTGTCATGCTCCCTGCATTGACGCGCGATATAAGCTTGGATGTCAATTCACCGTCTGCACTGTCGGAAAGGTATACTGAGACTTGATTGTAATTGCAGTCTTTTTCCTGCGTTAGACGAAGAAATGTCTCCCGGCTGATAAAGGCCGTGCCCATTGTGCAAACTCGCTGTGAGTACTTATTATTCTCAACGTAGTACTGAACTATTCCGCCGACAGCTACATCATAGGTCTTATCATTTAGTTTCATATTAACAACACTTCCGAATTCCAGTGTGTTGTCATACAGCAGGGATGTGCCAAAGCTATGGTGATCTCCGCCTGTGAATATTGAATAGCCATCTGTCCCGTTTGATTCAATGGCGGGCAGACAGATGATCACGGTGTTGCTGTTGCGAAAGTCATCCGTCTGGATACTATCGACCTGCGATAATAGCCATGCTGCCCAGTCGCTGTAGCTGTCGAGCCCGTATACCGTCCATGAAGTTTCGTTGTTCTCCAGTTCAGGAAACACAGTTGCAAAATTGTTTTTACAAACGCTGATATATTTGGAATTTTCTATTCCCTGCCATATGATTTCCGTTGAGTATGCAGCAACAGCACAGTCAACGGCATCAACGCCCTCGGTCATGCGAAGATAATTTACGGATTCGGCACCCATTCCATTGTCGTCATTACAGCTCCAAAAGAAATCCGCGCTTGTCATATCTGTGTTGTGAATATTTTGAGTATAATTCTTGTACGCGGCAAAAAAGACGAGGTGTATGCCCAGACAGGCAGACAATGTCAAAAGCAGAAGCAGGGCTGTCTGTTTTGAGTGCGCCGAAATATACGCTCTGATGGTTCCGGGACTTTTGCCGCGTATACAGCGGGAACGTAAAATCGGAACGCCGACCTTTTCCTCGCCGGTATCAAGATGAAGCGTTGTCAGCATGGGGACAAGCGTGCCTACAAGAAGCGCGGTAAGTTCAATAATTATAAGTCTGAGCACAGACGTCCAAGACACAGCGAATTCAATAATTCCGCTCATCTTTGACAATGCGAAAACAGCGGCGATCCCAAGCGGGGTCGCAGCAAGACACGTCAACATCCAGACTTTAAAAAAACGCCGCATATATATCCCTATTATCGAGCTACGAGCGGCGCCGAGCATTCTGAGTATGTATATCTGATTGCGCCTTTTGAGCATATAGGTCTGTGCGGCACAGATTATAAAAGCAAAGACTATGACAGCTATCATTGTGTCCGCCATGCCGTTTTCGTAGAAAAAAAGAGTCCGGTTCCTATTTCTGGATAAGCGCCGGAGGTGAACACAAAGGTCTCGTTTTTGCCCACAAGATTTGACAGCTCAAACACATCTCTCGCCGGTGAGAAATTGCCGCCGATTAGAATCGTTTTTCTCTCATTCGTCTCATCAAACAGTCGGCAATTGTCTGCCACTATACCTGACACGGCTGTTTTATCCTGCCAGTTGGCGGAATATGACGGTAAAATACCGCAGAGGACAAAGTCCGTTTTTTTGATGAGTGGTTTATTGTCGGCTCCGGTACAGGTTACTTCCAGAGTGAATTTTGTTCCCACGTCAGCAGGGATGTTCAGATAAAAAAGAGTCGAATTTTCGAGCACGATTTCGTCCGGGCGAGTAGGCCATTGCCCCTGCGTAAGCGTCAGTCTGCCAAGACCTCTGCCCGCTTCGTCTATGGAGCCAATGTTACAGCAAAAGGCACCGGAGTCGGTGAACACCTCACCAATGATTGAGATCTCTCCGGTCTGAGTAACGGAGGCGTGGCGCTCAACAGCTCTTTTTGTACCCTCATAACAGGTTATTATTGCCGCCTGCCATTGTCCGTATCTGTCAAGTCTTTGCTGGAAACGACTGTACGATACGCTAGTGACAAGTGAAGAGGCAACCGCAAGAAGAAAGCAGATCGCCGTAAAAAAGATGAACAGTGATGTCTCCGTCTGTATAACGGCGCGCTTCATAGATCTACCGCCTTGTCTTCAATGAGGCTTCCGTCACGAAGTGTTATTACTCTGTCACTGCGGTTTGCAAGCGAAAGATTGTGTGTTGCCATGAGGACTGTTGTGTTGAGGTTTCGCTGCATCATAAGAAACAGCGTGACCACATTGTCTCCGTGCTCACAATCTAGATTTCCCGTAGGCTCGTCGGCAAAAATAATTGAAGGTTTGTTTGCAAAGGCTCTGGCGATCGCAACTCTCTGCTGCTCACCGCCGGAACAATCAGTCGGGAACTTATTAAGAATACGCGCTATATCCAAACTTGAGATTATGTCGTTTAGATAAGCCCTGTCAGCCGAACTTTTGTCAAGCTTGAGCGGTAGGTATATGTTTTCCTCGTTTGTAAACTCCGGTAAGAGCGCGTATTTCTGGAATACAAATCCGATATTCTTTCGCCGAAATACCGCACGGCGCTCCTGACTCATATCCGTCAAACACCTGCTGTGGATCGTCACTTCACCGCTGTCAGGTGTAAGTATGCCGCTGAGGATCTTTAGAAGAGTGGTTTTTCCAGATCCGCTCTGTCCAATTACAGCATTGAACTGCCCCGGCATAATTTCTAGACTTACGTCTTTGAGCGCGGTACTCTGACCGGTACCATGGCCGTAAGTTTTTGTGACGCCTGAGCATCTTAAGATGGGCTCCATTTGTTCACTTCCTCTGCATTTTCTGCTTTGTGGATACTATACCAAATATATCTTTCAAAAAAATGACAGTATCAGACTTTATAGACATTCACACCCGAGAGAATCGGCAGAGAAATCTCGGACGTTACAACATTGCCGTCAACAGATATGGCAAATGTTCCAAAGTGAGCTTTGATTATTGCGTTTGCGAGATGCAGACCGATACCAAAGTGCTTATCTGAAACAGGCGAACTAAAGCGATCAGTAGACGATAAAAGATTTGGACCCTTTGAACGGTTTTTTATTGTAATAATAGTACCAGAGTTGTTTTGCAAGGTATGGATTAATACAGGGCTATCGTCTGAATACTCAGCACAGTTTCTAAGTGTCGTAAGCAGACATTCTGTTAGCCAAAAATAATTTGCTGGCTGTGGGGACATAGCTTCATCAAATTCAAGCTGATATGCAAAGCTTTTGCCGCGTTCATCATACACTTGTTCACAGGCAGAGGATATTATATTTTCTAGATCACATATATCAAATTCCAAGTGGACTACATGTGACTCAAATTGTCTAAGCCTGAGAAGGGCTGTCAAAGTTACCTCTGAGCTTTGCAAAAGCCGCCGCGCTCTCGTGAGATTGGCGGAGTTCCCGTTCTTCTCAATTTCCAACTCTAGCGAAACGGTTGCCGCCGATATGGGACTCATGACCTGATGATAGATGTTTTCCGAAAACTCTTTGAGATGCTGTTTTTCAAGTTCAAGTTTTTGCGAAAAAGTCAGTGATTTTTCCAACTCTCTCTGTGTAACGTCAAGTTCCATCAACAGAGTATTTTCAAGTTTAATTTGTCTAAAGACCCAGAAAGCCAATGCGGCTAATAAAGCAAGCAATATAGCAATACCCGCTATGCTTCCCTCGCTTGAGAAAGTCGACATTTGGTCCTTCCATGTGTAGCAGTATTCAGATGACGCTATATAGCGCTCACCGGCTGTTATTAGTTCATCCTGATCCTTCGAGAACAGGTCAGAAAGGTCAGTGTATTCTCCATCAGAAAGAATACCTGCGAGATATAAAAAATGCCGCTCGTCAGATTGCCGGAGTTTCCAAACATAAAATCCAAGCGCAACGAGCAGCAAACCTGCCAAAACGGTAAAATAAACATATTTCTTCTTATTCTTCAATTATTTTCACACTCCATCTATACCCAAATTGAGCCTCAGTTTTAATATATGAGTGACCTTCATATGTTCCCAACTTTTTTCTCAGTCTGCTCATATGGACGGAGAGCGTGTTATCGTTTATAAATCGCTTACGACTATCCCAAATTCCCTCAAGAAGGCAGCTTCTGCGAACAAGCCGACCATTTCCCTCAATAAGCGCACATAGCAATTTCCATTCAGTTGGGTAAAGTTTTATTTCCTCTCCGCATCGCAACAGCTTGTGCGTATAAAAGCTAATAGTCAGATCCCCACTGAATAACCGCGTCCCTGTTTGATTGGACCAAGCTCTGCGCTGCAAAAGCGCAGACACTCGAGCACGAAAAACAGCTACGCTGAAAGGCTTTGTGATATAATCATCGGCGCCTGCTGAAAAACCGCTAATTATGTCATTTTCATTACCCATTATAGTTAAGAAAAGAATAGGCGTCGTCTTTATTTTACGAAGATTGGAGCACAGATCTATCCCGCTGCCATCGGGAAGGTTGACGTCAAGAATATAAAGATCCGGTTCTTCGGAACACTCCAAGGCAGACAAGCAGTTAGAAAGTGATATGATTTTGTGCCCCATCCCCTTGATTATTTCCTCAACAATAGTAGAAAAGGCAAGGTCGTCTTCAACTAAACATATAAGCATTTCATCACCTCTAACATAATAATACTATCACGTTTTTATCTTTTACACAACATACTGAAAAACTCAATCTGCTCAGGCGAGAAAGAACTCAGCTGGCAAATTCCGTGAAAAAGAATTATGCCAGCTGCTGCGTTTACAATCTTGCTTATACTGTCTTTCATGATATATTGAGCATGGTGCCGAATAGTGTTTTGTAATTGAAGAATTCAACCATATAATACTCAAATAAGGTTTTCCACTGAATAACCAATCAGATAGAAACATAAAATGTTTCATACCTGAGTGCCACAACATCATCATATATGCTTCTGGCGTAGAAAGATACAATACATGAGGCAGAATGACCATCTACGGAGATAGAGGTTGAATAGAACGAGCATGAAGCAATGTTGTAGTAAATACTATTTTGTGTGGCAGTAACTGTGACCGGGTTACAGAAATTCATGATTCTGTTATTGCGCGTATCAACAGAAAACCTAATAGTGCCAATTGTATTGCCAGAACTACTCCGGGGATATTCGGTATAAGTTTTGTTAGAATATGCTTGAGGAAGCAGGTACACTACAGAGCACGTGGAGGTGAGTGGGTACAGCTACTCGCTGAACCGTATGATTATGTGTGCCGGACGCTCTTTCAAGCACAAATGAGTAGGGCTTTGACCCTGTAAACTTATATTTGGAGAGACAGACTACTTCGTTCTTTCAGTGAGTGTTCAGTCCCTGCCTGTTCCCTCAAATACTATTTTGAGGGGATGTGCTATGCTCAGAATCGTTTATTCTATCTGCTGTGGAATGGACGTCCACAAATCCTTTCTTGTTGCCTGCATTGCTTCTACCGACAGTCAGGGCGTCACTACATATAAAAGTAAGCGCTTTTCCACTTTCACTGGTGACCTGCGTCGCTGTGCAATCTGGCTCGGCGAAAACAACTGCATTCTGGAATCCACCTGCAAAATCGTTCTTGCGCATCCAAAGTACGTGAAAGCCATCCGGGGCAAGAAAACTGACAAGAAGGATGCCAAATGGATTGCCGACATCTTCAAACACGACCTCGTTTCCGGAAGCTTTATTCCACCCGCCGACATCCGCCAGCTTCGGGATTTGGTGCGCTACCGCTGGAAGCTTACAAATTTCACCGCCGGCGAGAAAAACCGTGCGCAGAATTACCTTACTGTTTCCAAAATCAAACTGGACGACGTGTTTTCTGATGTGTTCGGCAAAGCTGCCTCCGCCATTACTGACCATCTGTTTGAGAATCCAACTGAAAGGATTGCGGACGTATCCGCATTACGCACCAAGGGTATGAAAGCTACCGATGAAGAAGTCCTCGCTGCTGTGGACGGAGAACTGTGTGTTGAACAAGCTGAAAAGCTCCGCATTATCCGTTCCCATATGGACAGCCTTGAACTCTGCAAAGCCAATCTGGAATCTTTGATTTTGACCACGGCGGAAAAGTATCTTCCGCAGCTCAATCTTGTTATAACGGTGCCGGGTATCCAGTCCTATTCCGCGATTGCCATCATCTCGGAAATTGGCGTGGATATGTCCGTGTTTCCCACCTCGAAGCAGCTTTGCTCCTGGGCTGGTCTTACGCCACAGAACAATGAGAGCGCCGGAAAGAAGAAAACCACCAAAATTGGCCGAGCTGGAGCTTACATCAAGCCCTTGCTCGTGCAGTGCGCACTCTGTGCCATCCGTGCCAAGCAGAACCCGGAATCCGTAGCCGTTACCTCTCGCTTAAGAAGCGCCGCGGTCACAAGAAAGCCATCATAGCCATTGCCAGAATGTTGCTGACTGCCATCTATAACATTCTGAAGAAAAACGAGCCTTACAACGCGAAGCTTTACCGTAATGGAGACAGGCCGCCTGTTCACCGTGAGGTTTCCGTTGAAGAAGCCGTTTTTATCCTGCAAAGGCAAGGTTACCTTGTCTCTGCTCCGGCACCGTAACAACTATCTTCTGCTTTTTTGGCCGCCCTCGGACGGTCAGATTTTGTGCGCTCTTTTTCGGGATGTTGCTTCGACTAATTCGTTTCAAACTTATCATCTCCAATAATAATTAATCGAGTTACCCTTTCGTACAAAGCAGCCCATCTGACTCACCTCCATTTTTGCTTTCTAACTACTAACGCCTTTATGAGGGGGAAAAGTAACATATAAAATGCAAATTTCAGTACATTTCTTGTTTTTCGTATATAAACGACAATCTTCACGTAAAAAGAGGGCAGAATGACGAAACATTCTGCCCTCTTTTTATGCTGTCGCTAAGGACGTAGTATAAGTGGAGGTATCGCTCCCGGAACTGTTTCCTGCCTTAAAGTATACAACCGCATAATACGAATT
>Ga0123327_1003791_pt1 | contig 10811 bp, 7 predicted proteins | sample BioC13SIPDNA_4_FD_89701 | JGI IMG/M metagenome (GOLD analysis project Ga0123327, IMG submission 89701) | Anaerobic biogas reactor microbial communites from Washington, USA - Biogas_R1_B C13 SIP DNA | ecosystem: Engineered > Bioreactor > Anaerobic > Unclassified | place: Washington, USA...
ATGCGTTAAAATAGGTGACAGAACATACCAGGTAAGAACGTTTCACCTGTGGATTACCATGAAAACTACAAAATTAAAAAGTAAACCAATCCGAGGGGCATTCTGGGGAGATCTCTTAGTGGTCCTGTTACTCCTGGTGTTCTTGCTGCCCACCCTCCCCATTCAAGCGCAAGATAACCAACCAGTGCTCCAGATCACATCCATCGACAAAAGCAATTTTCCAGAAATCGTTTTGGAATATAAAGGCTTACACCTGTCAGAAGATCTGCCAACCGACCCCGCCAATGTTGAGATCATCGAAGACGGGCAGTCAATCACTCCAACCTTACTTGAAGAGCAGTACCAGGGGATGCATTTTGCCGTTGCGATCAACCCCGATTCTTCCTTGAGCATCCGCGGTGGAGACAGCAAACCTTATAACCTCGCAATAATTGATGCCCTCAAAACTATCGGACCAGAACCAGAAAACGCCCGGAATAACCGCTACAGTTTCTTTAGCAACCCTGAAATCAGCCTGGTAGAAACAGACGATTACACCGCTTGGGCAGCCCTTTTCGCTGATTTCGAGACGATTCCCCAAGATATAAGCGCCTCACTAAGCAGTCTTGAGCTCGCTGTATCCGCCCTGGACCACAGCAGCCTCGCCTTGGATACCGTTCTCGTTTATGTCACGCCTTATCTGGATTATCGTCTTCTTCCGGAATTTTATACCCTGATTGAGCAAGCCGGGCAGCTTGGAGTGAAAACCCAAGTTTGGATGGTTATGTCACCAAGAGTGCTTGCTTCTTCTTACGTGACCGAGATGCAAACAGCCTTGCAAAATATCGGGGGCACCTTCACTCCTTTAACCGGTACCGAAATTGTGCCAGACCCGCGCACTTATATGGAAGGTAAGGGTCGCACGTTTACCGCCTATTATCAGTCCCAAATTCGCACCAGTGGTGAGTATGAATTGCAGGTCAGGGCTAATTTTGCACAATCACCCACCCTCCAATCATCACCAGCCGTCCTCTCTCTCAATGTTCAACCGACCAGGTTGAGTTTTATCAATCCTGTCGACACATTGGAAATCCTGTATAACAATGACAAGAGTTTTCAACCTGCCCTGTTGCCTCTGGAAGTTCTGATCGAATTTCCAGATGGTTATCCACGATCGATCCTGAATTCGACCTTGTTCGTAAATGGAGAGCAAATCACTACCAACTCCCAACCGCCTTACGGAAGTTTCGTGCTTGATCTGGCGGGTTATGTGGAAGAACCTGAACTTGAGTTGGAAGTGCGCTTACAAGATGAGTTTGGTCTTCAGGGTCGTACGCCTGTTCAGACTATAGTCTTAGATGTGCTCAAACCAGAGAACGGTCTTGAAAAATCCTGGTTCACCAGTCCTTGGCTTTGGTTTGCTTTACTTGCTCTGGCGGGGGTAATAGCTTTCCTGGTTTTCAGAAAGCCTTTTCCAAAAAAGAAAACAGCCGAAGAAGAAGTAAAAAGCGATCCAAGACCTGACAAAGTTGCGGAAAAAGCACCTCTCTCCACACCGTTACCGGAAAAAATCTTCGGAAATCTAACCAGGTTGGACCCCGACCAGACTCCTTCTGCCGAAAAACCGCATCTGCTTACAAAAGAGGTAACCCTGATCGGGCGCGACCCAATGCTGGCAAACCTGATCCTTGAAAATCCCTCCATCGAGCCATTGCACGCTGAGATTCATTTCTTCCCGGATGGTCGCATCCGCTTGACAGACTTCAACTCCACCTCGGGAACCTATGTCAATTTTAAACCTGTCGGTGCGCATGGCACATCACTCCAACATGCCGACCTGGTACATCTCGGGACCTTGTTATTCCGATTCAACAGCGTCACCCGCACCCAAATCAGTTCCCCCAAATCCGACCAATAACGTTCCTTTCGTAGGCCGGGTTCCGTTTTCGAACCCGGCAATGTTCAGCCTTCTTTCATGGGTGAGGTTCCGCTCCTGCCCCTGGACAAAGCGAATAGGGTTGTACCTAGCTCTTCCTTTGTAGGGCGGAATCCGATTCTGTTACGGACCCCGCCAAACCAAATCCCTTTTTCTTACTTAGTCTAAATGAATCCTTGGGATTCTTCTGAAGCTGCTTTCATCTATTTGGCTTCCTCTGGAGCTGCTTGCATTCCTTGGGCTTCCCCTTGGGGAAGCTGGCTTCCACCGCGAAGCGGATGGAAGACTGATGAGGGTCGTTAGACTTCAATCGCGGACCCTCGCCAAATGCAATTCATTTTTCCTCGTAGGACTTAATGAATCCTTGGGCTTCCTCTGGGCTGCTTGCATCCCTCGGGCTTCCCCCTGGGGAAGCTGGACTCCACCGCGAAGCGGATGGAAGACTGATGAGGGTCGTTGAACTTCAGTGGATTACTATTGCTATCTTGCTTTTTTCGTGGTCTGCTTAATTACATACAAGATCAAACCCGACACCATACTATTTTTTTCCACAAAAGATCCTATTGTAATTATTGCAAACCATTGAACTAATTACCCACACCCAAATTTGCACACTCCAATTCATGATCCAAACCGACTACTTGCTTGAATCGATCCCTCTTTCATGTTAGAATATCTGCTCCATGGAGGGATGGCCGAGCGGACTAAGGCGCATGTCTTGAAAACAGGTATAGGGCAACCTATCGTGGGTTCGAATCCCACTTCCTCCGCCTGGCTTGACAGCCAAACAATTTGGGGAGGTGCCAGAGTGGACGATTGGGGCCGCCTGCTAAGTGGTTGTCGGGTAAGACCGACCCGGGGTTCGAATCCCCGCCTCTCCGCCTTTACAAGACCGCGCTTGCGGTCTTGTTTTTTTATTACGCTCCATAATTTCTACAATTTACAATATTTACCCCTGCAAAAATTGCCCCCCTCTCAAAGACAACTGGTTCTTTCAAATCGGCTGTCCAGCTTTATTTCCAGAAAATCAGCTTATCTACCTTTACAAATCATCTAACCGGGATTATAAATATTCTCAACTGGTAAGACCTCTTACCACTCACCAATGGAGGTCACTTGTCAACTCAACCTGAATGGGTTATCCCCAAAAAACCTACTGACTTGGCTGAACAGCAGCTTCTCGCCGCAATTCTTGATGGCAGCTTTCCGATCGGCAGTACCTTACCTCCCGAACGCGAGCTGGCCCAATCGCTCGGCATAACCAGACCCACCCTGCGCGAAGCACTGCAGCGCCTTGCCCGTGACGGCTGGATCCTGATCCACCAGGGCAAATCCACTGTAGTCAAAGATTATTGGAAAGATGGCAACCTGATCATGCTCAACGCCCTTTCCAAACAGCCAGAAATTCTGACATCCTCTTTTATTACGAATCTACTCGAAGTTCGGGCTGCGCTTGCCCCGGTCTACACCCACCTGGCTTTTATAAGAAACCCTCAAGGACTGAAAACTCTCCTTGAAGATTGCCTCACGCTCCCGGATGAGCCTAAAGCTTACGCGCAGGCTGACCAGGAGCTGCACCACCAATTAACCGTGTTATCTTGCAACCCAATCTTTACCCTTATTTACAACGGTTTCAGACAGGTCTCTAATCAGGCGGGTTTGGATTACTTCGCCAGCCCGGAAGCGCGCAAGCATTCCCAGGACTTCTATCGTGGGCTTCTCGAGGATTTACATCACAACGATCCGCAAAGTGCATCCGACCGTACTGCCAGGGTCATGCAGGATAGCCTTGATTTCTGGAAGAACTGTGACTTTTTCAGGGAGGTGCAATGAAACAATCAATTTCCCGCGCGCAACTCTGGTCGCAACTTGACCAGGATTGGGACCTGATCATCATCGGCGGTGGCATCACCGGCGCAGGGATTTTCAGGCGGGCTGTTAGTGGAGGCTTGAAAACTCTTTTGCTGGAAGCAGCTGATTTTTCAAGTGGAACTTCCTCAAAATCATCCAAACTGGTTCACGGCGGTTTTCGATACTTGCGCAGCGGTCAATACGATGTCACCTTCGAATCCGTCAGACAGCGTGAAAAGTTGCTCAAACAAGCAAAAGGACTGGTCACGCCTCTCAGCTTTGTTTTCCCCCATACCACTTCGGTCAAGCAAAAACGCACTTTTCACGCCGGCGTGATCATCTATGATCTGATGGCTCCCAAGTGGAAACACAGCCATCTTAACTTTGATCAGTTGCAAAACGCGATTCCTTTGCTCAAAACAGAAGACATGGCAGGAGCCTATCTCTATTACGATGCTCTTCTGGATGACAGCCGCATGGTTTTGCGCCTTCTCCAGGAAGCAAGCGAGGATGGCGGTCTGGCGCTGAATTATGCCAGGGTCGAGCAGCTGCTCAAAGACAAGAGCGGACGTGTCTGTGGGGTTGCCATGCGGGACCAATCACGTGAAAACAAGGGCACACTTGAGCTAAAAGCCAGCGCCGTGGTCAATGCTACCGGTCCCTGGACTGATCATCTTCGCCAGCAGCTCGGTCGCAAGGAGCGCGTAAGACCCTTACGCGGTTCTCACTTGGTATTTAGTTTCGAAGATCTGCCCATCCCTCACGCCGTCACCCTGATGCATCCAAAAGACGGACGGGCAATGTTCGCGATCCCCTGGGAGGGGCGCACGATTTTCGGTACAACCGATCTCGATCATCGCTTACCTCTTGACCAGGAACCTTATTGCACCAATCAAGAAATCGCCTACATGCTGGAAGCGGTTCACGCCATCTTCCCGGAGACGAACATTACTGAAGGCTCGATCATTTCGTCCTTTTCCGGTTTGCGGCCGATCGTCCGGGGTGATGCCAACAACCCTTCTGCTGAATCCCGCGCTCATCTCGTTTTGGAAGAAGATGGATTGGTAACAATAACAGGTGGAAAATTAACCATCTTTGAAATTATGGCTGAAGACACGCTCAAAGCAGTCATGCCCATGCTCGGTAAAGAACTAAAACCTATCAAATACTGGTTCAAACCACTTCCAGTTCCAAACTTAGATATGCTCCTCTCTGACCTGAGTTTTCTATATCTTGCTGGTCGTTACGGCAGCGCCATTTCAGACCTGGTGGAGATGGCAGGTCCGAAAGACCTTCAGCGAGTGGATGATCTTTACCTGAATTGGGCTGAACTTTCCTATAACGCCCGTTTTGGTGCGGTGGAACATCTCGACGATTTGTTGTTGCGCCGGACACGCCTGGGCGTCCTTCTGCCTCAAGGCGGTATCCAGGTAATGGAAAAAGTGAAAAAATTGACCGAGTCTGAACTGCCCTGGTCACAAGAGGATTGGCAAAATGAAATTATCCGATACCAAAACATTTATCAACAAGCTTACAGTCCAAATCCGGAAAGTTTTCAACGTTAGGAGGAAACATGGCTAAAGAACAAAAATTTGTCCCCGCCTGGTACGAAGAGCCGGTCCCAACAGGAACCTGGCGTTCGATCTTTAAGTGGGGCGACCCTGCCGCTTACAAGCACCCCAACAGTGGACTGACCAAGTTGATCATGGATCGCTTTGGCTTGACCGAAGACACGCTTTCCAAACCCGGACAGTTGGGCTTGGACCAAGTCCCTGATGACGTGCCAGTTACCTTTCCACCCGAGCATCTCGCTTTCCTCGCCAAAACTTGCGGCGAAGAAAACCTTCGCACGGACACCTACACCAGGATCAAACGTTCCTACGGTCAGGGCATGATCGACGCTCTCCGCCTGAGGCGCAAAATCGTAGAAAATCTGCCGGAAGTAGTGGTCGCACCCCGCACTCAGGAGGAAATCGAAGCTATAGTCACCTACGCGAATGACCACATGATCCCAGTCTACGTTTTTGGAGGCGGTTCTACCGTCACCCGTGGCTACGAAGCCACCAAAGGTGGCATTTGCATCGACATGTCTGTTCATATGAACAAACTGATCGAGCTTAATGAAATCAACCACACCGTCACCGTCGAAGCAGGCATGTGGGGTCCAAAGTTGGAAAACCTGCTCCAGACTGCTGTCGAAAATCTGGGCGCGAAGCGCAATTACACCGTCGGGCACTTCCCTCAATCGTTCGAATACTCCAGCGTCGGCGGCTGGGTTGTGACTCGCGGAGCCGGGCAAAATTCCACCTATTACGGCAAAATTGAAGACATCGTCCTCGATCAGGAATACGTGACACCACGCGGCGTCTTCAAAACCTGCCCTCATCCTCGAGCCGCCACTGGTCCCGATTTTGACCAGATCATGATGGGCGGCGAAGGCAGCTTTGGCATTCTCACCAAAGTCACACTGAAAGTTTGTCACTGGCAGCCAGAAAACCGCAAAAAATTCAGCTATATGTTCCGCAACTGGGAAGATGCCCAGTCTGCCAGCCGCGAGGTATTGCAGGGCGAATTTGGCTACCCTTCGGTCTTCCGCATCTCGGACCCCGAAGAAACCGACATCATGATGAAACAATACCACATCGAAGGCAGCATTGCTGACACTGTTTTGCAAAAACTCGGCTTCCAACCCATGCAAAAATGCCTGATGCTTGGCTTCACGGATGGTGAAAAAGATTTTTGCCGGAACATTGACCGCAAAATGCGAAAGATCTTTCGCAAGTATAAAGCCTTCGAAATCTCTTTCGCTGGTGTTACTAAAACCTGGGAAAAAGGTCGTTTTACCGACCCCTACTTACGGGAAGATTTGCAGGATTACGGCATCCTGATCGACACCCTCGAGTGCGGTGTCACCTGGTCACAAATGCCGCAGGTCCACAAAGATGTCAGAGCGTTCGTAAAATCCCGCCCCAACACCATTTGCATGACCCACATTTCCCATTCCTACCCCCAGGGTGCCAATCTCTACTTCATCTTCATCGCCAAAATTGACACCATCCCTGATTATCTTGACCTGCAATATGGCATCCTGGAAGCCATCGCTAAATCTGGCGCAGCCATCAGCCACCATCACGGCGTCGGTAAAGCGACCGCTCCCTGGCTGGAAGATCAGATCGGCGGTCAGCAGATGGACGTCATTCGGGTCCTGAAAAACCATTTTGACCCTAACAACATCATGAATCCCGGTGGTACACTGGGATTGGACATGAGCCCGGCGCAAAAAGAAAAGCGTTGGGGCAAGGATTTCGAGGTTTAGATGACAAAAGAACACTTACTCGCAATTGACGTTGGCACCCAATCTGCTCGCGCCTTGATTTTTGACCTTCAGGGCAATCTGCTCTTCAAAGCTCAAATTCCCCTGCCCGAATATTCCGCTCCAAAACCCGGTTGGGCAGAGCTTGAACCTATGCTCTTTTGGGAAAGCCTCTGCCAGGCCTGCCATAAGCTGTGGGCAATGCCTGGGGTGGATAAGACTCAGATCGCTGGGGTGACGCTCACCACCCAGCGCAATGTCATTATCAACCTTGATAAAGACGGTCAGCCGCTTCGCCCCAGTATCCATTGGTCCGACCAGCGTCGAACCGCCGGGCTACCCAACGTGGGTGGCGTTTGGGGCGCGCTTTTTGCCGTCTCTGGGATGACCAACACCATCCGCTACCTTCAAGCCGAAGCCAAAACCAACTGGATCCGCATCAATCAACCCGAAATCTGGGCTAAAACCGCCAAGATTGTGCTGCTTTCCGGCTACCTCACCCACCGCATGACCGGCAAATACGTTGACTCAACCGGCTGCCAGGTTGCCCACCTGCCTTTCGACTACAAAAAACACGAATGGGCTGGTAGTTTTGACTGGAAATGGAAAGCAGTGCCAGTTGAGCCTGAAACCCTGGTCGATCTGGTTCCACCAGCCGCTTTGTTAGGCGAAATCACCAACCAGGCTTCTGAGGAAACCGGTATTCCAGCCGGGCTTCCTCTCATCGCCGCGGCTGCCGACAAAGCCTGCGAGGTACTCGGCTCAGGCACGCTCGCCTCCAACATCTGCTGCCTGTCATACGGCTCTGCCGCCACCATCAACACCATCCACCAACGCTACATCGAAGTTGTTCCCCTCATCCCGCCCTATCCGGCTGCCGTTCCAGGCTCATATTCGCTCGAAATTCAGCTTTTCAGAGGCTATTGGATGGTCTCTTGGTTTTTGAGGGAATTTGGTCTCAACGAAAAGCGCCTTGCAAAAGATCGCGGCGTGCCTCCCGAATTTTTGTTTGACGATCTTGTAAACTCAGTACCAGCCGGTTCTTCAGGTCTAACCCTCCAGCCTTACTGGGCTCCCGGTCTCAAATCGCCCGGACCCGAAGCCAAAGGTTCTATCATCGGCTTTGGCGGTGTTCACACCCGCGCCCACTTCTACCGCGCCATCCTGGAAGGGCTGGCGTACGCCCTGCGCGAAGGTGCCGAACGCACCAGCAAGCGCAGCCGCGTGCCCATCACCGAAGTGCGGGTTTCGGGAGGGGGCTCACAGAGCGATGCCGCTCTACAACTGACCGCCGATATCTTTGGCATGCCTGTCAGTCGCCCGCACGTCTACGAAGCTAGCGGGCTTGGTGCTGCCATTGACCTGGCAGTCGGTCTGAACTTGCAGCCTTCCTTTGATACAGCCGTCTCACAGATGACCCGCATCGGTAAGACCTTTGAACCGAACCCGGAAAACCACAAGTTGTACGATGAACTCTACAATCGGGTCTACCTGAAGATGTATGACCGTCTGTCGCCGTTATACAAAGAGATCCAGGATATCACCGGCTATCCCGCCAGTGATTAGTGGTTTTGTCCTTTAGCTTCTCCTGTGAAAAAGGAGTACCGCGAAGGGGTAGATGAGGTAAGGGTTTAGAAGTTGAAAATACGTAAGGGCGGGTCTGAAACCCGCCCATAATTATTGATTACTCTTCGTCCTTCATTCGAACGACCACGATCGACTTGCCAGGAAGCTTCTTGATGTCAAAATAAGCTTTTTTGTTTCGTACCAGGGTAGCAAGCTGCCTCGAGCCATAACTGCGCGGGTCAAAGCCAGGGTCAATACGCCGCAGCGCCGTCCCTACCTCCGAAAGTTTCGCCCAGCCATCGTCATCGGTACCAGCCATTTCGATCGCGTCCTGAATGTTATCGATCAGGTTCTGGTCTTCCTTGCTCATTTTCTGCTTGGCAGCCGTCTGTCGCTTCTCACGTTCTCGCTTTTCCAGGTTCTCCGTGTAGATGAAGACATCACAAGCCGAGACAAAGGCGCGCGGGGTCAGGTTCTTGCCGATACCCACCACCAGTTTTCCGCTTTCGCGCAGGCGGGTTGCCAGGCGCGTGTAATCGCTGTCGCTGGAGACCAGGCAAAAGCCGTCCACCTGGTTGGAGTGCAAAATATCCATCGCGTCGATGATCATCGCCGAGTCGGTAGCGTTTTTGCCAACGGAATAGCTGAATTGCTGAAAAGGTTGGAAGGCGTAAGAATTCAAGGTGTCCTTCCACGATTTCATATTGGTGGAAGTCCAATCACCATAAATACGTCGAATCGTAGCGTTGCCGTAGCGGCTCGATTCGACTACGATTTGTTCAATTAAAGAGGCCTGGGCGTTATCACCGTCGATCAAAATCGCGATGCGGTTCTCCCTCGACCCATTGGGGGTTTCTGAATTTGTTGTCATGCTGCTATTATAACTGCTTTCGACGCAGCTTATCCCCTTAACAGGAGCAGGAATAATCGAGATCTACCAGGTTATGCTTTTTGTAATAATCCTGATGATATTTCTCTGCCAGGTAAAAAGTGGTACTTGGGCGGATCGTTGTAATTACCTCGCACTCAAACTGGTCAGAATTTTTGACCTCAGATAAAACCGCCTGGGCAATTTTTTCTTGGTCTTCGTCCATCACAAAAATGATGGAGCCGTATTGAGAAGATTGCGAGCTGCAGTTGTCAACGCATAGGGTTGGGTCATGAAAGTTAAAGAATGCCTTCACCAATCCTTTGTAAGAAAGAATGGACTCATCAAACTCGATTTTTACGGCTTCCACATGCCCGGTTATATCCTGGCAGACTTCCCGATAGGTCGGATCTTCGAAATCACCTCCGATATACCCTACCTCGGTATCAAGGACGCCTTTAAGGTCCTGGAATCGGGCTTCCAACCCCCAGAAACATCCCCCCGCTAAAATTGCTGTTTGACTCATCACTGCGCATACTCCTGCATTTTTTCTTGGGCAAAAGGCCTTTTTATTGAAGCTCCCCTTTGCTTACAAGTTCCATTACCACTTGCGAATATTATAAGAGTCCACTAGACATGATTTCTTCTTTGTTTAAGGTTTGATGAGGAAAGTCAGGTTCAGAACAAATCATACTGAACCAAGTGAGCTTAACTTACATCAGTTTGTGATGACCACATTGGTGCACGTACCGGGAGGGGGTGGAAAGCGCTTCAGCCCAGAGGGTAAGAGGGACCACGTAGTGGTGGATGAAGTTTACTACGCGAGAGCCACCAAGCACACAACAAGTTGCGTTAATGTTGTCATCCTGAGAGCACCGAAGGATCTTGCCAGAGTATCCATCAACGTAAGATGAGTAAAAACAAGATTCTTCACTTCGTTCAGAATGACAATTTTTTCATCTTCGTTCATTGTCAGCACCGCGAGCGACGTCAGGCGCGTGGCAATCTGGCTTAACCTTGTCATCCTGAGGGCACCGAAGGATCTTGCCAGACTGTTCATCAAAGTAAGATGAGGTAAAACAAGATTCTTCACTTCGTTCAGAATGACAATTTTTTCATCTTTGGCTCTTGCAAGCGCCGCAAGCGTTGCCAGGCGCACGGCATTCTGACTTTCCAAGCCCTCCCTCGAGTGTACAGACCGGGGACATAGTTGACAAACGTTCGGAGACATCGCTGACACTTTTTAGAATTAGGCATGAAGGAGAACATCTGCCATGCCATGGAAAGAGAGTACAGCA
>Ga0123327_1003799_pt1 | contig 10795 bp, 11 predicted proteins | sample BioC13SIPDNA_4_FD_89701 | JGI IMG/M metagenome (GOLD analysis project Ga0123327, IMG submission 89701) | Anaerobic biogas reactor microbial communites from Washington, USA - Biogas_R1_B C13 SIP DNA | ecosystem: Engineered > Bioreactor > Anaerobic > Unclassified | place: Washington, USA...
CCCTGCGAATCCGGAAACCGGTACACCTGATCCACACGCCACAGCCCGATCCCCAACCGCACCCCCGCCGCCGCCAACGCCAGCAACGCCACGGCCGCCGCCGCCCGGCGACACGATGCCCCCGCAGCATCACGCTCTCGTTGGTCCGCCTTCTCTGCCAAGGGCCCCTCGCTCACTCCTCCGACGTCCCGCCCGTGAACTCCACCGACTGCCCCACCCCGATCCCCAGCTCCGCGAAACGGCCCGCAGGCATCTCCAGCACATACCGCGCCGGCCCCACGCTCCGCACCGACCGCTCGTCGTGCGCCCTCATCCGTTCCACCTGGAACACTCGCCCGTCGTCCGACACGTACGCCAGGTCGATGTCCCAGTCGCAGTTCCGCATCCAGAACCCCTGCATCTCCGCGCGCGGCCACACGAACAGCATCCCCGTCTCGGCCGGACGCTCCCGACGCATGTACCCCAGCCGCCGCTCCTCCGGCTCGTCCGCCACCTCCACACGCACCGCCGTGCCGCCCACCCGGATCGTCGTCATCGGCAACGCCGGCTGCGGACCCCCCTCACGCCACGCCTCGGCCGACCCATCGCCCGGACCCGACGCCGGCCCCGGCTCGCGCGACCGACGCTCCGGCCTGCTCTCGCTCTGCCCGCATCGCACCGCCAGCGCCGCCAGCAACCCCAGCAGCACCGCCAGCAGCACCAGATTCGCGACCCGTCGCCCCGTGCCCCTCATGACGCCGACGCCTCCCAACGCACCTCCGCCAGCATCTCCCCCAGCAACTCCATCGGCAGGCCCACCACGTTCGTCACGCTCCCCTCCATCCGCTCCACGTACCGGTCCCCGCCCTCCTGGATCGCGTACGCCCCCGCTTTGCCCAGCGCCGCGCCCCCGGCCACGTACCGACGAATCTCGTCCTGCGGGATCCGACGCATCTTGATCCACGTCGTCGCCGAACGAACCAGCGACCGGCCCGACCCGCTCTCCACCAGCGCCACACCCGTAATCACCGCATGGCGGCTCCCGCTCAGACTGCTCAGTATCGACTCCGCATCCGCCGCATCGCGCGGCTTGCCGATCAGCCGACGCCCCAGCGCCACGATCGTGTCGGCCCCCACCACCCACCGGCCCCGCGCCGACGTCCGCGACGCCACGTGCCGCGCCTTCGCCGCCGCCAGCGCCATCGCCACCGACGACGGATCCTCGCTCTCGGCCGGCAACGACTCCTCGATGTCCGCCGGAGCCACGTCGAACCGGTATCCCGCCGCCGACATCAACTCCCGACGCCGCGCCGACGCGCTTGCCAGTATCAGCCGCTCCGCCATCCCTCACCCCATCGCTCGATCACCGTGACTCCCATCGCAGGGCGCTATCATACGCCGATTCCCGCCCCGCACAAGCATCTACGGTGGTCCCCCGGACCCACGCAACGCCCCGCCGTGAACCCGTAGGGTGGGTCCCCCGGACCCACGCGACACCCCGCCATGAACCCGTAGGGTGGGTCCACCGGACCCACGCGGGGCGCCATGTCCCCCGTGGCACGGGCATCCTGCCCGTGCGTCCCAGGAGCATCTTGCTCCTGGACGCCTCGGAACGGACGGTTCGCGCTGTGCGGCAAGGGTGGGTCCCCCGGACCCACGCGACGCCCCGCCGCAAACCCGTAGGGTGGATCCCCCCGGACCCACGCGCCGCCCCGCCGCACCCGCCTCAGAGGGTCTCGTACCGGCAGACGGCGCGGTAGAGCCCTGCGATGTGGTCCAGAGGCACCACCGTGGGAGGATAGCGCTCGTTCAGCGGCTGAAGACGTGCATCGGTGTCGTTGTCGAAGTACACGCGTTTGAACATCGCCGTGGCCCCCTGAGGACTCTCGGGGGCGAAACGGACGTAGCAGTCGTCGCCGCTTCGGATGGCCGCCGCGGGAGCGAACAGGACAATGTCCCCTTGAGTATAGCGAGGCTCCATGGAGTCGCCGACGACGCGGACCGCGAACGCGCCGGGGTCCTCCAGATCGGGCGGCGCGCCGACGTACGCGTCCGCCACGCCCGCCGGATAGTCCAGGTCCGTGAACTCCGCCGGATACCCCGCGGCAACGCCGTTGATGATCGGAATCCGCCGAAGAACCGGTTGCGGAGCCGTCACGTTGGCCGGGGCGCCCCCCTGCGGGGCCGCGGGTTCCTGCGGCTGGGCCGCGCACACCTCGCCCGCACCGCGCAGGGTGCCCTCCCCGGACCCACGCGCCGCCCTGCCATGAGCCCGTAGGGTGGGTCCCCCGGACCCACGCGATTCCTCCTGAGCCCGTAGGGTGGGTCCCCCGGACCCACGCGACTGCTCCTGCGATTCGGCCGCGGACGCGCCGGTCCCGGACTCCGCTTCCTGCGGCAACTGGACCATCAACGCCTGGACCGTCTGTTCCGCCCGGTTGAACGCCGAGTGCAGTTGTTCCAGCCGCTCGCGAACGTCCTGCGGCGTCCGAGCCAGGTGTGCCAGTTCGAGCAGTTCCCCCGGCCGCAACGCAAACGCCTCTTCCAGCGCGCGGACCTTGGCGTCGCGCGGCGGGTCCACCCGCCCGTTCTCCACTTGCGACAGATACGCCTTGCTGATCCCCGTCCGCGACGCCACGTCGTCCAACGTAAGGCGCCCCTGCCGCCGCAGCAGCCGCACCCGCTCGCCAAACGTGTGGCCCGCACGCAGTTGCCGTTCCACCTGGTGCCGCAGTCCGCTGAGCACGTCAAGTTGCTCTTTCAGTCCCACCGTAGGCTCCTTTTACCCCCCCACCGCGGATCGGCCTGGGCCGCCCTGACGACTGGTCCTAAGCGGTTCGCGCCCAGAACGATACGGTGCGAATCGGGCAAAGGCAAGGGCGGAATTTGAGAATTTTCGAAAAAGCTATTTGACAGCCATCAAATATGAGGCTACAATCTTAGGGCGATGTTAGGTATTCTACCACCGCTTTTCACGTTGTGCAAGGTCCAACCCCGAGGATGCAGGCTCTTCGGGCGCGTGCGGTCGGGCTGGGACGGGGGCCAGGGCAATGGCCGCCGATGGTCGTGGGACCCCGGTAAGCGCCCGTGGACCAGAGGCTGTGGGCTGAGAGGTCGTGCATAGGAGGTGCCGAATGTCATTGCAGGCGGAGGTGCAGGGTGTCGGTCGTTATCGTCGGAACGAGGCGTTGCTGCGAACCGTGGTGGTTCACGGCGTGCCGGTCCGGACGCTGGCGGCGGTGTTGGGGGTGACCCGCCAGACGGTCTACCGCCGGATGGAGCAGGCACGGAGGCAGATGCGGCGCCTGGCGGCGGCAGCCGAGCAACGGCAGGCCCAACGCCAGTAACCGGCGTGTGACCAGGGGCCGATTCCCGGCGGGGCACTGTCCGGTTTCTCTGTCCTGGATCGGCCCATCAGGGGGCTTCTCGGGAGGCGACAACGATGTCTGTGGAGATTGCACTCTCGGCCTTGGTCGAGCATCCGATGAATTCCAACGTCATGGCGGCGGAACAGTTCGCAAAGTTGCGGCGGCACATCCAGCGGAGCGGCCGCTACGAGCCCCTCGCCGTCCGACCCTTGCCGCCGGAGCCACACGAGGCGCCGCCGGGGGGCGACGCCCTCGGTCCGTCGGGGCGGTTCCAGGTGCTCAATGGGCACCATCGCCTCAAGGCCCTGCGCGAGCTGGGGCATCCCGCCGCCCGGTGCGATATCTGGGAGGTCGACGAAGAAGAGGGGCTGGTGCTTCTGGCAACCTTGAACCGGTTGCAGGGACGCGACGACCCGATGCGACGCGCCGCCCTGCTCGCCCGGCTGGCCGGGCAGGCCGATGCGTCGCGGCTGAAGGAGTTGTCGCGACTGGTGCCCGAGGACCGGGCCGCACTGCAACGTGCGGTCGAGCTGGCCACGCGGCCGCTGCCGTCGCCGGCGGCCCCCGGCGACGTCGCCGAGCCGCTGCACCCGATGACCTTCTTCCTCGAGGCCGAGGATTGGCGGACCGTCCGCCGCGCCCTGACCCTGGCCGGCAAGGAACACGCCGACGACGCCCCGCCGCGCGGGCGAGGGGCGGCCGCGGCGGGATTGGTCCGCATGGCACAGAGGTACCTGGCAGACGAACCCGCGCGCCCGTAGGGCGACTGCTTGACGCAGCGCGTAGTCCGTAGGTCGGGTCAACAGACCCGACAGACTTCTGGAGGGTGCCGCGATGGAATCTCGGCGGGAAAGGTCGGGACGAAACACCTGTACGCTGGCGGACGAGGTGCGGATCGAGCCCGGCGGCATCGCCGATTGGCGGGCCCTGGCGCCGCTGCATTATCGCAACCATGCGGTCGGCGGACTGGATCGCGTGTTCGCCATGCGGCACGGGGCGGACCTGATCGCCGTGATCGTCTACTGCCTGCCGTCGGCCAACTGCGGACCGCGGAACCGGGCGCTGAAACCGCTGGCCGACCGGTTGCCGCGGCAGGGGCGCCTGCGGTTCTGGAACGAGCACCTGCGGACCATCAGCCGCGTGGTCGTGGACCCGAACTGGCGCGGCCTCGGCCTGTCGGTGCGTCTGGTGCGCGAGACGTTGCCGCTGGCGGGGACGCCGTACGTCGAAGCCATGGCGGTGATGGCCGGCATGCACCCGTTCTTCGAGCGCGCGGGCATGACGCGGTACGCCGTGGCGCCCAGCCCCGGGGCGGCCCGGTTGCGCGCCGCCCTGGAGACCGTGGGCCTGCGCCGCCAGGACGCGCGGTCGGCGGCGGCCCTGATGGCGGCCGTGGAGGGGTTGCCGGAGGCGGACCGCACGTGGGCGACCGCCGAGTTGCAGCGGTGGTCGCGCAGCTACCTCGGCGCCAAGACCGGGCAGACCCTGTCACCCGGGCTGGAGCAGATGTGCGGCTACGCGGCCCGGTTCCTCTACGCCACGCCCGCGTATTTCCTCTGGGGCAACGCCCTGCACGTAGCGAAAGAGGCTGGTGACGCCTCTCCCCTGAACCCGTAGGGTGGGTCCACCGGACCCACGCGTCCCCCGTCAACCCGCGCCCGTAGGGTGGCTGCTTGACGCAGTTCCCGAGCACCGTCGAGGGGCAGCCACGCGTCTCCCTGCCGTGAACCCGCCGGGCATGGCCACGCTTGTCGTAGACCCCGAGCCTGTCGAGGGACGTGGCCATGAAGGGCGGCTCCCGAGCCGCCCCTACGGTTGGCGGGCCCGTAGGGTGGGTCCCCCGGACCCACGCGGATGTGTGTCACGCGCCGCGTGCGAAGCACGCTCCTGTGACCCCTCGCCCTGCGTGCAGGGAGAGCGGGTGGGCGAAATCCGGACACGTGACCTCTGGACACGGTACGGAAACTGGGACACCATGAGGGCTCCTGACAGAAAGGAGTCCCCCATGGCCAAGAAAGAATCGAAGCATGCCAAGCGCCTCACTCTGGCGTCCGGCGCGCCGGTGGACAACGATCAGAACACGGTCACGGCCGGGCCGCGCGGACCGGCGCTCTTGCAGGACGTTCACCTGCTGGAGAAGCTGGCGCACTTCAACCGCGAGCGGATCCCCGAGCGCGTGGTCCACGCCAAGGGCGCCGGGGCCGGCGGCGTGTTCGAGTGTACCGCCGACATGTCGAAGTACACCCGGGCCAGATTCCTCTCGAAAGCCGGCAAGAAGACCGAGGTCTTCGCCCGGTTCTCGACCGTCGGCGGCGAAAAAGGATCCGCCGACTCCGCCCGCGACCCGCGAGGGTTCGCCGTCAAGTTCTACACCGAGGAAGGCAACTACGACATGACCGGCAACAACACGCCGGTCTTCTTCATCCGCGACCCGCTGAAGTTCCCCGACTTCATCCACACCCAGAAACGCGACCCGGCCACCAACGCGCCCAGTCCCGACATGTTCTGGGATTTCCTCTCGCTCACGCCCGAGTCCCTGCACCAGGTCACGATCCTCTTCAGCGACCGGGGCACCCCCTACGGCTACCGGTTCATGAACGGCTACAGCAGCCACACCTTCAAATGGTACAACGCCAAGGGCGAGGTCTTCTGGGTCCAGTACCACTTCAAGACCAACCAGGGCATCCGGAACCTGACGCGCCAGGAGGCGTCCCGCCTGGCCGGCGAGGACCCGGATTACGCCACCAAGGACCTCCGCGACGCCATCGCGCGCGGCGAGTGCCCGTCCTGGCGCGTCTGCGTCCAGATCATGCCCGCGGCCGATGCCGCGACCTACCGCTGGAACGTCTTCGACATCACCAAGGTCTGGCCGCACAAGGACTATCCGCTGATCGAAATCGGCACGATGACCCTCAACCGAAACCCCGAGAACTACTTCGCCGAGGTCGAGCAGGCCGCCTTCAGCCCCGGCAATTTCGTCCCCGGAATCGCCGCGTCTCCCGACAAGATGCTCCAGGCCCGGATCGTCTCCTATCACGACGCCCACCTCTACCGACTCGGCACCAACTACCAGTTGCTGCCCGTCAACGCGCCGAAGGGCTGCGCGGCCGCGAACTACCAGCGCGACGGCGCCATGCGCCTCGACGACAACGCCGGCGGAGGGCCCAACTACTGGCCGAACTCCATGGGCGGCCCCGGCCCCGACGCCAGCGCCGCCGAGCCGCCGATCGCCCTCGAGGGGCAGGCCATGCGGCACGTCGTCGAGCTGACCGACGACGATTTCGTCCAGCCGGGCGTCCTCTACCGCCGCGTCATGACCGAGACCGACCGCGAGCACCTCGTCGGCAACATCGTCGCCCACCTGGGCAACGCCCAGAAGCGCTTGCAGTTGCGACAGGCGGCCCTGTTCTACAAGGTGGACGCCGACTACGGCTCCCGGGTCGCCAAGGGACTGAAGCTGCCCCTGGCGGAGGTGAAGCGCCTGGCCGCCATGTCGCAGGAGGATCGCGTGAAGGCAACCGCGCCGTGAGGGCGGCCGAGGCACAACGATACGGTGATGCGCTGGAATCCTATTCCAAGGAGGCAGGACCATGTGTAACGAAGGCAGAATGCCGCTGATCGGGGAGAAGGCCCCGTCGTTCAAGGCCGAGACCACGCAGGGGCCGATCAATTTCCCCGACGACTTCAAGGGCAAGTGGGTCGTCTTTTTCTCGCACCCGGCGGACTTCACGCCGGTCTGCACGACCGAGTTCATGACGTTCGCGTCGATGCAGCCGGAGTTCGAGAAGCTCAACTGCAAGCTGCTGGGGCTGTCGATCGACAGCGGGTACAGCCACATCGCCTGGCTGCGGACGATCAAGGAGAAAATCGAGTACAAGGGCTTGAAAGACATCGAGATCACTTTCCCCGTGATCAGCGACCTGACGATGGAGGTGTCGAAGGCGTTCGGCATGCTCCAGCCGGCGGCCAGCACGACGCAGGCGGTCCGCGCGGTGTTCATCATGGACCCGCAGGCCATCGTCCGGGCGATTCTCTACTACCCGCTCTCGAACGGGCGCAACATGGACGAGGTGAAGCGCCTGCTGATCGCGATGCAGACGAGCGACAAGCACGGCGTGGCGACGCCGGCCAATTGGCAGCCGGGGGACGACGTGATCGTTCCGCCGCCCGGATCGTGCGGGACGGCCAAGGAGCGCACGCAGAAGCCGGCCGCCGGAACGAAAGTGCTCGACTGGTTCATGGTCCTGAAGAAATGTCCGAAATGAAGCTCGTAGCGTACCAGACTAAGGAGAGAACGTGATGATCAGCAAAACGATGAATGCCGCGATCAATGAGCAGATCAACGCCGAGATGTACTCGGCGTACCTGTACCTGGCGATGTCGGCCCACTTCGAGGCCGAGAACCTCACGGGCATTGCCAGGTGGCTCCGCGTCCAGGCCAAGGAGGAAATGGAGCACGCCATGAAGTTCTTCGATCACGTGCTCGAGCGCGGCGGCAAGGTGACCCTGAAGAAAATCGACGGTCCCGAGACCGCCTGGCCGTCGCCGCTGGCGGCCTTCGAGGCCGTGGCCGAGCACGAACGGAAGGTCACTGGCCTGATCAACGGTCTCGCCGACAAGGCCGCCGCCGAAAACGATCACGCCAGCAGCATCTTCCTTCAGTGGTTCGTCACCGAACAGGTGGAGGAAGAGGCCAACGCCGACGCGATCGTCCAGCGGCTGACGATGATCGGCGACTCCAAAAACGGCCTGTTCATGATGGACCACCGCCTCGGCGAGCGGTCCGACGACTGAGCAGGACGATGGACGAACCTGTGGCGGCGGCCGGCGATCGCGTGCGACGCCGGCCGCCGTCTTCCTGCGCCGAGCCAGCGCTGGGTGCCATGCCTGCCCCGTCAGGCATGGGCAAGCCCGTAGCGCTGGGTGCCTGCCCCGTCGGGGCTGTCCGACAATTCGTTGTGTGGTTCGTTGTTGCTGGGTGCCATGCCTGCCCCGTCAGGCATGGGCAAGCCCGTAGGGTGGGTCCCCCGGACCCACGCGGCGTCCGGCCACACACACGTCCCGAACGCCCTTGTGCCGTCGGCCATGCTGTGGTATCGTTTTCCGCCGCACGGCTCGCAGCGCCGACGAAGATGGTTGCACGCACAGAAAGGAACCAGCGCAATGGCAGGACCGCACCTGGTCGTCATGGCCGCCGGCATCGGCAGCCGCTACGGCGGACTCAAGCAAGTGGACCCCGTCGGCCCCTCGGGCGAAATCGTCATCGACTACTCCATCTACGACGCCCTCCGCGCCGGATTCCAGCGCGTCGTCTTCGTCATCCGACGCGACATCGAGGACGTCTTCCGCGAGAAAGTCGGACGCTCCATCGAATCGCGGGTCGATACGCGCTACGTCTTCCAGCAGCTCGACGCCCTGCCCGCGGGCTTCGCCCCGCCGCCAGGACGCACCAAACCCTGGGGCACCGGCCAGGCCGCCCTCGTCGCACGCGACGCCGTCGACGCCAACTGCGCCGTCATCAACGCCGACGACTACTACGGCCCCGCCTCCTTCGCCATTCTCGCCGAACACCTCCGACGCGCCGACGACCGCAACGGCGTCGCCGACTACGCCATGGTCGCCTTCCGCCTGCGCAACACCGTGACCGAGCACGGACACGTCGCGCGCGGCGTGTGTACCGCCGGCCCCGACGGACGACTCGCCTCCATCGTCGAACGCACCCGCATCCAGACCTTCGGCCACGCCATCCGCTTCAGCGAAGACGGCGGCGACGCCTGGACCGACATCGCCCCCGACACCCCCGTCTCGATGAACATGTGGGGATTCACCCCCAGCGTCTTCGACGCCCTCGCCGAGGGGTTCCCCAGGTTCCTGCGCGACCGCGGGGCCGATCCCAAGGCCGAGTACTTCCTGCCCTCCGTCGTCAACGACCTCATCCAGGACGGCAAGGCCGCCGTCCGCATTCTCCCGACCGACGAAAAATGGTACGGCGTGACCTACCAGCAGGACAAACCCGAACTCAAGGCCTTCATCGCTCGACAGGTCCGCGACGGCCGCTACCCCGAGAAGCTCTGGAGCTGACACCCCGCATGACACCCTGCGATCTCTCGTCCATCGTCCGCCGCTTCGCCGTCGCCGGCGCGTACCAGGAGGCCGTCCCCTACGGCAGCGGCCACATCAACGATACCTACGCCGTCCGATGCGCCGACGGCGACGCCTCCCGACGCTATCTCCTCCAGCGCATCAACCACCGCGTCTTCAGGCAGCCCGAGAAGCTCATGGAGAACGTCGCGCGCGTCACGCGGCACCTGCGCTCGCGCATCCTGGCCGAAGGCGGCGACCCCGACCGACGCTCCCTCACCCTCATCCCCACCGCCGACGGAGCCGACTTCCTCCACGACGACCGCGGCGACTACTGGCGCATGTACCTCTTCATCGAAGGCGCCCGAACCTACGACCTCGTCGAGAATCCCGACCACGTCTACGAAGCCGCCCGAGCCTTCGGCGACTTCCAGCGCGGCCTGGCCGATCTGCCCCCGCCACGCCTGCACGAAACCATTCCCGATTTCCATCACACGCCACGCCGCGTCGAGGCCTTCCGCGAGGCCCTCGCCCGCGACGCCGCCGGCCGCGCCGCCGACGCCCGGTCCGAAATCGATTTCGTCCTCCGACGCGCCGACCGCGCCGCCCGACTCATCGACCTCGCCGCCCAAGGCTCGCTCCCCGAACGCATCACCCACAACGACACCAAGTTCAACAACGTCATGATCGACGACGCCACCCAGCGCGGACTCTGCGTCGTCGACCTCGACACCGTCATGCCCGGACTCGTCCTCTACGATTTCGGCGACGCCGTCCGCAGCGGCGCCAACACCGCCGCCGAGGACGAACGCGACCTCGCCAAGGTCGCCTTCAACCTCCAGGCCTTCGACCGCCTCGCTCACGGCTACCTCGATGCCGCTCGCGATTTCCTCACCGACGCCGAGATCGACGAACTCGCCTTCTCCGCCTGGCTCATCACCCTCGAAATCGGCATCCGATTCCTCACCGATCACCTCGCCGGCGACGTCTACTTCAAAGTCCATCGACCCGGCCACAACCTCGACCGTTGCCGCACCCAGTTCAAAATGGTCGCCGACATGGAACGACACGCCGACGCCATGGCCGCCATCATCCACCGCCACCGCCGCCCCTGAATTGCGCCGCCGGGGTGAATTGCCCCGCCGGGGTGGCATGGCCACGCTTGTCGTAGACCCCGAGCGCGTAGGGTGGGTCCCCCGGACCCACGCGGTTCCTCTGCGCGTAGGGTGGCTGCTTGACGCAGTTCCCGAGCCACGTCGAGGGGCAGCCACGCGGTCCCGTCAACGCGCGTGCGAAGCACGCTCCTGCACCCCTCGCCCTGCGTGCAGGCAGGGGTGCCCCGAGCGCCGCTCGGGGCGGTGAGGGTC
>Ga0123327_1003814_pt1 | contig 10766 bp, 13 predicted proteins | sample BioC13SIPDNA_4_FD_89701 | JGI IMG/M metagenome (GOLD analysis project Ga0123327, IMG submission 89701) | Anaerobic biogas reactor microbial communites from Washington, USA - Biogas_R1_B C13 SIP DNA | ecosystem: Engineered > Bioreactor > Anaerobic > Unclassified | place: Washington, USA...
CTAGTCGTCCTCGTCGTCGTCCCAGTCGTCGAACGCCTCCTCGAGGACCTCCCACACCGCGGGTGGCATGCCGTCCTCCCACTCATGGTCGGCGGCGTAGTCCCCCGTGTTGATCTCCTGCCCCGGGACCGCCCGGAACAGCTCCTCGGGGATCTGCCAGGCGGCATCCGCGCCGTTGCGCGCCTCCCCGGTCCAGTCCTGTCCGTCGTCATCCTGAGGGTCGAAGGCGATGCCGCCGTCGACCAGTTCCCCACCGGTCAGGCGTTCCTGCAGGTGGTGGATGATCCGCCAGCTGCCCCTGGCGAAGTCCGGGACGTCATCCTCAGACGGGTACTCCTGCATGAAACCCGGCTGGGAGTACCAGTAGAGGGCGAGAGCGCTCGCCCGGTCGAGGCGGGGGTGGGACGCCATCCACTCCGCGAGTTCATTGCCGTCGTCGTAGTTCATGGTCGTGACGACGACCAGCCACTCGACCGGCCCGGCCTCGTCCAGGAACTGCTGCATGAGCCGCACCTGCAGGCTCTCCACACCATCAGTCATGCCCGGACTATGACCGCGGGCCCGGGTTCGCGCAGTGTGGCAGATTGGGGGCCGTGAGCATTCTTCTTCTCGACGTCGACGGCACCCTCATCGATTCCCTCCCCGGCATCCAGGGTGGCTTCCTGCACACCCTGGACCAGCTCGGCTGGCCGCACCCGGAGCAGGAGTTCACCGACCGCATCGCCGGTCCCCCGATGGAGGTGACGCTGCGGTCGCTGGGCATGAGTCCGGAACAGGCGTACGAGGGTCTGCAGATCTACCTGGAGTACACGCGCCGGGGCGGGTGGGCCAACGCCACCAGCTTCCCCGGCATGCTCGACCTGCTGCGCCGTTGGAGGGAGCAGGGGTTGACGATCGCGACGGCCACGTCGAAGGGCGAGGGTTTCGCCCGGCTGATCCTCGAGCGCGAGGGTTTCCTGGACTACATCGACTTCCTCGGTGCGGCGCAGGAGGACGGCCCGCGACGTGGCAAATCCGCTGTGATCGACTATGTTCTCGATGCGAACGGGTGGGCGGCTGACACACACGCTATCCTCATGGTCGGTGACCGCTCCCACGACATCGAGGGGGCGGCGGAACACGGTATTGATACAGTGGCCGTCTCCTGGGGTTACGGAACCCCCGAGGAGTGGGCCACCGCGGCCCACACCGCACACACTCCGCAAGATCTGGAAGGGATCGTCAATGACTGGCTCGCCGCGCGAGGATGAGCGTTACCACGTCGACTTCGTCTGCACCGGCAACATCTGCCGCAGCCCGATGGCCGAGGTGATCTTCCACGACGCCGTGGAGGCCGCCGGCCTGTCCCCGTTCGTCCGCGTGTCCTCCTGCGGCATCGGTGGCTGGCACGTCGGCAACGGAGCCGACCGCCGCGCCGTCGCGGAGCTGCGGGCCGCCGGCCACGACGGCTCGGACCACGTCGCCTCCCAGATCGGCCCCGAGGACATGGCGGCCGACCTGCTCGTGGCCCTCGACACCGGCCACGTCTCCGAGCTGATCGCCCGCGGCGTCGACGAGAGCCGCATCCGCCTGCTGCGCAGCTTCGACCCGGCCTCCCCCGAGCAGGCCTCCGTCGCCGACCCGTACTACGGCGGGCCGGAGGGCTTCGTCGAGACCCGTGAGCAGATCGAGGCCGCCGTCGCGGGCATGCTCGAGTTCGTGCGCGCGGCCGTCCAGGTGAGCACCCGGAGCCACTAGACACGGCCTGTACACTGTTTTCCGTGGATACGTCAGGGAAGACAGTGACCAGGCAGAGGTATGGAAGCACCCGTCAGAAGGGCCGGAGGGGCTGGCTGACCTTCCTGCGCCCGGGATGGGTCGTGATGTTCCTCCTCGTCGTCGCCTTCTCCTACGCCGCGTTCACGTTCCTCGCGCCGTGGCAGCTCGGCAAGGACGACGCCATCGTCCACCGCAACGAGCAGATCGACGCCGCCTTCAAGAGCGACCCGGTGCCCGTCACCGACGTGTTCGACGCGGACGGGGTGATCACCGCGGATGAGGAGTGGCGCCGCGTCACCCTGCAGGGCGAGTACCTCCCGGACGCTGAGGTCCTCTTGCGCATGCGCCCCGTCGACTCCTCCCCCGCCTTCCACGCCCTCACCCCGTTCCGCCTGGACTCCGGGGAGACGTTCCTGGTCAACCGCGGTTTCACCGTGCCCATCGACGGCAACATCCCCGACATGACCGAGGCCCCGACCGGGCCGGTCACGATCTCCGGTCACGCCCGTCTCAACGAGGTGAAGCCGACCAGCGCCCCGATGGAGGACCAGGGCTACCGCCAGGTCTACGGCATCCACACCGAGCAGATCTCCGAGGTCGTCGGCATCCCCCTCGCCCACGACTACGTGCAGCTGTCCGCCGGTGAACCCGGCGAGCTCAACGCGATCCCGGTGCCGAAGCTCGACCGCGGTTCCCACCTCTCCTACGGCTTCCAGTGGATCGCGTTCGGCATCATGGCCCCGCTGGGTCTGGGGTACTTCATCTGGGCGGAGCTGCGGGAGCGTCGCCGCGTGCGCGCCGAGGAACAGCAGCTTATCGACGCCCCGGTGGCCACCGAGGCAACCGACGCCACCGAGGCCACCGTGGAGCAGGTGGCTCCGGCGGCTCCCCAGGCACAGCGCTCCCGCTACGGCGATGAGCGCCCGGACCACTACCAGCGCTTCGCCCGACGCAACCGCGACCGATTCTGAGTATCCGCATCCAGGCAGAACGGCCCGCAGAGCACTAGGGTGGGAGACGTCACCCCACTTAGTTTCCGCAGGACGAATCATGGGCTTCTGGAACAGACTTCTGGCCTCCTCCGGCGTGGATCGGATCATCGACGCCCGCGCCGCCGGTACTCCCTCCCCCCGTCGCAGGCGTGCCGCCGATGCGCCTGAGCCTCTGGCCTGCGATCCCCGCGAGGCCGCCCAGGTGCTGCTGCTCGCGCTGGACAATGCGGCGGACCTCGGTTTCACGCCCCGGCGGGAGATCACGGTCGACGACGTCGACTTCAACTTCTACAACGGCGCGGACGGTTTCCGCCTGGAGCACCTCAGTGCCCTCCTGCAGCTGACGGAGGACGACGGCACCCCGCTGTTCGAGCGGTGCTTCGTGTTCGACCCGGAGTGCGTCGACGCCAACGACACCTACTCGCAGCTGCTCTGGCAGATCGCCGACGCCGCGGGCACCCGCGACCGTTTCGCCGACGTCTACTGCGACCTGCACTTCGGGCCCGGCTTCGCGGACAACCCCGTCGGTGAGCTGAGCTACTTCCACGACGGCGAGGTGGTGCACCTCAACGTGGCGGTGGAGGGCGACTGGGCCGACCCCGAGGTGGTCCGCCAGATCTTCGAGCACGCCACCCCGCAGGGCCACCGCTGGGTGAGCACCGGTGACTACGGCGTCCACGCCTGGGTGGTGGACGAGCACGCCGACGAGGTGGCCCGTATCTTCGCCGCGGAGGATGTGGCCGCACAGGCCCGCATCGCCGGCCACCTCCACAGGGGGCGGCACTCCGGCCGGGAACATGAATGAGGTCAGGGCCACCCTCCCGAACCGGGAAAGTGGCCCTGAACTGCATTAACTCTAGTGCGCCCTGACGGGCTCGAACCGCCGACCTACTGGGTGTAAACCAGTTGCTCTTCCAGCTGAGCTAAGGGCGCGCGCACGCGGGTGCCGCAAGAGTACCACGGGCCGCGGAGACGCCCTGCATGAGGTGCTACTTCTGCGGGCCGCTGCTCTGCAGGCAGGAACCCTGCCAGGCGCCCAGGCGAGTGGCGGTGGTCTGCACCAGACCTGCGAGCTGGGCGGATTCGGAGATCTCGCCCGGGGCGATGAAACCGGGCTTGCCGGCGCCCGGGGTCAGCAGCCAGATGCGGCCGCCCTCACCGAGCGGACGCAGGGAGTCGACGAGACCGTCGACGAGGTCGCCGTCCTCCTCACGCCACCACAGCAGGACGACGTCGCAGAGTTCATCGGTGTCCTCGTCGAGGAGCTCCTCCCCGATGACGTCCTCCACGGCCTCGGAGATGGTCGAGTCGGAGTCCTCGTCCCAACCGACCTCCTGGACGACCATGTCGGGCTCAATGCCGAGAATCTGTGCGTATTCCTGGGCGTTCTTTTTAGCAACGCCCGGAGCGTCCACCACTGTGTATGTCCTCCTTGTTCACGACCGGTCCCCGTTCGGGAGCGGTCAAATACAGATACTGCTAGGCAGAATACAAGGTATGCGGGGCTTTTTCCTGTTTTCACACATGAACGGACGTGTGAGATGGACATCGGCGACACCCTCGGACGGACGTTCCGGCCCGCGGGGGTGGGAGCCGTGATTTGCAATCTCCACTTCTCTCCCCCTGTGGCGCGCGTCACCGACGCGCGGCTGCCCTGCGACAAGGGGCGATGGGACGTCGATACGCAGAACGCCGTAGGCGGTGCAATGTTCGCAATCTTTGCAGGAATCCGGGCCACCCGTGACCAATGAAAACACGTATCCTGGACAAGACATTCGGGCTCGTCCGGACCACCTTGCCGGCGGGCCCGTTGCTCCACCACGACACCCACAAATCTGGAGGCACACCATGGAAGATGACCTGAACGCGAACGGCCGCAAGGGCAACTCCCACTACCCGGCGATCCGCGACGGCGTCGCTTCTTACCTCAGGGACACCGACCCGGAGGAGACCCAGGAGTGGATGGACTCCCTCGACGGTCTCCTCGCGGAGAAGGACCCGGCCCGCGCCCGCTACCTCATGCTCCGCATGCTGGAGCGTGCCGCCCTCAAGCGCGTTCCGCTGCCGAACCTCACCTCCACGGACTTCGTGAACACCATCCCCACCACCATGGAGCCGGAGTTTCCGGGCGACGAGGAGATGGAGAAGCGCTACCGCCGCTGGATGCGCTGGAACGCCGCCATCATGGTGCACCGCGCGCAGCGTCCGGGCATCGGCGTGGGCGGCCACATCTCCACCTACGCCTCCGCCGCCCCGCTCTACGAGGTCGGCTTCAACCACTTCTGGCGCGGCAAGGACCACCCGGGCGGCGGCGACCAGATCTTCTTCCAGGGCCACGCCTCCCCCGGCATCTACGCCCGCGCCTTCCTCGAGGGGCGCCTGAGCGAGGACGACCTCGACGGCTTCCGCCAGGAGGTCTCCCGCGGTGAGGGCAACGGCATCCCGTCCTACCCGCACCCGCACGGCATGCCTGATTTCTGGGAGTTCCCGACCGTCTCCATGGGACTGGGCCCGATGGACGCGATCTACCAGGCACGTTTCAACCGTTACCTGCACAACCGCGGCATCAAGGACACCTCCGACCAGCACGTGTGGGCCTTCCTCGGCGACGGCGAGATGGACGAGCCGGAGTCCCGCGGCCTCATCCAGCACGCCGCGCTGAACAACCTGGACAACCTCACCTTCGTGGTCAACTGCAACCTGCAGCGTCTCGACGGCCCGGTTCGCGGCAACACGCAGATCATCCAGGAGCTCGAGTCCTTCTTCCGGGGTGCCGGCTGGTCCGTCATCAAGGTCATCTGGGGCCGCGAGTGGGACGCCCTGCTGGAGAAGGACGAGTCCGGCGCGCTGGTCAACGTCATGAACACCACCCCGGACGGTGACTACCAGACCTTCAAGGCCAACGACGGCGCCTACGTCCGCGAGCACTTCTTCGGCCGCGACGAGCGCACCGCCAAACTCGTCGAGGACATGACCGACGAGGAGATCTGGGCCCTGCCGCGCGGTGGCCACGACTACCGCAAGGTCCACGCCGCCTACAAGCGGGCGCTGGAGACCAAGGACCGCCCGACCGTCATCCTCGCGTTCACCATCAAGGGCTACGGCCTGGGCCACAACTTCGAGGGCCGCAACGCGACGCACCAGATGAAGAAGCTGGCCGCCGAGGACCTGAAGAACTTCCGCGACAAGCAGTCCATCCCGATCCCGGACGAGGTCCTCGAGGCCGACCCGTACCTGCCGCCGTACTACCACCCGGGCGAGGACGCCCCGGAGATCCAGTACATGAAGAAGCGTCGCCAGGAACTGGGCGGTTTCATCCCGGAGCGCCGCCAGTCGTACACCCCGCTGCAGGTCCCGGACATCGAGAAGCTGCGCAGCGTGCGCAAGGGCTCCGGCAAGCAGGAGGTCGCCTCCACCATGGCGCTCGTGCGTGCCTTCAAGGAGCTCATGCGTGACAAGGAGCTGGGCCGCCGCGTCGTGCCGATCATCCCGGACGAGGCCCGCACCTTCGGCCTCGACTCCTGGTTCCCGACCCTGAAGATCTACAACCCGCACGGCCAGAACTACGTGCCGGTCGACCATGACCTCATGCTGTCGTACCGGGAGGCCACCGACGGTCAGATCCTCCACGAGGGCATCAACGAGGCCGGTTCCGTCGCGTCCTTCATGGCCGCCGGCACCTCCTACGCCACCCACGGCGAGGCGATGATCCCGCTGTACATCTTCTACTCGATGTTCGGCTTCCAGCGCACCGGCGACGGCATCTGGGCCGCCGCCGACCAGATGGCCCGTGGCTTCCTCATCGGCGCCACCGCCGGCCGCACCACCCTGACGGGTGAGGGCCTGCAGCACATGGACGGCCACTCGCAGATCCTCGCCTCCACGAACCCGGGCGTCGTGTCCTACGACCCGGCGTTCGCCTACGAGATCGCGCACCTGCTCCACGAGGGCATCGACCGCATGTACGGCCCGGGTCGCGGCGAGAACGTCATCTACTACCTCACCGTGTACAACGAGCCGGTCCCGCAGCCGGCCGAGCCGGAGAACCTCGACGTCGAGGGCCTGCACAAGGGCATGTACCTGTTCTCCCGCGCGGAGGAGCTCGAGGTCGAGGACGGCCACGAGGCCTCCATCCTGGCCTCCGGCATCGGCATGCAGTGGGCGCTCAAGGCCCAGCAGATGCTGGCCGAGGAGTACAACGTGCGCGCCAACGTCTTCTCCGTCACCTCCTGGGTCGAGCTGGCCCGCGAGGGTGCGGCGAAGAACAAGGAGCAGCTGCGCAACCCGGCCGCCGAGATCGAGGAGGCCTTCGCCACCAGGCAGCTGAAGCAGGTCGACGGCGGCACCTTCGTGGCCGTCTCCGACTTCGCGACCGACCTGCAGGAGCAGATCCGCGCCTACGTCCCGGGCGAGTACATCGTCCTGGGCGCCGACGGCTTCGGCTTCTCCGACACCCGTCCGGCCGCCCGCCGCTTCTTCAACATCGACGCCGAGTCCATCGTCGTCGCGGTCCTCATGGGCCTGGCCCGCGAGGGCAAGATCGACATCTCTGTGGCCCAGCAGGCCGCCGAGAAGTACCAGCTGGACGATCCGACCGCTGTGTAACTGATCCCCCGGTCAAGGCCCTGCTCCGGCAGGGCCTTGCTGCTTTCCCGCTTGTCGACGCCCCTCTCACTCCCTGTTGAGGTACCGCGGCCAGGAGGTGTCGCGGGTGGCCAGCGAGATCTCCACCGCGGTGTCGAGGTCCTCGGCCAGGGACTCGGGCAGCTTGTGCCGGAGCGCGTCGCCGAGGCGCGCGATGACCTCCAGGCGCAGCAGGTTGCGGGTCTCCGTGATGTAGATGCGCGGGTACCGGGTGGCCAGCTCGACCTCGGAGGGGTCGGCGGGCCCGCCGTACATCTCGACGAAGTAGTGGAGGTACTCGCTCTTCACGTCCTCGTTCCAGACCTCCCCGGTGAGCCGTACCCAGTGCACCGCCCGGCACCGTCGCTCCAGCGCAGGGTTGTCCTGCAGGACCGACTCGATGAAGGAGCCCCCCACCTCATCGCACAGCCGGGCGGGCAGGTACTCCTTGAGCGGGTAGTCGCGGGTGCGGCGGAACACCTTGTAGATGTCCTCCATGAGGGGTGCCACGGGGTCGCAGTCGCTGATCTCCCACGAGGGGTCGGGGATGCACCCCCGGCCGTGGTCGTGGTGGACGACGGGGAGCTCCGGCTCGGTGCCCCGGACCTCGAGGCTGCCGCACCCCGCCTCGTGCGTGAGGTGATGGTGGCCCGCGGCGAACCAGTTCCACTCACTGCCGAACGGGTCACCGGTCAGCGGGGCGAGGACGATCCACTCCAGTATGGTCTCCTCGCCGGACGAGGAGAGGGCGGCACCGGTGAGGGGGTCGGCCCGGTACTCACCACGGTCATACTCGACGAAGCGGGTCTCCCCCTGCCCGTCGATTCCTTCGATACGCCAGTTGACCACTGTTGATCACTCCCTCAATCTTCTTCAGTCGGTGCCTGGGCACCGTATCGCACGGTCCCGACATGTCCTGCCGGACGATCGAATGGAAAAGCGATCCGGGCCGGTGGCTATCCCTCCAGTTCCGCCCAGATCGCCGCGTTGGTCTCCGCCCAGAGGGGCTTGGCCCAGTCACCGAAGGGGCGGTCGGTGAGTGCCACCATGGCGCGGCCGGTGCCCGGCGCGACCCACACGTAGGTGCCCGACTGTCCGAAGTGGCCGAAGGTGTCGGGCGGCATGGTGGCGCCCAGCCAGTGCGGCTCCTTGTCACCCTTGATCTCGAAGCCGAGTCCCCAGGGGCAGGGCTTCATCATGCCGTAGCCTGGGACGATGCCGTTGAGCTCCGGGAACTGGACGGAGGTGGCCTCCGCCATGGTGGACTCGTGGATGAGGGTGGGGTTCATCAGCTCGAGGAGGAAGGTGATGAGGTCGTGGGCGGTGCCCTCGGCCTCCCAACCGGCGGAGCCGCGCAGGCGGGTCCACTTCATGTTGAGCGGCTCCATGATGCCCAGCTGGAGGTACTCGGCGAAGGTCATGCCGGCGGCGTCCTCAACGGCGTCGGCAAGGATCTCGAACCCCTGGTTGGAGTAGATGCGGCGCTCCCCCGGGGCACGCTCGCGGTCGCCGCGGTTGAAGCCGACGCCACTGGCGTGGGCGAGCAGGTGCCGCACGGTCGACCCCTCGGGGCCGAGCGGGGTGTCGAGCTCGAAGATGCCCTCCTCCACCGCCATGAGGAAGCCGTAGGTGGACAACGGCTTGGTCACACTCATGAGTTCGAAGACCTTGCCGAGGTCACCGACACGATGGATGTCCTCGCCGTCGATCACCGCCGCCGCGTAGTTGTCGACGGGCCAGTCCTTCACCAGATCCAGAGCATTCACGCCCCTCAGTCTAGGAGAAGTCCGCCTTCGCCTGTTCCAGGGTCCGGATCATCAGCCGGTCGATCGCGGCGTTGAGCACCTCCGGGGCCTCGAGCGGCACCATGTGCCCGGCATTCGGGGCGATCTGCAGCCACGCCTCGGGCCACACCTCGATGAGCCGCTCGGCCTGGGACAACGGGGTGACGCCGTCCTTCTCCCCGGCGATGACGTAGCCGGGGATGCCCTGCAGGTGCTCCCCCGCGGCCAGCTCATCGTGGACCTGCAGGTCGTCGAAGTAGCCGACGAAGGTCTCCAGCGGGGTCTCGTGGATCATGGCGGCGTGGAACTCGATGATGTCGTAGTCCGTCTTCCGGTGGAAGACCGTCACCGCCAGGGTCGGGGCGAGGATGAGGGCCGCCTGCTCCTTGAACTTCCGGGCCTCCTGCGGGGAGCTCTCCACCGCCTCGTAGACCTGGGTGGCGACGGGCGACGCAAGGATCTGCGGCAGCCCCTGGTCGGAGAGCGCCTCGATGGAGGTGTCCACGAGGACGATGCCGGCGATGTTGCCGCGCAGCACGGGCGGGCAGCGCCGCACCAGGTTGAGTGCCACGAGGCCGCCGAGCGAGTGACCGACGAGGATGATCGGACCGTCCACGCCCCGGGCCTCCATCACCGCAAGGGTGTCGTCGGCGGCGCCCTCGACGGTGCACGCCGCGGGATCGCACTTGCCGGTCTGGCCGTGGCCGCGGACGTCGAGAAGCAGGAGCCGGGCCGACGGCCACCTCTCACGCAGGTGATTGACCTGCAGGTAGAAGGACTCGGCAGCGAGGGTGAAGCCGTGGACGAAGACGACGGTCACGGAGGAGTCGTGGGCGTGGACGTCGCCGTACTCGTACCAGTGGACGCGGATGCCGTCGTTGTCCACGGTGCCGACCCGGTCGATGTCCGTCAGCCCCGGCTCACGCACCCCGGAATGGAGTTCGCCGAGTTCCAGCGCCAGACGACGGCGACCGCCGGGGGTCAACCTCATCACCCAGCTGCGGAGGAGTTGCGGAACGTCGCTGAGGGTGAAAGCCATACCTGCGACCTTACCGACCCCCTCCCCGCCCACTAGGATCGGTGTCATGACCATCTCACCCGAACTCGCCCAGATCATCGAGGAGGCCTCCGGACTGGAGGCCGACGCGCTCACCCCCGAGGCGAAGATCTCCGAGCTGGGGATCAACTCCCTGGCGATGATCGAGATCGCCGTCCGCATCGAGGACGCCTTCGGGGTGCGCCTCGACGACGAGACCGTGTTCCGGACCTCCACGGTGGGTGAACTGGCGGAACTCATCGAGACCCCCGGCCCCCGCTAGCTTCTCGACGCGCGGTTTGGCACCGCAGCAGCCACAATGGCGGCCATGACCGCCAGCATCAGCTACCTGACCGACATGGACGGCGTCCTCATCCGTGAGGGCGAGATGATCCCTGGGGCCGACCGTTTCCTCCGTGCCCTGCACGAGCACGACATCGAGTTCATGGTGCTCACCAACAACTCGATCCACACCCCGCGTGACCTCTCCGCCCGTCTGTCCGCCTCCGGCCTCCGGATCCCGGCGGAACGGATCTGGACGTCCGCCACCGCCACCGCCCACTTCCTCGCCCA
>Ga0123327_1003823_pt1 | contig 10754 bp, 9 predicted proteins | sample BioC13SIPDNA_4_FD_89701 | JGI IMG/M metagenome (GOLD analysis project Ga0123327, IMG submission 89701) | Anaerobic biogas reactor microbial communites from Washington, USA - Biogas_R1_B C13 SIP DNA | ecosystem: Engineered > Bioreactor > Anaerobic > Unclassified | place: Washington, USA...
CGGGACGGTGATAGAGCTCTCCTGACGGTTCTTTCCTGCCCTCCCCAGGAGGCGAGGCTGCGGTCGGGCAAGGAGGTCTTCGCCTGCCGGCCCACCTTTGACCATGGGTTCGCGAATGTCATCGCGATAATCGACCCCAGAGTAAAGGTATCCTGCAGATACTGTCCTCCAGGTCCTCACCCCCCGGGCAGCTGGTGCCAGTGGGAGTTCACGGGACCGGAAATGGCAGGATGACAGCGGGAGGTCCGCTCCCGTCGTGGCCCGCAGACAGCGTCTTCTCCCGACCCCGGTGAACCGGACGCCTCAGCGCAGGTACGTCGTCCTGTCCTTCACGGCCTTTCTCGGGACCTCTCGGATATCCGACGCCCTTTTGCCCAGGCACACGAGGGCAAGAGGCACCTTCGCCCCGTCGATCCCCAGTATCTCTCGTAAGGCCTTCTTGTCGAACAGGGTGAACCAGAGCGAGCCCAATCCGAGAGAGTACGCGGCAAGGTGCATGTTCTGGACCGCGGCGGCGCATGCCGCCTGGTATCCCATACTACCCTCTTCCATGAACATATCCACGCCCGTCTTCCCGGGGTCACCCACCACCGCTACAATGACGGGCGCCTGCTTCAGGAAATCCACGCTGTATGAATCGAGCCACTTCCAGCCGCTCCTCTCCAGCGCCCACAGCCGGCATCTCTGCGCCTCGTCAAAGATCCTCTCTCTCACCGCCGCATCGGTGACGACGAAGAATTCCCAGGGCTGCATGTTGAGCGGTGATGGCGCCCACGTTGCGGCCTCCAGGACCTTTTCGACCACATCGTCTCCTACCGGGTCCGGCAGGTAATCCCTGCAGCTTCTCCTTCCGCGCATAGCCGCGAACAGATCCATGTCATCCCCCTTTTGCTGCGTATATTCTGTTACCCCTGATGGTATCAGTCAGTCAGTTTTCTGTCAATAACATCCTAACATCACGGCAAAAGATTGACATCGGCGGCGGGGAATTGTAATATTGAACATGATGCCGGAGCGAACATGAACGTCCGGCCAAATTGGATCTCTCATCGGCTTGTGTTGAGACAGACCCTCACCTTTATCAATCCCACAACAAAGGTGGCTCAACGGCAGGACAGTTCCACGTTCATTGTTCGACGCCAGACGTTGCTGATCCCGGAATGCGGAGCCTGGGACCTGGAACTCTGACCCTGGAACACTGACGCGGCAAGGTGCGGCTATGAAGAGGAAACTGGCACAGACGGTGCTGAAATCAGGAAGAGGCCTCGAGCGCGAACGGCTGAACATGTCGGCCTCCGCCGAGACGGAACTCTACAAGACACTCGCCAACAACCTGCAGGTAGGTGTCTATATTGCCGTCAACAAAAGGTTCCAGTTCGTCAATCTCCATATCCAGGAGTACACCGGCTACACCGAGGCGGAACTCCTGGAAATGGACCCCCTCAGCGTTGTCCATCCCGATGACAGGGTGGCAGCCGTCAAGGAAGCCGTCGACATGCTGAAAGGCCGCCGCCTTACTCCCTTTGAATACCGGCTCATGACAAAGCAGGGACAGGTAAGATGGGTCATGGAAACGGTTACACCCATCATTTTCAAAGGCCAGAAAGCCGTTCTGGGCAATTCGATGGACATCACGGAACACAAGGTGGCAAAGGAAAGCCTCCAGGAACTGGACGCCCTCAAGTCGTCCATCCTCGATGCCATCCCGCAGGCCGTTGTCGGCCTCGAGGACAGGCGGATCAACTTCGCCAACACGGCAGTCGAAGAGGTCTTCGGCTGGCGACCGGAGGAACTCATCGGCAAGAGCGTGACTCTCTTCTACCGGAACGAGAAAGAGGCGGAGGAGATCGGCCGCGACTTCTACAGCACCCTGGAACATCAGCGCACCTTCGTCGCCGAGTTCAATTGCCGGCGCAAGGACGGCAGGGACATCCTCTGCCGCATGAGGTCCGCCCGGATCGGGGACGCGCTGAAACAGCGCAGGATAGTCATCACCTACGAAGACATCACGGAGCAGAGGCTGGCCGAGCAGGAACTGGCAAATTCCCGGGAACAGCTCCGGGAGCTGTCGATCTACCTTCAATCCGTGCGAGAGAAGGAAAGCACGCGCATAGCCAGGGAGATACACGACGAACTGGGACAATCGCTCACGGCCCTCCAGATGGACCTTGCATGGCTCAGTTCTTCGATCCCGCCGGGAGACCTGGCGCTCGCCGGCAAGGTGCAGCGGATGCGCAATCTCGTCGACAGGACAATAGACAGTGTCCACCGCATCTCCACGGAGCTTCGACCCATACTCCTCGATGACCTCGGTCTTGCCGCCGCAATGGAGTGGCAGGTCGGGGAATTTCAGGGAAGGACAGGCGTCCAGTGCGACGCCCGTTTCGACTGTGAGGACGGTTCCGTCGACAAAGACCAGGCCACCGCCCTCTTTCGCATATTCCAGGCGACGCTGACGAACGTCGCCCGTCATTCCGGAGCGACACATGTTCGTGTCCGCCTGTTCCAAAAAGGCGGCAGCCTTTGCCTCGAAGTGACCGACAACGGAAGGGGCATCACCCGGGCGGAAATAGAGAATCCAAAATCGTTCGGGATCATCGGCATCCGGGAACGGGTCAACCTGTGGGGAGGCAGCGTGACTATCAGCGGCAGGCAGCGCAGGGGAACGACGATAAAGGTCCGGATACCCATGCGCAACAGGAGGAGATGACATGATACGGATCCTTGTTGCTGACGATCACTCGGTGGTCCGGGAAGGCATCAAACAGATACTCGCCGGCCTCGATGACATGACCGTCGAGGATGAGGCGGAAAGCGGGCAGGAGGTGCTGCTCAAGATGACGGCAAAAGACTTCGACCTCGTCCTCCTCGATATCTCCATGCCGGGGAAAAGCGGACTCGAGGTCCTTGAAGAGATCAAGGTCATGAAACCCAGGGTGCCTGTCCTCATCCTGAGCATGCATCCTGAGGAGCAGTACGCCGTCCGGATGCTCCGCGCCGGTGCCTCCGGTTATCTGACGAAGGCAAGCGCCCCCCAGGAGTTGATAAGCGCGATCCGCAAGGTCTCCCGCGGCGGCAAGTACGTCACCGTTTCCCTTGCTGAAAAGCTCGCCTTCGAACTCGACGCGGGCGCGGAAAAACCCCGCCACGAAAGGCTCTCCAACCGTGAATACCAGGTCATGCTCATGCTTGCCTCCGGACTGTCCGTAAGCGAGGTGGCCGAAGAGCTGTGCCTCAGCGCGAAGACCATCAGCACCTACCGGACAAGGATACTCGACAAGATGGACATGAAGAAGAACGCGGAACTGACCCTCTACGCGGTAAAGAACAATCTTATCATCTAGCGGCGCCGTCCAGGCACCATCACGGCCAACCCCTTCGTCGGGCTTCGTCCTATGCGACTACCCACCGCATAACCCGACCCTGTAAGCCTGACACCGTCACGGCATTCCTTCAGCTGACCGACACAAAAAACAGACCGCGACCGATACCCCCCCGCCCACCGGCCATGCAATAATAGACTACCGCCATTCGTGGAAAGGCTCACGCGACGGGACAGGTGGACGAAGATGAACGAAAAGAGAACCATCAAGAGCGGCCGCAACGGGCGCAGTACCATCTCGCGAATACTGGATCTTTCACGATCGGAGGGCCGCGATCTCCTTATGGAACACGAAAGCAAGGCGATCCTCGAGAGCGCCGGTATAAGGACAACGGGCGCGACCGTCGTCGCCTCCGGGGAAGAGGCCGTCGAGGCGGCGCGGAACCTCACCTATCCCGTCGTCCTCAAGATCGTCTCTCCCGAGGTGGTCCACAAGACCGACGCGGGAGGCGTGAAGCTGAACCTCGGGAATGATGATGACGTCAGGCAAGCGCACCGCGATATCCTCTCGTCATTCAGCGGCAAGAGCATCACGGGGGTGTCGGTGCAAAGGATGGCTCCGCCGGGAGTGGAGGCGATCGTCGGATTCACACGCGACGACAGTTTCGGGCCGGTCCTCATGTTCGGACTGGGCGGTGTCTTTGCCGAGGTCCTGAAAGATGTGACATTCAGGGTCCTGCCGATAACCGCGGACTCCGCCCGGGAGATGATGAAGGAGATAAAGGGCTTCTCCATCCTGAAAGGATACCGTGGCGTCTCCGTCGACCTTGCGGCCCTCGAGGAAATGCTCCTCGGTGTCTCCGAACTTGCCATGAAGTACCCCGAGCTCAAGGAGCTCGATATGAACCCCGTTCTTCTCTATCCCACCGGTTGCGTCGCGGCGGACGCCCGTATATTCATCGATCATTCCCCCCGGATCTCTCCCGAGGCGCCTCCCGGGGCAAAGGACGACCTTCACGGGCTCTTCTATCCCGAAAGCATTGCCGTACTGGGAGCTACCGATTCCGGGGGCAAACTGGGGTACAACGTGATGCGCAACCTCCTTTCCCACCAGTTCGCGGGAAAGCTCTACCCCATAAATCCCCGCAAGGCATCGGTGCTGGGGATCAGGGCCTATCCGTCCATCCTCGACGTTAAGGACCCGGTGGATACGGTGATCATCATCGTCCCGGCCGGTGCGGCCCCGCAAGCCATCGAAGACTGCTGTGCGAAGGGCGTCAGGCATCTCGTGGTGGAAACGGCAGGCTTCGCGGAAACGGGTGAAGCCGGCAGAAAGACACAGGCCCGCATCAAGGAACTTGTCGTGAAAAAAGGATGCCGGTTGCTCGGCCCCAACTGCTCAGGCATCATCAACACCCATCACAACATGGTCCAATCGATAGGGCTCGTCGGTGAGCTCAAAAGGGGGAATGTGGGGCTCATCGCCCAGGCAGGAGTGTACGCGGCGGGGATGCTCACGGGACTGCACAATATAATGGACTTCGGGATGATCGCCACCATCGGGAACAAGATGGATATCAGCGAGGCCGATATCCTTGAATTCATGGGGGAGGACCCAAACATACGTGTGGTGGGGATGTACATGGAGGACGTGACGAGCGGCCGGCGCCTTACCGAGGTGGCGGGACGGGTCTCCCCGAAGAAACCCGTCATCGCCCTCAAAACAGGGCGTACGGAGGCGGGAAAGAAGGCCGTCTCGTCACACACCGCCTCCATGGCCGGCAACGATGAGATAAACTCCGCGGCATTCCGGCAAAGCGGCATCATACGGGCCCGGGACAACGAACACCTCTTCTCTCTCATGCGGGCCTTCTCCAAACAACCTTTGCCGAAGGGGCCCGGCGTCTTCGTCGTGACATACACGGGGTCCCTTGGTGTCGCGGCCACGGATATGCTCTACACCCGGGGCCTCAAGCTTGCGGACCTGGATACCCGATCGAAGGACAGACTGGCACCCTATCTCGACGATTACCTCAACGTCCAGAACCCCCTGGACTGCTCCTTCAGCATGGATGCCTCACAAGCGCGCGAGCTCATCAGGATCGGGGTCGAAAGCCCGGACGTTCATGCGGTGATCGTCATCGTTCAGGGCGAAATACTGGGATCCTATGTGGAAGCCCTGGCTTCCATCGACTACAGGGGAAAACCGGTCCTGTGCTGCGTGGCGTGCAAGGAGTTCATGATGGACCATGTCATTGAAATGGAACAGAAAGGCATTCCCGTATACTCCACTCCCGAGATGGCCGTCGAGGTCCTGGCGGAGATGTACCGTCACGGCCGCAGGCGCGCCGCGGCGCGCCTTGCCGACCTCAACGGCTTCCTGGCGGCCCGTTCCTTCGAGATAGCCGGCCGGAAGGTTCACCTCAGGCTACTCACACAGGACGATATCGACCTCTGGACCGACTTCGTCAAAAGCTGCTCTCCCCGGTCTCTGTGGATGCGCTTCCTCTCACCTTTTGCTCCTACACCCGAGGCCGCCCGCCGTTACTGCGTCCTCGACCCCGAGGAGGAGGTCGCCGTGGTTGCCGAAACCGTCGAGGGGGACAGCCGGAAACTCGTGGCCATAGCCCGCCTTATCAAGTGCGGCACGACCGGCCAGGCCGAATACGCCGTCATCGTCACCGATTCATGGCAAAAGAAAACGCTGGGCCGTCTGCTCCTCGAGGCCTGCCTCGACCTTTCAAGATACCTCGGCGTCCGCGTCGTCAACGCCGAGATAGTGCAGGAAAACTTCCCCATGAACAAGGTCCTCAACCACTGCAACTTCACAATGCACGCCAAGGAACGCAACATGCTCCTCATGTCGAGAAGCCTGGAATAAAGGACCGTTAGAACCGTTAGAACTGTTGGCACCGTTAGAGCCGTTAGAACGATCTGAATCGTCGGGACGTTGAAGAGAGTCTCTTTGGCGGATTACTCAGGACTACGCCGCACACCCTCGTGCTTCCCATCCTTCCAACGGTTCCAACGGTTCTAACGGTTCTAACCGTCTTCTTTCTTTACTTTTCTTCCGAGTTTTAGTATAGAATAGTGAGTTGAGGGAGATGTGGGTTGGAGAGATTTATCCCCCTCAACTCTGGCAGACGCCGATCGCAATACGGGTACGATCGACAGAAGTTCCTTTGAAAAACACCTGAGATTTTCAGGAGAAGGACCCGGCCGATGACGTGACGTCCGGCCGGGTCCTTCTTTATTGCCTTACTTTATCTTCTTTCTTTCCGCTACCAGGTCATCGACCACATGAGGCTCGGCCAGCGTTGAGGTGTCGCCGAAGTCCTCGAACTTCTCGGCCGCGACCTGCCTGAGCACGCGACGCATGATCTTGCCGGACCGTGTCTTGGGAAGCCCGTCCGCCCACTGGATGAGGTCAGGCGTGGCGATGGGGCCGATCTCTTTGCGCACCAGCGCGACAAGATCCTTCTTCAGGGCCTCGTCTTTCTCGACGCCCGTGTTCAGGGTCACGTACGCGTAGATACCCTGACCTTTGATGTCATGCGGGAAGCCCACGACCGCTGATTCCGCGACCTTCGGGTGGGACGTCAGCGCCGCCTCAATCTCTGCGGTACCCAGCCTGTGGCCGGACACGTTGATAACATCGTCGATCCTTCCGGTGATCTTGTAGTCGCCGTCGGCATCCCTCTCCGCGCCGTCGCCGGAGAAGTAGAGGCCGGGGAACTGGGAGAAGTAATTCTCCTTAAAGAGTTTGGGATTGCCCCACACACCCCTCATCATGCCGGGCCATGCGGTCTTCATGCAGAGCGCGCCCTTGCCCGGGCCCACGACCTCTTTGCCGTCCTCGTCCATGATGGCCGGGATAACACCGAAGAAAGGCCTCATGCACTTTGCCGGCTTGATATCGACCGCGCCGGGGAGAGGAAGGATCATGTGTCCGCCGTTCTCCGTCTGCCACCAGGTATCGACGATCGTGCACCGTGAGCCGCCGACCTTGTTGTAGAACCACCACCAGGCTTCAGGGTTCAGGGGCTCTCCCACGGAACCGAGAACGCGCAGGGAGGAGAGGTCATGTTTCTCGACCCACTCGTCGCCTTCCTTGGCAACGGCGCGGATGGCCGTCGGGGCGGTATAGAAGTTGTTGACGTTGTATTTTTCGACCACCTGCCAGAACCGGTCGAAACCGGGATAGCTGGGGACGCCTTCGAAGAGGATGCTTGTGTGCCCGTTGGTAAGCGGCCCGTAGGCGACGTAGCTGTGCCCCGTCACCCAGCCGATATCGGCCGTGCACCAGTAGACATCTTCCTCGCGAACGTCGAAGGCAAGCTGCTGCGTCATCGACGCGTACAGGAGGTAACCCGCGGTCGAGTGCTGGACACCCTTGGGCGTTCCCGTGGACCCTGACGTGTAGAGGATGAACAGCGGGTCCTCGGCATCCATTTCCTCGGGTTTGCAGTAGCGGTCAGCTTTTGCCATCAGGTCATCCCACCAGACATCCCTGCCCTCTTTCATGGTGACGGGCGTGCCGGTACGCTTCACGACGATCTCCGTCTTGATGGACGGGCACTGCTCGGCTGCCTTGTCCGCGTTGTCCTTCTGCGGGACCGCCTTGGCACCGCGGTAGGTACCGTCGCAGGTGATGAGCACTGTGGATTTGCAGTCGTTGATCCTGTCTCTCAAGGCCTCCGCCGAGAAACCGCCGAAGACGATGGCGTGCACCACGCCTATCCTGGCGCAGGCAAGCATGGAGATGACGAGTTCGGGGATCATGGGGAGATAGATCGAAGCGACATCACCCTTTTTGAGGCCGAGGCCCTTCAGGACGTTGGCGAACCTGTTCACTTCCCGGTACAGGTCCCAGTAGGTGAAGACCTTCCAGTCATTGGGGTCGTTGCCTTCAAAGATGATGGCCGCTTTGTTCTTCTTCGTCTCCAGGTGCCGGTCGAGGCAGTTGTAGCTGGCGTTCAGCTTGCTGCCCTCAAACCATTTCACGTGCAGGTCGTCGCCGAAAGACCAGTCGGAGATCTTTTTCTTGTCAAAGGGTTTGAACCAGGTAAGCCGTTTTTCGGCCTCTTTCGCCCAGAAGGCGTCAGGGTTTTCGATGGACTCCTTGTAGAGCTTTTCGTACTCTTCCCTGCTCTTGATGTACGATTTTTCCCTTACCCTGTCAGGAACAGGAAATACTTTGTCGTAGAAATCGGTTTCGTTAGCGTTTGCCATTCTTCTTCTCCTTGTCCTTCAGATTTACCGATGCGGCACTCACAGCCGCATTCTCTCATCAGTTACCAATCCCACAGTATCAGGTTAGAATAAATCCTGAGTCTTTGGTATCGGGATGGGGATGAATTAGATGTGGGTGAAACGCCTACAAGCCATAATAGCATGACTGACGTCCCGGCTGAGGCTGGACCGGCAGCGGCACGGCCAAAGAGGAAGATGAAGGTTCCCCGGCGCTATTTCACTACAAAATCCATTATCTCTCTCAACATCGCATCGCTCGCGAACATGGGCCAATCATTGTGCCCGGCACCCTTTATGGTCCACATCCGCTTCCTTCCGGGAATCGAAGCATAGAGGGCCTCAGCGTGCCCCACGGGGATGATGTCATCGCGCTCGGCACCGATGATCGCCGTCTTACCGCCAAAGGTCGCCAGGTTCGCCACGCTGTCGTAACGGTCCTTCAGAACAAGCCGGGCAATGAAAGCGGGCGCGTGCGAAGCCGCCACGGACAGGAGGCTGTCCCAGGGCGTGAAAAGAACGATCCCTTCCACGGGTACCGGCGACCTGCCGGCCACCGCGGCCACAACACCGCAGCCGAGTGATTCTCCCAGCAGATAGATGGGCGCGCCGTACTCCGCGAAGGCAGCCTCGACGGTCCGGCGGGCATCCTTCACGAATTGATCCTCTCCCCGGCTCCCTGGCCGCCCCCCGTAACCCGGATACTCGGCGAGGATGACGCGATAGTTGAGAGGAACGAGCGTCTTCGCGTAGAACCCTCGGTCGGCAGCCTTGCCCGCGTTGCCGTGGAAGACGATGACCGTGCCTGCCGGGGTGTCCGTTTCCGGTGCGCTGACAAGTCCCCGGTAATCATTCTCCGACACCATCCAGAACGCCAGGCCCCGCTGCGTCAGGGATCCGGCGGAGGGCCGGACGTGATCGGGAAAGTACAGGAAATGGTCCTGCAGCACATCACACCCCGCAACCGCCATTGCCATGAGAAGCATCACTGCCAGCGCCGCTGTCTTCCTTGTTCCCTTCATCCGTGCCTGCACCACCCTGCCCTGCAGACTATTATAAAGGAAGATAACCCGCAGGGGAATACCCCCGGGCCAAACCTGTCATCCCCGGCCGTTACGTGTATTTTTTCTTGCATGCCTGTGGAAATACGGAGAGAATTAGGAGTTCACGACAACCGGACGAGAGCCTGATACGCGCCTTAAGCGTATCGACGGCACACCAATAAAGGAGGAGTCTCCATGAAGACCGTATCCGGAACGATTCTTGCCCTCCAGGTTCTGGGATGCCTGATGAGCTTCGCTGTCGTCACCCTTGGGGCCGGCGGCGACGCGAAAGAGGGAGTGCTCGAGGAACTCCGCCGGGAAACTGCCCCTGCCCTCAAGCAGACGGGACGGTCTGCGCAGATCTTCCATCTCGATCCTTCAAGAGCCGCCCTTGTCATCATCGACATGCAGAACTTCTCCTGCGCGCCCTCCGGGGAAGCACCCATGTCCGGCATCGCCTCCACCGTAGCGCGTACCAACAACCTCGCGGATCACTGCCGGTCCCTGGGGGTTCCCGTGATATGGGTGCGGCAGAACATCACCTGCGGGCCGGAAGGCGACACCGGAGGCCTCTATGGGGCATTCCACAACAAAGACCACGTGAAGGCCATATGCAACAAGGGAAAGGGCACGGAGATATTTCGGGACATGCACGTCGATCCCGTCAGGGACCACATCGTGTTCAAGAACCGTTACAGCGCATTCCTGTCCAACCCGCCGGAGCTCAGGCAGAAACTGGACAGTCTGCACAGGACCCAGCTCATCATAACAGGCGTCGCGGCAAATGTCTGCGTCGAGTCCACCGCGAGGGACGCCATGCAGCTTGACTACGAAGTGACGGTCGTCGCCGACGCCACAGCCTCACCCGACACAGCCCTCCTCAGTAACGCGCTGAAGAATATCACACTCTTCTTCGGAGACGTCCGCTCGACGGATGAGGTCGTGGAGGAGCTCAAGAGGAACGGGGGCGGAGATGGCCGATAAGCAAAAGGAAAGGCTGGAAGAGATCCTCTCCCGGCAGGTACGGAAAATGGCAGATTGGTCGTGCCTCTCCGGGAGAGCTGGGTCCCTGCGCTACATCGGAGCCGTGGAATGACGGTCGCCGGCCTTGTGTTGGTCCCGCCGATCGTAGTACTCTA
>Ga0123327_1003862_pt1 | contig 10662 bp, 8 predicted proteins | sample BioC13SIPDNA_4_FD_89701 | JGI IMG/M metagenome (GOLD analysis project Ga0123327, IMG submission 89701) | Anaerobic biogas reactor microbial communites from Washington, USA - Biogas_R1_B C13 SIP DNA | ecosystem: Engineered > Bioreactor > Anaerobic > Unclassified | place: Washington, USA...
ACATACTGTTAAACTTATTCACGGGGATTCCTCCATTCAGGTATTATTTGATTCTTCGTCGAAACTAATTCTACCTGTTCGGGGTTTCCCCTTCAAAATTTATTTTGGACAGATGTGACCTATTACCCATTACCCCTCTTCTCCCTACACCCCTATCTCCCCTCCCATCACCGTCACCGCCTGCCCGAAAAGATGGACCCTGTCGCCGGCGAGGTGGACCTTTACCACACCCCCGCGACGTGATACCTGCCGGGCGATGAGGTCCTCCTTACCAAGGCGCCTGCCCCAAAAGGGCCCCAGGCAGCAATGCGCCGAACCGGTCACGGGGTCCTCATTGACACCCACGGCGGGGGCGAAGAAACGCGATACGAAATCGAACTCTCCCGCGGCCGCCCTGCTCGTCACGATGACCCCGCGCACGGGCATCCCGAGGATCCTGGCATAGTCCGGGGTAAGGCCCCGCACCGTCTCCTCGGAATCCACCTCGATGATGTAATCGGAGCGGCTGGCGCCCACGTATAAAGGGACAGCGCCAAGCGCCTCCGCGATACCCTCCGGGGGAGCGATCTCAGCATCGGGGGTCGCGGGAAGATCGAGGCCGATCCATTCCCCCTCCTGCGTGCAGGTCAGCACACCGCTTCGTGTGTGGAAGGTGATCTTCTCATCTCTCCCCGCAAGACCTTCCTGCCACAGGATGTGCGCGCTCGCCAGGGTCCCATGCCCGCACAGGTCCACCTCCACCAACGGGGTGAACCATCTCAGGTTGTACCCGTCAGCCGCACGGATGAGAAACGCCGTTTCCGAAAGGTTCATCTCCGCGGCGACGCGCCGCATCCACTCATCCACCTTGGGATGGGAGAGAATGCAGACCCCGGCCGGGTTGCCGCTGAATGGCTCCGATGTGAAGGCATCGACGTGGAAGATCTTCATGATACGCTCCTTTTTCCGCACAGGATCACGGGGTTCCCTTAAAAACCCTCCCAGATTCTGCACTCCGCGGACGTCCCTGTCAACACAAAACGGCTCGTACTTATTGACAATTCCCCCTCTTTTGCATATAACTTCTAACAGGATCGGCCGCAAGGCAGTGAACGTTGGAACAAGGGGGTTTGCGCCATGAAAATGATCACCAGGATCATTATTTCCACTCTTCTCATGATGTCGGCGTCAAGCATTTGCCTCGCCGACCCGCCTGACCCGCCGGCGCCCCAGCAACCCTCGGGCTACACGGTCTGCCTGCCGGGCTGAAAGATCCACGGCAGGTCCATATGACGCAGGGAGGCACGAACATCCGGTGAAGAAGCTTGTCCTGATCCTGGCCACGATCGCGTTTCTTGTCACTTCCGTCGACATCTCCCTCGCGGACAAGGGACGGGACCCGCCCGACCCGCCCGTGGTGCCCGAACCCAGACCGATCGAGCGTTCCCTGTCTGTGCCTGCCGAAAAGGCACCCGGTGCCGCGGCCACAGCGTCACAGGGTGTACTCCACCGGGGTGCATCCGATCGAGGCGGTCTCGGAGCACCGCGGCTTCCTTGAGCGAAGCGCAAGGGAGTCCCGTGTCCACTGCGCCCGGACGTCCGTCGAACGCTTTCCCTGAAACAGGCATCAAAAATCCCATATCCAGGATGTGACCAGGACGATGACCAACGACGCGATGAAGCACCCATTTTTCTTTTTCCTCGTAATGCTCTTTCTTGCCGCCCTGTTTCACTTGCCTCCCGCTGCCGCGTTCGCTTCAGCACCCCTGAGCAGCGAACAGGAACGAGCGGTCAATGAGCTCGTAAAAGGCTACGGGTCGGGAGCAAGCGGCTTCTGGAGCGTCTTCGGGGATATCAAGGAGCGGATCGACGGACCCGTTCTGAAAAGGGTGCTCGACCACGCGGCGGCCAAGCAAGATGCCGCTCTGGTGGCTCTTGTGGTTGAAGGGGCCCGCGTCAAGGGCGACGAAAAAACCCTCGCGTCGCTCATGCTTTCCGCGGCCGATGCTCTTCTGTCCATCGGCGGGCACGATGAGGCGCTGAAACTTTACGACTCCGCCATGCCACTCGCGCGAAGACTGGAAGACCCGCTCCTTATGGCAAAGGCCCACGAAGGCAACGGTGATATCACCTTCCATTCCGGCAACCCGACCAATGCCCTCCTCATGTACAGGAGGGCCGCCGATCTCTATGCCAGGGGCGGCTCCCTGCCCGGCCAGGGCGTCGTCGCACGCAAGATGGGGGATGTGCTGATACAGACGGGAGACAACGGACAGGCGGCAAAGGTCCTGGAAAATGCCCTTCGCATCCTGAAGAGCGGTCCGAACCCTGTCGAGGAGGGAAACGCCTATCGAAGTCTTGGCAGCCTCGCTATGAGACAGCGCGATCACAGGACGGCCCTCAGTTTTCTCGAATTGGCCCTGGCGCGTTATGCCACCGCCGGTGACAAGAACGGCGAGGCCGACGTCCGTCGGGGCTTCGGCGAAACGGCCCTCAGGACGGGAGACAACGAAAGGGCGCATGAGGAGTACTCGAAGGCGCTGGCTCTCTACGACACCACGGGGTATCGCGTCGGACAGGGCTATGCCCGCAAGGGCCTCGGCGACATCGCGTTCTTTGCCGGCAGGAACGATGAGGCCCGCGGGCTCTACGAAAAGGCACTGCAGAGCTTCACGACGGCGGGATACCCCCTGGGGCAGGCCGACGTCCTCAGGAGGATGGGCCAGCTCAACCTCCGCGGAGGTCACATAGAGGAGGCCCGCGCATCATATGAAAAGGCGCTCCCCATATACGGGAAGGTCAGGGAGCCCGTGGGTCAGGCCGATGTGTACAAGGGTCTCGGCGATATAGGCTATTACGGCAGGAACTTCTCCTCGGCCCTCGAACTGTACGACAAGGCCCTGCCCTATTATGTCCACGCGGGCGAACCCCTCGGGCAGGGCAATGTCCATCGCGCCACGGGCGACATCTACTTCTATGCCGGCGATTACGCGAAAGCCATGGAATATTACGAGAAAGCCCTGTCCTTCTACATGAAGGCGAATTCCCCCATGGGGCAGGCGAACACGTATCGCACCATGGGTGAAGCCTACGTGAGGCTTGGCAAGACCGATCACGCTCTCGCCATGTTCACGTCCGCAATGGTCATCTACAAAAAGGTCAATGAACCTATCGGGCAGGGGGATATCTGTAAGACCCTCGGCGAGATCTACCTCGAGAAGGGTAACAGGATGGGCGCCCTCGACATGTTCCGCAAGGCCCTGACCTATGTAACGGCCGCCCATTCCGTCGTCGACCAGGGACACGCGTACCAGGGCATCGGCGATGTATTTCTGTCGGCGGGTGACCTTGGGAAGTCCCTCGAGAACTATGATACGGCACTCGAGCTCTACCGCCAAATGCGGGACAAGGAATCGGAAGCCTTCATCCTTGTCAAGAAGGCAGGCATCACCGGCCGCACGGGGGACGTGAAGGAGGCGACAGGCCTTTTTGAAGCGGGCCTCGGAAAATTCGAAGAGGTGCGCTCCCAGGCCATGTTCCCGGACATGAAGAAAAGCTACATGGAAAAGGTCTACGGTCATTATGAGGACGCGGCCGTCTTCATGCTCGAGGCCAACGAGAACGAGAAGGCCTTCCGCACCATCGAGGCGATGAAGGCCCGGGTGTTCCTCGATCAGCTCGCGGAGGCACGCGTCGAGCTCGAAAAGGGCATCGACCCCTCCGTGAAGGCGGAGCGCACCAGCCTGGAGAATGAACTGATGGTCACACGCAGGAAGCTGGAGGACGAATCCCGAAAGGACACGCCGGACGGGGAACTCGTGGAGAGGCTGAAGAAGGAGACCTCCCTCCTCCAGGAAAAGCTGGACACCCTGACGAGGGACATCCGGTACAAGAACCCCCTTTATGCCTCCGTCCGGTACCCGGAACCGGTGGCTGTAAGATTCCTCCAGGAAAAGGTCCTTAAGGAAGATGAGGTCCTCGCCGAGTACTTCCTCTCGAAGAAAGGGGTCCACTGCCTTGTCGTGAGCAGGAAGGATTTCCACGTCGTGAAGCTCTCCGCAAGCCATGAGGACCTCCTGTCCAAGGTAAAGGCATTCCTCACCAATATCAGGGGTTATCAGCAGAAAGAGCGTTTCCGCGAGGCCCTTGCGGAGGACCTCTATGCCATCCTCGTCAAACCCCTCGAGACCTTTCTTGGCGACGGCACGCTCATCGTGGCACCCCAGGGTGTCCTCGCTTATCTCCCCTTTAAAGCCCTTGTGACCGAGGAGGGGGGGAAGAAGATATTCATGATCGAGAAGTACCCCGTCGCTTACATCCAGTCGGGAACGGTCCTCTCCGTATTGCGCAGCCAGTACGAACGCGAGGGATCCGGAGGCGGCTTTGTCGGGTTCGGGGACCCCGTCTACGATTACGATAAGTACCTGACGGAGACAGATACGGCACGGGAAAAGAAGGCGGAGAAAAAGAACGGCGCCACGAGCGGCGCCGGGGACGAACCCCCCGCCGTGAGCCCGGGGGCGGCATTCACGAAGAACAGCTATCTCCGTGCCGGAGGCACCCTGACACGGCTTCAGGGCAGCGGGGAGGAGATAGAAGGGATCCGGAAGATATATGAGGAACAGGGCAATCCCGCCCGGTCATTTCTCAGGCTCGAGGCCCGGGAGGAAAACGCCAGGTCTCCCGGGATGGGCCGGTACGCCTTCATTCATTTCTCCACCCACGGCATCCTCGAACCCGGGTTCCAGGCCATAGCGCTGAGCCAGATACCGGGAGACAGGGAGGACGGCTTCCTTACCCTGGGGGAGATCATGAACAGCCGTTTCAACGCCCGTCTCGTGGTCCTGTCGGCCTGCGAGACCGGCCTTGGTGAAATGAGCTATTCCGAGGGCGTCACGGGGCTCACGAGGGCGGTCATGTATGCCGGCAGCACCGCGGCGGTGGTAAGCCTCTGGAGCGTCGCCGATGAAGGCACGAAAGACCTCATGATCCGGTTCTATGACGGCCTGGTCAAAAAGGGTATGTCAAAGACCGAAGCCCTGAGGGCAGCGAAGATCCAGCTGCTGAAGGACACGAAAGAAAACTCCTTCTCCCACCCCTTCTTCTGGTCGGCGTTCGTGATGTATGGGGAGTGAGAGGAAGTTGCAGCCGCTTGAGCGTCAAACACCTCACTCCTTGAGGAAAGCCATCAACGTTCGAGCGGCTCAAGCGGCTCAAGCTGTTCAAGCTGTCACTTGTAGATTCCGCAGCCGATGTAGACGTCGCCTACTCGCTGGCAGTAGGTGGTCTTTTCCAGGATCTTGCCGGTCACGGGGTTTATCCACTTGTAGTCCACCCAGCCCTTGCCTTTCGTCTTTGCGACTTCGCTGATCTCCTTTATGAAGAACTTGCCATCGGCGTCCTTCAGTTCGTGCATCTCCTTGCCGACGAGCTTGGGATTCTGCCCGTGGGCCTCAGTGATACCCTCGATGGTGTTCACGAAGATGTACAGGTCGCCCTTCACGAACCGGCCGTGTGGATCGCTCATCTCCTGGTAGGCCTTCTTTCTGTCGTTCGCGTTCTTGAGATACTCGGCCGCCTTCTCGACAAAGAGCACGGCCTCTTCCTTGCTGGCGGTGCTTTCCCGGGACTGATCGCGGCTCTGCAGCTTGAACTGATTGGCAAGCTTGTTGAGTTCCACCGACAGGTTGGACAGGTTCGATGAGGCGTCGGCATTCTCGGCAATGTTCTTTGCCGCCGTGTCCATGATCTTCGATATCTTCTGGATGTTGTTGTTGATCTCGTTCGTTGTCGCGCTCTGTTCTTCCGACGCGACCGCTATCTGGTTTATCTGCGATGCCAGGGCGTTGATCTGGTTCAGGATCTCTTTGAGGGCACTGCCCGATTTCGCCGTTTCGTTGTTGCCTATCTCGACCTCTTTTACCCCGCCCTCCATGGAAACGACGGCGTTCTTCATCTCGTTCTGCATCGTCTGTATCGTGTCTCCGATCTGCTTTGTCGCGGCTGTCGTTCTTTCCGCCAGCTTGCGGACCTCGTCGGCGACAACGGCGAACCCCCGGCCGTGCTCACCGGCCCGGGCCGCCTCGATGGCGGCATTGAGAGCGAGAAGGTTCGTCTGTTCCGCGATGTCGTTGATGATCCCGGCGATCTCGCCGATCTGGTCGGAACGTTCTCCCAGCTTATGGATGATAAGGGCCGACTCCTTGACGCGCTCGTCGATGCGGCCCATGCTCCGGATGATCTCCTGTATGATGTTCTCCCCCGTCACGGCTGAATTGTTTGCTATCTCGGAGCTTTTTGCCGCTGAAATGCAGTTGTTCGTTATCTCCGTTGCCGTTGCCGACATCTCCTCGCTGGCCGTCGCGACGGATGTGATCTCCGTCAGGACGACGTCAGCCCCCCGCGCCATCTGGCTCGCTGTCGCGTCGAGGGTATTGACGGCGAAGGATATCTGGCTGCTCCTGTCCGCGACCCCGGAGAGAGCATCGCTGAAGCGCTCAACGAAGCTGTTGAAGTTTCTTCCCATAACACCGAACTCGCCGCTCGACGCCTCTTCGAGTCTCCTGGTGAGGTCGCCTTTCGAGAGGCCCTCGAAGGACTCCGAGATCTCACGGAAAGGCCCCCGCACAAGCCGGGTCATGACGTATGCCGATGCCAGGACGACAACCACCGCGGCGGCCATGACGGCGAAAATGACAGGATTCACTGAACCGGGAAAGAAGAGATAGAAGGCAATGCCTGAGGCAGCGATCAGGGTCGCTGCCACGACAGGTGAAACAAGCATCTTTTGTGTAATGCTCAAATTGCGCATGAATTCTTTCACAATACAACCCTCCTTTTTTTTGTTCTCCCTTGCACTTTTATCGAAAGATGTGAAGAAAGGTTAAGAAGAAGACAGGTAATGGGTCATAGGCCATGGGTAATGGGGAAATCTTCCTATCACCTATAACCTATGACCTATTACCTGTCCTCTTTACTGTTTCTTGCAGTAAAAAGAACGCGCGTCCCTTCCCGCCCTCCAGAGGCGCTCGGCCTCGGCGATATCGATGGAGCTCAGGACGACCCTGTCCCCTGGTCTTATCTGGGCCAGCGCGTCCATGTCCGCGTCCGCCACCGTTGCCAGCCGGGCGTAGCCTCCGACGGTCCGCTCCGCGAGGGTGATGATGGGGTGCCCATCGGGCGGGACCTGGATGGTTCCCGGCAGGAGGCCCTCGGATATGATGCTCTGCTCCGCGTCGTCCCGGAAGATGAGCGGGTCCCCTTCAAGGCGAATACCCGTCCGGTTGAGCCTCGAGGTGGCCTTGAAAAGAACCGTTTCCTTCCGCTTCGCCAGGAATCTGACCGACCCGGGCGCGAAACGGTCGGCCTCGGGGCCGGTGATGACCCTGATCAGGTGGGGCTCCCGCGTGGAGGGTATCATTGTTTCGGGAACGGTCAGGAGCCCGGCGGGTTCACGGATGTCCCGCAATGTCAGCCTGTCTCCCTTCATGAGGGGCCTGCCGTGAAAACCGCCGAAGGTACATTCGAGATTTGTCGTTGAGCTGCCCATCACGGGTTCCACATCGATGACGCCCGAGAACGCCACGTAATACCGCAACCCCTCCAGAACCTCCGCGACCCGCAGGACACCGCCCTTCTTCGCGTGAACGGCCGACCAGGGACGCAGGGGCTCACCTTCGAAAGCGGCCTTGACCTTCGCTCCCGTGATGGCAAAGGTCATCTCTTCCAGGATACGCAACCTGAGGTCGTTTCCCATGACCTCGATGAGGGGTGCATCCTCGGGTATGCCGACGAGATAGCGCGCAATCGCCGAGGCATGGCGATCGAGCTCCCGGGAAGACGGGACACCTATGTGTCCGTAGCCCTGCCTGCCGCGGTCCACAACGATGGACAGAAAACCCGGACTGAGAACCTCTATCATACCCGCACGAACCTCACGATATCACCAAAATTGAGAAGACTGAAAGGCGGATTCAGATGATCGAAGAGCCTGACCATGGTCCTGCCGATGATCCGCCAGCCCGCCGGCGACTCGAAGGGATAGATCCCGGTCTGAAGCTGGGCGATGCCCACCGAACCCTGGGGAACCTTGAGGACGGGTGTCTCCTGCCGCGGCACATAGATCCTCCTGTCGAGCGGACCGAGATAGGGAAATCCGGGCATGAAACCCAGGGCATGGACACGGTAGGTGGCCCGTGAGTGGATCTCCACGACCTCATCGGGGGAAAGCCCCGAATAGGAGCAGACGAAATCCATGTCCGGCCCGTAGTCACCTCCGTACATGACGGGAATCTCGACCCGCTGCACATCGGGAAGAGGCATCCTTCGCCAATCGTCCTCCATTGCCTTAAGCATTTCCGTGAGGTCTTCGAAGCGGGCGCGATCCCTGTCGAAGTGGATAAGACAGGACCTGAAGGAGGGGATGATCTCGGTAATGCCGGGGATGCCGAGAGAGCTCGTGTAAAGGAAGAAACGGCGCACCGATTCATGGGTCGCGTCGTCGATCGCCTGCCCGAAGATGACCCTGATACCCTGTTCACCGAAGCGTTCGATATCCATGAGATCACACGAAAGAGACGAGGGGCCTGACCGCTATCCCCTCCCGGGCGGCATATTCCCGGATGAGCGGCGCGGCGAGGGCACTCTCTTTGTTGTCGCCATGAATACAGAGCGTGTCGATCTCGCAGGCTATCCGCCGCCCGTTCACGCTTTCTATGCACCCTTCCCTCACCATCCCTATCGCCCGACTGGCAATGATCCTGGCATCCTTTATCACCGCTCCCTCATGGCCGCGCGCGACGAGCGCCCCCTCTTCGGTATATGCCCGGTCGGGAAACGCCTCGAGGGCGACACGAACACCCGAAGACCGGAAGCGTTGCTTCAGTTCTCCCGAAGCCGGGGAGGCAAGCGTCACGAAGACGACATCACCGAAGGCCCCGCGAACCGCGCCCGCGATGTCGAGAAGGAGCTCTTCCTCCTGTGACACACGATTGTATAATGCGCCGTGAAGCTTCACATGCCGGAGGGGTATCCCCGCAAGGGATGTGAAGCCTCTCAGCGCTCCCACCTGGTAGATCACCCAGTCGATGATCTCGCCGCGCTCCATATCCATGCGGCGCCTCCCGAATCCCTGGAGGTCAGGGTAACCGGGGTGCGCTCCGGCCATGACACCGTATTGCTTGCAGAGCCACGCGGTTCTCCTCATCACTCCCGGATCCGAGGCATGAACACCACAGGCGATGTTCGCGGACGTCACATGGCGCATCACCTCCGCGTCATTCCCCATCACCCACGCCCCGAAGGACTCACCCACATCGCAGTTAAGATCGAACACACCACGCATAGTGCCCAATTCTACCAGAAAACCGCCCGCAAAGACAGTCCCGGCTTATGAAACCACGGAAGACCTTTACAACCTTTCCTGCTTCTGCTAAGTTTTGAAAGCTATGGCAAAGAAGGGTACAGGAACGGCTCGTCACAAGGGAAAGGCTGCTGACACCGACGCCGAAAGGACGCGGCTCAGGAGGTTCCTTTTCCTCTGGGCGCCCATCATCGTGATCGTCCTTGTCGGTATCTACGCCGCGGCCCTCGATCCCGCGAAACCAACGGGCAAAACAATGGAAGCGAGCATCGTCGGAAAGGAGACGACCGCCGGGGGGCAGTCGTCGTCGGCCATGTTCAGGGTGCGCGTCGACAACGGTGAGGAGGCCGTGATCTTCATCCCCGAGAGACAGGCACCGGCGCCCTCCGGTCGGGTCGTGGTGGAAGAATACACGACCACCCTTCTCAAGAAGAGAACGTACAGGTACCTGAGGAACCGGACAGGGCAGGAAGGTTCAAGGTCTCAAGCGTTCAAGGGTCCAAGAGTCTAAAGGAAAGGATGGAAACGGGAGAGCTGACCGGCGGGACGCCGGAGACTGCGCGGTACACGTTCCGGTTCAGGGGAACGGCGGGTGAGTATTTCAGGATCTGGATCGTGAACCTCTTCCTCACCGTCATCACTCTGGGGGTGTACGCCGCCTGGGCCAAGGTCCGCACCCGTCGGTACATCTGGGCCAATATCGACCTCGCCGGCCATCCCTTCACTTTCCACGGCAAACCCGCGGCGATCCTGCGGGGGAACGTGATCATCGCGGCGCTCTTCACCGCCTACATCGCCATGGAGCGGTTCGAACCCGCCTTCGCCGGCGTCCTGTTCGTTGTCTTCACGTTCGTCTTTCCCTTCCTTGTCTGCAAGTCCCTGCGTTTCAACGCTTACAACACGTCGTACAGGAATATCCGTTTTAACTTTCAGGGCAGGCTCCGGGAGAGCTACGAGACCTACCTTCTCTTTGCCGGCATCGTCCCCTTCACCCTATTCATCTTCTTCCCGGCCTGGCAGTTCTACAAGAAGAGGTTCTTCTTGGGCAACCTGGCATACGGCACGACGGAAAGCTCCTTCGATGGACGCAAAGGACCCTTCTACAAGGCCTACCTCCTGGCCGCGGTCCTGGGCGTCGCGGTCTTCATCGCGTTCTCCTCCATCGCTGCCTTCGGCGCCCACCGGCTTGCCACGGGTTCCTCGGCAGAGTGGGGACCCCTCAAGATCATTTATTCCCTGTTTTTCACGTACCTCCTCGGAGCCACGATCCTTTATACCCTCCAGGCGCTCGTTTACTCCATAACGATGAACCACTGCTGGGA
>Ga0123327_1003891_pt1 | contig 10613 bp, 10 predicted proteins | sample BioC13SIPDNA_4_FD_89701 | JGI IMG/M metagenome (GOLD analysis project Ga0123327, IMG submission 89701) | Anaerobic biogas reactor microbial communites from Washington, USA - Biogas_R1_B C13 SIP DNA | ecosystem: Engineered > Bioreactor > Anaerobic > Unclassified | place: Washington, USA...
AGCGCGTCGCCGAGCTGATGGACGCCGCGCAGGGCGCCCCTGTCTTGCTGGTGATCAACAAGCGCGATCTGGTCACAGGGGGGCAGCTGCACGACAACTGGGCCCCCTTTGTTGCTGAACACAGCTATGCCCAGTCGTTTTCCATCAGCGCACTGGAGGGGGACGGCTGCGACGAACTGCTCGGTGCGGTGATCGAGGCGCTGCCGTTTGGGCCGCGTTTCTTTCCCGCCAACCAGATCTCGGACATCAAGGAGCGGGTCATTGCGGCAGAGCTTGTGCGGGAGCAGCTCATGCGCCATCTGGATGAGGAGGTGCCGCACGCCACCGCCGTGGTGGTGGACGAGTACAAGCGGCGGGCCGATGACAAGCTGTTCGTCGCGGCCACCATCTATGTGGAAAAGGACTCGCAAAAGGGGATCGTGATCGGGAGCGGGGGCCGAATGGTCAAGCGCATCGGCAGCGAGGCTCGCCGCGAATTGGAGCGGTTCACTGGGCAGCACGTCTTCCTGGAGCTGTGGGTCAAAGTGCGCAAGAACTGGCGGCGAAACGAGCGGTTCTTGCGCCAGTTGGGCTATGACCCCGCCGCTGGGAAAAGCTAGGATTCCTGGACGGGTGGATGGCTGCCGATTATAATGCAGCCAGATGGATGTCGGCTGATCGCTGGAGAAGAGCGACCCGAGATCGCGGGCAACCACGCCTCGCCCGAGAGTAGGAGGAACCCATGTTGGTCCGTGAGCGCATGACGGCCCATCCCGTCACAGTGACGCCAGAGACTTCGTTACACGATGCCTTGCGCGCCATGCGAGAGGCCAAGGTGAGACGTCTACCCGTGCTCAGCAAGGCAGGCAAGCTGGTAGGCATCGTGCTGGAAAAGGACCTGCTCTACGCTTCGCCGTCGCCCGCCACCAGCCTCAGCATTTATGAGCTGAACTATCTCGTGTCCAAGATCACGGTGGGCGAGCTAATGACCCGCGATGTGGTCACCGTAAGCGAGGATTGCCCGCTGGAAGAGGCGGCGCGCATCATGGTGGATAACAACATCAGCGGCCTGCCCGTCATGCGCGGCGAGACTCTGGTGGGCATGATTACCGAGAGCGATCTGTTCAAGATCTTTTTGGAGCTGCTGGGCGCGCGCACCATGGGGATGCGGGTGACCATCAAGGTTCCCGAGGGCAAGGGCGTCCTTGCCAAGCTGACTCAGGTGCTAGCCGACAATGGCGCCAACATCATCTCGCTGGGGACGTTTTTCGGAGACGACCTCTCCAACCGAACCATCGCCTTCAAGGTGCAGGGGATCGACGAGGAGACCATGCGCGACGCCGTCAAGCATGTCGGGGCCGAGTTGGTCGATCTGCGCGTCACCTAGCAGCGGCTGTGGTAGGCGACGGCGGGCGGGGGTTTCATCCCCGCCCGTTTCCTTTTGCGTGATATGTATGCCTTCAGGCTCGCGGCTCTGCTAGACAGGCCCGCGCCTTGGCCGCCGCATGTGCTCGGTGGCTGATGCGGTTCTTTTCGTCGGCCGAGAGCTCTGCCATGGTGCGAGAATTACTGGCTACCAGAAAGATCGGATCGTAGCCGAAACCTTGGCTGCCGCGCGGCTCCTCCACGATGATCCCCTCGCAGGTGCCCTCCATCAGCTCCTCGCGCCCCTCTGGCCACACCAAAGCGATCACGCAGCGAAAGCGGGCGGTGCGTTCGGCTAGCGGCACGTCGCGCAAACGCCGCAATAGATACTGGACTCGGCCCGCGTCATTGGCATGATCGCCAGCGTAGCGGGCTGACCGCACCCCTGGCGCGCCGTTCAGGGCGTCCACCTCCAAACCCGAGTCGTCGGCCAGGGTCAGCAGGCCGCTCTGCTGCGCATAGGCACGCGCCTTGAGCAGGGCGTTCTCGGCATAGGTGTGGCCCGTCTCGGGCACATCATCAACGATGCCCACATCATCCAGAGATAGCAGCTGGTGAGGCAGCCCGTATAGGAGCTGGCGGTATTCGCGCACCTTGCCGTGGTTGTGCGTGGCGATGAGCAGGCGCATGGGACTATTCCTTCGCTTACGGTTGTTTGCGGCTGGCAGGCAGATCGGTCGCGCGAGCAAGGGTCAAAGCGGCAACGGTGCGAGCGCCAGCGCGGCGCAGGCTCTCGGCGCAGGCACCCAATGTGGCTCCCGTTGTGCACACGTCGTCGATCATCAGCACGCGTTGCCCAGTCACAGCGGCGTCAGTGACGGCAAAGGCGCCGCGAACGTTCGCTAGCCGCTCAGCGCGGCTCAGCCCAACTTGGGCGGGCGTGTCTCGCAGACGGCTGACGGCCTCGACAACGGGCCAACCTAGCCGCGACGACATCTCACACGCCAATAGGCGCGATTGGTTGTACCCGCGCTCTCGCTCCCTGGCACGATGGAGCGGCACCGGCACGAGCAGGTCGACGTCCAGTCGCAGGTCCATGGCATAGGCTGCCATCAAGGCCCCCAGAGGCGCGGCCAGCACACGCACTCCTTCGTACTTGAGGGCGTGAATGGCCTTGCTCAGCGGGTACTTGTGAGGAGCCACGCTGCGCAGGCTATCGACCGGCGGAGGATGGTGACGGCAGCGAGCGCATAGCGCCCCCCGCCCGATCGGTCGTCCGCAGCGCTGACAGAGCGGTGGGGCCTGGACCTCTATCTGGTCGTGGCAGTCGCGGCAGAACCAAGAGCCGATCGCCCCGCACGCAACGCAGTGCGGAGGGAACACGAGATCCAGGGCCGGCCTAAGCAAGCGCTGACTGGCCAACGCTAGCAAGCCGTGCCGCGCGGGCTGCTGAGCCACCTATGGCCCCTAGGGCAACACCAGGGCTAGTGTCGCCAGGACGGCGAACATGGCCGCGGCCAGGATGCCCACGTGCTTGAGGTCTTGAAGCACATAGCGGTACTCGCTGGCAAAGTCGACGGTGCGGTCCTTGGTTTCTTGGGGGCGTTGGCTACGGGCTCGCCTCGCGGCCGCCGAGCGCGCCTTTTTGCTTCTGGCCATGTTCTCCTCGTGTTCGCGGCGCTAGTCCACGGGTGCATAGCGCGATTATACGGTGAGCCGGCGTGGTCTCCAAGGAATGGCCTGCGGCTACCCCTTGATCACTCCGATGGGTACGGTTCGAGCTACCTTGCGGGCCAGGCCGACGCCTTCCACCACGGTGACGACGTCGTCAACCATCTTGTAGGCCTCGGGAGCCTCTTCGGCCAGGCCGCGCAGGCTGTCGGTGCGCACCGAGATTCCGCGCTCTTGTAGGTCTCGCCGGACTTGCTCACCATGTACGTCGCGGCGAGATTGCGTACGGCTCTTGACGCGGCCGGCACCGTGGCAGCATGAGCCAAAGGACTCTAACATGGCGCGGGTGGTGCCCAGCATGATATAGGAGCAAGTGCCCATGCTACCCGGAACCAGCACGGGCTGGCCTAGGTCTCTGAGGGGCGTTGGCACCTCTGGCAGGCCCGGCCCAAAGGCGCGGGTGGCGCCTTTGCGATGGACGCATAGCTCCCGCCGGCGGCCATCCACCTGGTGGGTCTCAATCTTGGCGATGTTGTGGCAGACGTCATAGACCAGCCGCAGGTCGTCCTTTTCCAGGTCGCTCCCCAGCACCTGGGAGAAGGCCTCGCGCACCCGGTGGGTGATGGCCTGGCGGTTAGCCCAGGCATAGTTGGCGGCGCACGCCATGGCCGCCAGGTACTGGCGCCCTTCGGGCGAGCTGAGGGGGGCGCAGGCCAGCTCGCGGTCGGGCAGATCGATGCGATAGCGAGAGACCGCCTGCTGCATGCTCCGCACGGCATCGGTGCACACCTGGTGGCCGAGACCGCGCGAGCCGCAGTGGATCCAAACGGCCACGCACCCCTTGACCAGCCCCAAGGCCGCGGCGGCGTCCTCGTCAAAGATCTCGGTGATGGCGTCGACTTCGAGAAAGTGGTTGCCCGATCCCAAAGTGCCGACCTGGTCCAGTCCCCGCTCCTTGGCGCGTGCGCTGAGGGCGGCGGGGTCAGCCTGAGGCATTTCACCGTGATCCTCGGTGTGCTCCAGGTCCTCGGGGCGACCCCATCCGCGGGAAAGGGCCCACCGCGAGCCTTGCTTGAGGACGTGATCCAGCTCTCGGGCGGAGAGCGCCCGATCGCGAGAGGAGCCTACCCCTGAGGGTACGGCCTGGAAGAGCGCCGTCAGCAGCGTGTCCATGCGGGGACGGATGGCCTCTGCATCGATACGCGTCGCCAGAACACGTACCCCGCAGTTGATGTCATAGCCTACGCCGCCAGGAGAGATGACACCGTCGGGCGTTGCGGTGGCTGCCACTCCGCCAATGGGAAACCCATACCCCTGGTGCATATCGGGCATGGCCAGGGCATGGCCAACGATGCCCGGCAGGGTGGTGGTGTTCTGGAGCTGATCGATCGATCGGTCCTCGAGGGCATCGGCCAGGATGCTTTCGTTGGCATAGAGCCGTCCGGGCACCCGCATGTCTGGCCGCAACGATGTGGGCAGGTCGTGGGTCCAACGGTCTCTGCGCACGAGATCGCTTCTAGTGACCATGTTACTTGCCTCCCCAGACTATCGTTCGTTCATGCTATCGCCTACACATCAAAGGTGATGCTCGCCTCCCAATCTGAGCCATGCTGCTCCACCGCTAGCCCGTGAAAGGTCGCTGCTTTGATCTCGCGTTGCGGAACCCAACCGACATAGCCACGCAACGTGGCGGTAAGCGAGGTGGCGTCGGCCGTGAGCGTTAGGTCGGTATAGTGCTCATGATGCTTGGCGGAAAGGTAGAGCAGCTCGTTGAGCCAATCCACCAGTAAGGCCTCGCGGTCAGCGGCATGGAGATGCACCGTCCGCGTGGCACAGCCCCGGGTGCCGGCTTGGGCTGTCTCCATCAGCGCAAACATGCCCGTAGCCGCCTTTTGTAAGAGCTCTGGCATGCTGCCGGCCTGCACCCGCAGCCTCAGATCGGCGGTGTGTTCCAGCTCGGTGACGCCTTCGGTCTGGTGTTGGCTGGCACGAGGGGCGGCGACGCCCTGCAGCAGCCTACGGGTGCTCTCTACGTCTTGGGCGATCTGCGCGATGAGCGCGCTTACATCGGCAAAGCGCATTTCGGGGCGGAGATGCTGGACCAGGTGCAGCTCAAGTTCCTTGCCGTAGAGGCTCCCCTCATAGTCAAGAACGTGGACCTCGAGCAAATACTCTTGCCCCTCAAAGCTGGGTCGATGGCCGATATTGAGCACCGACGCGCGACAGCTTCCTCCCCAGGCCGCCCAGGCCACATAGACGCCGTCGGCGGGCAGCACGCGCATGGGATCGGGCCTTAAGTTGGCCGTAGGAAACCCGAGCTTGCGACCCCTTTGGTCGCCTGAAATGACCTGGCCCGAGAGCCGGTAGCAGCGCCCGAGTAGCTGGTTGGCAGCGGCGACGTCACCCCGGCGGATCAGCTGCCTAATGCGGGTGCTGGAGATGGGGGCTCCGTTGTCATAGGTAGGGCTGATGCTCTGCATCGCAAAGCCCAGCTCTCGGCCCAGCTGGGTCAATCGGGCTGGGTTCCCCTCGCGGCCGCGGCCCAGCGAAAAGCCGGCTCCCACCCAGAGCTCGACCATGCGCAGCCGCTGGCGCAAGAGCCGGACGAATGCGTCGGCGGGCATGCTGGCCAGCTGTTGGTCAAAGGGAGCCACGATGACCATGTCGGGCCCCAGGTCTCGGAGCAGATCGATCCGCTCCTGCAGCGTGGAAAGGTATCCGGGGCTGTCATCGGGATAGAGCACCGCGCGAGGATGCGGGTCAAAGGTCAGCACCGCCGACAGTCGCCCCGAGGCCTGGGCGTGGCTTACCAGACGGGCCACCAGCGATTGGTGTCCCCGGTGAACGCCGTCAAAGGTGCCGATGGTCACACAGGTGTCGGCTGGGGCCTGCATCGTGTCGAGGTTATGATACAGTTCCATGGTTCCTACGGTCTTGCTCCAAAGCCATGGCTTGGCTATGGGTTGGGTGCCAGCACCTTGGTGGGATGCCACTGGTTGCCGCTGTCTCGCACAAGGACTGCGATGACGGTGCCGCGCTCATCGAGGGCCAGCGCTGGCTCGCGAGGCGGCGCTGGCTCGAGCTCCAGCGAACGGCCCTGACGCAGCGCTGCCGCCTGTGCGTCAGTGGCAGCGATGAAAGGCAGATGTGCCAGCGCCTGGCCGATGCTGAGCACCATCGTCGTGGCATAGTCGGGGCCGCCGGTCTCTAGCGCGCTCAAGCTGATCGAAGTGCACAGCGTGTGGTCACCGATGGCGGTGCGGGTCAGCGAGGCTAGATGCGCCCCGGTGCCAAGGGCCTCGCCGAGGTCCCGTGCCAGGGCGCGGATGTAGGTGCCCTGAGAGCACTCGACGTCGAGATCCAGATAGGGGGGAACCCACGCCAAGGCCTTGAGCGCGTGGATGCGCACCGGCCGCGCTTCGCGCGGCACGATGATCCCTTGCCGAGCTAGTTCGTGAAGCGGTTGGCCGTTGCGCTTGATGGCGGCATACATGGGAGGTACCTGAAGGATATCACCCCAAAAGCGGCCCAGCGCTGACGAGACGTCCTCCCAGCGGATATGCTCCCACGCTGCCCGGCCCGTCACTGCTCCCTCGCCATCCAACGTGTCGGTGGTGGTGCCCAGTACCACGCGGGCCCGGTAGGTCTTGGGCAACTCTCCCAGGTATTCGAGCACGCGGGTAGCCTTGCCCAGGCCGACGAGCAGCACGCCGCGTGCCGCTGGATCCAGCGTGCCCGCGTGGCCGATCCGCCGCTGATGAAACACCCGCCGCAAGCGGCTGACCACATCGTGTGAGGTGATGCCCGCCGGCTTGAGGATGTTGAGCACGCCGTCGATCTGGCTAGTAGCCATGGTCGTCGCCGTATTTCGCCTCGGATACCCCGCTAGGCCAGGTCGTCGTCGGTGTCATCCGACTCTTTGTCGACTTGGTCGCTCTCGCCGTCGCCATGCCCCTCCGCGATCTGCTCCAGCAGCGCCTCGATGCGTGCGCCCTGCTCCCACGAGTGGTCGGCCCGAAACTCGATATCGGGGGTAAAGCGCCAGTGGAGATGCTGGGCCAGATGGCTCCGCAGGAAACCCTTGGCGGCTTCTAGCGCGACGAGGCCCTCTTCGAGCGCCTCGTCGCCGCTGTAGCAGGCCACAAAGACGCGCGCCATGCGACGGTCGGCGGTCAGCCGCACCTCGGTCAACGTGAGCGGCTCGACGCGCGGGTCTCGCGCCTGGTTGCGTAGCGCCAGCGTCAGTTCCTGCAGGATGAACGAGTTCGCCCGCTCGATGCGATGGCTTGTCATGGTGCGAATCCTACCGCTATGCCGTCCGCTCGACCGTCTCGATCACATAGAACTCGAGAATATCGTCGGCCTCAAAGTCGTTGAACCCGTCGACGCCCACGCCGCACTCCATGCCGGTAGACACCTCGCGGACGTCCTCTGTGTAGCGCTTGAGCGAGCTGACGCCACCTGTGTGCAGCTCTTTCTCGCCGCGTAGCACACGGACGCGGGCATTGCGCAGGGCCTTGCCCTCTCTCACCTGCACGCCAGCGATCTTGCCGGCGCGGGGGATCGAGAACACCTGGCGGACCACTGCCCGCCCCTGCACCACCTCGCGCTTTTCGGGCTCGAGCATGCCCGTGAGTGCCTTTTGGATGTCCTCAATCAGGCGGTAGATGATGTCATAGGTGCGGATCTCGATTCCCTCGGCTTCGGCCATCCGCTGGGCGGAGGCGTCGACGCTAACGTTGAATCCGATCACGACGGCCTCGGAGGCCACCGCCAGATTGACGTCGGACTCGGCAATGTTCCCAACGCCCTCGTGGATAAAGTCCACCGAGAGGTTCCCGACCTTGAGCTGCTCCAGAGACGAGCGGATCGGGTCGATGCTGCCTTGTACGTCAGCCTTGAGGATCACGTTGAGGGACTTGGCCCCGTCCTGCGCGCGGGCATAGATGTCATCGAGCGAGAGGGCCTCGGGGCGCCGGTTGGCGGCCTCGGTGGCCTCTTGGGTGCGCTCCTCGGCGATCTGTCGGGCGATTCGCTCGCTACCGACCTTTTCAAAGCGATCGCCGGCTTGGGGCACGTCACGCAGGCCCATGATGACCACAGGTTGCGAAGGGGTGGCCTTGTCGATGGTCTGTCCGCGATAGTCAAACATGGCGCGGATGCGCGCTGACGTGTTTCCGATGACCAGCGCGTCGCCCACCTCCAGGATGCCGTCGTGCACCAGGAGGGTGGCGATGGGCCCCCGCGCTCGGTCCAGGCGGCCCTCAATGACCGTGCCCTGCGGATTGCGTCGTGGGTTGGCCTTGAAATCGGCCATCTCGGCGACGAGCAGGATCATGTCCAGCAGCGTGTCAATGCCCTGCTTGGCCTTGGCAGAGACGGGCACGACGATGGTGTCGCCGCCCCAATCCTCGGGGACCAAGCCTACGTCGGCCAACTGCTGCTTGACGTGGTCTGGGTTGGCGCTGGGGAGATCCATCTTGTTGAGCGCGACAATGATAGGGACGTGGGCCGCTCGTGCGTGGTTGATCGCCTCGCGTGTCTGCGGCTGGACGCCGTCATCGGCGGCCACCACCAGAATGGCAATGTCCGTGACGCTCGCCCCGCGGGCTCGCATCTCGGTAAAGGCCTCATGGCCGGGCGTATCTAGAAACGTGATCTGCTTGCCCTGCGCCGCGACCTGGTAGGCGCCGATATGCTGCGTGATGCCGCCCGCCTCGGAGACCTGCACGCTCGCCTCGCGGATCACATCCAGGAGAGAGGTCTTGCCGTGGTCCACATGCCCCATGATGGTGATAACTGGGGGTCGACTGGCCAGGTACCGCTGCTCTTCCTCGGTATAGACTGTGCGCCGCACGTTGGTGTCGATCTCGGCTTCTTCCTCGGCCTCAGCTTCGGCCTCGGCTTCTGGCTGTACCTCAGAAACCTTGAACCCCAGCTCTTCCGACGCAATGGCTGCCGTCTCATAGTCAATGAGCTGGTTGATGTTGGCCATCACGCCGAGATTCATGAGCTGCTTGATGAGCTCGATGGGGCTGGTTCCGAGTGTCTCGGCGAGCTCACGAACAGTGATCTGCTCTGGGAGCTGGATAGGCTCGGTGGACTCGGGCTTGGGCTCGGGCGCCGCCGGGGCGGGCGCGCGCGGCGTGGACGGGGCCTCGCCGCCTCGGCTTCGAGGGGCCGACGAGCCAGATCGCCGCGAACGAGCCTGGCGCGGCAGGGCCTGGCTCGGGGGATCTCCAATGGCACTGCGCCGCGACCCCATGGATGGCTCTCCCATGCGTCGCTGTGTTGGGTTGCTGTCTCTCTTGCTCATGGCATATCCCCCTCTGTGGTCTGGCAGGCGCCAAGCTGTGCCCCCATCGGCGCGCGAACGGCCGCCGGCAATGCGCCGTGACCGTGGGCACGCGGGGCCCTAGCTGTCCGTAGGTAACGATCGGGAGTGCGAGTTCCGGTTTCCGGGGAGGCGTCGAGGGGATCGAGCGGGGCTGCGAGCGTCTATATCACGCAGCCATAGGCTCTTCCCTCAAGGCATCCCGCGCCGAGGCGCCCCTCATGCCTACCATCCTAGTTCGCAAGATATTGGCATTGAACCTGCTCGTATCGACTCTGGCATGGTCGACCGGATCCACGAAACCTGCATCTACCTAGATTTTGTCACTCAACTGCTCGCCATATTCGGTGAGCATCTGTCGTTGCTCGGCGGTCAAGGTCGTTCGCAGGGCTTGGGCGAGACGGTTGCCTCGTAGGGCCTGGTCCCAGCAGTCGCTGACCGGGCAGATGTAAGCTCCGCGCCCCGGTCCCTTGCCACTGGGATCGATCTGGATGTCGCCTTGGTCGCTGCAGCCGACGCGTATCATCTCTCGCTTGGGCCGAGTGGTTCGGCAGCCAACGCAGGTGCGCTGTGGCTGCCGGCGAACGCGCGGACCCGCCATCATGGCCCTCCCGTGAGTCCCGGCCCGCAGGGCGGGCCTAGAGGACCTCGTCGTCTTCCCAATCTCCCCAATCGCGATTGCGCTTGTGGCGTTTGCGCGCCACTACCTTGCCAACGCGCTCGTCATAGACCAAGCGTCGCTTGCGATCCTTGGCTCGGCTCTTGCGCTCATCATCGTCTAGATCGTCTTCGTCCTCGGCCCATTCCTCGGGCTCATCCTGGACGGTCTCCGGCTCCTCGGCCGGCATCTCCTGCTCTTCGACGGTCTCGAGAGGCTCCTCTTCCTGGATGGCCTCATCCAGAGGTTCGGGCTCGGCTTGGGCTTCCAGGGGCTCGGGCTCAGCCTCAACCGTTTCGTCCTCCAAGACGGGCTCTGAGACCGGCTCCAGCTCGGCTTCAGTCTCCGCCTCATCCTCGGCCACGAGATCTTCCTCCGGCTCTGGAACGTCTGGCTGCTCGGAGACTAGTGTCTCGTCAGTCAGTTCCAGCTCCTCGGCGGGCTCGGTCTCGTCCGCGAGCTCTTCGATCAGCTCGGCCTGCTCTTCGTCGAGACCTTCTAGGCCCTCCTCAGCTTCGGCCAATAGAGCGGCGGCGGCTTCGCGAGCGGCCTGGAGTTCGGCGGCCTTGGCGGCGGCCTCTTCCGCCTCAGCGGCCAGGCGCTCGG
>Ga0123327_1003897_pt1 | contig 10600 bp, 6 predicted proteins | sample BioC13SIPDNA_4_FD_89701 | JGI IMG/M metagenome (GOLD analysis project Ga0123327, IMG submission 89701) | Anaerobic biogas reactor microbial communites from Washington, USA - Biogas_R1_B C13 SIP DNA | ecosystem: Engineered > Bioreactor > Anaerobic > Unclassified | place: Washington, USA...
CGGGTCCGCGTTCAGTGGGAGGATTGCTCCCTTTTTGGCAAAAACGGGGATATCCCCAGCTTCGCAATAGAAGGAATACCACAAGCCACCCTGGAATTGTTCATGCGTGAAAATGTTAGTCCATTCTTCCTCAGGTAGCCAAATAACCCGTCTGGCAAAACCGGTGTCAGGGTCGAGGGGACCAGTGACAGGAGCGACCATCAGCTGCTGGCAGAAAGTATATTGATTGGTACAGGCAAAGGCTTCTTCAAATTCGGGCCAGGTGTAGTACATGGGCAGAATCAAGGGCTCGCCCGTTTCCGCGTTACGCGCATTGGCGCTGTAAAGTAGAGGGATCAGTTGGTGGCGGAACTGCATCGCTTTCCGAACCAGCTCGAGCGTGTCCAATCCGTAACCCCAGGGGCGCCTTTCGATGAACTCGTTATTGGTTGAGTGCAGGCGGAAAATCGGACTAAAAACCCCGAATTGCACCCAACGCAAGTACAACTCAGCTTCCTCGACACCTTCACAATGTCCGCCGATATCGTGACTCCACCAGCCATAGGCGACGTTAGAGGCCGTGGCAGTCATCTCCGGTTGGAAGTCCAGGCTGGACCAATCCACCACAGTATCGCCAGAAAAGCCGATTGGATAACGCTGACCGCCCAAGCCTGGCCATCTGCTGAAAATAAAGGGGCGTTTTTCCGGGTTGCGAGCCAAATCGTAGTAATGCGTATGGTTGAGCCAAAAGAGAGGATCAAGCCCTTCTATTTTAGTTTGGCTGCCTTGCTGCCAATCGATCCACCAAAAATCAACCCCTTGCTCTTCGAGCGGATGGTGCAAAATCTCAAAATAAGCTTGCGCAAATTGAGGGTTAGCAATGTCAAAAGGAATTGGTTCTTTTTCGTCCGGGTCCAGCCCCATGCGCGTAGCCATCAAGGGATATTGGTCTTCATGGGAATGGACACCCTCAGCAGGGTGGAGGTTGAGGGCAGTTTTCAAGTTGCGGGCGTGCAATTGCTCTATAAATTCATCCGGGTCCGGGAAAAGTTCCCGGTTCCAGGAGTAACCGGTCCAACCGGAAGAAGCGTTACCAGTTTTGGTTTTATGCCAATCCATGTCCACGATACAAACTGAGAGAGGAATGTGATGCTTTTCAAAATCATCCATAAGGTTGAGGAGTTCTTCAGATGAGTAAGCCCAATAACGGCTCCACCAGTTGCCCAGCGCCCAACGAGGAAGCAAGCCTGGTTTTCCGGAGATGAGTTGGTGCTCTTTGATCGCTCCCAGGTAATCTTGCGCGTAGCCATAGAAGTAGACGTCTTTGTAGGCTAACGCTCTATTTCTTGGCCCTGGCCAGAGCTGATCGTCCAGGACCAGAGTTTTGCTGTCGTCCACTGTTGCCCATCCTGAACGTGAGACCAAGCCGGGGTCAAGTTGAATTGGACCGCGGTTGGTGTCGAGCGTTCTGGTTGTTCCACCCAAATTAGTATGTTCGGCGTCGCCATATCTCCAAACTCTTCCGTTTTGTTTGAGTTCTATCCACAAATCACGCCAGTGAAAGCGATTATTTTCGTAAAAGTGCAGCACCAAATAGTCGGTTTCAATACTGAGCCATTTATTCTCACGCGTCACCGTTAATTGTGGAGCGGGTTGGTACCGATACCAATAGGTCAGGCTTGGTCGGTCTTCGAAAAAGCCATCCGGGTCAAATTCCATGCGGATCAGCCTGCTGGTCAGGATGGTGAAGCGAGCTTTATCAGAAAGAACGATCGCCTCTGGATTGCTTGAATTATTTGGTTTGGGGGTGATAGTCAGGTTCATTGGTCCTCTCTTGCTGAATGCTGAAATTTTACCGGAGGAACAATTCTTAGGATAGGGTCGAATAAATTGTTGTCTTAATTCAAAAATTTCATAAATTAAAACAATTAGCGGGTAAAATGAGCCAATAGATAAAAAAGGATGTGCAATGGAAGAATCTGTGATTGAAAAACCCGAAAAAGAAATCAATAAAACGAAAAATCTTTTTGCCCTTGCCTTAGGCTATTTTGTTGACCAGGGGGAGGCTCAATCCATGTCGATCTTCAGCCCTGTGCTCAGGCAAATTTGGGGCTTAAGTATTGGAAATTTATCCTGGATTACCTTTGTTCGGAGTTTACTCCAGTCCCTTAGTTCACCTTTTTGGGGATACCTGGCAGATAAGTATTCCCGGAAGAAAGTTTTGTTTTGGGGCACAGGGTTTTGGGGTATCTGGACCATCATTGTCGGTCTGACCCAAAATTTCAACCAGCTGATTCTTGTGCGGGTGATCTCGGGCATTGGTCTTGGCTGCCTCATGCCGGCAACTTTTTCAATCATGGCAGACACCTTTGCCCCCAAAGTGAGGGGGCGCATGTTGGGCTACCTGGAAGGGATCGGCGTTTTAGGTATCATCATTTTTACGCTAGGTCTGGGCAGCCTGGCAACACCCGATCACTGGAGATACGGCTTCATCATTCTGGGGATTGCCAGCATTCTTTCCGGAATCATTATTTTGTTATTCGTTGATGAACCGATCCGAGGTCAGGCTGAACCAGAGATGAAGGGTAAGTTGACGCAGGAGCAGTCTGATAGATTTAAGGTCAGGTTCGAGGATTTGCGGGAAGTATTGAAGATCCCTACCATTCGGGTAGCCATCCTTCAAGGTTTGGCGGGTTCGATGCCCTGGGTGATCTTAGGGGCTTTTCTTATCCTCTGGTTAGTTGAAAACCACGGCTTGAGCACGCAACAAGCTCCTTTGGTTTTTGGCGTAATGCTGATTGGTACAGCCCTCAGCAATGTCATTGGTGGATATCTTGGCGATTGGGCTGAGCAAAAAAATCCCAAATATGGCAGAACCATTATCGGTCAATTATCTGTGATTTTTGGCATTCCTCTGACTGCCTATTTATTATTAGAGACGAATGACTGGGAAATAGTTCCCTTGACCGCTTTTTGTTTCTTTATCGGGTTATTGATCAGCTGGCCGGGTAAGGGCGCAAAAGAACCCATGATGGCAGCTGTTGTTCCTCCAGAATTAAGGTCGACGGCTTTCGCCATGACTATGTTTATCGAAAGCGGATTTGCGGCGATTGTGGCGCTGATTTTTGGTCAGATCGCTGATCGGATCGATCTTCAGACAGCCATGTTCTGGACCATTCCAATCCCCTGGATCCTTTGTGCCATTCTTTTCTCCGGGTTTTATTTCACTTACCCAAAAGATCGAATGAAATTGCATGAATTGTTACAGAAGCGGGCAAAAGAGCTTGGTATCAACAATAACAACCATGACAATGGATTAGAAATTTAGAATTGAGCATGGCTCTATTTTCCCAAGAGGTCTGGTATTGATAAAAAAAGAACTGCCTTTTATGGCAGTTCTTTCAGGCGGGAGCGACGGGATTTGAACCCGCGGTCTCGGCCTTGACAGGGCCGCATGTTCGACCACTACACCACGCCCCCACAGAAAAGCAAGTCTATCATGACAAATTTATTTCGTCAAGATAAATTGCGTAAAACAAAAGAAAAACGGCAGGGTTTAGATTGCCGTTTTCCTGTTCTAAACCTTAGGCTTCGGCTGCGTCAGAAACTTCTTCAGCGGCTTCAGCGACCTCATCGGCCACTTCTTCCACGTTTACTTTGACGCTCTTTGTAATTTTTTGGGCCTTATCTTTGGTAACTTGAGCAAGTTCATCAGCCTTTTTCAGTGCATCCTGATAGGCGATTTCAGCGCGGTGCTTTGTTTCTTCATAGCTTTCGGCGCCTTTGTCCTTTAATTCAATTGCTTTTTCTTTGATGACCTGACGAGTTTCCTCACCGGTCTGAGGGGCTAAGAGCAAGGAGGCGATTGCACCTGCAAGTGCTCCAACTGTAAAGCCCATTACGAACGATCCAAAATTAGTTTCTTCTGACATGTTATTCTCCTATTCTTCTAATTATTACTTTTTGAAACGCAAAAGCTGGGCAATTTTTTTGACACCAGCAAAGGATTGATTCATTTTGATAACTGGTTCGGTCAGGTTGTCGCTCATAAAGCGAACAGTGCCTTTGAGCGTGTTGACCGTGTCTGTGGTGGAAGTCATGATTGGTTTGATTTCATTTTTTAGCAAGTTTGTCAAATCAGCTAATTGAATAATCAATACCACGAGCGCGATACCAATCACAAACATCATCAATGCCATCAAAATGATGAAAATATCCCTGACCTGAGTGACCACTCCACCGGGTTGGAAAGCCAAAACCACAATTCCAGCGATAATTGCAAGAATTACAAGGATCACAACGATGATGGCAACTGTGCCACCTTTGCTTGATGACTCTGTTGAGACTGGCGTTGCCTTGGTTTGAGCAGTTTCAGTTAATTGTTTTTCTGGCATGGTTTCAGACATTTTTTCCTCTTATAGGTAATTATATAGCAAAAGCATCAACGATTTGTATAAATGTATAAATCTACAGCTCGTTAATTTCTAATTCAGTTTCGTCGGTTTCAAAAAGATCGTCTTCAGGGAATAAGTTAATATCCCCAAAGTTCGCGTTTTGGTCAGTTTTGATCAAGTGCTGTTTAACCAACTCTAAGATGGCCAGAAATACAACGATCGTTTGGATCCTATCCGTGTTGTCTCCCAGAATCGCTGACAGACTGGTTTGCTTATCCTTGCGCAAAATGTGGACAATATCCTCTACCTTGTTTTTCAGAGTCATCCTGGGGATATTTATGACCGCATTATCGACCAAGCTAGGTTGACGATTGGACAAATTTTCAATTGCCATGATCAGATCAGTAATACTCAATCCGGTCAAATCCAGCTGCACATTAACTGGAAAAGTTTGGGGGATATGCTGGTAACTGCGAAAATCATTAGCCAAACGTTCGGACAACCATTTGCTGGTTTTTTTTATTTCACGATAAATCAGCAGCTGCCGGGCTAAGGTTTCCCCGAGATCCTCTTCATCCTCTTCTTTGACAGGTGGTCGCGGCAGCAAGGATTCTGATTTGATTTGAACAAGCTTGGTAGCAATAATTAAAAATTCAGATAAGTAATCCGGATCAGCTGTCTTGTGGGCTTCGATGTAATCAAGGAATTGATCAGTCACCTGGGCTAAAGCAAGTTTGTTGATATCCAACTCAGCTTTTTGAATCAAATCCAGGAGTAAGTCTAAAGGTCCAGAATAAATTTCTGTTGAAATTTCATAGGAATCAGATTGATGTAACCACAATTTTGCCATAGCCCAATTATAGCGCAGGCTGAGCCGTGTTTGAGATACGAAACAGGTATACTTAATCATTGCTCGATAGAGGAAAAGATGACAGAATTTGTTTGCAGAGAATGCGGCGCGGCTTATCCGCAAAAGGGATTACCTCATAGATGTTTGCAATGCGGCGGTGTTTATACTTTCCGAGATTTGCAATACGATTCCAGCTCAAGGACAAATGAAATTGGATTTTGGCGATTTAGAGACTTGATTGGGATAGGTCAGAATCCATCCTGTTACCTGGGTGAAGGAGAGACCCCCTTAGTCTTTCGAGAAATCGCGGGGATGAAGCTGCACTGCAAGCTTGAAAGTTTAAATCCCAGCGGCGCTTTTAAGGACCGCAACTCAGCGATCAGCATGAGTTTTATCAGGCAGCGCGGCATTGAACAAATTGTGGAAGATTCGTCTGGTAATGCTGGAGCATCTTTGGCGATGTATGCTGCCGCCTATGGCGTGGAGAGCGGCATATATGTGCCGGAGTCAACCAGCGGCCCAAAAATGAAGCAAATCAAGGATTTTGGTGCCAGGATCATGCCTGTGTCCGGACCGCGCGAGAATGCCAATAAAGCGGTCATAAAGGCTGTTGAGGAAGGCAGAGCAGCTTATGCTAGTCACGCACTTTTGCCTTTTGGCATGGCTGCTTACGCGACAATTGCTTTTGAAATTTACGAACAATTGGGTCGCTTACCGGATAGAGTATTTTGCCCGATTGGACATGGTTCCTTGTTCTACGGTGTCTTGAAAGGTTTTGAAGCAGTCAGCAATTTTTTGGGAGCTGTTCCAAGACCAAAGATGATCGGAGTGCAACCAGAACGCTGCAGCCCGCTTGTCTGCTCCTGGAATGACAGTCCATTTGTCCCTTCAGGGCAGGGAAGCTTGGCTGAAGGAACTGTGATTGAAAACCCTGTTCGAGACGTGGAGATTCTCTCTGTTTTGAAGCAAGGATGGGATGATTTGTGCGCGATATCAGAAGATGAAATCATCAACGCCTATAAACTCACATCCAGGAGTGGCATTTATGTTGAGCCGACCTCCGCCATGGCTCTTGCGGGATTGTTGAAACTGGGTCAAAAAGCTGCAGAAACTGATGTGATAATTTTTACGGGTTCTGGGTTAAAATCAAGTATGTGATTTAGATAGTAACTGCTGATTCGTTTGATATCAGTCAAACGGGAGGATGACAAACGAATCGGCTGTTCAACCTGGAGAAGAATGATTGAACTTGCCGCTTTAACAAATTTACGCAAACATTTACCGGAAAATTTTTCCGATATCTTTATGCTTACAAGGGCTTTGACACATCGTTCCTACATGAACGAAAACAAAGATGTTCTTGAAGATAACGAACGTTTGGAGTTTTTGGGGGACGCCATACTCAATTTTATCGTTGCAGAATGGCTCTATAACCATTATCCGGAAAAACAAGAGGGTTTTCTCACAAAAGTAAGGGCAGCTCTGGTTCACACACAGCAGCTGTCTGCTTTCGCCAGGAAAATCGAGTTAGGTCCGGCGATTTTGGTTGGACGGGGGGAAGCAAGCACCGGAGGAAGAGACAGGGACGCAATTTTGTGCGATGCTTTTGAAGCGCTGATTGCTGCCATGTACCTGGATACCGATATTCAAACCGTGAAAAATTTTATCGTTCCCTTGTTAGAAACTGAATCAAGTGAGATCTTAAAATCACACGCGGAAGAAGACGTCAAAAGTCGTTTGCAGGAGTGGGCCCAAGCTCAAGGATACGCTTCACCAATTTACGTTTTGGTGAGTGAGAGCGGACCCGATCACGCCAAGCAATTTGAAGTGGTCGCCCTGGTAAATAACCGAAAGATTGCAAGCGGAAAAGGCTCCTCAAAACAAACAGCTGAAAAAGACGCCGCAGTAAACAGTATGAAAAAGTTAGGGATTTTTTACTTATGACAGAGATCAAATTTGCTGGTCTTGAACTGCAAGGCTATAAAACTTTTGCGCGGGATACAAATCTTGTTTTCCCCGCCCGCGTGACCGCGATCGTTGGCCCTAATGGGTCTGGTAAGTCCAATGTGGCTGATTCCATCCGCTGGGTCTTAGGAGAACAATCTTACTCACTCTTACGGGCGAAAAAGACGGAAGATATGATCTATTCCGGGTCTGACAATCGCGCCAGGGCCGGCATGGCCTCAGTTTCGATCAAATTTGATAACGAAGGTAAATGGCTGCCGATCGATTATTCAGAAGTTGTTTTAACCCGGCGTGCCTATCGCGATGGAAAAAACGAATACCTGATCAATAACCAGCGTGTCCGCTTGAAAGATTTCAACGAATTGTTGGGCAAAACAGGCTTGAGTGACCGCACCTATACCATCATTGGGCAAGGTCTGGTCGATTCTGCTTTATCGATCAAGCCGGATGAAAGAAGCAAGCTTTTTGAAGAAGCAGCTGGAATCGGTTTGTATCAAAGCCGTAAAGTCGAGGCTCTAAGAAGGCTGGAAAGCACTGAAAGAAATCTTGAAAGAGCCTTGGATATCATTGCCGAGATCAAGCCCAGGGTTCGCAGTCTTGAACGGCAGGCGGCCAGGGTTAGTGAATACAAAACTGTCCAGGAATCCCTAAAAGGAAGCCTGCGGGATTGGTACGGATACCATTGGTTCAAAGCCCTCAGAGATGTGAACCAGACGCAACAGCGGCTCAATAGCGCTGAACTTGACCGACAATCTGCCCGTAAATCAATTGAAAAAGAGCAGATAGTTGTTGGCAACCTACGTTCCGAGATTGACGCCAAACGAAGCCAGGTAAACCAATTGATGGACCAACTTCGAGAGCTTCGGGACCAACTGCAGCAGGATAATCAAAAACTGGCGATCCTGGATGAACGCAAGGCAGCAGCTGAAAAATCGAAAATTCAATTAATGTCAGACCTTGCCACCATCGAAGAAGTCATTAAAACCGGCGAAGAAAAAATCAATTCACGCCAGTCTGAGCAGAGCAAATCTGAGCAGGAATTAGAAGCTGTCCTCAAGCAATTTGAAAGCCTGAGCGCGAAACGCGGCATGATCTTAGAGGAAAATGCTGCCCTTCAAAAGGAAGAAACCAAACTCAGGGAAGAACTATTGGAAACTGAAAAGGAAACCGTAGTTTTGCGATCCCGCAAACAGGAAATCACTGATCGCATGCAGTCGCTCCAAAGCTCCCAGGAAAGCGTCAAGGCAAGCATCTCAAATTTGTTAGTTGAGCAAGAACAACTGCAGGGAAAGACCAAGGACTTACAAGAAAAAATTGCTCAGTCTGAAGAAGGTCTACAAAACCTGAAGAAGGATTTGGAGGGGCTTCGTGGGGAAAAAGATGACTTGTTAAAGGAGCTGGAATCCCAACAGCAGAGCAGCCATAAACTGGAGCTGGAGAAAAACAGGGTCAAAAATAGACTTGAGTTGATCAAACAAAGCCGGGAAAGCCTGGCGGGCTTTTCTGCCGGCGCTAAGAGCCTGCTCAAATCCAGCAGGGAGAAAAAACTACACAACGAAATTACCGACCTGGCAACCCACATCGAAGTGCCGGAAGAATATGAAACCGCCATCAGCGCGGCCTTGGGGGAAGCTGTAGACGTCTTGATTGTCAAGGATGGTGGTTTGGGTTCAGATTTGGTGGAGGATTTTTCATCCAAACTTGAAGACCGGGTCGCTATCCTCAGTCAGCAGGATAAACCTCAAAAATACCGCAAATCTAGGCTGGATCTGCCGAATGGAATGCTTTGGGCCAGTGATATCGTTTCAGTCGACACGGACATGCAGGCAGTCGTCCAATTATTGTTAGGTGATTTTGTCATCGTTAATACCATGAAAGATGCCTTTGCAGGCAGGGAGCTTCATCCTGACCTGAACTTTGTCAGCCGCGCGGGAGAGGTTTTGCTTTCAAATGGGATCGCGATCATTGGCAAAGGAAACAAAAGCAGCAAAGTCAGTTATTCAAGGCTGGTCAAAGAACTAAGCGGGGAACTGGAAGAAATTGAAAGCTCTTTGGAGTCGATCAATAAAGTAATTGACAAGCAACAAGAGAAAATTGAAAAGGTCGACCTCAGGCAGCGTGAGCTCAACACTCAAATCGATCAGAAGCGCAAGGATTTGGAAAAACTCACCACTTCCAACAAAGAAGTCAGTCTGTCTTTTGAGAAGGTCCTCAATCGCCTGAATTGGTTTGAGCGACAACAAAGCGATAACAAAAACACGTCTGACCATTTGAATGATGATTTGCAGAAAATACATGACGCTGAAGCCAAAAACGAAAGCAAAATCAAGCAGCTTACTAGCAGGCAGCAAGAGCTAAAACAAAAAAGGCTTCAACTGCAGCCTGATGATATAGAAAACCAGTTTCACTATCTTGAAACAGAAAAACAAATGCTGACGCAATCTTTGAGCCACATTCAGCAAACCAATCAAAACGAATTAAGGCGTTTTGAAGAAGACAAACAACGCAAAAACAATTTTTTGAAACGGATCGAGTCTGAAGATGAAACGATCAAGGCTTTGGACACCCAAATTTCTGCCTTGGTTGAAAAAACTTCTGCCGATAAAAGCGAAATCGATGACATTCAAACCAATACGCTTGATCCCGAGTTGGTTTCGCTGCGGGAACTTGAGAACAAAAACCGGCAGTTTTCTGAAACAGATTCGGAAAATCAGAAGGCATTGACGGACAAAGACCGCCAGGTAGTCCACTATCAGCTTGAACTCGCCCATCAACAAGAAAGGTTGGAGAACTTGAAGTCGAGGATAGATGATGACTTCAGTCTGATTGAGATGGAGTTCAGAAATGAGTACACCCAATCCTCACCGCTGCCTTTTCCTGACCTGGTGATCGAAAGCTTGCCTGAGATCGCTGAAATTCCGGAAGGCCTTGCTGAACTGATCAAAGAGCAAAAATCACAGATCCGCAGGATCGGAACGGTGAATCTTGAAGCCGATCGTGAATACCAGGAAGTCAAAGCACGCTACGAAAACCTGAACTTGCAGGTCAAAGATTTGACGGAAGCCATTTCGGATATTGAAGAAATGGTGAAAGAACTTGACATCATCATGCAAGCCGAATTTCTGGAAACTTTCAAGAAGGTCAGCGCTGAGTTTACTCACATGTTCGCGCGACTCTTTAATGGTGGCTCAGCCAAGTTGGTGCTTGGAGATGAGGATTCTCCGATTGAAGGCGGTATTGAAATTGAAGCGCGCTTGCCCGGTAAACGAGAGCAGGGATTAGTGCTTTTGTCAGGTGGGGAAAGAAGTTTGACGGCTGTGGCGCTGGTCTTTGCCCTGCTCAAGGTTTCTCCGACACCTTTCTGTGTCCTGGATGAAGTTGATGCCATGCTGGATGAATCCAATGTTGGCAG
>Ga0123327_1003928_pt1 | contig 10539 bp, 9 predicted proteins | sample BioC13SIPDNA_4_FD_89701 | JGI IMG/M metagenome (GOLD analysis project Ga0123327, IMG submission 89701) | Anaerobic biogas reactor microbial communites from Washington, USA - Biogas_R1_B C13 SIP DNA | ecosystem: Engineered > Bioreactor > Anaerobic > Unclassified | place: Washington, USA...
GCCATCCAGATCGCCGAAAAGATGATCGAGATGGGCCTGAAGTAGGCCCGGAGGCGCTACCGCTTGCGCGGCTGGCGGGCGGCGGCGCCCATCAGGGCATAGACGAGCCGGGCGGCGGCGAAGTCGGGATGATGCAGGCCGCGTATCGGCGCCAGTTCGACGACATCGAACCCGACGATGGTCTTCCGGGCCGCCGCGGCCTCGATCAAATTCATCGCATCGTACCAGCCCAGGCCGCCGGGCACCGGCGTGCCGGTCGCCGGCATCACGGACGGATCCAGCCCGTCGAGATCGAACGTAATGAAGACCTGCTTCGGGAATCCCTTCGGAATCCAGTTCTTCGGCAGCTTGCCGGCGGCAATCGCGTCGGCGTCATAGGCGGCAATGGTCTTCCGGTTCGCCGCGCGGCAGTCGGCCTCTTCCTGGCAATAGGCGCGGGTGCCGAGCTGGACAATCGGAAAGCCCAGCTCATGGATCCGGCGCATGACGCAGGCATGGGAATATTTCGTCCCTTCGTAGGTGTCCCGCAGATCGGCGTGGGCGTCGAAATGAATGAACCCGATGTCCGCCCCGGCCGCCTGGAATGCGCGCGCCGCGGCCTGGGTCACGGTATGCTCGCCGCCAAGCACGGCCGGCACCGCGCCGCAGCGCAGCGCTTTCGCCACCGCCTTCTGAATTGCATCGATCCAGCGTTCTTCCAGGCTTTTCTTTCCGGCGGCGGGTTTTACCGCAGGCTGCGTATGGATGCCGAGGTCGCCGGGACAGCTGCGCCCGTCGAAATCCTCGAGCTGCCCCGACGCCTCCAGGATGGCGCGCGGCCCCCTGGCCGTGCCGCCGCCATACGAAACCGTCGTCTCCATCGGCGCGGGAATGACGTGGAAGAACGCCTTCGCCGCCGGCGTGTTGGGATAGCCGCTGTCGAGAAAGGACGGTGTTTTCATGGCGTAAGGAGTGTAAGGTTCAACATCGGCAGCGCAGCCATCATTCGTTGATCCGTGGTGGCCACGAGGGAACACCCCGACACCAGGGCCGTCGCCAGATGAATCCCGTCGGCCGTGCGCAGGGCAACGGCGGGCTTGGCGGCATAGCAGAGCCGGGCCAATGCCACCGCCTGCTCCAGTACATCGGCCCCCACCGGCAACAACTCAAACCGCCCCTGTTTCACATGACGCTCAACGTGCTCCAAGAGGCGCTTGGCCGAACCGGACCGGACTTCACCGCGCAGTTCTTTCTGAAGCAACGCATAGGCCAACTCGGCCTGGAGCAGGCTGCTGGACAGGCAGGGCCCTGTCTCCTGCGCCAGTCGCTCCTGCCAATGGTCCGAATCCGGTTCGGCCGCATAGAGCTTGATGACGCAGGACGTATCCCAATAGATCATGCCCGTTCCTCGCGAACGGCGTCGAGCGCCGCGCTGTCCGGCCGGGAAGATATCCGGGTGTGCTGCGCACGCAGTTTTTTAAGTTCACGGAGCCAGGACTGGCGGGAATCCAGTTCGTGACGCCGCGGAGAGACCGCCTGCAGGCGGACCTTGGGCTTGCCGTGGACCGTAATCACCACGTCTTCCCCGCGGGCGGCCATCTCCACCAGTGCGCTCAGACGGGCTTTTCCTTCTCGCAATGTGGTAATCATGTGACTACTGTAACTACACTGGTGCCGGTTGTCAAGTTGCGCGCCTTGGAATTCACAGCCGCGAGAGGAAGTCGCCGTAGCCGAAGGTTCGGACGGGGCGCCTTCGCCACAGCCATACGAAACCGCTCAAAGCAGAACCGGTCAGGCGTTGGCTTTCTCCAACTCACGTGCAATGAGCACTTTGATCAACGACTGCCTGGGCACCCCCAGGCGAGTGGCTTCCTTGTCCAGCGACTGGATCATCCAAACGGGAAAATCCACATTGACCCGTTTCTGCTCCTGCCCGGGCCGCCGGGCCTTGGACAAGTCCAGATGCCGGAGAATCTGGCTCCCCTCATCGAAGGCCTTATCGAACTGCTTCGCTTTCATACAACTCCACTTCTTCCTTCCGTGCCCGCCGGACGGATATAATCCGCACCTTGTCCTGGCGATAGGTGATCACGGCGGCCCAATGCCGGCCTTCAATTCGTCCAATCACCAGAACTCTCGGTTCGTCGCTCGTTCTAGCCGGCACTTCAAGCCGATCGCTGTCGTCCCACAATGGTTGGGCCTGAACAAAATCGATGCCGTGCTTGACTCGATTGGCCGCGCTTTTCCGAGGGTCGAACTCGAATTCCATGGTATAATTACTATACCATAAAGGTGTGGGTGTCAACCTCGGCGTTACAGTCTCGAGAGGAAGTCGCCGTAGCCGAAGGTTCGGACGGGGCGGAGGGCGCCGCCCTGCTCGCGCAACCAGATGGACGGCAGGCGGATGCCGTTGAAGGTGGTGGTCTTGACCATGGTATAGAGCGCCATGTCTTCGAAAACGAGGCGGTCGCCGGGGCGCAGCGGGGCGGCAAAGGAGTACTCGCCGATGACGTCGCCGGCCAAACACGACGGCCCCGCCAGCCGAACGGCGCAGGGCTTTTCTCCGGGCTCTCCTCCCCGGTCGGCACCGGGGCCGGGGACGGGCGCGCCGTCCCAGTCCGGATCGCGGAACACGCGCGGGCGGTAGGGCATTTCAATGACGTCGGGCATGTGGCAGACGCAGGATGTGTCGAGGATCGCGATGTCCATGTCGTTGCGCACCACGTCAAGCACGGTGGCGACGAGCACGCCGGCGTTGAGCACCCAGGCCTCGCCGGGTTCGAGGTACATCTCCGCGCCCGGATGCCGCTCGCGGAATCCGTCCAGCGCGCGGCACAGGCGGTCGATGTCGTAGCCTTCGCGGGTGATATGGTGTCCGCCGCCGAAATTGAACCAGCGGAAGCCGCCGGGCACATCGCCGAAACGCTCCTCGAAAGCGGCCAGCGTCCGCTCGAAGGCGTCGGCATCCTGCTCGCACAGCGTATGGAAATGCAGCCCCGACAGGCCGTCGAGATCCTCGCCGTCGAAGTCCGCGCGCCGGATGCCAAGGCGCGAGCCGGGGGCGCAGGGATCGTAGAGCGGCACGGCTCCTTCGGAATGCTCGGGGTTCACGCGCAGGCCGCAGGACACCTCCGCGCCCGACTCCGCCAGCAGCGGCCGGAACTGCCGCCACTGGGCAAAGGAATTGAAGGTGATGTGCCGGATCAGCGGTTCGCGGCGCCGGCCCGGTTCGGCGTCGAGCCCAAGCAATTCGCGCATATCGCTCACCGAAAACGCCGCGGCGAAGGCATGGGTTTCGCCGCCGAACACCTCGTGGCCCAGCCGCGCTTCGTGGACGGAACTGGCGCAGGTGCCGTCGAGGACGCCCTGCAGCAGCGGGGCCGCCGCCGGCATCGAAAACGCCTTCAGCGCCAGCAGCATCTTGCAGCCGGTGCGCGCCTTGACCCCCGCGAGAATTTCCGCGTTGCGCCGGATGCGTTCCGCATCCACCACGTAGGCAGGCGTGGTCAGCGCGCCGCTCATGCCGCCGCCTCTTCCGGATTTTCCACGCTATGGAAAATTTTCCGGCCGGTTTTCCACGCTATGGAAAACTTTTTTCCACGGTGTGGAAAACCCGGACGCCGCCGGGGTTGAAAAGAGCGGGCCAAGGCGGGCCTACCCGCCGCGCAGGACGGCTTTTTTCAGGATGCGCGCGGGCAGGCCGTGGCGCTCCAGGGCGGCCATGAAGGGGTCGGGATCGAACTGCTCCATGTTGAAAACGCCCTTGCCGGCCCACTTGCCGGTCAGCATCATCATGGCGCCGATCATGGCGGGAACGCCGGTGGTGTAGGAGATGGCCTGGGAGCCGACTTCCTTGTAGCAGGCGGCGTGGTCGCAGACGTTGTACACAAAGACCGTCTTGCGCCGGTCCTTCGCGTCCCGCCCCGTGACCTGGCAGCCGATGCAGGTCTGCCCCTTGGTGAGGGGGCCGAGCGAGGCGGGGTCCGGCAGCAGTTTTTTCAGGAACTGCAGCGGAATGACCGGCGTCCCGTTGACATCCACCGGATCGATGCGGGTCATGCCGACGTTCTCGAGCACGCGCAGGTGGGTGAGATAGTTGTCGGAAAAGCTCATCCAGAAGCGCGCGCGCTTCAGCCCGGGCACGTGGCGGGCGATGGATTCGAGCTCTTCGTGATACATCAGGTAGATGGTCAGGTCGCCGAGGCCGTCGGGCATCGTGAACGGGCGCTTGACCGACAGCGGATCTGTCTCGACCCAGCGGCCGTTTTGGAAATAGCGGCCCTTGGCCGTCACTTCGCGGATGTTGATTTCGGGATTGAAGTTGGTGGCGAAGGGCTGGCCGTGGCTGCCGGCGTTGCAGTCAATGATGTCCAGCGTCTCCGGCTTCGGAATGAAGTGCTTGCGGATCCACGTCGTGTACACGGACGTCACGCCGGGATCGAACCCGGAGCCCAGCAGCGCCATGAGCCCGGCCTTTTGGAAGCGGCCCCGGTAGGCCCATTGCCATTTGTATTCGAACCGGGCGACATCCGGCGGCTCGTAGTTGGCTGTGTCGAGATAGTTCACGCCCGCCTCGAGGCAGGCGTCCATGATGTGCAGGTCCTGGTACGGCAGCGCGACATTGATGACGAGGTCCGGCTTGAATTTCTTCAGCAGCCGGACAAGTTGCGGCACGTTGTCGGCATCCACCTGCGCGGTCCGGACGGGCCGCGGCAGCTTGGCGGCGATGGCGTCGCACTTGGCCTTGGTCCGGCTGGCCAGCAGGATGTCCGTGAACACCTCCGGCACCTGGGCGCACTTGTGCGCCACCACGCTCCCCACGCCCCCCGCTCCGATGATCATAACCCTGGACATGTCCGAACTCCCTTTCCGCGATTCAGGTTTCGAAATAGGTATAGCCGCGCAGGCCGCTTTCGTAGGCGTCGAGGATTTCGCGGCGCTCGGTGGGCGTGATGCGCTTCTGGCGCACGGCCACCTCGGCCAGCTCGCGGAAGCGGGCCAGCAGGCCCTGGGGATTGTATTCCACGTAGCTGAGCACGTCGCCGACCGAATCGCCGGCGAGTTCCTGCTCGTATTCGATTTCGCCGTCTTCATCCACCAGGATGCTGGCGACATTGGTGTCGCCGAGGAGATTGTGCAGGTCGCCCAGGGTTTCCTGGTAGGCGCCGACCAGGAACACCGCGAGAATGTAGTCCTCGTCGGGGCCGACGGCATGCACCGGCAGCGCGCGGCGGATGTCGCGCATGTCCACGAAATGGTCGATCTTGCCGTCGCAGTCGCAGGTGATGTCGGAGAGCACCGCGAGGCGGGCCGGTTTTTCGTTGAGCCGCTGGATGGGCATGATGGGGAAGATCTGATCGATGGCCCAGCTGTCGGGCAGCGACTGGAAGACGCTGAAGTTGCAGTAATAGACGTCGGCCATGGCGTCCTCGAGGTTGCGCATGTCCTCGGGAACGAAACGCAGCTTGGGAATCTCGGCGCGGATCCGGGTGAGGATGTGCCAGAAGAGCCGGTCGGCCTGGGCATGCTGGCGCAGGGTGATGTCGCCGTGCTTGAAGGCCTTCTGGATTTCCTCGCGGTAGTAGATGGCGTCGTTGTAGAACTCGCGCAGGTTGCGGGTGCGCAGGCCGGCGGCCACGTCCATCAGGTTGCGGATGGGTTCCGGCACGGGCTCGGCGACAGGCCCGGGGGGCTCGGGCACCTCGAAGGAACTGGTGCTGAGCACGTTGACCAGCAGGACGGAATAATAGCCGACCAGGGCGCGGCCGGACTCGCTGATGAGCACCGGGTGCGGCACGTCGGCATGGTTGCAGACCGCCATGACGCCTTCGACGACGTCCGCGGCGTATTCGCCCACATCGTAGTTGGCGCTGGTGGCGCAGTTGCATTTCGAACCGTCGTAGTCAATGGCCAGGCCGCCGCCGATGTCGAGCACGCCCATTTTCGCGCCCTCCTGGACGAGGCTGACATAGTAGCGCGAGGCTTCATAGATGGCGTCGCGGATTTCGCGGATGTTGGGCACCTGGGAGCCGAGGTGGTAGTGCAGCAGTTCCAGGCAGTCGAGCATCCCGCGCTCGCGCAGACGGTCAATCACCGCGATCACCTGCGGGGGCGTCAGGCCGAAGACGCTGCTTTCGCCGCCGGATTCCGACCACTTGCCTCCCACGGAGCTGGCCAGCTTGACCCGGATGCCGATGCGCGGACGGACGGCCATTTTCTCCGCGCGCTCCAGCAGCAGATCCAGCTCGCCCGGCATCTCGAGCACCAGCATCGTCTGCAGGCCCATCTTCAGCGAGGAAAGCGCCAGATCAATGAATTCGGCGTCCTTGTAGCCGTTGCAAACGATATACGCCTCGGGATCGTGCAGATAGGCCAGCGCGGCAATCAGCTCCGCCTTGGAGCCCGCTTCGAGTCCGTGATGGAACGGGCGGCCGAATTTCACCACGTCGGCCACCGCCTGCTGCTGCTGGTTGACCTTGATGGGATAGACGCCGCGGTACGCGCCGGTGTAGCCGGATTCCTCGATCGCTTTGCCGAACGCCTGGTGGATCGCGGCCAGCCGCGCCGCCAGCAGGTCGCCGAAACGCAGCAGAATCGGCAGGCTCAGCCCGCGCTGGTACAGGCCCTGCACGATGTCGCTGAACTTCACGCTCACCGGCCCCGAGGGATTCTTCAGCCGCACGGCGGCACAGCCGTCCGTCGTGATGTGGAAGAAGTTGTTCCCCCACGCATCCACGCCATAGAGTTCGCTGCTGCGGACGCTGTCCCAGCCTTCCAGTGCCTCTGTCAATCCAACCGCCATCTTCCGTTCTCCTGCACAAGAAAACCCGCCGGGATCCACCGGTTCCCGCGGCCCGGCGCCTCGGCAACCGTGTGACGTTGCGACAATCGCCCCCCGAACGCAATAGCAAACCGCTCCGTTTGTGCAGAATGGGCGCATCGGCGATGGGGTGTCGCCAGATCGGCCCTCGTAGCGCGGGGCTCCTGTCCCGCGCGGATCCCATGGCGTTTTTCACCTATACATAGCCGCGCCCAGCGGGCGCAGCTACAGCAAGGCGGATCGGTTGTAGCTGCGCCCGTTGGGCGCGGGGCTGGTGATTCAATTCCCGGCTCCATCGGGAATGGCTACACGAAAATGTCATACGCTCTAGCCACCGCACCCGACAGGAGCCGCGTGCCACGAAGGCCTTCGGCTGTCCAACTGATATGTTCTCCTGCCGCTTTCCAGAAAACCAACCCTCCAATTTAAAAAATAATGGACGCCATGGCCCGGTTTCACCCTCTGGCGTTTGCGCATCTTTTGCGTCCATTGCGTCTCTTGCGTTAGAGGGCTGTTCGGCCCGATGCAGAGCGCGAAGGCCCGCCGGACGCAAATTGGGGCTTCCTTTTTCCCCCCAACGAATATAACCATATCGATCCAGTTTTCCGCCAGGAGCCCCGACCATGATGACCTCAGCCGAAATCCGCCAGTCGTTCCTCGATTTCTTCGCCTCGAAGGGCCACGAAATCGTGCCCTCGTCGCCTGTCGTGCTGCCGACGGACCCCACGCTGCTGTTCGCCAACGCCGGCATGAACCAGTTCAAGGAAATCTTCCTCGGCGCGCGCAAGTCGTCGTGGAAGCGCGTCGCCGACACCCAGAAGTGCATCCGCGTCTCCGGCAAGCACAACGACCTCGAGGAGGTCGGCCGCGACACCTACCACCACACTTTCTTCGAGATGCTCGGCAACTGGTCCTTCGGCGACTACTACAAGCGCGAAGCCATCCCCTGGGCCTGGGAACTCCTGACCGAGGTCTGGAAAATGCCGAAGGACCGCCTCTGGGTCACCGTTTATACCACCGACGACGAGGCCGCCGACATCTGGCGCACCTGCACCGATGTGGATCCCGACCACATCCTGCGCTTCGGCGAAAAAGACAACTTCTGGGAAATGGGCGAAACCGGCCCCTGCGGTCCCTGCTCCGAAATCCATTTCGACCTGACCGAAAACGGCTGCACCCCCGAGATGGTCAACGCCGGCACTCCCCAGGTCATCGAGATCTGGAACAACGTGTTCATGCAGTACAACCGCAAGTCCGACGGCACCCTGGACGACCTGCCCGCCAAGTGCGTGGATACCGGCATGGGCTTCGAGCGCGTGGTCGCGGTCATCCAGGGCAAGAAATCCAATTACGACACCGACGTCTTCATGCCCCTCATCAACGCCGTGTCCCGAATGGCCGGCATCCCCTATGCCGACGGCGAAACCGCCATCGCCATGCGCGTCGTGGCCGACCACCTGCGCGCGCTTTCGTTCGCCATCGCCGACGGCGTCATGCCCTCCAACGACGGCCGCGGCTACGTCCTGCGCCGCCTCCTGCGCCGCGCCGCCCGCTTCGGCCGCACCCTCGGGTTGAAGAACCCCTTCCTCTGCGAACTCTTCCCCGTCCTCGAACAACAGATGGGCGGCTTTTTCCCCGAACTGACCGCCCGGAGATCCGAAATCGTCCGCGCGCTGCGCGCCGAAGAGGAATCCTTCTCGGCCACCCTGGACCGCGGCATCGCCCACTTCCACGACGTCATCGAACGCCTCGAGCCGTCCGGCGAAAAAACCTTTCCCGGCTTCGAGGCCTTCAAGCTCTACGACACCTACGGGTTCCCCCTCGACCTCACCGTCCTCATGGCCGCCGAAAAGGGCTATGCCATCGACGCGCCCGCCTTCGAGCGCTTCATGGCCGAACAGCGCACCCGCGCCCGCGCCGCCCGCAAGGACAATTCCGGCGCCGAAAACGATCTCGTCGCCCGCTTCGTCGAACAGGGCGTCCAGTCCGTGTTCACCGGCTACGACACCCTCTCCGGCCCCGCCCGCGTCGTCGCCATCCTCTCCGGCGGCCGGATCGCCGACACCCTTTCCGAAGGCGAAGAGGCGGAAATCCTGCTCGATGCGACTCCGTTCTACGCCGAATCCGGCGGGCAGGTCGGCGACACCGGCGTTTTCACGACGGAAGGCGGCGCCCGCTTCGAGGTGTCCGACACCCGCAAGCCCGCGCAGGGCATCATCCTGCACAAGGGCCGGCTCGCGGCCGGCGCGCTGGCCAGGGGCGATACCGTCACCGCCGCCGTGGAGGAAGCCCGCCGCCGGGCCATCATGCGCCATCACACCGCCACCCATCTGCTCAATTCCGCCCTGCGCAAGGTGCTCGGCACCGACTCGATCAAGCAGGCCGGCTCCTACGTGGACCCCCACCGCCTGCGCTTCGACTTCACCTGGTTCGAAGCCCTCACCGCCGAACAGCTCGACGCCATCGAGCGCCTCGTGACCGAGTACGTGGTTGCCAACGCCCCCGTCAACACCTACGAAATCCCCCTCAAGGATGTCCCCGGCTCCGGCATCATCGCCGTCTTCGACGAGAAATACGGCGACACCGTCCGCGTTGTGGATACGGAAGGCATCTCCCGCGAACTCTGCGGGGGCACCCATGTCGCCCGCAGCGGCGACATCGGCCCCTTCCGGATCGTGGCCGAAACCTCCATCGCCGCCGGCGTCCGGCGCATCGAAGCCCAGACCGGCCTCGCCGCCTGCGACCACACCGCGCAGGAACACGCCATCCTCGCCGCCCTCGCCCAGCGCCTGTCCATCGGCCCCGCCGATCTCCCGTCGCGCGTCGAAGCCCTGATGGAACAAACCCATCGCCTGGAAAAGGAACTCAAGGCCGCCGCCGAGAAAAGCGCGCTCGAAAAGGGCGCCGCCCTGGCCGGGAAGTTCTCTCCTGTCGCCGGCATCCCCGTCCTGATCGAATCCGCCGGCGAACTCGATGCCGAACCCCTGCGCGCCCTGGTGGAAAGCCTGCGCCGGCAGATCCCCGACAGTGTGATTCTGCTCGCCGCCGTTTCCGGCGGCAAGATCACCTTCGTGCTGAACGCGGGGCCCGCCGCGCAGGCCAAGGGCCTGCATGCCGGCAAGCTGGTCGGCGCCGTCGCCAAGATGGCCGGGGGCGGAGGCGGAGGCAAGCCCGACAAGGCCCAGGCCGGCGGCAAAGATCCCTCCAAACTGGACGAAGCCCTGACCGCCGCGCGCGATCTGGTTGCCCGGGCCCTTCAGGCCACCTGACCGGCCCCCCGTCCCATCCTCCCCTCCGGCCGAACGATTCCGCTCCCCCTATGGATGATGGTCGGCGTCGTAGGGATTGGTCAGATTGTCGAACTCGTTCGTGTTGCTGTAGCCGTCCCCGTCCCAATCCTCGTCCGGCGCCGTCCCCGGATCCCCCGGCGTCACGTTGTACTGCAGCAGAAACGCCTCGTAAGGATTGGTTGCCTGTGACACATACGGTGTCACGGTGATGTTATCAAAGTTGGCGCTTTTCCCAACCGTTCCTGAAATCGCCCGTATCCGGATATAAGCTGGCTCCCTAATGCCCACGTAAAATGATTCATATGTCATGTCCGTCACGGCACCTGCATCCACCTCGCCAACTGGCACCCAGCCGGAGGACAAACTGTCGCTGACCTCTATGGCTAAAGCCGGGGCGTCTTCCCCGTGTGAGCCATAAGGTCCATACCAAAGCGCAATTGTTCCAACCCC
>Ga0123327_1003945_pt1 | contig 10515 bp, 8 predicted proteins | sample BioC13SIPDNA_4_FD_89701 | JGI IMG/M metagenome (GOLD analysis project Ga0123327, IMG submission 89701) | Anaerobic biogas reactor microbial communites from Washington, USA - Biogas_R1_B C13 SIP DNA | ecosystem: Engineered > Bioreactor > Anaerobic > Unclassified | place: Washington, USA...
ATCGACGGTGTCGCAGCCGCGCGGCTACGCCATCACCGCCTGGATGTCGACGAGGTGCTTCTTCAGGCCGAGGGCCTTGTCGTCGAGGCCGAGTGCGCGGCCGACGAGCTGGCTGAGGAAGATCACCGGGACGCCGCGCCAGCTCGGGTCCTTGCGCGCGATCTCCACCTGGCGACCGTCGAGGTTGACCTGGCAGAGCGGGCAGGCGACGGCGATCGCCTCGGCGCCGCAGATGCGGGCGTCGGCCACGATCTGCTTGACGAGGTCGTCGACGATACCCTGCTCGGTGAGCGCCAGCGAGGCGCCGCAGCAGTCGGTCTTGTAGTTCCACTCGACGCGCTCACAGCCGAGCGCCTCCACGACCTCGTCCATGTGCGTGGGGTACTCGGGGTCGTCGGCCAGCGTCACTTTGGGCGGCCGGGTGAGCAGGCAGCCGTAGTAGCTCGCGACCTTCAAGCCGGCGAACGGCCGAGTGACCTTCGATCTGAGCTCGTCGAGCCCGACGGTGTCGTGATAGACGTCGATGAGGTTCTGGACCTCGACCCCGCCGCCGTAGCGACGGCCGACCACGGCGCGCACATCCTCCGCCGTCGCCGGGTTCTCGGCGACCTCGTGGGCGCCGGCCTTGAAGCGGCTGAAGCACGCCGCGCAGGGGACGGCCACGGCGTCGAGCCGCATGTCCTGCTCGACCTTGGCGAGGTCGTTCACGGGGAGCGCCACGCTCAGCAGGCGGTTGATGGAGTGCGCCGCGGTGTTGCCGCAGCACTCCCAGCCCGGGATCTCCTCGAGGATGAGGTCCAGGGCCCGGGCGGACGCCCTGAAGCTGGCGTCGAACTCGCCCGAGGTGCCGTGCAGCGAGCAGCCGGGGTAGTAGGCGATGGTCTTGGTCATGATGCTCCTCCCGCGCCGCCGCCGGACGTCTCTGCGGCCGCGCGCGCGGCGCGTGCCCGGGTGATGCTCTCGGACGTCCGGACCATGCGCTTCATGGCCATGGTGTCGCCGCGCTTGAGCGTCGGGTTGACCTTGCCCTTGAGCAGCATCTTGGGGCCGAGCGTGAACCAGTTCTTGGCGCTGGTCGGCCGCTTGAGGACGTCGAGCGCGATCAGCTCGACCTCCCACATGCGGCCCCACCGGACGAAGGAGTCGTAGTTGAGCTTGAGCATGGCGGCCGACGGCGTGCCCGGCGGGATGCGGCCCTGTTCGCGCGCCATGATCTTGAGCTCATCCATGATCGTGGCGATGTCGATGCCCTGGGGACACCGGGTGGTGCAGGTCTCGCAGCCGGTGCACAGCCAGATGAACCGGTCGTCGAAGATCATGTCGTACTGTCCCAGCTGGACGGCGCGCATGATCATCGCCGGGTGCATGTCGGCGTAACCGGCCACCGGGCACCCGGAGGTGCACTTCTTGCACTGGTAGCAGAGATAGGCGTTCTCGTCGCAGCCGGCCGTGACCTGTCGGCTGAGCGAGGGGGTGGGTGTGCAGGTGGTCATCCGTGCCTCCTACGCCACCGTGGGTCGAGGAAGCAGTCCGGCCGCCTCGACGATGTCCGGCACCGCCTCTTCCCACTCGACCGCCATGATGTGCACGCCGGCGACGCCCTCGATCTCGGCCAGCTCCTTGATCATCTCGACGGCGAGCTTCTTGCCCTCCGCATGCGAGGCCGGGCCCTTCTCGACGCCGGCCATGCGGTCGACGATCTCGTCGGGCACGTCCATGCCGGGCACGAAGTTCTTCATGTAGCGCGCGCCGCCGACCCCCTTGAGCGGGGTGATACCGGCCAGGATCTTGATCTCCTGGTGCAGGCCCTCGGCGCGGACCTCCTCCATCCAGGTCTTGAACTTGGGGATGTTGAAGATGCACTGCGTCTGCATGAAGTCGGCGCCGGCGAGGATCTTCTTCTTGAGCCGGATGGCACGGAACTCGAACGGATCGCCGAAGGGGTTCTCGGCGCAGCCGATGTAGAACTTCGGCGCGACGTCCATCTCCTCGCCGCAGTCGAACTTCTTCTCGTCGCGCATCCTCCTGAGCATCTCGATGAGGTTGATGGCGTCGAGGTCGTGCACGCCCCTGGCCTCGGGGTGGTTGCCGAAGCTCAGGTGGTCGCCGGTGAGGCAGAGACAGTTGTGGATACCGAGGGTGTGGGCGCCGAGCAGGTCGGCCTGCATGGCCAGACGGTTGCGGTCGCGGCAGGTCATCTGGACGATCGGCTCCACGCCGTTCTGCATGGCCGTGTAGCCGGAGGCGATGGAGCTGATGCGGACCACGGCCGTCTGGTTGTCGGTGATGTTGACGGCGTCGACGTAGCCGGCCAGCATCTTGGCCTTGTTCTCGATCACGCTGCCGTCGGCGCTCTTGGGCGGGCCGCACTCGCCGGTCACCGCGAACTTGCCCTCGCTGAGGATCTTCTCGAGGTTCGTGCCAGCCTTGTACTCGGTGGCGGTCATACCAGCTTCGCCTCCTCACGCACCATCTTGCGGGGGCCGCCGGAGCTGCTGAGGTTCCACTTCTTCGGCGGACGGTTCTTGATCATGAGCTCTTCGCGACCCTGGGCCTTGAGGCGCTCCCAGATGAGGTGCCACGCGCACTCGATATCTTCCTTCTCCGGCGTCGTGACCTCGCACTTGCCGTCGTGGCTGCCGCCGCAGGGGCCGTTCATGAGGCTCTTGCTGCAGCGCACCACCGGGCAGATGCCGGCCGTCTCACCGATGACGCAGTCGCCGCAGGCACCGCAGCGCTCGAGCCAGAGGGCGTGCTCCTGCGGCATGCCCAGCATGTTGGTGTCCACGGCCGGCACGACGAGCTTGGGCTCGAACTTCTCGGCCATGCTCTGGATGCCGATGCCGCAGGCCATGCTGACCACGATGTCGGCGGCCTCCACCTTGTCGGCGATCATGTCGAGGTACTCCCACTCGCACTGGCGGATGGCCGCCGTGTGCTCGACCTCGGCGCCCGTGCCGTCCTGCTCGGCCTTGATGCGCAGCTCGCTGGCGAGGACCTCGGCCTCCTTCTCGCCGCCCGTGAGACAGATGGCGACGCAGGTGTCGCACCCGGCCACGAGGATCTTCTTCTTGTCGCCGACGAGCGCGAGGATCTCGTCGAAGGGTTTGCGTTCGGCGGTGATCATTCTGCGTGTCCTTCCTCACTGGTGGCGGCGGACGGGACGGGGTCGTCGGGCATGGCCACGCCGCCGAGCGCTTCGCGCGCGGCGGCGTGCGCGTCGACGCCCTCACGTCTCACGGGGTTCGGGCCGAGCGCCTTGATGCGCTCCGTGAACTCGGTCGCGACCTCGGCGAACCTGGCGCCCATGGCCGACGACATGTTGTACATCTCCACCCGCTCGGGCTCGATGCCCACCTCCTCGAGCAGTCTCTTGACGTGCTCCACGCGCTTGCGCGCCCACAGGTTGCCCTTGAGGTAGTGGCATTCGCCCTCGAGGCAGCCGGCGGCGTACACGCCGTCCGCGCCGGCCTCGATCGCCTTGAGCAGATGGATCACCTCGAGCTTGCCCGTGCAGGGCAGCTTGATCATGCGGATGTTGGTGGGGTACTGCAGGCGCATGCTGCCCGCCAGGTCGGCGGCGGCGTACGCGCAGTAGTGGCACGCGAAGACGATGATCTCGGGCTCGAAGTCGGGGTCGACCACCCTCTTCGGCGCCTCGTCGGCGGCCTCGGGGGCGGCTGCGCCGCCCTCGGCCGCAGCCTCGGCCGCCGGGGCCTTCACGTCGGCGTCGGCCATGTCAGCTCACCTCCATGAAGAGCGCCTCTTCCTTGGCGAACATCTGCGCGTCGGTGTAGTGGTAGAGCTTGATCGCCTTGACCGGGCACTCGCTCACGCAGACGCCGCAGCCCTGGCACGCGGCCGCCTCGATCTTGGCCTTCTTGGTGTCGGCCTCGATGATCGGCACCTCGTAGGGACACACGCGCACGCACGTGAGACAGGCGGCGCACTTGTCCTGGTCGACCTCCGCCACCACGCCGCCGGCCTTGAGCGCCGGCCTGGCCAGGATGGCCGCGGCGCGGCCCGCGGCGGCGTAGGCCTGGGAGACCGCCTCCTCGATGCCCTTGGGGTAGTGGGCGGCGCCGCAGAGGAAGATGCCCTCGGAGGCGAAGTCCACCGGGCGCAGCTTGACGTGCGCCTCGAGGTAGAAGCCGTCGGCGGTGAGCGGGACCTTGAGCAGCTTGCTCAGCTCCTCGCCGCCGCTCGACGGCACCGTCGGCGTGGCGAGCACGAGGAGGTCGAGCGGCAGGTCCACGTCGCGGTGCAGGTACGGGTCGCGCGCCTTGACGCTGACCCCGCCGTTGCCGCCGACCTCGGGCCTGGAGTCGTCGTCGTAGCGCGTGAAGATGACGCCCAGCTCGCGCGCCCGCGTGTAGTACTCCTCGAGGAGGCCGAAGGTGCGGACCTCCTTGAACCACACGTACACGGGGCGGTCCGGGTCCTGCTCCTTGAGCCGGATGGCGTTCTTGATGCTCTGCGCGCAGCAGGTGCGCGAGCAGTACGGCTTGTTCTCGTCGAGCGACCCTGCGCAGAGGATGAAGCCGACACTCTTGACGTCGGCGAGCGCCGGGTCGTCCTCCTTGAGCATGCGCTCGAGGTCCATGCCGGTCACGATCTTCTGGCTGGAGCCGAGCCCGTAGAGCTCAGGCCGCTGCTCCACGCCGCCGGTGGCGACCACGACGACGCCGTGGTCGATCGGTGTGCGCTTGCCGTCGCGGTCGCGGACCACGCCCGAGAAGTTGCCGATGAAGCCGTGGAAGTCGACCAGCTCGGACTCCAGGTGGATCCTGACGTTGGGGTTGTCGACCAGGCGTTGCTCGAGCTGCTGCACGAACGCCGTCGGGTCGTTGCCCTTGATCGTGTCGCCGAGGTCGAGCACGTGACCGCCGAGCCTCCCGCTGCGCTCGACGAGGTGCACCTCGTGGCCCATCTCGCCCAGGGCGAGGGCGCAGGTCATCCCTGCGACGCCGCCACCGACCACCAGGGCGGCGTGGGTGAGAGGCACGTCGACCTTGTAGAGCGGCTCGAGGAGCCGGGCCCTGGCCACGCTCATCTGGACGAGCTCCTTGGCCTTCTGCGTGGCCTTGTCCGGCTCGTCGGCGTGCACCCAGCTCGCCTGGTCGCGGATGTTGGCCATCTCGAAGAGGAAGGGGTTGAGGCCCGCCTCGCGCAGGGTGTCCTGGAAGATGGGCTCGTGCGTGCGCGGCGTGCAACTCGCGACCACGACGCGGTTGAGGTTGTGCTCCTCGATCTTCTCGCGGATCAGCGTGAGGCTGTCGGAGGAGCACGTGTACATCGTGTCGGTCGAGAAGACCACGCCGGGCAGCTGGCTGGCGTACTCGGCGACGCTCTCGACGCCGATCACCCCGGCGATGTTGTTGCCGCAGTGGCAGACGAAGACGCCGACGCGCGGCTCCTCGCCCACCACGTCCTTCTCCGTGGGGTACTCCTTGTCCACGGTGAGCGTGCCGCGCGAGTCGGCGAGGCCGGTCATCACCTGCGCCGCCGCGGCCGAGGCCTGGGCGACGCTGTCGGGGATGTCCTTGGGCTCGCCGAACGGACCCACGACGAACACGCCCTTGCGACTGGTCTCGAGCGGGTTGAACTCGTGCAGCTCGCAGAAGCCGTGACGGTTGAGGGCGACGCCGATGTGGCCGGCCGCCTCCTGCGCCTTCCGCGCAGGCTCCAGGCCGGCGGAGAGCACCACCATGTCGTAGCGGGTCTCGTGCAGCCGGCCGCTCTCGTCCTCCCAGCTGATGAGCAGGTCCCTGGTGAGGGGGTCCTCCTTGATGTACGACGGCCGCGAGCGGATGAACTCCACTCCCATGCCGAGCGCGCGCCGGTAGAAGTCGTCGAAGCCCTTGCCCTGGGCGCGCATGTCCATCAGGAAGACGGTGGGCCGGCAGTCGGGCTCGTGGTCGATGGTCAGCATGGCCTGCTTGTTGGCGAACATGCAGCAGACGCTGGAGCAGTACTCGTGCTCCTGGTCGCGCGAGCCGACGCACTGGATGAAGGCGATCTTCTTGGGGTGCCTGCCGTCGCTGCGGCGCTTGACCGAGCCGACGGTGGGTCCCGAGGCGCTCAGCATGCGCTCGTACTCGAGCGCCGAGAGGACGTTCGGGTAGCGCTCGTACCCGTACTCGCTCTTGTCGCCCGGGTCGTAGAGGTCGAAGCCCGTCGCCATGACGACGGCGCCGACCTGCACCTCGAGCTCACGGTCGCGTTCTCCGTGAAGCAGCGCGCCCGGGCCGCAGGCGCGCACGCACTCCATGCACTCGGAGCAGACGGCGCAGTTGAGGCAGCGCTTGGCCTCGGCCACCGCCTGTTCCTCGGAGAAGCCCGTGTTGACCTCGTCCCAGACGACCTTGCGTGCCGCGCCCGGCAGATGCGGCATGGGGATGCGCGCCATGACCGCGGTCTGCGCGAGGACGGCGTCCTCCGGCCTGGCCTCATCCATCACGTCGTCCTCGATGGGGAGGAGGTCCTCGCCGCGGAGGTGGTTGTGGATGGCGCGCGCCGCGCGACGACCGGCGGCGACCGCCTCGATGGCCGTCCACGGCCCGCTGGCGGCGGCGTCGCCGCCGGCGAACACGCCCTTCTTGCCGGTGCCGAGCGTGGCCTTGTCGGTGAGGATCTGGCCCTTCTCGACCCGGATGCCCTCCGCGCCCTCGAGGAAGTCCTCGACCATGCTCTGGCCGATGGCGAAGATGACCGTGTCGCAGTCGAGCTCGTGCTCCGAGCCGCTGATGGCGACCGGCGGGCGCCAGCCGCGCTCGTCGGGCTCGCCGAGCGAGCAGGCGAGGAACTCGACCTTGGTGGCGCGGCCGTTCTCGTCGGTCAGGATGCGCGAGGGCATGCAGGAGCAGTTGAAGGCGATGCCCTCGTCCAGGCCCTCGGTGAGCTCGTCGTCCGAGGCCGGCACGCTCGCGTCGTCCTCGATGCAGTTGATGGTGACCTTCTCGGCGCCGAGCCGCAGCGCGGTGCGCCCGGCGTCGAACGCCACGTCGCCGCCGCCGATCACGACCACGTTCTTGCCGATGTCGACCGGCTCGCCCAGCGTGGCCGCCTTGAGCACGCCGACCGCGTCGAGCACGCCCTTGGCGTCAGCGCCGGGGACCGGCAGGGTGCGTCCGCCCTGGAGGCCGACGGCGAGGTAGACGGCGTCGTATCCGCCGCCGTCCGCGGTCATGAGCCCGTCGACGGTGAAGTCCACGCCGGCGGTCTTGCCGCACTGAAGGTCGACGCCGAGCGCGAGGATGCGGTCGATGTCCTGCTGCAGGGCGGCCTTCGGCAGGCGGTACTCGGGGATGCCGAAGCGGAGCATGCCGCCCGGCTCGGGCTTGCTCTCGAACACGGTGACTGCGTAGCCGAGGAGGGCGAGGTCGCGCGCCGCGGTGAGGCCGCTGGGGCCCGCTCCGACGACGGCGACCTTCTCCGCGAAGGTCACCTCGGCCTTCTCCGGCAGCGGCACGTGCTCGTTGGCGTAGTCGGTGACGAAGCGCTTGAGGCCGGCGATGGCCAGCGGCTCGTCGACGTCGCCACGGGTGCAGTCGGTCTCGCAGAGGTGCGTGCAGACGCGGCCGCAGACGGCCGGGAAGGGGTTCGGCTCGCTGGCGACGGTGTAGGCCTCGGCGTAGCGGCCGTCGGCGATGAGGGCCAGGTATCCCTGCGCGCTGGTGTGCACCGCGCAGGCCCGCTTGCAGGGGCTGTGCCCCTTCTTGGTCACGAAGTAGGTGCTGGGGATCGCCTGCGCGTAGAGCTTGTCGATCGCCTTGCGCTCGCTGAGGCCCTCGTCGTAGTCATTGGTCACGGTGACGGGGCAGACGGGCGAGCACTCGCCGCAGCTCGTGCACTTGTCGGGGTCCACGAAACGCGCGTGACGATAGATCCTGGCGCTGAAGTCGCCCGGCTCGCCCTCGAGGCCGATCAGCTCCGAGGTGGTGATCATCTCGATGTTGAGATGTCTGCCGGCCTCGACCAGCTTGGGCGCCAGCGTGCACATCGAGCAGTCGTTGGTGGGGAAGGTCTTGTCGAGCTGGGCCATATGGCCACCCAGGGCCGGCGCCCTCTCGACGAGGTAGACCTTGTACCCCCCTTCGGCGAGATCGAGCGAGCATTGGATACCCGCGACGCCGCCTCCCACGACCAGCGCAGCACCGGTGGACTTGGGTGGTGAACCCGACATACGCACTCCTTTTGCGATTGCGCGGCGGTCCCAGAACGAGTGGGGTGACCACAGACTCAACGGCCCACTTGGGTGCATCAAGTATAGCTGTGCACAAGCGGAGGTTTCCACCGGATGCGCGCGTGCGCGCAGGGCCGGCGCGACGTGCGCGGGCCGTCCGTCTGATAAGCTGTAGGCTGATGTCAATCAAGTGATTAACCACGCGCACGTCGAAGGGGAGTCGATACCATGGGAGTGAAAGAGCAGTATCGCGACTACGTCATGACGGGGTTCGTGAAGCGCGTCGAGCCGGTGGTCGCCGAGCGCGGCGACGGGGCCTTCCTCTACGACGCCGACGGCACCGAGTACATCGACTGCTTCGCCGGCATCAGCGTCACCAACGCCGGCCACCACAACGAGAAGGTCCTCGGCGCGGCGCTGGCGCAGGCCGAGAAGCTGGTCCACGCCTGCTCCTACGTCTACCACGTGCCCACGGTAGGGGCGCTCGCCGAGAAGCTCGCCGAGGTCACCCCCGGCGGCCTGCAGAAGACGTTCTTCGGCAACGGCGGGGCTGAGGCGATCGAGGGCGCCTTCCGCCTCGCCAAGCGGTACAGCGGGAGGCGCGAGTTCCTCGCCATCGAGTCGAGCTTCCACGGGCGCAGCTTCGCCACCCTCTCGGTGACCGGCAACTCGGGCCGCAAGAAGGGTGGCGGCCCGTACATGCCGGGCGTCGCCTACGTGCCCACGCCGTACTGTTATCGCTGCTTCGCCGAGTCGACGCCGGACAAGTGCGACCTGCTCTGCGCCCGTCGCGTGGCCGAGATCGCCCGTCTGCATCTCTCCGGCGACATCTGCGCCTTCATCGCCGAGCCCGTGCTCGGAGAGGGCGGGATCATCGTCCCGCCTGAGGGCTACTTCAAGCGCGTCAAGGAGACCCTCGACGAGATGGGCATCCTCTTCATCTGCGACGAGGTCCAGACCGGCTTCGGCCGCACCGGCAAGCTGTTCGGGATCGAGCACTACGGCGTCGAGCCGGACATCATGACCCTGGCCAAGGGCATCGCCGACGGCTGGCCGCTCTCCGCTTTCATCGCCCGGCCGGAGATCGCCGACGCCTTCCAGGTAGGCGATCACCTCAGCACGTTCGGCGGCAACCCGGTGAGCTGCGCCGCGGCGCTGGCCAACATCGAGTTCCTGACCGGCGGCGTGATCGACGAGGCGGCGCGGAAGGGCGAGGCCCTCATGGCGCGCTTCCGCGAGCTGCAGCGGACGCAGCCGCTGATCGGCGAGGTGCGCGGCAAGGGTCTCATGATCGGCGTCGAGCTGGTCACCGACCAGGCCACCAAGGTCTACGGCACCGCGCAGGCCGGCTTCGTGCGCCAGTACTGTCTCGAGCACGGCCTGCTCATCGGCGTGGGCGGCAACTTCGGCAGCGTGTTGCGCATCCAGCCGCCGCTGGTGATCGACGACGCGCAGCTGGAGCGCGTGTTCGCCACCGTGGCCGACGGCCTCGAGGCCGCGGCCGGCGCCGCCTGAGCGGCGCGGTCTGCGCCGGGTCGGGAGATCCGGCTCTCGCGGCGACGGGGGGTGTCGCCGCGGCGCGAAGAGGGGCGGGAGGCTTGAGGGAAGGGGCCTCCCGCCCCTCCGTGCATCGAATCTGGCAGGGGTCGCCGGAGGCGTTCTCGCGCTGACGGCGGACCGGATGGACGCCGCCCATGGGGTGTGTACGGCGCTCTGGTATGCTCGCGAAGACTCGATCCCGAGGAGGGGCCATGGAGCGTGCGCGAGGGGATCGCAACCGGCGCTGCGGCACGTACGACGCGCATCAGGGCGGGCGCGGCGCCGCGGTCAAGCGGCTGACGCTCGGCCTGCGGAGTTGCGGGGTCTTGGCCACTCATGCGTGGAGATGCACGCTGGCGAAGGGATCCTACACGTGGACGGTCACCGCCACCGACCTCGCCGGCAACGCCCAGGCGCGCACCTATGTCAAGAAGCTCGTCGTGCGCTGAGGCGCGGCGACGCAGGGGCGCGGAACCGGGGGGCGGCGGGGAGACCATCGCGCGCCTCCCCGCCGCTCAAGGGACTGTCCCCTCGGCGGCGAACCAAGTCGCGACCACCATGGGAGGGAGAGCATGAGCACGACTGAAGGCGGCCCACAGGTCCAGATCCAGCGGGGATCGCGGCCCAGCGGCCCCGGGTACGGCAGGCTCATCGCGCCCGCCGTCGCCGCCATCGCCATCATCGTCCTGATCCTGCAGAACACGAGCGAGGACTGGCGCTTCCACCTCTTCTTCTGGTGGTTCTCGCTGCCGGCGGCGCTGATGCTGGTGCTGCTGCTCGCGGTCGGGTTC
>Ga0123327_1003955_pt1 | contig 10496 bp, 8 predicted proteins | sample BioC13SIPDNA_4_FD_89701 | JGI IMG/M metagenome (GOLD analysis project Ga0123327, IMG submission 89701) | Anaerobic biogas reactor microbial communites from Washington, USA - Biogas_R1_B C13 SIP DNA | ecosystem: Engineered > Bioreactor > Anaerobic > Unclassified | place: Washington, USA...
GAGTCTAATGCAAAAACGTAAGGAGGCCGGTATTCTGGACCAATACGACAAGGACGCCGATCCCGTGTGGAGCGGGTCATGAATAGAAGCCACGCGGCGTATGGAATAGTGGTGCTGACGGTCGTTGTCTGCTTCGTGTTCCTTGCTTCATCGGGCAGCGATACGCGCAAGCCCGTCTTCAGGGATGACTCGCGGGTGAAGTTCAGAAAGGTGTCGGGCACGGTTCGAAAGGGAGACGTCCTTTCGCGGCTTTTCAAGCGCAACAATCTTCAGTCTGCCGATCTCAGGCACGCGAAAGAGGCTGCGGACGGTGTCTATGATCTTGGCAGGCTCTGCTCGGGCCGTCCCTACAGCATGACGATCGACACCGACGACAGGCTGCACTCGCTCACGTACTGGATAGACGATGACACCTATCTGAATCTTTCGCGCGACGGGGACTCGTTGACCGCGACGATCGAGAAGGTGGAGTATGAGAATCGGCAGCTTTCCTTCGGTGGTGTCATCAGAGACAACCTGGTGGCCTCCCTGGGCCCCGGCAGGAACGCCTTGCTCCTTGCCCTCGACCTGTCGGATATCTTTGCCTGGGACATGGATTTCAACACGGACCTGCGGGAAGGGGACACGTTCAGGATAGTGGTTGAAGGTCTCTTCACGGGGAATACCTTCAGGAGGTTCGGCAGTATCCTGTCGGCCGAGTTCATCAACAACGGGCAGAGATACCTGGCCTACCGGTACGAGGTAAAGGGAAACGCGGGCTACTATGACGCCGATGGGAGGCCTTTGAGACGGGCGTTTCTCAAGGCGCCGCTCAATTTCCGGAGGATCAGCTCCCATTATACCGGCAGACGCTTCCATCCCATACTCAAGGTTCACAGGCCGCACAGGGGCATTGACTATGTCGCCGCCACGGGAACCCCCGTTTCTGCCCTGGGTGATGGTGTTGTCAGTTTTTCCGGCCGCCGCGGAGGCTACGGGAAACTCGTTATCATACGGCACCGGAACGGCTATAGCACCTGGTACGGTCACCTGTCGAGCGTCGCGAAGGGCATCAGGAACGGATCGAGGGTGGAGCAGGGTGATATCATAGGCCGCGTCGGCTCCACCGGCCTCGCCACGGGCCCCCATCTCCACTTTGAGATGAGAGTGGCAGGAAGGGCAGTGAACCCCCTTAGGGTCCGCTGCGTTCGCGCGGAACCCCTTGGCGCGGGGCACAGGCCTCGGTTCAGGGAATACGTCGCTTCTATGAACCGTCGCCTCACAGAGGCGGTCGCCGTGGACGACATGTCGATACCGTCGATGCTGGCGGCAATGGAGAAGGAATGATGGAAGAAGACAAACTCCCACCCAAAGCGGAACGATACATTTGCGTCCATTGTCATTTTTACCAGCCGCCGCGGGAGAATCCCTGGCTCGAGTCCGTCGAGATACAGGACTCGGCTTACCCCTTCCATGATTGGAACGAGCGCATCACCTCCGAATGCTACGCGCCGAACCTGGCCTCCCGAATGGTGAACGGCTACGGCCGTATCACCGACATCGTCAGCAACTATTCCAGGATAAGCTTCAACTTCGGCCCGACCCTGCTGGCATGGATGAAGACCTTCGCTCCTGCCGTGTACGAAGGTATCCTCGAGGCGGACAGGCTGAGCGTCTCCCATCGGTCGGGCCACGGGAACGCCCTGGCCCAGGTATATAACCATATCATCATGCCGCTCGCCAATTCCCGCGACAGGAGAACGCAGGTGATCTGGGGGATCAGGGACTTCCGGAAGAGATTCGGACGCGAACCGGAAGGGATGTGGCTCGCCGAAACGGCTGTGGACGTGGAGACTCTCGAGCACCTGGCGGTTTGCGGTATCCTTTTCACCATTCTTGCTCCTCACCAGGCAAAAAGGGTCAGGAAGATCGGTTCCGGCAAATGGAAGGACGTAACGGGGGGGCGCATTGATCCTACCCGTCCCTATGTCGTGCGGCTTCCTTCCGTCCACAGGATAACCGTCTTCTTCTACGATGGCCCCATATCGAGGGCTGTTGCCTTCGAAGGCCTCCTCAAAAGAGGAGAGGATCTGGCGATGAGGCTCGCCTCGGGTTTCCGGGCAGACAGGAGCTGGACCCAGCTCATGCATATCGCTACCGATGGCGAGACCTACGGCCACCACCACCGGTTCGGGGACATGGCCCTCGCCTTCGCGCTGCATCACGTCGAAAAGGAGGGGCTCGCGCAACTGACCAACTATGGCGAATTCCTCGAGAGATTCCCGCCGACGCACGAGGTGAAGATCGAGGAGAATACCTCCTGGAGCTGCGCCCATGGCATTGAGCGCTGGCGCAGCGACTGCGGGTGCAACTCGGGTGGACACGGGGGCTGGAACCAGGCATGGAGGCGTCCCCTGCGCGACGCGTTGGACTGGCTGCGTGATGAGCTGGCCCGGGCATATGAGGAAAAGGCCAGTCAGTATCTCCACGACCCCTGGGCGGCCCGGAACGATTACATCGATGTGATCCTCGATCGCGACAGGGAAACCGTTGACGAGTTCTTCACGAAGCACGGCCGAAGGGTGCTGGCCGGCGATGAAAGGACCGAGGCGCTGAAGCTTCTCGAATCGCAGCGCCACGCGCTGCTCATGTACACGAGCTGCGGATGGTTCTTCGATGAGATATCGGGGATAGAGACGGTCCAGATCATTCAGTACGCGGGAAGAGCCATTCAGCTGATCGCGGAGGTGAGCGGCGATGACAGGGAGAGGGTCTTCCGGTCTCTTCTCGAGAAGGCGAAGAGCAACATCCCGGAACAGGGGGATGGCGCCAGGATATTCGACAGGTTTGTCACGCCCGTGGTGATAGATCTCAAGAAGGTCGCGGTGCATTACGCCGTTTCCTCGGTGATGGAAGACTTCGGCGATCGCACGGAGATATACAGTTACACCGTGGACAAGGAGGAGTATTTCAGGATAGCGGCGGGCAGGACGACGCTTGCCATCGGCAGGGTCCTCATCGCGTCCCGCATCACAGGCGATTCCGAGCGGATCAGCTTCGCGCTTCTCCACCTGGGAGGGCATGCTTTCAACGGAGGGGTGCGGGAGTACCTCGGGAAAGAGGGTTTTCAGTCGATGAGGACCGAGATGACCGCCGCCTTCGAAAGGGCCGACTTCGCAGACGTATTCCGCCTGATGGACCATCATTTCGGAATGCACAACTATTCCTTCACCAGCCTTTTCAGGGACCGGCAGCACGCGGTCATGAACCTTCTTTTGAGGGATACGTACGACAAGTACGAGGTAGCCTGCAGGGAGCTCTTTGAGGGCGAACGGATCCTCATGAACTTCTTCCGCGAGGCCGGCATGACGGTTCCCAATGTCTTCAGGGCCGCCGCCGAGTTCATTCTCAGTCTTGATCTCAGAAAGGCCTTTTCCCAGGACACTCTTGACGCGAACCGTATCCGCGGACTTGTGAACGAGGTCGAGAAGTGGGGTCTTGGCTATGATACGGTTCAGATGGAGACGATCATCAGGAAGAGACTGGAAGGTCAGATGTCCCTCCTGCAGGCGGACCCATCGGATATCGCGCTCATCGAGGCCGTGAAGATGAGCGCGGAACTCTCCCGGTTGTTACCCATCGAGGTGAACCTCTGGGAGGTCCAGAACATCTACTACTCCATGGCGAGATCTGTCTATAAGAATATGGTGAAAGAGGCGTCCGGGAACAGACCGGAAGCGGTTCAATGGGTAAAGGCCTTCGTTGATCTCGGGGAGAAACTTGGTTTCGACATCGGGTCGATCCCGGGTCGCTAGAGAGAATTTCGGAAAAGGCCACATCCGTCCATCGTCGGGGCCGCCCGTCCGGCCTGCCCATGGTGAGAGGACGGTGTGTTTGCCCTGAAAGCTCTCTCGTTTTTGTTGGTGCGTTAGCTGATCGCTTTTCGCGCGGGGCGTGAATGTGAAACCCACCCCTGTTCCTGATACCTTTGCAACGTGGATCTGCGGCCTCAGGCCGTCTCTTCCTCTTCCCCGGCTGATGTTTCTTCCCCGGTGGTTTCCGCTTCGGCAGCAGTTGTCTCTTCGTTGATCTCTTCTTCGGGTTCCTGTTTCTTGTGACCCTGTCTTCTCATCATTTTTTCCTGGGCTTTCTGCTGACGCTTGATCTCCTTCTGCCTTTTCAAAAAACTGTTTGGGTTGCGTTTCGCCATTCAGGCTCCTTTCTTCTTCCCGGTGTTTCTCCCGGTGCTTCCATGCGATATCTCCGGTGACCTGCCCGGGGAGAAATGGGTCATGGTAAGATGCAGATATGGATTATGACGTGATTTGAAGGGTTTGTCAAGAGAACCGGTTACAGGTTATGGGTAATGGGTCATGGGGGATGACGGAGATCTGCGTCTCCGGCGGGGTTGCAGCCTGAATGATACCAGAGGGACTCATAATGGGATTGTCCTCAGAATATTCCCGCATTCACACCCTCGGCGATGGTTTCGCCGAGTTCTCTGCACAGGGCGAGCATGTCGGGCGTGACGGGACCCTTGCATATTATGGGATTTTGCACCTTTTTAAAATTATAGCCCTTGCAGATGCGTTCTATGTGTCTGACGGCTCCGCTGCCGTCATTGCCCGCGCTGATGACAATGGAGTAAGGTTTTTTTCGGGTCCGCGGGTCGTCTTTCAGTTCTTCGTATGTCCTGTCGAAAAGGTCTTTCATCGCGCCCGACATGTAGCCGAAATACTCGGGGGAGCAAAAGACGACGGCGTCGCAATCCCGGATATCGCCGGCGGTGGTTTCAAGGGCTTTTTTCATCTTTGCCCGTGCGTTCTTGGCCTGTGTTATCCCGGCGGCCACCGCCCGGGCCATCTTTTCCGTGTTGCCTGTTTGTGAGTGAAATGCGACAAGTATATGGGCCATTTCGGAACCTTCCGGGACAAATTCCCCTGCCGCCCTCTAGGGCTTGATCGTCTCAGGCGGGTTGCAGCCTTCGATGCTGGCGCAATCCTCGGGGATCCTGGGAGGCTTCGGGCAACCCTCGATGCTCTCGCAATCAGCGGCAATGCACATGCACGACCCGTTCGGCTGCAGGTACGCCTTGTAACCCGGGCCGCACACCGCATCGGTGCAGGGCACCTTTGTTTGAGCAAACGAGACACCCTCCGCCGCGGAGAACAAGAGGGGCATCGCGATCACGACAAGAACAACAACCCGACAACACATACCTTACCTCCTCAGCACGACCTTATCACGATTGCTATTATCCTAATTTGCGCAGGGCAAAGAGTAAAGCACAAAAACCATTCCAACAGTTCCAACGGCTCTAACGGTTCCAACGGTTTTCAGAGATATTCCCTCCTCATCTCCTCTATCATGTCGGCAGTGAGCTTCTCCTGTTTTCTCAGGTCCGCGAAGCGGTCGAGGAGGTCGGTGGTGGTGAGGTATTGCTTGTCCTTTCCCGAGATCTCCTCAATGACCTGACCCTTGTGCATGAGGATGGTCCGCGAGCCCAGCGCGAGGGCCTGCTGCATGCTGTGGGTGATCATGATGGTCGTAAGGTGGTAGCGGGCGATGAACCGTTCCGTGAGGGCCACCACCTGGGCGGCGGACTTCGGGTCGAGGGCCGCCGTGTGTTCGTCGAGGAGCAGGACCCTGGGCTCGTTCATCACGGCCATGAGGAGAGTGAGGGCCTGCCTCTGGCCGCCGGAAAGGGTGCCGATGGTGTTGTCGAGCCTGTTTTCCAGCTGCATTTCCAGCATCCGCACTTCCTCCCCGTAGACGGCCAGACGCTCGCGGGTGAGGCCGGGGACGGGGTAGCGGGGCTTGCCCCTCATGAACGCGAGGTGGATGTTCTCCGCTATGGTCATGTCCGGGGCCGTTCCCATGAAGGGGTTCTGAAAGACGCGGGAGATGAAGCGGGCGCGATGAAAATCCTGTTTCTTCGCCATATCCTCACCGCCTATGGTGATCGTGCCGCGGTCGGGGAGGAAGGTGCCTGCGATGGCATTGAGAAGGGTGGACTTCCCGGAGCCGTTCGTTCCGATGATGGTCAGGAACTCTCCCTCTTCGACATGGAGATCGACGCCCCGGAGTGCGTAAACCTCGTTCAAGGTGCCGGCATTGAAGGTCTTGTGATAATCGACGATCTTTATCATGGGTTATTTCACCGCCCGCACGGCTTTTTTGACGAGGTCGTCGGGAATGCTTATGCCGTATTCCTTTGCCAGGGAGAGGCTGAGTGTGAGCTGTTCCGGCACGTAGGAGACGATGGGTATGGCGGCGGGTTTCTCTCCCCCGATGACCCTGACGGTGAGCTCGGCGGCCTTGAGCCCCACGTCGTAGTAATCCGCTCCGAGGCACATGAAGACCCCGGAATCGATGTCCGCCGGCGTGTTCGTCACGTAAGGGATCTTTTTCTGCCGGAGCTTCTGGGCAACAGAGGGGATGACCGCGGAAACGGTCGTGTCTCCCGAGGTGAAGAAGATGTCCGGTTCGCTCGCGAGGATCGAGCGGAGCGCCTGGTCGATCTCCTGGGTGCCGGTGATCTGGACCTCGACAACCTTAAAGCCATATTTTTTTGCTGCCTCCCGCGTCAGGAGGGTACATATCTCAGAGTTCGCCTCGGCGGGGTTCCAGATCATCCCGATAACCTTCGCCTTCGGGAAGACCCTGCGCATGAGTTTGACCGTCGCTTCGACGGGTTGCGGGGTGGCGATTCCCGTAAGGTTTGGGGGGTGATCAGTGAAGCTTTTTGCCGCCCCGGCCTTTATCGGGTCGGTGACCGCCGCGAAAATGTGGGGAATCTCCTTGTTGTGGTTCACTGTCACCTGGAGTGATATCGTCGATACGGTGACGATATAATCATACTTCTTGCTCACCATCTCCTGGGCAATGGACTGGGCGGTGGGAAAATCCCCGTTGGCCATCTTGTGGTCGACGGATATTTTTTCTCTCTCGAGGACGCCGCTCTTCTTCAACCCGTCGATAACGCCCTTGGCACAGGTGTCGAGGATGACGTTGTCGGTGAACTGGAAAAGGGCGAGCCGCTTACCTTGCCCGGATATTCCCCGGGAAGAAGGGTCACCGCCCCGCTTCTGTGTGTTGCCTCCCTCATCGACGATCACCGTGGCCGCATCGATGAGCTCCCGGGGTATCGTAATCCCCAGTTCCCTTGCGACCTTGAGATTGATACCCAGCACCGTTTCCTTGTATCGCTCAAAGGGGATCGAGGCGGGCTTTTCTCCTTTAATGATACGGTCCACCAGGTTTGCGGCCTGCCTGCCGCTGGATTCGTAGGCGTATCCGAAGACCACCAGGGCGCCGCCTTCGGGATGGTCGACGTCGTTGAAGATAATGGGCACCTTTCTGCCTCGCGCCGCCTTGACGACGGAATCGAAGGCGGTATAGACGGTATTATCCGTGGAGAGGACGAAGGCGTCTATTCCCTTTTGGACCAGCGACGCGGCAACCTGGTATACCTCCGAGGAGTTGGCGATGTTGCCGCCGACGAAGGTGACATTGGGATGATTCTGCACGGCCTTTTTCAGGTTGTTGACGTTGTACTCGGAATTTGCCTGAGAGGGGTCCCAGATAACCCCGATCTTGATCTTTCCAGGAAGGATCCTGGTGACGATATCCATCGTCCTGTCCATGGGCACTGCGCCGTAGACCCCCGTCATGTTCGGGAGGTGGTCCGTGTCCGACTTGCCTGCCCCGATGAGGAACGGGTTTGCGACGGTTGCGAAGACCACGGGGCGGTCCTTTATCTTGTTGGCTGCCACCTGCGTGCAGGCCGTGGAGATGGGAACGACGATATCCACCTTTTCCCGGAGGAACTTGTCGGCTATGGCGTTCAGGGTGGCAAGTTCCCCGCTGGCGTTTTCGACGATAAAGGTCGCGTTCTTTCCTTCCACGTAGCCAAGGCGCTTCATCTCTCCGAGAAAGCTGTCACGGGTGATATCGAGGATGGGGTTGTTGCTGACCTGGAAGACACCGATCCTGACCTTTTTTTGTGGCATGACGGCGACCAGATCCCCGTATTTCACGGAGGCGAAGACTCCCAGGATAACGGCCGCGGCCACTGCTGCCGTCACAAGGTGCTTCTTCTTCATCTTTGCTTTCCCCTTGCCGATCTTTGCGGTGACAACGAGGGTGATGAGGACGAAGATCGCCGTCATAAGCTTGAGATCGATGGGGTCCATCCCGGCATAAAGGGCGGTGGCGATCATGAACCGGAAGATCACCGAACCGATTATCGCACTTGCGATCCAGGTGTAGACGGAATGCTTCTTGAGGATCGACTCCCCGATGATGACCGAGGCGAGGCCGGTGACCACGGTCCCGATACCCATGCCGATGTCGGCAAAACCCTGGTACTGTGCCACGAGGCTGCCGGAGATGCCCACAAGACCGTTGGCGATGGCGACGCCGAAGATCTTGACATGGTCCACGTTGATGCCGGCCGCGCGCGCCATGGTGGGGTTGTTGCCGGTTGCCCGCATGGAAAGGCCGAAATCGGTCTTGAAGAAAAAGGAGACGGCGAACCAGGATGCGGCCATGATAAGAGTGAGGCACAACGCCGTCCACGGTTCGCGGGGCAACCCGGGGTTTGCCTTGTTGAGGAGCGTAAAGAACTCGGGTGTGTCAAGCAATGGTATGTTGGAGCGGCCCATGATGTGGAGGTTGACGGAATAGAGGCCGGTCATGACCAGAATGCCTGCCAGGAGACTGTTGACATTGAGGCGGGTGTTGATGAGCGCCGTGATGCTTCCCGCGGCGCTGCAGGCGAGAAAAGAGGCCAGTACGGCCAGGAGAGGATGGACGCCGGAGACGACCAGGACGGAGCTGATGGCGGCGCCCGTCGTGAACGTCCCGTCAACGGTGATGTCGGGAAAGTCATGAATGCGGAAGGTAATGTAAATGCCGATGGCCACGAAGGCGTAGAGAAAGCCGAGGTTGAGGGCGCCTACCCAGAGCTCCATCGACTAACCGCCGATCTCCACGATACCCATGAGGCCGGGACCGACGTTCGACCTGCCCATAAGGTGGACGACCCTCTGCGGTTCCATGCCGGTGACGATCCTCCTGAGTTCGTTGGGAAAGTTGTCCGGCATCCTGTTGAAGGGTTTCTTGTCGAAAACGACGGCGTGCACGTGGGCGCGGCCCTCCCGCGGGATGGCCCTGTCGGCATCTCCGGTGACGCGGTCTCTCTGACGGGCGGAGATGCCAGCGATGACGACGAGGTTGTAGATGTCCTCGGGCTCGATGGAGTAGTCGACCCATTCGGAGAAGCTCTTTCCCGAGAAGATATCCTCTTCGCCGGGGCCGCGGTTCTCCTCGAGGGGGATCTTCTTGAGGCGCATGCCGAAGAGGCCCTTGCTCTCGAAGATGGCCGCAATGCCTATCACGGGTGAGGACGATACGGTGTGGGCGCTTTCGAGAAGAGTGTCAAGCGTGAAGAGGTTATTTCCGGGCTCGAAGGAGACGATGTGGGCGAAGTCTCCCGTGAAGGAGAAGCCGTGGAGAAAGTGATAGACCGTGTCCATCTCTCCCTCGGTGTGCACGATGAAATCAACGGCGGACCTTCTCAGGGCGGGGTATACAAAGATATTGCCGTCGAGGACGATGGTTTCCCCGAAATAGCCCTTATAGTCCTCGAAACTGTGGCCCAGAGCCGCGAATCCGGCCGCAAACCGCATGTCTGCCGCCCTGACGGACACAACATCCCCTTCACCGTAGGAGGCCGACGGAAGCTTTTCTTCGCTGCCCATGAGGGTGAGCGACCCGGTGGGGACATCCCGGGTGAGGACACGCAGCGCCGCGTGGTCGTACGGGACCTCCTTGATCTCGACCTCCCCTGCAGAAGACGTGAGGAGTCGTGTTATCTCGTTTTCGGAGGAAAGGAAACGAAAGATCTTCGTGAATCCGCTTATCTCAAATACCGAATGAACGGCGGACGGACATGCCAGGAAGCAGACCTCTCCCCCCGCCTTTTTCAGTTCCTTCTGAACGGACAGGAAAACACGCAGGCCAGCACTGCTCACATAGCTGACCGCCGTCATGTCGGCGACAATGAGCCTCTTACCGGCCATGATGGCTTTCCTGAAGAGGGCCTCGATCTCCCGGCAGGTTATGCTGTCGATCCTGCCTGCGAGCAGAAGTTTATCGACGGTTTGTTCTGGGGACAAAGGATCGTTCATCTGGAGGGTCTCACCAGTAAGCTATCATCGGAAATCACACTTTGCAAACCTTTTGTGTTTGACAGGACTGATCAGGGGAGGTAGCATGGATTAAACACAGTCAAAGGAGGAAGATCATGCGTTCAGCGACAAGGTTGTGTGCGGTGAGCCTCGTCCTTATGTTCCTGGTGTCGGCGGGGTTGTTCGTGTTGACAAACGAGGGGTTGGCCGATCCCTGTCCTTCGGGAAGTTACCAGAGGTCGTGCAACATGAGTTCGGCCACATGTACCCCCAGCAGCATCACCGCGTCGTGCAAGAAGATGAATGGTGACTGGAGACAATCAA
>Ga0123327_1003981_pt1 | contig 10452 bp, 7 predicted proteins | sample BioC13SIPDNA_4_FD_89701 | JGI IMG/M metagenome (GOLD analysis project Ga0123327, IMG submission 89701) | Anaerobic biogas reactor microbial communites from Washington, USA - Biogas_R1_B C13 SIP DNA | ecosystem: Engineered > Bioreactor > Anaerobic > Unclassified | place: Washington, USA...
CGATTCACTGGCAGGCGCATAGTGGAAAATCGTTCATCCTGACCGCCGTTCATTGACCTACCTGAATAGTTACTTTCCCGGAAGGATGCGCACCCCTTGCCCGGCTATCCAGGGAGGGGCGTCGCCGCCGTTCACCCTGGCGTCTCCTCGACCCAGTGGCCCGGCCGCTCCTCGACCATCTCCAGCGCCGCGGTGGAGGGCGTCCTCTCAAGGGAACCCGGGATGCCAACGAGCAGTCTGGTGTAGGGATGGCAGGGGTGGTTAAGAACATCGGCTACTTTTCCAATCTCCACGATCCTCCCCTCAAGCATGACGGCAACACGGTTGCTCATCGCCCTGATGACTCCGAGGTCGTGCGAGACGTAGAGACAGGACATATGATACTCCTGCCCGAGGTCGCGGATGAGGTTGAGGATCTGGGCCTGGACCGAGACGTCAAGGGCCGACGTGGGTTCGTCGGCAACGATGAACTCAGGCTTGAGCGCGAGGATGCGGGCAAGGACCACCCGCTGGTTCTGGCCGCCGGAGAGCTCGTAGGGCCGGCGGTTCAGGTGCTCCTCGTTTAGCCCCACCTCCTCGATCAGTTCCCGAACCCTCCGGTCAATAGCTGCCCGATCCCCCATCCGGTGAATCTTTAGGGGTTCTGCAATGCTCTCGCGGACCCGCATCCGCGGGTTGAGAGAGGCATAGGCGTCCTGGAAGATCATCTGCATCCGCGACCTGAACTGCCTGAGATCCCGCCTTGAGAGAGCGGTGACATCAGTCCCGTTGACCACGACACGGCCTTCGTCCGGCTCGATGAGACGGAGGATCGAACGGCCGAGCGTTGTCTTCCCGCACCCGCTCTCGCCGACGAGCCCGAGGGTCTCGCCTTCCTCAATCTGGAACGACACGCCATCCACTGCCTGGACCACCCTTCGATGGATGAGACCTGTCGTGAAATACGTCCTGATATTGCTAACCTCGATCATAGAGCATACACCGAGCATAATGCCCGGGCCTGACCTCGACGAGCCCGGGATGTTCTGTTCTGCAGCCCTCACCCGCGCATCCGCACCTGGGCGAGAAGCGGCAACCGGGCGGCGGGGTGATGAGAGAGGGCGCCGAACCCGGGATAGGCCGCATTCCCCGTTCTGGAAGAGAGGCAAGGAGGCCCTGGGTGTACGGGTGCGCAGGATCCGAGAGGACCTCCCCTGTCCCCCCGAGCTCGACGATCTCTCCTGCGTACATCACCGCAACCCGCGTGGCGAGATTCCGCGCAGCCTCGATGTCATGGGTGATGAAGAGTACAGAACGGTCACGGTTGACCTCCCCGAAAAGGTCGATGACCTCCCGTTTGGTCACGGCATCCAGCCCTTTTGTGGGTTCGTCTGCGATGAGAAACGAGGGATTGCATGCGAGCGCCATGGCGATGAGCGCCCGTTCCCGCATCCCCCCACTGAACTGGTGCGGATACTCCCCGGCCATCCTGGCGGGGTCGGCGATCCTGACGGCATCAAGCAGCTCTACCGCACGGTGCCAGGCCTCGGTTCCCTTCAGACCCTGGTGAAGAGTGACCGCCTCTGCTATCTGGTCGCCGACCGTATACACAGGGTTTAAGGAGGTGCCTGAGTTCTGGAGGACGACCCCGATCTCCCGTCCCCGTATCTTCCGCATCTCATCTTCCGGCAGGGAGAGGAGGTCACGACCGCGGTAGCGGATCTCTCCTTTGATGATGGTGTTCGGCTGGAGAAGACGGAGGATCGCCATCCCAAGCACGGTCTTTCCAGACCCGGTCTCACCGATGAGGCCGAGAGTCTCCCGGGAGTATATCTCGAGGTCAACGGTATCGGATGCCCGTACAAGCCCATCAGGGGTTGGAAACCCGACCATGAGCCCTCTGACCTCAAGCAGCGTCTTGTTCATCACCATCACACCCTCAGCAGCCGGAGCCTGGGATTGATCTCGTCTTCACAGGCATACCCAAGCCATGCAAGGGCGAGAGAGATGAGCGTCACTGCCAGGCCCGGGGGTATCAGCCACCACCAGAGACCGAGGATTATCGCTCCGTTCTGGCTCGCCCGGTTGATCATCTGTCCCCAGTCTACGACGCTCGGGTCTCCGATGCCAAGGAACCCAAGACCAATGCCGATCAGCATGAAGTGCTGGGCTGAGAAGACGAACTTGACGCCAGCCAGGGGGAGGATGTTTGGGAGGATGTGTCTTCCCATGATATAGCCATCACGAGCGCCGAGCGCTCGTGTCCCGGTGACGAAGTCGGCGACCGCGAGGGAGAGGACCTGAGACCTGATCACCCGCACCCCCTGGAAACTGCCGAGGAGACCCATGAGAACCGCGGTGACGTAGATCCCCGGCCTGAAGAACATCGTGAGGATAAGGAGGAGGGGAAAGATAGGGATGGTCATCGCTACGTCGATGACACGCATGACGGCCTCGTCGACCGTCCCGCCGTAGTAGCCTGAGATGATACCGACGGCTGTGCCGAGGACGACCGCGATGGTGGCCCCGAGAAACCCGAGGAGGAGCGTCGCTCTCGTGCCCCATATGAGCCTGCTGAAGATGTCCTGGGCGAGGTCGTTTGTCCCGAGCGGGTGTTCCCGGTCGGGGGGGGAGAGCGGTGCCCCCGTGATTGCGTGAGGGTCGTAGGGCGCGATCACCGGGGCCAGGAGAGCGACCACACAGTAGGCGAGGACGATGCCGAGACTCGCGGCAAGGACGGTCTTCCTAGACATCTTCACCCACCTGCACGCGCGGATCGATGAGGGGATAAATCAGGTCGGCGGCGATGTTTGCCACGATGATCAGAAGCGTGTCGATCAGCAGGATCCCCTGGAGAAGAGGAAGATCCCGGAAGACGAGGGCTTTGTAGGTGAGCATCCCGAGGCCGGGCCAGGAGAAGATCGTCTCGACAAAGATGCTCCCGGTGATCATTCCTGCGCACTCGAGCGTGATCATCGTCACCATCGGGAGCATGGCGTTCTTTATGGCATGTTTCCTGAGGATCGTCAGTTCGTCGAGCCCCTTTGCCCTTGCGGTGGTGATGTAGTCTTCCCCGGCGGTCATGAGCATGGAGTTCCGCATCAGGTAATAGGTCCCGGTCACCGAGAAGAGGAAGAGTGTCAGGATCGGGAGAACAGCGTGGTTTGCCACATCGAACGGATCGATCCCGGTGGTGAGGGCGCTGGTGTCGACATACCCGCCGAGCGGGAAGAGGTTGAGGTAGTAGCCGAAGATGATGAGGATCATGAGAGCAAGCCAGTACGAGGGAATCGCCCGGATGAAGATCATCCCGTTCAGGAGCGTGATGTCGGTCCTCGATCCGCGCTTCCAGCCGGAATAGGCACCTATGCCGATCCCGGCGAGGATGGCAAGGGCCGTTGCGGGTACGAGAATCACCATCGTCCAGACAAGTTTCTCACCTATCACGGCGAGGACCGGGACCTTGTAGATGAGGGAGTATCCCCAGTTTCCCTGGAAAGCATCTATGAGATACAGGAGATACTGCTCGAGGATTGGCCTATCAAAACCATATACATGGTTGAATGCTTCGACGACGTCGGGAGGGGCGTAGCGGTAGATCGTTTCCAGGTACATGGTGATGTAGTCGCCGGGCATGAGGCGGAGGAGGATGAACATGATGGTGACGCTGATGCAGAAGGCTGCAAGCGATGTGAGTAGCCGTTTGATGATGTATACGCCTTTCATGGTCGGGCACCCGGAATTTTCAGGAGAGGATAGATCTTCAACCCCCGGATGAGGATCGTATCCGCGGCCGGAGGTGTGGGTTTCCAGGGATTGCTTCATGCATCCCTGTCACTGTGCGGCGGGGGGAGAGGGACAAGGGGTCAGGCCCTCTGTCCCACTTCCACGCTCGCCGGTTTGATGCTGGCAAAGAGGTGGATGTTTCCGCCGCCGTCGAGCAGGGCCGCGTCCCACCCGACGAACCGGTCCGACCGATAGGCTATGAAGGCGTCCTGGGAGAAGACCGGGATACAGGGCACCTCTTCGGCAAGGATCTCCTGCAACCGGAAGCCGATCTCTTTTCGCCGTCCGGGATCGGCCGTGCTCTTCAGCTCGGTGATGAGGCTGTTGAACGCGGCGTTGTCGAAGTGGTAGAAGTTCTCACCGAGCGGGCTCCTCTGGAAATTGTCCAGGCGGTCGATGTCTTCGTGCCAGCGTCCCGGCATGCCGTCAAAGTGGACGGCCGTCTTTGCGATCCAGTCCAGGTAGACTGAGTCGTCCACCTGGGGGGTGTCGACGATCTTTATGCCGAGTTTCCCCTCCCAGTCCTCTTTGAGCACGGCCACGATCTTCTGGTCGACGGCGTTCATGGACGCCTTGCCGGCGAGCGGGATTGTGATCTCGACCGGTTTTCCGTCGGGGCCAAGAAGAAGCGGTCTCCCGTCCTTCTCGGTCAGGGTAAAGCCGGCTGCGGCGAGCTGCCGTTTGGCTTCATCGATGTCGTAGTTGAATCTGTTGTTCGTGGCAGGGTTGATCTGGTCGCCGGCAAGTGCCGGCAGGAGGAAGGCCGTCTCTGTCGGGCGTGCTCCCTCGCCGACAAGCCAGCATACCCTCTCCCGGTTTACAGCATGGCTCAGGGCGCGACGGAATCCGGTGATGTTTGCCGGATAGAAGTCGGACGTAAACGCCACTTCGAAGGCCTGCCCGCCCGAGGGGATCCGGCATATGCCGATGCCGGGTGTGTTCTTGAGGGCTTCAGCCTTTCTTGGGGATAGCCCGAATTCTCCGCTGATGAAATCCACATCTCCTCGCCTGAGGGCAAGGATCTGCGCGTCCTCGTCTTCGTAGTTCTTTGTTACGACCTCGCGCACGTAGGGCAGTTCCCCGTGGTAGCCCTCATACGCCGTCACCTTTGAGAGGGTGCCGGGGATGGTCGATGCGTAGGCGAAGGGGCCGGTGCCGATGTGCGCCGTGTCGACGTGCGTTCCGGGGAGATCGATATTCCTCCAGATATGCGCGGGAAATACCGCGATACCCGGACCGGTTGCGAGGGTCTCCGGGAAGAGCGGTGCGCAGGATTTCATATGGAAGATGGCCGTATGGTCGTCAGGGCACTCGACCGATGCGACGTCTTTTAAGATCGCAGAGTTCACCAGGAACCCGCCGACCGGGCCATCAGGGTCCCTGTGATCGCGGAAGTACTCGTAGGTGAACTGCACGTCTGCCGAGGTGAAAGGGGTGCCGTCGTGCCAGGTGGCGTCCTTTACGAGGTGGAATGTCCAGGTCATGGCGTCATCTGAACACTCCCATCTCTCTGCAAGCCAGCCGAGGTGTTCCTTGGGCCCTCCCTCCTTCGGGCGGAGCTTGGTTACGAGCCCCTCGTAGATGAGGGAATCGGCGGGTACCCCTTTCTGGTCGATATAGCTTGTCGCTGGAATGAGGTATCTATCCCCCGCGACGGCGATGACCACCTGCCCGTAGGGCAGGTGCAGGCAGTTGTGGGTAGCGAGGGAGAGTTCATCTGCGTTGAGACGCTTCGGATCGCCGGTCAGGTAGTCAAGGATCGCTCTCGAGAGTTCTTTCCCTGAGACGATGGTGTCGCCGTCGGTGTCGCCCGGGATGCCTGCCGTCGCCGGCATGCAGCAGACGAGGAGGAGGAGCGCACAGCAGACCAGGTTTTTGAGGAGGTGTCTTTTTGTCATTCTTATTCCTGCTTTTTATACCTGAGAGACCAGAGCACGACACTGAGCAGGGCAAGGGGAGCTGCAATCCCTCCGGGGGCGAGCGACTGCTCTGTGGTTCCCTGTGCCGGCGAGACCCCGGCGGCGGGCGCCTTCGTCTCCGCGGGCGCGGCAACAGCGGATCCCGGGTCCTCCTGGCTGTAGATTCGGACCTCATTGACCCATTTGGGGGAGGTGCCGGCGGTCGAGGGATAGCTGCCGCCGTAGCACCAGTACTCTTTATCCCAGCACTCTTTCATGTCGTTGTTCCCGAAGATATGCCAGCCCCAGGGGTTTGTGGAGGTATCGGCAAAGAAGATCAGGCGCATGCCGGCGATATACCCGGTATCGGGGTATCCCTGACCCTGTTCCTTTCCTTTCTCCGTATCAGGGCCGGAACCTTCGCCGCTGTACCAGCAGAGGACGGCCGGGCCCTGGCGTGGGTCGGGTTCGTAGATGATCGAGTAGGGGAACGTCTTTGTGAAACCGTCCTTGCTGAAGGTCTTAATCTCGTCACCCTCCCGGGCGCCGCCGATGTAGTTGCAGATGTCCCGGAGGTCGGTCCCCTTGACCGCCCCGAAGTCCGCCTTATAGAGGAAACTCATCGGGACGTCCTCGCCTGGGTTCCAGCCGTCGTAGGGTTTGTCTGGGTGGACCTTCTCCCATTCCCCCTCGAAGACGGGGCCCTGGTGATAGTACCGGGTGACGCCGTCTCCCTGGACCGGGAGGTTCTTCTCCAGCCAGTGGTAGTCGACGGTCGTTTCGTTCAGGATGGTTGTTTTGTCGTTTGCGTACTTTACGATGCGGAGCTCGGTGGTCCCCGGTTCCGCCGCCAGCACCGGTGCTGCCAGCACGGCGGCTGCCAGCATCAGCACCATAAACGGTATAATAACTTTTTCCAATCGTCTCATAGGGCCAACTCACGTTTTTCAGGTATTCCGGATTTCTGGTGTGTTCGATGGATATATTGGAATGCGTTACTTCTGAGTAAATATCTTCCCATTTACTTTACAAAGGTATAAATTGGGTTTAGTTGAGGTAAATTATATTCAGTTTCCGGCGATGGTGATCTGCGGCACACCTCCGGGGTGCGATACCGGGGGGAAGCCGCGTTCGCGATCCGACGCGAGGTGGTTCGGATGGCTCTGAACCATGGATCTTTGATCACCGGGTACTTCCGGGGGGCTCCCTCATGGAGCCCCCAAATCTTTCAGCCCCCCCCTGGGGAGGTCTGCATGGCATTCGGCGGTCGCATACGGCGAGATGATCACGTCCTCGATCGTCCTTGACCCGTGTTCCCCCACCACCTTCACCGTGTAACTGCCGATATCGAGGTAGTGGAAGGTGTGGGGCGTCTTCTCCCCGGTGTCCCGGCCGTAGAGATGTATCTCGGCACCCGGCGGTGTGCTCGAGACATTAAGCGATCCCCAGGTGTAGGGTTTGAGGATAACCTTCACCGTGGCGTCGCAGGCGTCCCCATGGTAGTCTGTCAAATGGAACTCCTGCTCTGCCGGGATATACCCCGGCTTTGAGACCGAGACCTGGTGCTTTCCTTCCGATATCTTCTCGATGACATAGGGCGTGGCAAACCCGGTCGGGAACCCGTCGATCGATATCGCCGCGCCTGACGGCACCGATGTCACGAGAACGCTGCAGGGTGTATCTGAGAACACGGCGTTCACGGTATCGCCCGACTCAGCGGTAGCAGGTATCCTGTAACTCCGGTAACCCCCATCGTCGTCACGGATGGTGATGTACGATCCGCTGATCCCCCTGATGTCAACTTTCTTTGGTAACTTGTCACCCAGGTACCTGCCGTTGATCGAGAAGGGTTTCTTTTTGAACTCGTCTGATTCGATGCGGATCGAGCGCGTCAGGTCAGGGTTGCCGCTCGTGAACGTCACGGGGGTTATGCTGTTCTTCTCAACCCAGACCTGCTCTCTACCTGACTTGAACGCACTCTTTGCTTCCTGCACCCTGATGGTATGCCGCCCCTCCTTCAGCCCGTAGACGACCACGGGAGTCTTCTGGTTCACCTTGTGGTTACCGACGCGGATCTCCACGCCGTCCGGGAACGATTCGACGTAGACGCCGCCGTGACAGTTCTGGTTCCAGTCGGGGAGCGGGCCCGGGGAGGCTGAACGGATGGATGGGGCCACCGGAAGTTCGGCCAGAACCTCGTCGTCGCGAGCAAGCATGACTGTACGTTCCTGAGGTTCGATGCCGTCCATGCGCACCCGAAGGGTATGGTTTCCGCCAGGGAGCGACGTAAAGACTGTCGGTGTCGTCTTCCCGGTATACTCTCCGTCGAGGTCGATGAGCGCATTCGGGGGGTCGGAGAGCACTGAGAGGGCAAACTGCATCCTGGTGATATCGACGGTTGGTACCGGTGCGGGTGTTGCCGGCACCGGGTCAGGGGTGAACACCGGCTCCGGCATGGGATCTGCTGCCGGAGGAGGACTGGCGGGGATAACGTTGAACAACACGAAGAACGCTCTGACTGCGTCGAGCAGCCGGCCGGGCAGCCCTGTGATCAGGTCAGGCGCCGCCGTGATATGCCCGAAGGCAAACATGAGCGGGTTTGTTGTTTTGTTCTCTTCTGCCGGCGTAACCGAGACCACCGGCGTGGCCGTCTTCACCGGGGTCACTGTCGCGGTGGCGGTGGGTTCGACCTTCTTCCCGGAGATCGCAAATAGGGAGAAACCGGGGGATGTGGCCTCGTAGGTGTGGGTCTCGTTGGTGGTGCCGGTCCACCGGGTTGCAAGCGCGGTCCAGTTCCCGTTGTACCGGTACAGGCAGAGGTCGTTGATATCGATCCGGTTCTCCTGTATCCAAGTATCGGGAACGCTGAACCGGATCACGGCCTCGTCGATGGTGGCGTTTGCGTCGCCAGGGGTGATGGTATAGTACCGGTAGACCTCTCCCGGCGGTTCGGGGATCCCTTCAGGCAGGTCAGCTGTTTCGCAGGAGATGGTCAGGTTTTTCGGGATCTCCAGTGTGGAGATGATGATCTCTTCGATGTCAGGCACCTCGGGCTGGAAGGCCTGGTTCTCGAGGATCTCTCCCGCGAATTCATCAGGGGTTGCGGTGGTGTTCTCGGGGACCTGGGTGGTGCTGTCAGATGAATCGGAACCCCCGCCGCCACCTGATACGCTGCCCGAACTCGCCGTGATGTATTTCTCCTTGGTTATGCTGTTGCTGCTGCCATCGTAGGTAACCGTCAGGGCGACGTCGTAGGTGCCTGCTGTCTCGTAGGTGTGGGTCGGGTTCTGTTCGTCGGAGGTTTCACCGTCACCGAAGTCCCATTCCCATGCTTCAGGATCGCCGCCGGAGGTGTCGGTAAATTCGACGGTCAGGGGAACGGGACCTGACGTGACGCTGGCTGTGAAACTTATGCTGCCGGCGGTCACCGTGTTCTCGGTGCTGTCGCTCCCGGCGGCGTTCGTCACGGTGAGGGTGATGGTGTAGGTGCCGGGTTTTGTGTAGGTGTGGACCGGGTTCTGCTTGGTCGAGGTGCTCCCGTCACCGAAATCCCATTCCCACGTTTCAGGCTCGCCTTCGGAGGTGTCGGTGAACTGGACGGCAAGCGGGATGGTGCCGCCCGTCACGTTGGTTGTGAAGTCGGCAAACGGCTCTTCCGGGGGGTCGTCCTGGCTGTAGATCCGGATTTCACTGATCCACATCGGAGAGGCGCCGGCTGCTGAGGGGAGACCCGGGCTGGCATAGTTCCAGTACTCCTCGTCCCAGCACTCTTTCATGTCGTTGTTGCCGAAGACGTGCCAGCCCCAGGGGTTTGTGGAGGCATCAGCAAAGAAGATCATGCGCATGCCGGCGATATACCCGGTGTCCGGGTAGCCCTGGCCCTGCTTCTTTGCGCCCTGCCGCATGTCGGGCCCCTCCTCGGCGCCGCTGTACCAGCAGAGGACGGCCGGGCCCTGGCGCGGGTCGGGCTCATAGATGATCGAATAGGGGAAAGTCCTTGCGTATCCATCACGGCTGCGTAAGTTGATCGTGTCTCCTTCTTTCGCGCCGCCGATGTGGTCGCAGATATCTTTGATGTCGGTCCCCTTGACCGCCCCAAAGTCTCCCTTGTAGAGGATGCTGATCTTGATGTCTTCGCCCGGGTTCCAGCCGTCGTAGGGTTCACTAGGATGTTCATCTTCCCAGATCCCTTCAAAGACCGGGCCCTGGTGGTAGTACCGGGTCACCCCGTCGCCCTGGATCGGGAGGTTTGCCTCCAGCCAGCGGTAGTCGACGGTCGTCTCGTTCAGGATGGTCTCGCCATCGTTTGCATACTTTACGACGTGTACCTCGGTGGTCCCGGCCTCTGCAGCCAGCACCGGCGCCGGCAGCAGGGCGGCCGCCAGCATCAGCACCACGAGGATGATAATTGCCTGCTCCGGTCGTTTCATGGGATCAACTCATAATTTCAGGTAGATCGGGATAATTGATTGTTCTCAGACTGTGGTGGGATACGTTACCTCAGGTAAATAGATTTTTGTTTACTTTACTGCAATATAAAACTGATTAAATTAAGTTATACCTCCTAGTGCTTGTTGTCATCTTCAATGTAGAGATCTCCCGTCTCTCTTCGCGTACTTCTGCGTGAGACTTCGGTACTCTCGATTACCCCTCACGCGGAAGCACGCGGGAGTGCGCGAAGGGGCGTTGCCGGGGATTATACCAACCTTCGCGCACTCCCGCGTGAGACCAGAGTGCCCATCCCGGCACGTTCCAAAAATCTCTAAAATAAGATGACACGGTGCACTAG
>Ga0123327_1003984_pt1 | contig 10449 bp, 6 predicted proteins | sample BioC13SIPDNA_4_FD_89701 | JGI IMG/M metagenome (GOLD analysis project Ga0123327, IMG submission 89701) | Anaerobic biogas reactor microbial communites from Washington, USA - Biogas_R1_B C13 SIP DNA | ecosystem: Engineered > Bioreactor > Anaerobic > Unclassified | place: Washington, USA...
CCTCCTCCGGCATAAAGAATACCGGTGCAGGGTGAAAGTGAAGAAGGGGCGCCGCGAATCCCCTCCCCCCTTGCGGAGGGAGCCCTCCCGCTCATGCCCCGCGAGCCCCGCAGAGGTAGAGAGAGACCGTCTCAATCACCCATCGTCCATGAGGGAATATATGGTATTCTTATTTTTATTATAATAATTTAAGAATAAATCACCGTAAAGGATATATATTTATACGGCTATTCCCCCTTCACCGGCTAGACTATGACCGGGTTTTAAATCGGAATCCGCACTCTGTCTGCAGGGTGCTCCAATGAGCACCTGCTTTAGCCAGCCTGTTTGTGCCTACCGAATGGTATGTACAGCGGCCCTGCAGGAAGAGAGCAGAGTTCACGCAAGGGGGGAAAAAATGACAAAAAAGAGACATCTGGCACTCTTGTGCGCAATCGTCATCATCGGGTTGCTGATACCGCCAGTTATGGCGGTAGAGGCTGCGCCGGGGGAGGATCTCTATAGCCCACTCGACGGTGCGCAGGACCACCCTGATATCGACGGCAACATGATTGTCTGGGAAGATAATCGGAATGACGAACAGAAGAAAGGGAACAAGGATATCTACCTCGGGACGGTAGACAAATTCAGGGCAGACCCCGGCCGGGGTACGCTGCTTCCTTCCTACACCGGCGAGCAGATAACAAACAACCCTGCCTCGCAGGAGAAACCGTCCATCTCGGGGGACTACATCGTCTGGCAGGATAACCGGAACGGGAACTGGGATATCTACCTCTACAAGCGCTCTACAGGAAGAGAGAAACTCATCACCGGCACGGGCAACCAGCGGATGCCTATCGTTCGTGGGAACTACGCTGCCTGGTACGATGACAGCAGCGGCAAGACAAACGTCGTCCTCTATGACATCGCCGCCGGGAGCGTGAAGAAGGTCATCGACTGTGACGCAACGACAACGATTCCCTGGGGGACTACCGAGTTCAAACCCGCACTCTCGGAGAAGTATGTCACTTGGGTGGAAAGCGGGGAAGAACAGATCAAGTACTACGAGATCGAGACCGGCAAGATAGGCTATGCCTCCCTAAGTGACAACCGCCAGTCCTGGCCCTCACTCTCGGGAAGCCTCATCGCCTGGGAAGATTACCGGAATGGGAATCCCGACATCTATATGACCGATCTCGCGAATCCGTCCGGATGGGAGCGGAGAATCACCACCGATCCTTCCGATCAGGTCTCGCCGGCGATCAGCGGGAGCATCATCGCCTGGGAGGAAAAGCGGGATAAGGGACCGGATGGAACGGATGGGCGGGGTATTTACCTGTATGACCTCAAATCCGGGAAAGAAAAGTCAGTACGGCAACCAGATGTGAATTACGATGAGCACCTCTACCCTGCCGTCAGCGGCAACACGATCGTCTGGCAGCGGGGCGGGAGCCCTAACTCGAATCTCTACATCTTCACCTACAAGCCTGCAGCATCAGTCGACCCAGTCCTGACAAACATCAAGGTCACACCATCCACGGCCACCCTTAAGGTCGACGGCACGGAGCAGTTCGAAGCAACCGCCCTTGACCAGTCTGGGAAACCCATGACCGGGGTTGAGATGATCACCTGGACAAGCAGCAACACGACCGTTGGGACCATCGGAGAGTCCAGTGGTCTCTTCACCGCGCACGCCGCGGGCACGACGACCATCACCGCAACCTCAGGTGCGGTATCCGGGACGGCTACTGTCACGGTCTCCGCTGATGAACCGGTGCTTGCGAGCATCACGGTTACGCCGACCGCGACAACCCTTGGGATTAACGAGACGGAAACATTCACAGCAACCGCCCTTGATCAGTTTGGAAAGAAGATGACCGGGGTTGAGATGATCACCTGGACAAGCAGCAACACGACCGTTGGGACCATCGGAGAGTCCAGTGGCCTCTTCACCGCTCACGTCGCGGGCACGACGACCATCACCGCAACCTCAGGTGAGGTATCCGGGACGGCTACCGTCATGGTCACCGCTGATGAACCGGTGCTTGGGAGCATCACGGTTACACCGACCACGGCCACGCTCGTAGTCAACGACACGAAGAAGTTTACGGCAACCCTCAAGGACCAGTTCGGCAGCCCCATGACCGGTGTTACGGTAACCTGGGATAGCAGCAACAAGACTGTGGGAACTATCAATGATGCCGGCCTCTTCAGCGCTTTCGCCGAAGGCACAACAACCGTCATCGCATCGGCAGGCGGCCTCTCCGCGAAAGCGGCAGTCACCGTCAAGGCTTCGGCGCCGGTTGACCCAACTGACCCGGCCGACCCGGTCCTGAAATCTATCAAGGTCACGCCGCTCCGGGCCACCCTGGAGGTCGAAGACACACAGAAGTTCATTGTGACCGGCTACGACCAGGATGGCAACGTCATGCCTGCCGGTAAGATCGTCTGGGATAGCAGCAACAAGACTGTGGGAACCATCAGCGCAGCCGGTGTCTTTACCGCTCTCGCCGAAGGCACAACGACCGTCATCGCGACGGCAGGCGACATCTCTGCGGAAGTGGTCGTCACTGTCTACGCCGTAGAGCCGGGGCTCGCAAAGATCGGGTTCTTCCCGTCTGCGGTCACCCTGAACCCCGGGGACTCCCTGAAGTTTGAGGCCGTCCCGCTCAACTGCTACGGCGACTTCGTGCCGGAGGCTGCGATCACCTGGACGAGCAGCGACCCGGCCGTCGGCACCATCGATGAGACCGGCCTCTTTGTCGCCCTCTGTGCAGGCACGACGACCCTCACCATATCGGGCGACGGCGCCACCGGAACCACGACCGTCACCGTATGCTGCGACGAGCCGGTCCTCTCCCGGATCGTCGTCACGCCTCCGGCAATCACCCTGAACACCGGAGATGCAGAGACATTCATCGCAACCGCCTTTGACCAGTACGGGTGCGAAATCACGGGCATCGAGGTCACCTGGGCCTGCAGGGAATCATGTGGCGGCACGATCGATCCCTGTAGCGGCCTCTTCACCGCCCTTGACGACGGCACGGCGACCATAACCGCATCCGCGGAAGGAGTCACCGGGACCGCGACCATAACGGTCATCGATGCGCCCTCAGGCCTGATCGACGCAGTAGCGGTCTCCCCGTCGGAGATCACCCTGGACGTTGACAACACCTGGCAGTTCACCGCGACCGCGTTTGACCTGGAGGGCAACATAACGTCCGACGCTCCGGTGATCTGGACGAGCTGCGATGAGTCTGTCGGGACCATCGACGAGACCGGCCTCTTCACTGCTGTCTGTGGAGGCACCACAACAATCACCGCGTCGGTCGACGGGATCAGCGAGACCGGAACCGCGACGGTGACGGTCCGGTCGGCATGCCCGGTCCCGTCGCGGATCGTAATCAGCCCATCCGCCTTCACCATCGCCCCCGCGAACAGCCTCCAGCTCACCGAGACCGTGTACGACCAGTACGGCTGCGTCATGCCGGACGCCGTGGTGGTCTGGGAGAGCAGCGACCCGAAAATCGGTTACATCGGCCCGTGCGGTCTCTTTGGCCCCAACGAGGCCGGTGAGGTGACCATCACCGCATCGGTGGACGGGATATCGGGCTCTGCCTGCGTGACCGTCGGCCCACCGCTCCCGTACCCGGCCCGCGTCAAGGTCGACCCCGTGACGACCGCGCTTGCGCCCGGGGAGACACAGGAGTTCATCGCCACGGTCTTTGACGATTCCGACAACGAGATGGACTGGGTCAGGGTTGCCTGGTTATGCTCTGACCCTGAGGTCGGCACACTCGACAGAGCCGGGCTCTTTGCGGCGTTTGCAGAAGGTTCTGCAGAAGTGAAAGCCCTGGCCGGCGACGTAGAGGGAACGGCGGCGGTCACCGTCACGGCAGCGCCCGCACCGACACCAGATCCGACACTGGATCCGGGCAGCTCAGCAAACAATGACTGGGGCGACGGCGGCGGTGACACCGGACCGACCTTCTCCGCAGAGACATGCGAGAACCTGATGAGCGGCGAGACGTTCACGTTCTCAGATATCAGCGTCTCCTCGGTCAGCAGCGTTGCCATCACAGCGGCGGACACCATCCCGAGACTGATGGTGACCGTAAAAGAGGCGGCGCGCCCCACTGCAGCGAGACCTCCTGCGGACGATGTCTATGAGTACGTCGATATCAGCCTCCACTGGGCAGACCAGCGCAGGATCGGCAGCGCGGAGGTAGTCTTTACCATCTCTGCCGACTGGCTCGAAGACCACGGCATAGCCCCCGAGGATGTCAGGCTCATGCGCTACGTCGACGGTGCCTGGCAGTCCCTGGAGACCGAGGTCGTCAGTGAGGAGAACGGGTTGTATCGCTTCCGTGCAACCACCCCAGGGTTCTCAACATTCGCTATCGCTGCCGCGGCAGCGGAGAACGAGACCACAGCCGGGGAGACTAATGTCACAACCGGGGGCGAGACGAACGTCACAGCAAATGTGACAACAGTGGTGACGACGGAGGCGACCACCGTGCCGGCGACGACAACGCCCGCAACGCCGCTCGTCTACGCGCCCATCCTCGCCCCGCTGACCTTCCTCCTCTGGCAGAGGAAGAAGAACTAGCCCCACTCTTTTTTTGACGCTGTTATCGTGCAGTTCCCGGAACCTGAGTTCGACACGATCCGTGCTCAACCGCCTGAAGGGTACCGGCGGTTCACTTCTCGACGCGGGCGAACGGGCACGGCCGGCCCCGCATCCTCCAGGAGCGACTCCCAGTAATCACGGTTGTTGGTGTACCCGGGGTCCGGTGCAAGGCCGTCCATGAAGGGAGCGTTCACGATCCGGGGCATGGTGACGCCGTAGCGGGGGATCCCCGCAGAAAGACAGTCTCACGGAGTCCACTCGTTATGTCATCCCCACTCACCCCGAAGAGGTCGCTACTCCGGTGGAGGGTATGCCCCACCATGCGGCCCGCAAGCCTGCATTGCCCTACAGCGCCGAGACGCCGGAGGAGACCCATAACCAGGGTGAAGTTCCCGAACGCAAGGCTCTCCTTTTGGGGATGCCGGCCATTGTCCACATAGAAGATCCCCGTGCTGCTCCTGTTCGGGTCCTATGAGAAGAAGGAGGGGCCGAACCGACCCCTATCCACTCTTGCGTTCAGTGCCCCGGTTCGGTTCTACGCCGCGTACCCGGTCTGCTCCCCGGTGACCGTGGGCGTCGCCGTCGTCGGGGCCGGAGTGACGGCGGTGGGCGCTACGATCTTCCAGAGTTTGCCGGTGCTGGTGGAGTTGTCAGGCCCTCCCACGTCGTTTGTCAGCACATACAGGTCCTGGTTAGTGTCCTCGCCGAACCCGCGCAGGAATGCGCCCAGGGTCTCGTTCGCCCCGCCGGTGATGTTCACCATCTGGACCTCCCACATGGCATTCTCGTCAGGCGTCAGGCTCGCGGCAGTCTCTGGCAGCGCTCCCTCGGCCCATCCTGTTGGGGGCGTGGCAGCGAGGAGGGTGCCGTTGCCCACAGTCCGGCCGTCGCTCCAGTAGCCGAAGATGTACCTGCCCTGGAGCCCGAGAACGGCCGTCCCGCGGTAGACGTTGCCGCCGACGACGACAACGCCGAGGTCATGGCCGCCTTCGAAGATGGGGCCGATCAGCGGTTCTCCCTGGTATCCGGTGATGTTGCAGGACGCACCGGGCGCCGTGGTGGCGTTCGGGTCGAAGCAGTGGGTGCCCTCGCGGATGTTCCAGCCATAGTTCCCGCCACCTAAGACGATGTCCACCTCCTCAAAGAGGTTCTGTCCCGCATCGGCGATGAAGAGCGTGTTATTGCCGCCGGAGTCAAAGGCCATGTAGGCCGGGTTGCGGAACCCGCAGGCATAGATCTCGGGCGGGATTGTCTTGTAGGCGTAGGTATCGAGAATCCTAGGCTGGGTCTCTGCAAACGGGTTGTCGGTCGGTATGCCGTAGAGGCTGCCTGCAAACGTCGTCCATGTCGGCTCGGGCGGGTTCTCGGTCCGGTTGACGTTCACGTTCGCTGTTCCGGTCATATTCTGCTGGACCATCGCGCCCCCGGTGGCGGTGCTGTCCACGTCGATCCTGAGGATCTTGCCGTAGATCTTCGTGAGATCCTGTGCGTTCCCGATACTGGGGGTATGCCCGTTCCCGACATCGTTCGCCTTCCCGCCGTCCCCGAGCGAGATGTAGAGGTAGCCATCGGCGGGGCTGAAGGCAAGCTGGCCGCCGTTGTGGTTCTGGTAGGGCTTGTCGATGTACATCAGAACCTTCTCGGAGGACGTGTTCACCGCATTCGGGTTCTCAGGATCAACCTGGAACTCGGAGATGTGGTTGGTGCAACTCCATCCCTCGGGAGCCTCGGATCTTAAGGGTGCGCTGTAGAAAGCGTAGACCTTACCGTTGGACTGGTAATCCGGGTGGAACGCGATGGAGAGCAGGCCGCGCTCGTCGTAGGTCGGGCTGAGGTTCGCGAGGTTGTTCCGGAGGTCCAGGAACGGCTCGGGGAGCGTGGTCCCGTTCGCGTCGACAACCCAGACCACACCGATCTGGTCCACGACAAAGAGTCTCCCGGTCCCGTCGTTGGGCGATGTAACCATCATGGGGGAGGTGAAGTTCTGCGCGACAAGTTCAAGGCCGATATCGGCCGTAAAACTCGGAATAGTCGTCAGGTTCGTCCGGGACCGGTTGTCCTGGAATGCCGCGGCAAGTATGGACCCGGCGTTCGTGAGATCCGTTACGTTGCCGCTCACGTTCTGCGCATTTCCCGTCGTCTGGTTTGAACTCTCGTTGGTGCCACTGACATTGCTCGATCCCACCTGTGCGCCCGCACCTGCGACGAGTGCGAGGATCAGGAGGGATGCTATGACAATGGTAATTTTTGTCATGCGGGTCCGGACATGACATGATGATAGATAATAGTTGTGCCGGATCATCCGGTTACACTCCTGGCCTGTGGGGGGCAGGATTTGTGGAATGCGGTCTCTCTGCCGGGAATTTCCACCCTACCGGAGGCCCCGAGGTCGATCTCCTGGATAGGCATCTGCTCCTGGAACCAGCGGTCCGCCCCGCATCGCCGTGGAAGATATGAACCCTCTCTGCCGGGATATGGTAGGCGAGACCCCCCAACCACGGTCCACTGCCTGGGGATCAGGCTGATTTTATCGATGCCGCCTCTCGCCCTGCCTCATGGGGCTTCACGAGGGTTGTGAGAGAAATGCCGACCCGGAACTCTTAATGAGGAAAGTCGGATCTCCATTCAGCACGCTGCTTTTCGTCGGCTTAGCTGGAGAACTGTCCCAAAGGCTCTATCGTTTTGCTCACCCTCCCCCGCACCCGGTGGAATACCCGGTCGCACAGGACAGGACAACGACAGAAAACGATACGACTCCGTGCGTACCGGATCGATCAGAGGTGGGGATTCCCTGACTCCGATCTCTAAAAAAGGAGATGTTCGGGTTACTGTTCAGCCGGGTAAGGACTTAATACCGGCGGAAGTCGCTTCTCGGTCTCGGAGGCCGGGCCTCGTCAATCTTTAAGGTGCGACCTTCGAACACGGTATCGTTCAGGGCTTCTTTTGCCTTCTCAGCCTCTTCAGGGCTGGACATTTCAACAAACCCGAACCCTTTGCGTTCAATGACTCTGACGTCGTTTACCGTCCCGTACTGGGCAAATAATTCTTTCAACTGCTCTTCATTTACCGAGTAGGTGAGGTTTCCGACGTACAGCTTGCTGCTTTCCATTCAAAGATCCTCTTTACACATGTACATTCAAACCTTAATTACCCTTCGGACGAAGTCACAGCGGCGACCCGTAGGTGACCATATCGTCGTGAGCGCATATCTAACTGTAATTGCGCTCGCGGGAAGCAGTGTTCACCGCCTCCATCCCAGAAAGTAACGCACGATTACGCTTTGAAGACGACCATGCACAAAGAATCCTGTGTAGGGCACCGTATTTTACCCGCACCGGATATGAGCATCCGCAATCATGCTGCAGGTCCGCCTCTCTCCGGGTGGGAGTACACTATAGGACTATCGCATCTAATTTCTCACCCACGATGTTGCTCCACGCGGAAGAGCACGTTGCCCACGAAGTCTGTGTAGCTCCCCCACCATTATCCTTCGCGCCTTTCGCGGGCGGCTGGCGATCACTCCCACGCACCTGTAAACACGGTGCAATGGTCCACTATGATGATGACGACACGCAGTGCTGGTTTCAGGCATGGTCATCCGGACAACATCCTCATTCCGCCGCATACACCCGGTTCCACCGACAAACCAAGAATTGTATTGATGCGCGGGAGGGATACATTAATAGTGGCCCGGGTCATTGGTATACACCACCAGCAAAATACGCAGGTGGGGCCTATGTCACCCACCTGACATGGAGTTGATTAACTGAGTAATAGACGAGGACCACAAAAAGGCGGAAGCGAAGAGATAGTACGAGTACGATTACCGAAAAGACGAAACCGGGAGATATTCGCCCGGGCTGATCTGATGCTCGGGGCAAACCACATACGGGTCCGTTGTGAAGACGGTGTTACACGCACCGGGCGGATCAAGGGCAAGATCAAGAAGCGTCTCTGGATACGCGAAGGGGATCTTCTTATCGTCGTTCCCTGGAGTTTCCAGGACGAGAAGTGTGATATCGTCTACCGCTACGTCAGGGCTCAGGTAGACTGGCTCAAGAGGCGTAACCTCCTTAACCGGTAATTTCTGCATTTCTCGCATTTTTGCGGTTGAGGTGCCCGTCGCCGTCTCCGGCAGGGCTTCAGGTCCCCAATTCAGTGGGTGGCGGGAAACCCTGTGGGTGTCTACCGGGATTCTTAGTCCACCCGGAGAGCATTCATCCCCGGGAATCCTGCTCTATAGCACTGCCGAGGTTGGCTGCGAGATCGGTATGCACCAGGATAAACGTTCTGCTCACCGATGCTGTCACGCTCGCCGCTATCTGCATGGTGAGCATGATGAGCCGAATGGCGTCTGAAATCGTTCCTCCCTCCCATGCCCCCTGGATGCATTGATTAGCAATCTGCTTCGTGATGTTGTTTCCAAGCACCACGAAGTTGCTTGCACTGCCCCTCCGGGTCACCCGTAACCGGGAATCGATAACCTCGGCGATCGTGTAACTCCCTCTCGTAGCATAGAGCCTCTTCTTCGCAACTGCCGACCCATCGGTCTCGGTTACCTCACCAATGAGCACCCCGTCCCGTTGCGAAACCTTGGCTTTATCATCCCTGACCCTGATCGTCACCCCGATCTCGCTCGCCCGCCCCTTCAGCTCATCGTCAGAGGCAATCAAGCCGTTGTAGAGCTCGCGCTCCAGTTCTTCGATGCAGGAATCGTCCCCAAAAAACGCGATCTCCCGCATGTCCCCCGCCATTACGGCTCCCTGTTTTCCAATGAATGCGATCACGAGAGTCATCAGGCAAACCTCCCACCCCGGCATAACAGAACTCCGGGGATTTCCACGCATCCATCCACTGTCGCCCACCCTGTATCAATGTATTGCTGATGGTCCGGCGGACTCAGCATCTCTTCCTTCAAGAGAGCGATGCCGACCATGCTGTTGCCTCTGCCTGTGACCAGGTCCGCTGGCTGCTCGGTCGGCCGCGCCTGTCGGTGAACACAGAGGCACAGAGAGGGACTCCTCCGGATTCATGCGCAGGCTATGAGGATGCCCTTCAGCACCAACCATGACGGGCATCCATACTAATCTTTTTATATCATTTGCCCCATTCACCCGCCGTCACAGGAGGCGAATACGAATGGTAGAGGCACGGTTTAAGGTGAGCCCGGCGGTGGTTGAGAAGTACCTGGCCGGGGTAGATTACCCGGCGAGTAGGCAGGACTTGATCGATAAGGCAAAGAAGAACAAGGCGGACAGGGATGTCATGGATATCCTTGATAACCTGCCTGACCAGACCTACCACTCGCCGATCGATGTCAGCAAAGCGATGGCCAGGGAGGAGACCAGGTCAACCCGGGCGCCGGCGGAGGAGCGGGCTGCAGAGATGGGCGAGAAGGCATCGGTCAGCGTGGCCCAGGTGCAGAAGTACCTCCGGGGTATGGACTATCCTGCCGGCAAGAAGGAGGTCGTCAACCAGGCAGAGAAGAATAACGCGCCCGGCGACGTGCTCGATATCCTGAGGAGGATCAAGGACCGGGAGTTCCACTCCGCTGCCGACGTGAGCAAGGCCCTCGGCGAGGTCATGTGAGCGGCACCGGGTCTGCACGGACGATGGTGAAACGTGGTCCGGCCAGCAGGCATCGGCCGGACAACATCCTTTTTATGTGGGCGGATCCGCGCTGTCGTGAGCGGCAGAAAAACTCCCACAGGACACGGGCGTTACATGGGGGTCATCCTAAAAACCCATGACGCTGCGTCCAATAGGCAAAATTCTGTTTCCCACGTAGCTTTGATTCTTCAAAAAACAATATCCCCGTTCCCGCGCAAGAAAGGGAGAGA
>Ga0123327_1003992_pt1 | contig 10427 bp, 5 predicted proteins | sample BioC13SIPDNA_4_FD_89701 | JGI IMG/M metagenome (GOLD analysis project Ga0123327, IMG submission 89701) | Anaerobic biogas reactor microbial communites from Washington, USA - Biogas_R1_B C13 SIP DNA | ecosystem: Engineered > Bioreactor > Anaerobic > Unclassified | place: Washington, USA...
ACACGCTCAGCGTCCCCATCTATGCGGCGTCAAGTGGCTTCCGCATGCGCGTCTATGAAAACGCGCTCATCCTAAGGGGGGGCGTCATCTCGCCCGACACGACCGGGACCTTCTACTTCGAGACGTCGACGGGCACGGAAATCGTGGTCACGAACCGGCCGCTGTTCCTGGGCAACGGCGCGGGCTTCTACACCTCCTACGGGGGCAGGGTGGTGCTCGCCGAGTCCGGCAACACCTACGCCGCCCTCCATACTTACGCCGGCAGCACGGTGCTGGCGACCGCGCCCAACGCGCTGGCACCCTACGGCATCTTGCGGTTCGGCGTAAGCTGGTGGAACAAGGACACGAGCCTGTTCGACCTCAACGGCCTCTGCCAGACGGTCGGCCCGCTCGAATCTGTCGTGCAACCGTCCGGCACCCACGTCATCACCAGCGCGGTCCCTGCGGTCCTGACCGTGGTCCAGAAGCAAAACTCCACGTTCCGGGGCGACATCGCCGGCGCGGTCAGCCTCTACAAGACCGGCGCCAGCACGCTGACCCTGACCAACCTCACGCCGATGACGACCTCGGGCCGGGTCACGGTCGCGGCGGGCACGCTGGCGCTCGGCAACGCGGACGGCAGCGCCGGCGGTTTCGGGGCGATCCCGGCGGTCCGGATCCTGCCCGGCGGCACCCTGACCCTGAACAACGGCGCAGGCCTGCCCGACACGTCGGAGATCAACGTCTTCACGGGCGGCGTCTTGGCGAACGGCAAGATCGACGTCCGCGCGGGCGTCACCGAGACCGTCGCGCGCTTCTACATCGACGGCGCGCAGCAGGCATCCGGCACGTGGGGCGCGACCGGCAGCGGCGCGGCGCACATCAACGACGACTTTTTCAGCGGCGGGGGCCTGCTCGAAGTGACCGAAGACCCTGCGGTCGCCTACACGGACGTCGTCTGGGACCAAGGAGGGGCCGACACCCTGATGTCCACCAAGGAGAACTGGGCGGGCGACACCTTGCCGGCGTACAATGGCAATGAACGGGCGGTCTTCGGCACCGGCGCCGGTCCGGCCGGCGTCGACGTGGCGGCCTCGTTCTATAAGGTGGTCATCAACTGGCCCAGCAGCGACTTCCACTTTGATAACATCGGCGGGGGCGGCAGTCTCACGCTCGGCCGCGGCGGGATCGAGATCCCCGGCCCGGCCGCCACCCGTTATAACCGGATCAGGGTGCCGGTGACGCTGGCCGACGACCAGTTCATCACCCTCACGAACGGCTACGTTTATTTCGAGCAGCCGGTGTCGGACGGCGGCAACGGGTTCGGGCTGACGGTGTGCAACCCCAGCAGAAGCGTGTCGGCGGTGATCCCCCAGAACCAAAACGCGTACTCCGGCAAGACGGTGCTCAAGAACAGAAGCGTGTTTTACATCAGAGGCAGCGGCGACGTGCTGGGCAGCACGGCCGGCGACACCCTCGTCGAGAACGGCAGTTATCTGTATATCGACACCCAAAGCGAGACGACGGGCCTGACCATTGCCGAGCCCCTCGTGCTGGACGGGGACGCGACGCTGGGCTACGTGGGCACCCTCCAAAATGTCAAAGGCACGAACGTTCTGACGGGCCCGATCGCCGGCCTGAACAACAGTGTGCGCATCAGATCTTCAACCGCCGGCGCGACGCTGGACATTACGGGCGGGATCGCGGCGGATGCTTCAGCGGCGGGTTGCATTCTCGCGACGGACGGCGGCGGAACCGTCACCCTACGCGAGAAGCCCGTGTATGCGCACGCCTTCTACGCCAACGGCAAGAGCGGGGGCATGGTGGTCATCGCGGCGACCGGCAACGTTGCCCGAACCTTCTATATGAACGCGAACGTGCGGATCGGCGCTCAGGAAGCGTTTGAGTATCTCGGGAACCTCATCCTCGGCGGCGACGGCAGAATCGCGAACGTCGACCTCAACGGTTACGACCTTACGGTCCGCCGCTCGCTGAGCACGCACGCGGTCAGCACCAACTCCGTGATCTTCAGCGCGGCACCCGCGACACTGACCGTTGATCAGACCATCAACACCACGTACGGCGGCAGCTTCGCCGGGGCGGTCAGCCTGGTCAAGCGCGGCGCGGGCACCCTGACGCTGACCAACGAGATGGACAGAGGCACCACGACCTCGGGCGGCGTCACGGTCAAGGCCGGCACGCTGACGGTGGCCGGCGACTACGGCTCGCTGGGGACGGCCTGCACGAACATCACGGTGGAGGGCACCGGCACGCTGGCGCTAGAAGGCGCATCTGCCTCCATGCTCTCGGACGACGCGACGGTGCGGCTCGCGCCCGCGGGCGCGGGGAGCGCCAAGATCAGCCTCGCCGCAGGCATCGACGAGACGGTCGGCTGGTTCTTCTTCGGCGGCGAGCCGATGTATCCCGGCACCTACGGCGCAACCGGCAGCGGCGCCGAGTATGTGGACGACACGCGCTTCGCCGGAAACGGCGTGCTGAGGGTTCTGCACGGCAAGGCGAAAGGCACGCTGATACGCGTCCACTGAGACGCGCGTTCCAGGACCACGTTGTCCTGGTGCTTGACACACGATTTAAACATGACGAAGACCACACAGCGAAAGAATATATATCGACCACTCCTGTTATGCAGCGCCCGGGGCCGGGGCAACCCGGCCCCGGGCTTTTCTCCTGCGGACGGGGCTGTCCGCGCCCCCAGTCTTGCGCATCTTTTTCACCGGAAACGCGCGGTCTGTCACCGCAGCCCGTTGCGCCAACCGGAGGGCGTGACTCCTGTTTCAGTCCGAAAGAAGACCGAGAACGCGGCGAGCGAACGATAGCCGCACCGGTTGGCGATGAAACCGAGTTGTGTGGTGCGGTTGGCGAGCAGCGTCTTGGCGGTTTCAAGCCGAACGTTGCGGATCTCGCTCAGGATCGAGCGCCCGAGCGCCGCACGGAAGCGGATCTCGGCCATTCGCCGCGAACAGCCGAAGAGGTTGATCACCTCGCGCGCGGCAAGACCGTTGCAGGCTTCGCGGCGGATGAGCTCGACCGCCTGCGCGACCGTCCGGTCCAGACGGGCGAAACGCCGCGTCGACTCGCGCCGCACGACCCGACAGGGCGGGTAACGGGCGAAAAGAGGGCCGCGCACACGCTTGGACATCAGCCTGTCAAGCGTCTCGGCGGCAAGTTGTCCGGCGGCGAAAAAGTCGATCCCGACGCTGGAGAGTGTCGGGTGTGTCCCCTCGCAAATCTCTTCGTCGTTGTCGACGCCGATCACGGCGACGTCGTCCGGGATGGACAGCCCCGCGAGATTGCAGGCGCTCACGACTGCCCCGGCGATCCGGTCGTTTGCGGCGAAGACGCCGACCGGCCTCGGAATTTTCTTCAGCCAGGCTTTCAGAGTGGCGGCCAGTCGGTCCGATCTCTGATCTTTCGGGTTGGGCGCGAAGACCGAAACGTTCTTGCCGTGCAGCGTCATGATTCGCGCGAACTCCGCCTTGCGGCTTTCGGACCAAGGGACGGGCTTGTCCCAGCCGACAAACGCATACTGGCCAAGGTTGAGCGTCAGCAGCTCCCGCGCCGCGATCGCGGCCGTCCCCTTCGCGTCGTTGAAGACGCAGTTCTCACGCGGAACGCCGTCCTCCGCCGGATAATGGAAAAACACGGTGGAGACGTCGACCAGCAAGGAGGGCGGAATCCTGCTCGTGCCGGCACTCTGGTTCACGATGATGCCGGATGGCTTCCAGAAGCGTAGCAGTTCTGTCAAGTGTTCGGTCCGCTCCACTTTTTCGACGGCCTGAAGGTTCCAGCCCTGCGCACGGGCGTACTCGGATACGCCGGCGAGCTTTCGACGGTCAGAGTATTTTTCGGAATGCTTGACGTAAAGCACGGTCTTCATCTGAGCCGCCTTTTTACCAGATGCGGAGAGGATTCGCAAACGATAAAATAAATACTTCGTATTTGTTAATCTTGTTCGAGATCCCTCTTGTATACTGCATGGCGGTAAGTGAGCAAGATCCAGGCCCGCCGCGCGACTTGCGCCGCGAATGAGCGAGGGGGAACGCTCAACGCTCAACGTTCAAGTTTTAGGGGGAGACAGACCGAATGAAGAAATGGGTGACACTCGCGTTTCTCTCGATGGCGTTTTTTTTCTACATGACCGACCGCCAGCTTTTCGGTCTGCTGGTGATTCCGATTCAGCAGGAGACCGGTCTGAACGATATTCAGCTCGGTTTTGTCGATATGGCGATGTACTGGGTGCTGGCGTGCGCGATGCCGTTTTCCGGGCTGCTCGGCGATCGCTTTCCGCGCGGGCGCATCATTGCGGTGTCTATCATCCTTTGGGGCGTGCTGGCTGCGCTGACGGGTCTGGCCGGCGGGCTTGCCGGATTTCTCCTCTTCCGGTCCGTCGGCATGACCGCCGCACAGACGCTTTACGCCCCGTCCGCGTACGCGCTCATGGCGAGCGAGCACAAGACGACGCGTACCATTGCGTTTTCGACGCACCAAGGCGCCATGTACGTGGGGATGCTGAGTTCCGGGTTACTCGTCGGCGTCATTTTGAGTGCCTTTGGCAGTTGGCGCAACGTTTATTTCATCTTCGGCGGAGTGACCGCCGCAGTTGGCGTGGCGTTCGCGCTCGTCTGCGGACGCGAGACGGGGGGCAGTGACGGTGCCGGGCCGAAAAAGAGTCTTCTGGATGGCATGAAGGCGTTTTTCGGGAACGGCGCCGCGCTCTGTGCCGGAACCGGTTATGTCGCGTTGACGTTCGTCGCCGATGCCTGCATGGCGTGGGCGCCGAAATTTGTGGCGACGAAGTTCGCGCTTGATGTCGGGGCAGCGGGGCGCGGCGTCATGTTCGGGCCCAACCTCGCCGCGATGATGGCCGTCCTCGGGGCGGGTTTCGTGACGGATTTCTTCGTGCACCGTTATCCCCGATTCAGGCTGGGGCTCCAAATCATCACGCTCCTCGCAGGGGCGCCGCTGTTCTTGCTCTTTGGGCGGACGTCGTCGCTCGGCATGGTCTGGTTCGCGCTCATCGGCTGGGGCATCGTTCGCGGACTCTTTCAGGCCAACTCGATTACGTCCGTCTTCGACGTGGTGCCGCCGGAGAGCCGTTCGTCGGCGGTCGGTTTCCTCAACCTTTTCGCTTATCTCATCGGATCCCTCGCGCCGCTCGTCATCGGGGTTCTCTCGCACCGCTACGGCGTGGCCGGTTTCGAAATCGGCTTCGCTTCGATGGGGGGCGTGCTGGTCGTTGCGGCGGCTGTCATGCTCTTCTCCTATCTGTTCCTCTTCGAGAAGAAACGGGTTGAAAGGTAAACGCATGAAAAACAGAAAGAGCATTTTCGTAACCGGCGCTGTGCGCAACACAGGCCTCGCCATCGCGCGGCGTTTCGCGGCGGAAGGCTGGGCTGTGACGGTCTCAAGCCGCGACGGCGCGGCCGCCCGCGAGACGGCCGCCGCGCTGAAGCGCGAGTACGCCGGCATCGAAACGCTCGGCGTGGCGATGGATCCGGCCCGTGTCGAGGACATCCGCGCGGCGTTCGAGGAGATCCGCGCGCGGTTCGGCCGGCTGGACGCCTTTGTCTCCAATGCGGCAAACCTGGGCGTGGGGCTTTCCGTCCTGAACACCACGCCCGAGGACTGGGATGCCGTGATGAACGCCAACGCGCGCGGGACCTTCTTCGGGGCACAGGAGGCGGCGAAACTCATGCCGGAGGGCGGCGCGATGGTGTTTGTCAGCAGTGTGCACGCCCTGAAATCCATTCCGGGAAGAGTCTGCTACACGGCATCCAAGGCTGCGATCGGCGGACTGGTGCGCAGCCTGGCGCTTGAGCTCGGCCACAAGGGCATCCGCGTCAACAGCATTATCGCAGGCGCGATCCGCAGCGACCGCTGGGACAAACTGTCCGAAGAGGAGGTCGCCGCGCGCCGGTCGCGTTACCCGGCCGGACGCGAGTCCTTTCCCGGGGAGATCGCCGCCGCAGTCCGATTCCTCTGCTCGGACGAGGCGCGGACCGTGACGGGCATAGAAATGCCGGTGGACAGCGGCATTGGCATCTGCCTGCTGCCGTACAACAAGGAGTGGGCCCGCGCCGATCCGAACAACGAGAAATACTGGGAACGTAAGTGAAGGTGACGCGCATGCAAACTGTTTTATCCTTGATCAAGCGGGATCAGCTGGTGGTCATCGGGCGCGGCATTCGGACGGAGGTCCTGGTTCAAGCCGCGCTCGCCTGCGCCGAAGCGGGCGTCACGCTGCTGGAGAGCACGTTCGACCACACGGCGGCCGACCCCGTGCGTGAAAACGCGGGACGGATCGCCGCCCTCGTCAAGGCCCTCGACGGCCGGATCCGGATTGGAGCGGGTACCGTGCTGACATCCGAGGAGGTCCGCGCGGCGCACGATGCCGGCGCCGCATACATCATCAGCCCGGACACGGACGACGCGGTCGTGGCCGAGACGAAGCGCCTCGGCATGGTGTCCATCCCCGGCGCCATGACGCCCACCGAGGTGGCTCACGCCTGGAAGATCGGGGCCGACATGGTCAAGCTGTTCCCCGCAGACGATCTCGGGTATCCTTTCATCCAGATCCTGCGCGGACCGCTCGGGCACATTCCGCTGATGGCCACGGGGGGGGTGAACCCCGCCACCATACCGGAATTCCTGAAGCTCGGTGTCGCGGCGGTGGGCACGGGCGTGAGCATTCTGAGGCGCGACCTGATCGAGAAAGAAGACTACGAAGGGATCCGCGTCCTCGCGAAGATGCATGTGGACGCCATCCGGATGGCGTAAGAAAAGAAAGGGGACGCATCATGAAGATTTCGGATGTCAAGATCTACACCATGGACGCATTCCGCACCAACTGGGCCTTCATCAAAGTGGAGACCGACGAGGGGCTCTACGGTTGGGGCGAGGCCACGCTGGGCACACAGGAGCTGGCGCTGGAGGGGTGCGTGGCGGATTTCCGGCGCTTGGTCGTCGGGCGCGACGCGCAGCAGATCGAGAAGCTGTGCTTCGAGGTCTACCGGGACTGCTACTGGAAGGGCGGCCCCGTGATGATGAGCGCCCTGAGCGGCATCGAGATCGCGCTCTGGGACATCGCCGGCAAGTTCTACGACACGCCCGTTTACAACCTGATGGGCGGCCAGATGCGCGACCGCGTGAAGATGTACGCCAACGCCTGGTTCACCGGGGCGCGCGAGCCGGCGGACTTCGCCGCTGCCGCACTTAAGGTCAAGGCGCTCGGCATCAAGGCCCTGAAATGGGACCCGTTCGGCAAGGCGCACATGACCCTGACCCGCGAGGAGATGGACCATGCGGTGGCCGTCGTCGGCACCGTGCGCGAGGCGGTCGGCCCCGGGATGGAGCTGCTGATCGAATGCCACGGGCGCTTCAATCCCTACACGGCTGTCGAGGCCGGCCGCGAACTGGCGCCGTTCCGGCCCATGCTGATGGAGGAGCCCACCGTGCCGGACAACATCGACAGCCTCCGGTGGGTGCGGGATCACAGCCCGGTGCCGGTCGCGGCCGGCGAGCGCTTTTACGGCAAGTATGTCTTCAATGACGTGCTGCGCAAAGAGGCGCTGGATATCGCCCAACCGGACATCTTCCACAACGGCGGCCTGCTCGAAAGCAAAAAGGTGGCCGCGATGTGCGAGGCCTGCCATGTGCCGGTGAGCTACCACAACCCCTCGGGGCCGGTCTCGAACGCCGCTATCCTGCAGCTCGCGGCCTGCACGCCCAACTTCCTGATCCACGAGATGATGCTCACGGACGGCGCCTTCCGGAAATGCGTGACGAACGAGAACATCAAGTACGAAGACGGCTGCCTGCTGATTGGCGACAAACCGGGACTCGGCATCGACGTCCATGTGGAAGAGGTCCTGAAGAGGCCCTACAAGCCGCGCAATCTGCGCCACTATACTGGCTCACTCACGGATATCCGTCCGGCGGGCGATACCTTCTATTTCTTCGACGGGATTGACTGCGAACATCCTGTTTTCTGAAAACCACGAAACAAGAGCCTTCACATGAAAAAGCGGATCAGATGGGCAGCCCTCGGCGCGGCAGCGGGAATGGCGGCTTTCGCCGCGCCGCAGACACCGGCAGAGGACATCGACGTGCTGACACGCGGGGACACGGGCATGTTGGCGGCGTGGAGCTGTTTCGGCGGGCCGGACGGGGCGCGGGCTGAGGCTGGACACGTGCGGATGCGACGGTCGTCAGAAATCCCCTTCGCGCGTACGTCGATCGGCTTCGAGCTGCTGGACCGCAAGATTTTCGATCCTGAAAAGACCTATGACATTCTGGCAGAAAGCGGCGTCAAGCACGCCCGCTGCCAGACGGGATGGAGCCGCTGCGAGCCGCAGAAAGGCGTGTACGATTTCATCTGGCTGGACGACGTGATCTCGAACCTCGTGGCGCGCGGCATCCAGCCTTGGTTCAATGTGGGCTTCGGCAACACCAACTACATGGACGGCTGCTACTCGCCGGCGGCGGTCGGTAATGTGCCGCTCTACTACGGCGAGGTATGCATGGATGCCTGGCTTCGGTTTGTGGGCACCATCGCGAAACGCTATAAGGATAAGGTGGCGTATTGGGAAATCTGGAATGAGCCCAACATCTCGGACTTCTGGCAGCCGATGAAACCGAGCGCCGACGAATACCAGCGGTTGATCCGTTTGACAGGGGACGCCATCCGGCGCGAGATTCCCGACGCGAAAATCGGCGGTTGCCTGTCGGGAGTCTACCTGCTCCCCAAAGCCGCGAAGCAGTACACCGACGCCTTTCTCGCGGCGGGTGGCGCGCGCGACATCGACTTCTGGAGCGTGCACACCTACGGACGCACGGCCGAATGGCGGGACGGGGAGGGGACAACGCCGCCGCTTGAACGCCTGCCCGAATATGCGGCGTTGCGCGCGGCTCTCGATGCCGCGGGCGGCACGTCCGTCGAGCTTTGGCAGGGCGAGGCGGGGTATCCGAGCTGGGTGCCGAAGAACCACTGGCTCTTCGGCAAAAAGAACCCGCCGGGCATCACGAGTCAGGCCAACCAGGCCAAATGGATCCTGCGGCGGTTTGCAACGGACTTCCGGGGGCATCTGGCGCGCTCTTCGATCTTTCAGGCCGTTGATATCGTGCGCGGCTACAAGATGTCGCACACGACACAGCGCTGGCCCGCACGGCACGGGCTGATCGACGGGTTCACGTACACGCGCAAGGCGGCGTGGTGGGCGATGGGGCACTGGAATGCCGTGATGGCGGGGACGGAGTGCGACGATGCGGCGAAGGTGGACGTGGAGTCCGGCTGTGCGGCGAAAGACGCGCTGCCGCAGCCGATCGGATGCGTCTTCCGCGGGTCGGACGGGGTGCGCATTCTCTACTATCTGCCGGTCGAGTTTGACGCGCAGTTTCCAGGGGCCATGACCGCCCGCGTGACCGTTTCCGCCGCAGACGCGCCGAACGACGCGGTGGTGGTGGATCTGCTGCGGGGAGGGGTTTACGACGTGACGGGCCGAGTCGTGAAAGACGGACGTGTGACATTTACGGATCTGCCGATCACCGACTATCCGGTCGTGTTGGCGGAGCGGGGCCGACTGCCGCTCCAGTCCGAGGCTTTGTCGGTCACGTCCGTGACGAACGAGCTGAACGCATCCGCGCAGCCGGCTCGGATACCGCAGGGGGCGGGTGAATTTCAAGTCGAACGGCCCCGTCCGCATGCGGGGCCCGTAGTGCGTGCGGCGGACTTCGGTTTTTCCGAGACGAATGACCAAAACGTCACGGCCCTCGGCCGCGCGCTCGCCCATTGTCGCTCTGCAGGGGCGAGCCGGCTGGAACTCACCCCCGGCACGTACCGGTGTTTCGAGCCGGATCGCGGGCTCGTGCTGGCGGACCTCTCCGATTTTACGCTGGACGGGAAGGACGCGCTTCTCGTCTTCCGCCGCCCGCCCCGGCAGATGACAACAAACGCCGACCGCAATCCGGAAGACGCGAGCCTTCTGGTGACCAACTGCATCCGGTGCGTGGTGCGGGGCCTCAAGCTGGACTGGGACTGGGAGACCGACCCGCTCTGCGACGTCGGTGTCTGTACCGGGAAGTATGTGGATGACACCACGCCCGACGCCTCTTGGTTCGACCTTGAGTTGGATGTGCCGGGCGGCCGGCATCCCTGGTTCGGGCGTCCGATGCCGATCCAGACGATGTCGCCGGTCGACGCCGAGTGCCGTCGGCTCACCTATGAAACCCCGGATCGCTTGCTCTTCGGCCTCTGCGAGGGTCACTTCGGCACAAAAATGGCTTGGCTCGGACCGCGTACGATCCGCATCTGGCCGGGCGTGAAGCAGGACGGCCAGTACGCCTCCCCGACCTACGAGTATTATTACGGGGAGAAGATCAACCGCGACACCGTGCGGCTCGTCCCGGTTGGCATCCGTTACCGCGTTTTC
>Ga0123327_1004000_pt1 | contig 10418 bp, 10 predicted proteins | sample BioC13SIPDNA_4_FD_89701 | JGI IMG/M metagenome (GOLD analysis project Ga0123327, IMG submission 89701) | Anaerobic biogas reactor microbial communites from Washington, USA - Biogas_R1_B C13 SIP DNA | ecosystem: Engineered > Bioreactor > Anaerobic > Unclassified | place: Washington, USA...
AAAACAGGAAACGCAAGAAAACAAGACAGGCTAAGAGCAATCCCGGAAATGAATTAGGTCGAAAAACGTGCACAAAAAAGACGAAGTGGCCAGATAGTAGTACGAATCGGGACAGGGGGGGAAGAGGGGGCGGAGGCGCCAACACCGACGGGGGTCGAAAGGGCTCAGGGGGTGAAGAGATCGCCGCGATGGAGGCAGTCGGCGAGGCGGGTGTAGGTGTCGAACAGTTTTCCGCGCGTGGGGCGTCGTCCGGCGCTGGTCAGGAGGCGGCGGGCGAGGGTGCCGTGGCGGAGGATGAATTCGATGGCGGGGCGCCAGGAGGCATTCGGCGGGGAGACGCGGTCGAGGAGGGCATGGAGGACATCGCGGGCGGAAGCGGCGCGGACGCGGGGGAGGCCGAGGGCGGCGAGATAGCGGCGGTCGGCGATGACGGACTGTTCGGCGTTTTGGACGGCGCCGAGGAAGAGGGTTTCGAGATCAACGACGCGCTGGTTTTTCTGGAGGGGGCGGGGGGCGAGGGATTCATCGACGAGGTGTTTCAGGATTTCGACGATGAACTGGAGGATGGCGAGGTCGGCGGCGGGGCATTCCTGGATGTCGAGGAGGCGGATCTCGATGGTGCCGCGGGAGAAGCGGGCGATGGCGCCGCGGGCGTTGGTCCATTCGGGTTCGAGGATGCCGTCGGGGTCGAGGGGGGCGAGATCGCGGGCGATGCGGTCGAAGATTTGGGATTGGTAGCGGGCCTGCGAGGGGATCCATTCGGGGACGGTGCGGCCGGTGATGGAGGGGATGCGGTCGCAGTTATGGCGGTAGGCTTCCAGGCGCATGTCGAGGCAGGGGGCGCGGCGGCCTTCGAGGTAGGGGGAGCTGGCGGCGAGGGCGGGCAGGAGGGGGAGAATCAGCCGGATGGCGGTGTGGAGGCGGTTGAATTCGGCGTCGCCGCGGAAGGGGAGGTTGAGGTGGGTGGACTGGAGATTGGACCAGCCGTGGCCGCGGCAGTCGAAGAGTCGGTTGAAGGTTTCGTAGATGGTTTTGTCGCCGTGGGGCCAGAGGCGGGTTTCGCGGTGGGGATCCATCCAGGGGTGCATGGCGGAGGGGAGCAGGCGGGCTTCGTGGTCGCGGAGCATGTCGTTGAGAGCGCGGACGTCGGCCTGGAAGAGAGCGGCGAGGCCGTCGAGAGCGGGGACGGGGCCGTCGGTTTTCATTTCGAGGACGTGGAGAACGAGCTCGTTGGACCAGCGGACGGCGCCGTGACGGACTTCGTTTTTGCGGGCGGGGCCGACGGCGTGGATGAGGCGATCGGCGATGGGCAGGATGTCGAGAGTGTCGGCATTGACGATCATGTATTCGAGTTCGACGCCGTAGCGTTCGAACAGGGAGAAGGGCGGGCGGGTCATAGGGCTGTTCTCAGGTGGATTCGAGACGGCGGCGGAAGGAGGCCATGACGGTGTCGTAGAGGGCGTCCTTGAGGACATGGTCTTCGATGCCGGATTCGATGCTGGGGTTGTCGTTGACTTCGATGACCACGGGGCGGTCGCCGAGCATCTTGACGTCCACGCCGTAGAGGCCGTCGCCGATGGCGTGGGCGGCCTTGAGGGCGGTCTGGACGACATCGGGGGGGGCGTCGGCGACGGGGAGGGTGTCGCAGCGTCCGAAGCGGGCGGAGCCTTTCTTGGAGTGGTCGTAGATCTGCCAGTGGCCGCGGGCCATGTAGTAGCGGCAGGCGTAGAGGGGCGCGCGGTCGAGGATGCCGATGCGCCAGTCGAACTCGGTGGGGACGAATTCCTGGGCGATGATGAGATCGGACTTGTCGAGCAGGGCATCGATGGCGGCTTCGTATTCCTCGCGGGTCTTGACCTTGACGACGCCCTGGGAGAAGGAGGAGTCGGGCTGCTTGAGGATGCAGGGGAGGCCGAGCTGCATGAGGACGAGGTTTTTGTTTTCCTTGTGGACGATGACGGTTTTGGGGGCGGGGACGTGGTTGCGCTCGAAGGATTCGGCGAGGAAGACCTTGTTGGCGCAGCGGACGATGGAATCGGGGTCGTCGATGACGACGAGACCTTCGGACTGGGCGCGCCGGGAGAAGCGGAAGGTGTAGTTGTTGACGACGGTGGTGGAGCGGATGAAGAGCGCGTCGTATTCGGCGAGGGAGCCGTAGTCGTCGCGGGTGATGAGTTCGGCCTCGATGGACTGGTCTTCGGCGGCGCGGATGAAGCGCTGGAGGGCCTTGGGATCGGAGGGGGGGGTGGGGTCGCCGGGATCGGCGAGGATGGCCATGGAGAAACGGGGCTGGATGCGGCGGCGGACCTGGAGATTGCCGCGCGAGAAGTATTCGCAGGCGAAGCGTTCGACGGTTTCCTGGTGTTCGGGGGGGACGGCGGCGCCGGAGATGGGGCTGATGTTGGAGAGGCTCCAGCGGTGGTCGGCGTCGCGCTTGAATTCGGCGCGGAGGAGGGGGGCGGGGAACATGTTGAAGAGCTGGCGGGCGAGGCGTTCGTAGCGCTTGGCGGTGTTCCGGGTGAAGTAGATCGACAGGGTGAAGGAGTCGGACTGGAGGGGGGCGAGGGATTTCTGGATGAGGTCGTCGAGGTCGGAGGAAATATCGCGGTAGATGGAGGAGGTTTTCAGGTCCTGGAGGGTGGTGATCTTGGGAATGGGGCGGTGGCCGCGGGCTTCGGCGAGGAGGGAGACGTAGTAGCCGGCGGACTGGTAGCGGTAGTGGCGGCAGAGGTTGTACACCCGGCAGTGGCGCAGGCGCTGGATCTGCGGATCGGTGAGGTATTGGCGGGCGGTGACGACCGTGGCGGAGGGAATGTGGAAGTTCCAGCGGTCGGGATTGTCGGTGACAAGGAGGATGTGGTTCATGGCCGGGGGGTGATGACGAGCAGGTTGGCGTCGTAGGTGAGCACGCCGAGCAGGATCGCATTGATCAGGCGGTCCATGGGCACGGCGTAGCGAGACTGGTTGGCGATGGGATTCCGGGCGTAGGGGTCGGCGATCTGCACGGTGCGCGCTTCGCGGTCGTAGCCGGTGAGCAGGACGAAGTGGCCTTCGGCCTCGCCGCCGAGATCGTCGTCGGCGTTGGTGGCGGGGTTGGAGCGGGCGTCGCGGTAGAGAAAGGTGGAGCTGAGGCCGGCCAACACGGGATGATTCTGGCGCAGGGGGCGGCGGAGCAGGGCGCCGCCGAGCACTTCCATGGAGACATCGCCGCCCAGTTCGCAGAATCGGATGTAGGCCTGGATGGCCTGGCGGAGCTTGGGCTTGTGGCGGCGCGGCAGGCTGGCGCGGAGCCTGGCGGCGAGTTCGGCGGGGCCGGAGGGAAACCAGGTGGGATCGAAGACGCGGAGATTCCAGGTGAACATGCGCACCTGGAATCCGTGTTCCAGCGCATGGTTGCCGAGCAACACGCCGAGCGTGCCGCCGCCGGGGACGGGGTCGATTTCGCGCAGGAGGCGGTCGAGGGGCATGTTCCGGCCGTAAAAGCGGTACAGGCCGTGCAGGCAGGTCGGCCCGCAGGATGTGTCGGTGGGCTGGGGCGGAAGTTCCAGGGGAATCCAGTTGGAATCCGCGGATGGCGGGGAGGGGGTTTTCACGGGTGGTGGGCGGAACGCGGGGGGGCGCCCGGCGGTGGCAGGATGTTGCGCGGAATCAAATCCTTGGTTGGTCCTGGGCCAGTCCCATCGGTCGCGCCACGGGTGCGGCTGAACTGGCATTGACGGTGGGGAGAATAGGGCGGGGCCGGGAGCGTGTCAATGGGGTCTGCAGTCGGGGTCTGCCGTTGGCCGTTGGCCGGCCTGCCCGGTGTCCCCCCCCCATTTTCTTGGCCGTGGCGGATCCGCAGGCGACCCCGTGGATGCGAAAATCCGGCGGGAGGCGGGCGGAAAGAGCTCGAACCGGAGCAGAGGGCGCGGATTCGAAGGAAAAAACCGTGATAAATTTTCCAACCTGTGGAAAACTGGTTGGCCAAATCCGGAGGAGCATCCATGAGCAAGTCCATGATAGCGGGATTGCTGATCCTGGCGGCGTTTGTGATCGTGCTGATCATGACGCCGGGGTCGGTGACGGTGAATCTGTTTTCGATGAAGGTGACGTGGAAGACGTCCTATGTGCTGCTGGCGGCGGCGGGGGTCGGCGTGGCGGCGGGAGCGTTGCTGCGCAAATGAGCCGGATCGAGGAGCTGCTGGGGCGCGGGGTGAAGATCGCGGCGCCGGGGTCGGTGGAGATCGGCGACGAGGTGGAACCCGGGTGCATCGCGCCGGGCGTGGTGATTCACGCGGGGTGCAAGGTGTTCGGGGCGGGAACGAGCATCGGGCCGGGGTGCGTGCTGGGGCGGGAGGCGCCGGCGACGGTGGAGGACTGCCAGCTGGGGGAGGGGGTCCACCTGAAGGGCGGCTATTTCAGCGGGGCGGTGTTTCTGGACGGGGCGGCGATGGGGAGCGGGGCGCAGGTGCGGGCGGGGACGATCCTGGAGGAAGGCGCCGAGATGGCGCATACCGTGGGGCTGAAGCAGACGATCTTTTTTCCGTTCGTGGTGGGCGGCAGCCTGATCAATTTCTGCGACGCGCTGATGGCGGGGGGGCGCAGCCGCAAGGAGCACAGCGAAATCGGGTCGTCGTTCATTCATTTCAACTACACCCCGCACGGGGACAAGGCGACGGCGTCGCTGTTCGGGGACGTGCCGCGGGGGGTGATGCTGGACCAGGCACCGATTTTCCTGGGCGGGCAGGGGGGGGTGGCGGGACCGGTGCGGATGGAATACGGCACGGTGCAGGCGGCGGGGCTGGTGTCGCGCAGGGATGTGCCGGAACCGGGGCGGCTGGTGGTGCCGGAAGCGCCGGCGGCGGGGGTGCGGCCTTACGGCACCGGCTACCGGTCGGTGGCGCGGGTGGTGCGCAACTGCATGATCTACATCGGCAACATCGCCGCGCTGCAGGCGTGGTATGAACAGGTGCGCCGGCCGCTGCTGGAGCGGACACCGCACGGGACGGCCTGCCTGGCGGGGGCGCGGAAGCAGCTGGCGGCGGTGCGCAAGGAGCGCATGAAGCGCCTGGAGGCGGTGGTGGAGCGGATCGCGCAGGAGGACCGGTCGGCGCTGGACGGGGCGCTGCGGGCGGAGCACGAGGCGCTGTGCGCGGGCTGGCCGGAGGCGAAGGAGCGGCTGGCGGCGGCGGGCGACGCGGACTGCCCCGAAAAGGCGGAGTTTCTGGCGGCCTGGGAGGCGGCCAGGGAAGAGGGTTATGTGGAGCGCGTGCGCGGGTTGCCGCCGGAAGCGAAAGCCGCCGGCACGGCGTGGCTGCAGCAGATCGTGAAAAGCGCCGGTTTGCCGGCATAACAACAGTCAGGAGCGGAACCATGGGCGAGAAGAAACTGTTTGGAACCGATGGCGTGCGCGGGGTGGCCAACCGCGAACCGATGATGGTGGAGATGGCGGTGAACCTCGGGCGCGCGGTGGCGCATGTGCTGATGGAGCGCAAGGGCGGCAAGCGTCCGCGCGTGGTGATCGGCAAGGATACGCGTCTGAGCGGCTACATGCTCGAAAACGCCCTTGTGGCGGGGCTGTGCTCGATGGGCGGCGACGCGCTGCTGGTGGGTACGCTGCCGACGCCGGGCATCGCCGTGCTGACGATCGACCAGAAGGCGGATGCCGGCTTCGTCATTTCGGCGTCGCACAATCCCTATCAGGACAACGGCATCAAGCTGTTTTCCCGCGACGGCTTCAAGCTGCCGGACGAGGAGGAGGCGGCGATTGAAGAGCTGATGGCCGGCGACACCCTCACGGGTCTGCTGCCGCTGGCGGCGGGCATCGGCAAGTCGTTCCGGGTGGAGGATGCCCTGGAGCGCTATGTGGCATTCTGCCTGGGAACCTTCCCGGACGATCTGGACCTGAAGGGCATGCGGATCGTGCTGGACTGCGGCAACGGGGCCACCTACCGCGCGGCGCCGGCCGTGTTCAAGAAGCTGGGGGCGCACGTGACCACGCTGCACGACACGCCGAACGGATTGAACATCAACGCCCACTGCGGTTCGCAGCACACCGAGGCGCTGCGCGACCAGGTGCTGGCGGAGCGGGCCGACATCGGCCTGGCGTTCGACGGCGACGGCGACCGGCTGATCGTGGTGGATGAGACCGGCGTGGAGCTGTCGGGAGATCATATCCTGGCGATCTGCGCCAAGGACCTGAAGGCCCGCGGCGAATTGAAGGGCAATCTGGCGGTGGGCACGGTGATGAGCAATTTTGGCCTGCAGAAGACCATGCGCGAGCTGGGCATCGAGCTGGGGTGCAGCGCCGTGGGCGACCGGTACGTGCTGGAAATGATGAAGGAGAAAGGCGGCATCATCGGCGCGGAATCGTCGGGCCACATGATCTTTCTCGACAAGCACACGACGGGCGACGGCATTGTGTCGGCGCTGCAACTGCTGGCGGTGATGCGGCGGGCGAACCGGGAGGCTTCGGAACTGGCCTCGATCCTGACGCTGTCGCCGCAGTGCCTCGTAAACGTGGACGTGGCCAGCCGCCCCCCGCTGAAGGATCTGCCGGGCGTGCAGGCGGCGATTGCCGCGGCGGAAAAGGAACTGGGGCAGGACGGCCGGGTGCTGGTGCGCTATTCGGGCACCCAGAACATGTGCCGGGTGATGGTCGAAGGGCCGACGGAGGACATGACGACGCGGCTGACTCATGCCATCGCCGATGCGATGAAAAAGGAAATCGGCTGACCGGCAAAAGGGGTTCGCCGGATGGCCGCCAGGCAGGTGGATCACGAAGCCGCTTGACATGGCGCTCCCAATATGTATGTTATAAATAGTATGAATACATACTCTATATGACATACAAAAGGGCAAATCAGATGCAAGCTGTTGTGGCAGAGCGTGGACAGGTCACAATTCCGAAGCTGTTACGGGACCGATTAGGGATTAGGCCGCAGACGATATTGGAGTTTCAGGAAGATCACGGCCGCCTGATTGTGGAGAAGGCGTTGCCTGCTGATCCGGTGGCGCGGGTCATGGGCTGTCTGAAATTGGACGAGCCGACCGATCAGTTGATGGTTGAGTTGCGGGGAAATGGATGAAGACCGCGGTGGACACCAATGTGCTGATCGATGTGTTTCGTGACGATCCGGTGCATGGCCGGGCTTCTGCGGATGCCTTGCGCGGCTGCATGAAACAGGGATCGCTGATCGTCTGCGACGTGGTCTGGGCGGAGCTGAGTTCGCTGTTCGATCCGCCTTCCGCCTTGCGGGAGCGGATGGAGCTGTTGGGCATTCGTTTTGAGGCCATTGAAAAGGAAACCGCGGAACAGGCCGGGGCCCTGTGGCGTCAATACAGGCGGGCCGGCGGCACAAGGGAACGGGTCATGGCCGATTTTCTGGTTGGCTCGCATGCCGCCTGCCAGGCCCAGCGCCTGTTGACGCGGGATCGCGGATTTTATCGCCAGTCCTTTGCCGGATTGGAAATATTGGACCCCTCGACTTCGGCCGGATCGTAGGCGCTCCGTCAGCCGATGGATGGGGCATTCACTCCGTTTTGGCTTTTCATTCGGGCAGGCGTATCCGAGAGTAACCGGAAATCGAATTCAAGGAAAGGAACAGCAGCATGCAGATGAGCAAGAGGTGGATGGCGGGGTGCCTGACGGCGTTCCTGGCGACGGCGGGGCTGGCCGAAATGAAGGTGGCGACGGTGGATCTCGACAAGGTGTTCACGGCGCATCCGAAGACGCAGGCCGCGGAGGCGGAGCTGAAAAAGGCCGAAGAGGCGGTCGAGGAGGAAATGGAACAGGTGGCGGAGGGGTTGCGCGCGCTGGAGGCGGACGTGACCAAGCTGCGCGAAGCGGCCCGCAGTCCGATGCTGAGCGACGAGGCTCGCGCGACGAAGCGCGCGGAGGCGGAGGACAAGCTGACGGAGCTGCAGGAGGCGCAGCTGCGCGCGCGGCGCACGCAGGAAACCAAGCTCAAGCAGCTGCGCGAGCAGTTGATGGCTTCGCGTCAGGGGATCGTGGACGAGCTGCTGAAGGAAGTGGCGGCGTTTGCCGAGGCGGAAGGCTTCGACCTGGTGCTGGACCGGTCGGGGATGACCATGAACATGGTGCCCCTGGCCGTCTATTCCGCGCCGGAACTGGACGTGACCGAGCGGCTGATCGAACGGTTGAAGCCGTAGGGGAGGCGGGACGATGGTCACGCTGACCACGGGTGAATTGGCGGCCAGGCTGGACGCGGAGCTGGAGGGGGATGCCTCGGCGCCCGTGACGGGCGTGGCCGACCTGAAGGCGGCCCGCGCGGGCCAGGTCTCGTTCGCCGGCCATCCGAAGTATCTGCCGGCGGTGGCGGCGAGCGGAGCGACGGCGGTCATTGTGCCGAAGGCGGCGCAGGTCGAAGCGCCCCGCCCCGCGCTGCTGCGCGTGGCGGATGCCGATGCCGCGTTTGCGGCGGCCTGCGCGCTGTTTGCGCCCGAGCCGGTCATTCAGCCCCGCGGGGTGCATCCGCAGGCCTGGGTGTCGCCGGAAGCGAAGCTGGGGGCGGAGGTGTCTGTCGGCGCCTTTGCCGTTGTCGAGGCGGGGGCGGACATCGGGGACGGAACGACGCTGTATCCTCAAACGTACGTGGGCCACGGGGCGAAGCTGGGGCGCGACTGCCTGCTGTATCCGCTGGCGAGCATCCGCGAGCGCTGCGTGCTGGGCGACCGGGTCATTCTGCATAACGGGGCGGTGATCGGCAGCGACGGATTCGGCTACACGGTGGATGCGCAGGGGGTGCGCACGAAGATCCCGCAGACGGGCATCGTGGTGCTGGAGGACGACGTGGAGATCGGCGCGAACGCGACCATTGACCGGGCGCGCTTCGGGGAAACCCGGGTGGGGAAGGGCACCAAGGTGGACAACCTGGTGCAGATTGCCCACAACTGCGTGATTGGCGACCATTCGGTGCTGTGTTCCCAGGTCGGACTGGCCGGCACGACCACGCTGGGCCGGCACGTGATCTGCGCAGGCCAGGCGGGGCTGGCGGGTCACCTGACGATCGGCGACGGCGCGGTGATCGGCGCCCAGGCGGGGGTGCCCAAGGACCTGCCGGGCGGCCAGATGTACCTGGGGGCGCCGGCCGTGCCCCGGCTGGAGTTCGGCAAGTCGCTGGCGCATGTCGCCAGCCTGCCCAAGCTGAAGGACAAGCTGAAGGAGTTGGAAAAGCGGCTTGCCCGGCTGGAACAGGCCGGGGAGTCGACATGACCGTCCCTGAGATTCAAGAGTCAAGGGCTGACCCTAACGGAAGATGACGATGACGTTAACGAACGAGTCGGAACAGCAGATCGAGAAACTGGCCGGGCAGACCCAGGAAGGCTTCCTGGACAATATCACCGGGGCGTTTTTCCGCAGAATCGACTGGGCGGCCTTCTGGATCGTGCTGGCGGTTTCGTTCGGCGTGTATTTCTACACGCTGGCGCCGACGCTGACGCTGGAGGATTCGGGGGAACTGGCGGTGGCGTCGGACTATCTCGGGGTGCCGCATCCGCCGGGGTATCCCATCTGGACGCTGCTGACGTGGTTTTTCCAGTGGGTGTTCCACTGGGTGACGTATAACGGGCATCCGAACCCGGCGTGGTCGGTGGGGCTGGCTTCGGCGGCGGCGGGGGCGGGGGCGTGCGCGCTGCTGGCGCTGCTGATCAGCCGCTCGGGCGCGGATCTGCTGCGCAGCGTGCCGGAGTTGAAGGAGCGGATCGGGTTCCGGGCGGAGAACCTGGTGTGTCTGATCGCGGGGATTTCGGGCGGGCTGCTGCTGGCGTTCAGTCCGGTGCTGTGGTCGCAGAGCGTCATTGTGGAAGTGTACAGCCTGAATGCATTCTTCCAGATGGCGGTGCTGCTGCTGATCTACATGTGGATGTGCCGGCCGAAGAGCGACACGCTGCTGTACCTGGCGGCGTTTCTGTTCGGGCTGGGGCTGACCAATCACCAGACGCTGCTGTTTCTGGGGCTGGCTCTGGCGCTGGCCGTGGTGCTGAAAGAAGCGGTCCTGTTCCGGGATTACGCGCTGGCGATCCTGCCGATCGGCGTGGCGTTTATTCTGGCGGCCAAGGGCATTCTGCTGTTCGCCCCGCCGGAGGCGTTCATGGAGCTGGGGGGGGCGGACGGCGCGCTGTGGAAGTGGTCGAAGGGTCCCGACAGTCCGGCGTTCTGGGTGTACAACTATCTGTTCCTGGCCGTGCCGGTGGCGCTGGCGATCGGCAGTTCGACCAAGGGCCGCAAGACCTCCATTCGCGCGGCGTATGCGGGGCTGGGGGCGGCGGCGATCTACCTGCTGGCGGTGGCGGGCTACGCCTTTTTCGCGTCGGAAGGGGCGAAGGCGGCCCCCGGATATACGCCGTGGCTGTGGAGCGCGGTGTCGCCGGATGCCGCCGGGCGCGCGGTCTCGCCGTTTGCCGGGTGGGTCTGGGGG
>Ga0123327_1004001_pt1 | contig 10416 bp, 8 predicted proteins | sample BioC13SIPDNA_4_FD_89701 | JGI IMG/M metagenome (GOLD analysis project Ga0123327, IMG submission 89701) | Anaerobic biogas reactor microbial communites from Washington, USA - Biogas_R1_B C13 SIP DNA | ecosystem: Engineered > Bioreactor > Anaerobic > Unclassified | place: Washington, USA...
CGAAGTTGTGATAGTCGATGAGTTCCTGCCTCCAGACCCGGCAGTGGTCGAGGTGCTCAACCGGGCCATCCGGGACCGCACCCTGGTAGTCCTCGAGTATTACACCGCCTCCCGTCAGGAGTTAAGCGAGCGGCGAGTGGAACCCTATCTGCTGTTCCATTCCCCAGACGGCTGGTATCTCGAGGGCTATTGTCTAAAGGCAGGAGATCAACGCACATTCAGGTTGGATCGGATCAGGTCTGCTTCCGCCACCGACCAGACCTTCATCCCCCGACCGGTAGTTGATCTACGCGGGCGTCGGAGCGGCCAAGCGTTCTTGCCCGACGAGACGGCGGCCTGGGCCTCCGTACGCTTCCACCCCCGTTGGCGTACTTATCTGGAGGACTCCGGGAAGGAGTACACGGTAGGCGCGGATGGCTGCTTGGAAGCGCGCATACCGTACGGGGACGAGCGCTGGATGGCGCTGGAGGTCGTGCGATTTCTTGGTGAGGGCGTCCTGCTCCATCCTGTTTCAGTGCGAGAGAAGGTTCGCGAGTTCGCCTCCGCGCTGCTCGACCGTTACCGCACGGACCGCATGGCGCCTGACGTCACCGCGATCTCTGCGATGGGTGGTCCCGCCCCAGGCTCCAATGCAGATACGGGCTCCAACTCCCCGGGACGGGAGCGATGAAGACCCTTTGCCGCTGGGTTGCAGATGCACTCGCGTTCTATCTGGCGCTCTACTTGGTGGACTCCCTCATCTCGCCCCGATTCTACGTGGAGGCGGTTTGGATCGCCGTCATTCTCGCGATATTCCTGGGACTCATCAACAGCTTTGTACGACCTCTCCACCGCATCAAGAGCCGACCCGCCCAGGCGATCGGTGAAACGGTGGTGACCATCCTCTTCAACGTCCTCATACTGCAGATACCCGTCTGGGCAGGAGCGCCGCTGTCTGCTACGAGCGTTGCCTGGGTATTCGTCGTAGCTGCCTTCCTGACCCTTCTGGGCGGCACCATCAACTGGTTGATCGGTTTCAAGACCAAAGAAAGACCGGGAGCGGCCGCACGAGAACGCAGGGCAGCCCTCAAGGCGGAGAAGGGCAAGGCAGAGGGGTCGCCGAACCGGCTCTAGCCGAGCCCGCGCGAAGGTCCCGGCGCAATCCGGCCGGGCTCTAGTCGATCACCGGCAGCTCGTGGCCGCGTGCCTGCACCATCAAGCGGAAATCGTGAGGGTTGCTGGCAGCCAGATAGGCATCCGCAAGAGTGACCAACCCCTTCTCGAAGAGACCCAGCAGACTCTGATCGAAGGTCTGCATCCCGTAGAAGTCACCCTCTTGGATGGCCGTGTGGATGTGATGGGTCTGTTGCGGATCGAGGATCAGGTCGCGGATGCGACCCGTCATCACCATGGCCTCCACGGCCGGGACTCGTCCGCTCCCGTCCGAGCGGACCAGCAGCCGCTGGGAGATGATGCCCCGCAGCGAGCCGGCCAGCATGATCCGGACCTGCTTCTGCTGGTACAGAGGGAAGAAATCGATGATACGGTTGACGGTCTCAGTAGCATCGATCGTGTGAAGGGTGCTGAGCACGAAGTGACCCGTCTGGGCCGCGCTCAAAGCGGTGCGAACCGTCTCCTGGTCCCGCATCTCGCCGATAAAGATGATATCTGGGTCCTGGCGTAGGACGTACTTGAGGGCAGATCCGTAGTTCTCGGTATCCAGCCCCACCTCTCGCTGGTTGACGATGCACATCTGGTCACGGTGAAGGATCTCGATGGGATCCTCGATGGTTACTATGTGCCTGCGGAGATGACGGTTTATGTGGTCGATCATGGCGGCCAACGTGGTGGTCTTACCTGACCCGGTGGTCCCCGTCACCAACACCATGCCCCTGGGCTCGAGAGCCAGTTTCTGCACCACCGAAGGGAGGTTGAGTTCGGCGAAGTCGGGGACTTTGGTGACCACCTGGCGGCAGGCTATGGAGATCGTCCCCCGCTGTCGGTAGACATTCACTCTGTAGCGTCCCACCTCAGGCGTGCCGTAGGCGAAGTCGATCTCGTTGGTCTCGCTGAAGCGCCGAATCTGCTTCTCGCTCATGAGCGAAGCCGCACAATCCTTGGTGTCGTCGGGAGTGCAGACATCCTCTTCCAGCGTCCGCAACTCACCGTCCACCCGGATGGCGGGAGGGCTGCCCACCTTGACATGCAAATCGGACGCCCCGGCCTGAGTCGCGATATTCAGCAGTTCATCTATGCTCTTCATGGATGTCTCCGGCCCCCACCGGACAAACAGTCGGACCGCTGTTCCTACCATCTTGTCGGTGAAACGGAGCCGGTACTTGAGAGCGAGGAGAGATTCTCTGCCGCAGACTCGCCTACCGTACGCCCTTGGGGATGGCCTTAGAACGCGCCCTTCCAGTAAGGCTTGATCTCTTCCAAGGCCTCCCGGACGTCCGCACGCTCGTCCTCAGTGGGCTGCTGCTCGAACGGCAGACTCTCGCCCGACAATCCCTTGAGAGTGGCCACGATCGACGACGCCAGCATCTCGGGTACGTAGCCCCCCTCGAGGAAGCAGAGCGGTCCCGCCGCGCCCAGCTCCCCGGCAAGATCGAACAGGGAAGCCGTCATCCACTGGAAAGCGTCTCCGGAGAAGCAGAGGCCACCCAGGGGATCGCCCTTCTGCGGATCGTAACCGGCGGACACCAGGATCAGTTGGGGACGGAACGCCCGGGCGAGCGGGTCAAGGAGCGACTCGAAGGCCAGCCGCACGGCTCCGTCTCCCGCTCCCGGCTGCAAGGGAACGTTGACCGTGTATCCCGCGCCCTCGCCGGTGCCGACCTCTCTGGTCATGCCGGTCCCCGGGAAGTGACCGGCCATATGCATGCTGAAGAACAGCACCCGGGGATCCCCGTAGAAAGACGCCTGGGTGCCGTTGCCGTGATGCACGTCCCAATCGACGATCAGCACGCGCTCCAGACCCATTTCTTCCAGAGCATAGGCAGTCGCGATGGCTATGTTGTTGAACAGGCAGAAACCCATACCCCGAGACCGGCAGGCATGGTGTCCCGGGGGCCGAACCAACAAGAAAGCCTTCTGCGCGTCGGACAGACTGCCGGTCACCGCTCCAATACCGGAACCGGCCGCCACCACGGCGGCCTCATATGACTTGGGAGACACCGCCGTATCCCAATCCAGCCACCCGCCCCCACTTTCGGCCAGCTTGCGCACGCCATCGATGTAATCCTCGTCGTGAACACGGGCGATCGCCTCAAGAGAAGCGGCCTCAGGCTGGATCCAAATCAGGTCGAGAGCGCTGTCGTCGATCACCCGCTTGGCGACGATCAGGCGTTCCTTGCTCTCAACATGGTCCCCCGTCTCGTGCTCGATGAACAGAGGATGGTAGTAGATCGCAACGGGACCCACGTCCGGTCGCCTCTAGAAGATGCGGCAGGCGCCGTAGTAGCTCTTGGTCCAGACCGCGTTGATGCGTACGTCCTTCCCCGTGCCCGCAGCGTGGATCATCTGCCCATCGCCGATGTAGATGGCCACGTGGCTGATGGGATTGTAGAAGAAGACCAAGTCACCCGGCCTGAGATTGCTTCGGGACACCGGCTGCCCGCACGAGTACTGCATCCGGCTGGAATGTGGCAGGCTGACACCCACCTTCTTATAAACGTACTGCACGAAACCAGAGCAGTCGAAGCCGCTGGGACTCTCGCCCGCCCATACATACGGACATCCTAGATACTGCATCGCGATGGAGACCACCTTGCTGCCCGTGGCCGACTCGGGCACCGGAGCACTCGCACCTTTGGGGGCTTGGGTGGTGGTGGTTTTGGGCTTGGGCTTGGCTGAAGCGTCAGCCTGAGCCTTGGCAGCGGCATCGGTCTGAGCCTTGGCAGCGGCAGCGGCCTGCGCCTCCGCCTTCTTCCTGGCTTCCTCCGCCTTTCTCTTTGCCTCCGCGGCCAACCTGGCCTGCCGCGCCGCCTCTTCTCTCTCCAGCTGAGCGATCTGCGCTTCCTTGCCGGCCAGAGCCTTCTCGTTGGCCGCCAGCTGTTCCTGAACCCTGACCTGGGCCGCTTCGGCCTCAGCGGTCAGGATCTTCTCGTCCTCTATTTGCTGAGCAAGCTCGGCCTTGCGGGTCTCCACCTGATCCTGATAGCCGGTCACCTGAGCCACGATCTCGGCGTCCTGCTGGCTCAGACGCTCCATATGATCCAGGTAGTTGACCACGTCGGAGAACGACGCAGCTCCGACAAGGGCATCGAGTATGCCCAAGTTACCCTGCTTGTAGATCGTAACCAGCCGTTCGACCAGAGCGCTGTTAGCGATCTCGAAATCGGCCTCCGCCTTGGTCAACTCGAGCTGGTTCTGCTCCATGGCCGTCTTGGTCTCGGCCAGCTTCGCCCTGGCGTAGTTGTAGTCTTCGACCGCCGCATCGAGTTGTGCGCTCAATTCGTCGATGCGGTCCCGAAGGACCTCGGCTTCGCTCTTCGCTTTGGTTATGGCGCCGGGATCCGCCGACGCCACCTCGCCCACCACCAGGCCGATGACCGAAAGGACGAGGAAGATAAGAATGAGACGACGCCCGATTCCGCCTGGCTTACCGGTAGCTATCGGTGCCTCCCTATAGGTTTCAGGTTCCTGAACGGCCGACGGCCGCCCACCTCAGATTTCCACGTACTTTACCATCCTCCTGGGTCCGGGCCAACCGCCCGACACTACAGGCGGGCCAGGTAGGCCTCGATCCCATGCAGGATGGCCTGAGATTCGCGCGCCATGGTCTCCGGGTCGCCGAGAGTGAGACCTTCCTCGGGATGGCTTATGAATCCCGGCTCCACCATGACGGCCAGAGGCTTCACCTCCCGTAGACAGGCGTAGTTGCGACCGTGCTTGCGCAGATCCACCCTACCTAACTCCCGACTGAGCGCATTCACTATGTAGCCGGCCAGCCGCCTCCCTCCCGCCGAGGTATAGGTGGAGTTGGCGAAGAAGTAGGTGGCCGCTCCCTCAGCCTTCGAACCGGCACTCCAATTGTGATGTATGCAGACATGGACGTCAGGGGCCCAAGCATTGGCCGCTTCAGTCCTCTGATACAGGGGAAGGGAGACATCTGCATCACGCGTGAGATATACGAGAGCCCCTTGGGTCTCGAGCAGCCGGGTCAGCTCCAGGGCCAGGCCTAGATTGACGTCTTTCTCCTTCAGCCCACCGACCCCCAGGGCACCGTTCTCAACTCCGCCGTGACCGGCATCCACACTGACACGCAGCCCCTTTATCTCGCACCTACCCACGTACCCGTTCATCCGATCGGGGATGCTGACCATGTACTCGTGGGTGCTGTCCTTACGGAGACGCCGCAGCAGATCGAAGGTGGTCTCCCCCACTATGCCGTCGACATTGAGTCCCGTGTTGCGCTGGAACTCAGTGACAGCCACCTCCAACCCGGGTGAGAAAATGCCATCCACCGGTCCGCAGTCGAATCCCAGCTCATCAAGGCGCCGCTGGAGATAGAGGACGTCGTCCCCTCGCATATAGGGAACGCGCAGGTACAGAAGGCGCTCACCCGGCTTGTAGCCCGCCTCGACGAGCTCGGTCCAGGTGTTGTCTTCCACCACCCCGTCGGAGAACAAGAGACGTTGCTGCTGGAACGCCCGGATGGCGTGCTCAGTATGCGGTCCAAAGAACCCGTCCGCGCCCTCACGCCCCAGGAAATACCCCAGAGCGGCCAGGCGGGTCTGGATATCGACCACCTGCTTGCCTATGTCTCCTCTGCCGACAGGACGCATCCGGCTATTATACTCGTCAGTATGGTTCTCTTGGACGCAGAGAGGCGCACGAGGTCCGGCAATCGAGGCTGGGCCGCCGCTGCCGTCATCCTCTGGGCGGTGGCAGCGCTCCTAGCCGTCTACTACGTCTGGGGTCCCGGAGGCTGGGTGTCTGTGACAGACCACGATCCCAGCCGTGGGGACGTTGCGGCCATTGCCCCGTCCACCACCTCGGGAACGTCCGTTACCGTGGGAACGCCCACTACCGCGGGATCATCCCCTATCACAAGCGCCGCCACAACCGTGCGACCGGTCACGGCCACCACAGAGGCACCGACCACCACGGAGGCGACCGGGCTTACTACGAACCCGAGAACTGACGACCTCCGACATGTCCGGGCCCGTCAACAGCGCAAATCGCGGCCCTTCTTCTGGAGGTATGCGCTGTAAGAGGCCATCTTGCCCAGGATGCGCACCCCACGCAGAGGCGACGGCAGCACGAAGGTCGAGTATCTGCCTCCCGCCGAGAAGATGGCCTGAGTCATAGGCCGCTGAGAGATGTTCACGATGGGTTTGCAGTAGCGGTCCATGAGAGCAGCATTTTGGTTGATGAAGGAGAGCTCGCGCCCGCTCAACGCCAGCTCGGCCCCCTCCACCTCGGGACCGGCCGCCGGACCGGCTGCCGGCGATCCCCCCGCGGTCGGCCCCCGACCGCCCGACCCGCCGCCCGCCTTGAGGGTCTCGATCTCGTCGACGGCACGGCGACTCTCACTCATCGATCCGACGACTCCCATCACGATGACCGCGTCCACCGCGTCGCTGGCTATGAGCGTTTCCACCACGGCCTCCGGCACTCCCTGAGTGACCGTAGCGACCATGTCAACCGGGTTGGAGTGGCTCCAGAACGGGGGCAAGATCTTGTTCAGACTTTGCGTCACGTCAGGTGACAACTCGGCCAGCGTCAGGCCACTCCGCGCGATCTCGTCCGACACCAACACTCCCCAACCGCCGCCCAGAGTAGCCACCGCCACCCGGGTACCCGGAGGGAGTGGCATGTAGGCAAGGGCGAAGGTGAGGTCCATGAACTCATCGGGATCGGTGACCACGATGAGACCGGACTGCCGGGCGGCCGCCTCGAACACGGCCGTCGACGAGGTCAGCGCCCCAGTGTGAGAAGCCGCCGCCTTCTTGCCGTACTCACTCATGCCACCCCGCAACACCACCACCGGTTTGTCGAGGGTCGTTTGCCTGACCACCTCCAGCAAACGCCGGCCATCGTCGAAGCCCTCCATGTAGGCCACGATGGTGTTGGTGTCCGAGTCCGTATGCAGATAGTTGATGAAGTCCACGGCGTCGATCATGGCCTCATTGCCCACGCCGATGAACTTGCCCACTCCGCCCCTCCTCCGTTCGGCGGATACGAGGAGCTGTAGGCCCAAGTTGCCCGATTGCGACACCATGCTGGCGCCTCCGGGTACCGGCCGCACCAGCATGAAACCGGTGCCGTACACCTTCTGATGCGCGGAGATGACCCCCATACAATTGGGACCAACCAGGGCCATGTCGTATTTCTCGGCAATGGCTACCATCTCGTCTTCCATCGCCCGGCCCTCAGGACCGGCCTCCGAGAAGCCGGCCGAGACCACTACGATCGCGCCTACTCCCTTGCGTCCGCATTCCTCGACCACGCCGTTGACCAGCTTCGCCGGCACGGCGATGATGACCAGGTCGGGAACGTCGGGAAGATCGGTGATGCTCGGGTAGACCGGCAGGCCGAGTATCTCCCCTCCTTTGGGGTTGACCAGGTAAATGGGACCGGGAAAGCCGCCCAGGATCAGGTTGGCGGTGATCATCCCGCCCCATTTGCTCGTATCGGCGGAAGCTCCTACCACAGCCACGTCGCCGGGAGCCACCAAATCCCCCAAGCGGGAGATATCGGCCGGCGGACGCGTGGAGACCTCCACCGGTTCGCCCACCGCTATGAGGGCGTCCACCGCCACGGGCTGGTCTCCGTCGATCAGCAGCGGGTTGACATCGATCTCCCGGATCGCAGGATGGTCGTCCGCCATCTGCCCTACGGCCATGATGATCTTCGCAAGCGCCGCCCGATCCACCGGCGGCTCGCCGCGGAAGGCCCCCAAGAGTGTCTTGGCCTCGATCTCATCCATGAGCTCGTATGCATCGTCTTCCGAGACGGGTGCCACCGCGAAGGCCACGTCTTTGAGCGCCTCGGTAAAGATGCCACCCAGGCCGAACATGACCACGGGCCCGAAGAGGAGATCGCGGACCAAGCCGACGACGAACTCCCTCTTGCCCCTGACCATGTGCTCGACCAACACGCCGTCGAGTGTGGCCCCAACCGCTGCGGCCCGGGATTCCAGCGTCCCGTAGGCCTCGCGGACCTCGGTGTCGTTGCCGATGCGGAGCAGCACCAGACCGGCATCGGTCTTGTGCTGCACCTGCGTGGAGGAACCCTTCATGACCACCGGATAGCCGATCTCCTGCGCCAATCGGACGGCTTCGTCGGCCGAAGTGACGGTGCCACCCTGAGGCACAGGGATGCCGTAGGCGGCGAAGAACTGCTTACCGGCATCCTCGTCAAGGGCAGGTGCGCCGGCCGCCAGCGCCTGCTCGATCAGTTCGCGTCCCGGCGCCTCCGTGGTCCCCTGCCCTCGCTCGTTCGTGGTCATGCCGCCTCCTTGGTCTCATGCGAGACAAGTGGTCGAAGTAGACTCTCAGTATTCCCGCTGCGGGCGGATAGGAAAACGTGCTTAGTTGGGATTCGTCCGGCGGTCCTCGGTGGGACGTTGGACGCTACGGCCGCCCCGCTCTGTACGCTCCGCACGGCCGGCCTCCCGCAACGCCGGATCCACCATGCAGCCACTCAGACAGGCATCCGCGCACCCATAATCACACGGTTCCAGGTGGACCTGAACCCGGGCCTCGGGCAGTTGCTCCTTGATGGCCGCGACGATCTCGTCCCCGAGAGCATGGGCCTCCCCACCTTCATCTGATCATCCACCACCAAGTGAAGGTCGAGGAAGCGATTCGGTCCGGCCTTGCGGGTGCGGAGATGGTGCAGGCTGCGCACGTCCGGCCATCTCTGGGCAACAAATCCGGGTATCCAGTCGATGTCCTCTTCGGGAAGACTGACGTCGAGAAGATCCTGAGTCGACTCCCGGGTGAGATTCCAAGCCGTTCGTAGGATCATGAGCGCCACGAGAATGGCCACGACCGGGTCGAGCCACCGCAGATCGAGGCCGGGCCAGGCCAACCCTACCAACCAGATGATCAAGAGGCCCACCATGACGCCGGCCGACGTGTAGACATCGGTCCGTAGATGCCAGGCATCCGCCCGCAGGGCGACCGAATCCGTCTCCTTACCCACCTTGAACAGATGCCGTGAGACGAATATGTTGACCAATGCCGAGACAAGCATCACTCCCGCGCCCCAGAAAGGCATGTCGATCTCCTGGGGATCGAGGAGTTTGCGCACAGCCTCGTAGATAATCCAGACCGCGGCGGCGAAGATGAGCAGGGCCTCGATGGTGCCGGACATGTTCTCGAACTTGCCGTGACCGAACGGGTGGCGCGCATCGGCTTCTTTGCCCGAGGCCCGTACCGCGAAGAAGGCAATGAGGGCGGCCAGCAGATCCATGCCTGAGTGAATGGCCTCGGAGATGACCGCCACGGACCCTATCAGCAGTCCCACGATGACCTTGAGGACTATGAGCAGGCTGTTCGAAGCCACCGACAAGGCGGCGGCTCTGGTCTTCCTATCGACAGGTAGCCGCAAGCGCCGCCTCCAAAGACACGCACACTTTATCGGCCACTATTGGGGCCACTATCATCGCCGCGTAACCAGAAGGGACCCGCGCAGCCGCCTCGCTCCGCGGGCCCCTCCGGCATGAGAAACACCAAGACGACCTGTGCAGCCGCCCTCAGAGTGATCCTAGAACTCTACCACTCTCGATTCGCTCGTGAATGAGGAGAAGGTGGCGACCGCGTCTTTCAGGTACAGCACCTGACAGTTTCCATCCGTAGCTGAATATCGATCCTTCAGCCCAGGGTAGGCCTCCAGCATGCTCTCCTTGGGCTCGACCCGGTCGTCATCGACCACGGTCGCCTGTACGCGGACCCATTCCTTGCCGTCGAAAGCGCAGATCTCCACTTTCGGGTTGGCCATCATCTGCTTGGAGACGTCCTTGACCTTTCCGGTCTGGATGTAGAGCTTGTCCTCGTAGAGATGGATGGTCCCGAACGCACGCACCCGCGGCTGGTCACCATCGATCGTCGCAATGTAGTACGCTCCGCACTTCTTCAAGAACTCGTAGACTTCCTGCATCGCCTCGCTCCTCCGCACCCGTGACATTTTGACTGTACACACTACTTGCGGTCGCCGGTCAAATCAAGGTTCGCGACCACGGGAACCCCCGCAGATGGCGACCAGATGATACCGGCGTCCGAAAATGTGCTGTCCGCGCCGGACAGAGGTGGACTCTCGGCAGTACGAGCACTCTCGGGAAGCCGGCGGCGCCCGCGCACGCTGGTGGAGGCGGGGGGAATCGAACCCCCGTCCGAAACCCGTCGAGCCTAGGTGTCTACGAGTGTAGCCCCTACTATAAGTCTCGCCTCGCGCCCCCGCAGGAGCTGGGTGCGTCCGGCCAGC
>Ga0123327_1004012_pt1 | contig 10402 bp, 7 predicted proteins | sample BioC13SIPDNA_4_FD_89701 | JGI IMG/M metagenome (GOLD analysis project Ga0123327, IMG submission 89701) | Anaerobic biogas reactor microbial communites from Washington, USA - Biogas_R1_B C13 SIP DNA | ecosystem: Engineered > Bioreactor > Anaerobic > Unclassified | place: Washington, USA...
CCCTCGACGACCCCAAGACCGTCGTCGCCAAGGGCGCAGCCGGTTTCGTCGCCGGTGGTCGCACCACCGAGCCCCCCGCCAACCTCGACACCGAGGTGCTCCGGAATCGTCCCGGGGCGGCGCCGCAACCGCATCCGCAGTTCACGGGTCCGAACCCGATGGGAGCGCAGGTCGGCCCGCCCGCGGGAGCCGATACGGCAGCATCCGGATCGGGTGGAAACCGGAAGCTGGTCACGGCGGTCGGCGGTGGTCTCGCGGTGCTGCTCGTCGCTGCGGGTGCCTTCTTCTTCGTCACACGCGACGACGGCCCCGGCACCGACACCGCGACGGTCGCCGAGACCGGCGGGACCTACGGCGATGCAGTACCGAACGCGGCGCCCGCTGCCACCGCCGATTCGACCTTCATCAGCGAGACCACCGACGACGTCACGTCGGTGATCCCCGCGAAGCTCGTCACCGGATCGTCGACGTGCGAGAAGTCGGGTTTCTCGGGTGAGGGCGCACTGCAGGTGCGGTGCCTCATCAGTCCCGATTCGTCGCTGGGCAAGGCCATCGGGATGGAACGCACCGACTACCAGTCCGTCACCGCCTGGCGCGACGACCAGTACGCACGCTCGAACTTCATCCGCCTCCGCGACAACAAGTCCGACGGGCACACGAAGATCGTGTCCGCCGACGGAAACCGGATCATCGACTTCGATCCCGACGAAACGTATTACGTGTACTTCACCGTCATCGACCGGTCGACCGGCGCGATCCTCCAGTTCTCGATGGACACCGTCGATCTGGGGATGACCTTTCTGACCGAACTCGAACTTGCAGACGCCTGATCACAGGCACCACAACAGGAGTATCCCCACCATGCGTACCGTACCGATCCTCGTGGCGGCGACCGCCGCCACCGTGCTGCTCGCCGGATGCGGCAGCACGTCCGCGGGAACACCGCAGGCCGAAGGCGCCGACAGCACCTCGAGCGACACCGCGACCACCGCGTCGTTCGACGTCGACACCCTGGACACCGGCGAATACCGCACCGAACCCCGTGATTTCGAAGCCGACGGTATCAACGCCGCCGACTTCGGCCCGGCGGTCGAGGGCCAGCGCATGGCGGAGTTCGTCGTGCTCCCCCACGACATCGATCCTCGTCTCACCGACGGTGCCAGCATGAACAACGGTGTCGGAGTGGGTGGTATCGCCAAGTCGGGCCTCACCAACGACGCCGCGCGGCAGGCGCTCGAACCGTTCGACGTCATCACGACGTTCACCGATTTCCACGGATCCCCGGACGATGCGTACAACCTGGGTGTCTCCGTCTGGCGATTCGCCGATGCCGACCAGGCCGCTCAGGCCGCGACGGCCCTCCACACCGCCGAGCTCACCCCGCCCGCGGCGGACGACATCTTCGCGAGCGGGCCCGGCACCGAGGTGTCCCTGCCGACGCTTCCCGACACCCTGGCATCGACGTACCGGTGGGACACCACCGAGACCGACACGATGTCGACGTTCACGGCGCGGGGCCCCCACGTCATCTACACGTACGTGTCGACGACCACCGGCGGCACCGACTGGGTCAGCGACACCACGACGCGCACGATCGAACGGCAGATCCCGATGATCGACGCGTTCCCGTTCACCCCCACCGACCAGATCGAGAGCCTTCCGGTCGACGTCGACAAGGTGCTCGGCCGCGCCGTGGGGTTCCTCGAGAACGAGTACGCCAGCAACTCCGACACCGCCGTGTACGGGCCGCTCGGCTGGCTGCACTTCGATTCCGATCCCGAGGAGACCGCCGCGCTGTTCGAGGAGACCGGAACCGACCGCATCGCACGGGCGAACTCGACCGTGTACCGCACCGACGGTCCCGAGTCCGCCCTCACGCTCCGTGACGCCTTCGTCGCGCAGACCCTCGATGCCTACCCCGACATCACGGAAGAGGCTGCGCCCCAGAATGTTCCCGGCACCGTGTGCTACGGGGGCGACATCTCCCAGGGCCGACTGACCAAGTGCCTCATCGCGTACGGACCGTACCTGGCCGAGGTCGCCGGCTTCCGCGCGGTCGGCAACACCGATCCCGACGACGACACCCTGCGCACCCTGTCGCAGCGTGTCGCCACCCAGTACGTCAAGTTCGTCCGCGCCGAGGAGATGGGTCTCGGCGAGAACTGATCGCCGCGCTCTATCCGGTGGTCGTGCCACCGGGTGAACCGTCCACAGGTCCCCCACCGTCCGGCATCCCTGGCATGCCGGACGGTGGGGGACCTGACGGTATCCCCTCCGGCATTCCGGGTGGTGTCCCACCCGGCGCGCTCCCCTGCCCCGGTCCACCGCGGGGCATGCCGCCGCCGACGGGTTCGGTGCCGGTGTCGACAGCGGCCGTCAGCGACACCCGGTAGCCGTTCGTGACATCGCCGGCGACGGTCGCGAGCTGGCTCACGCCGCCGTCGTCACCGAAGACGTTGTCGCTGTCGAGAGTGATCTGCGCCAGGTTCCGCACCGACTGCTCGTACCCGGTCGTCGCGTACACGGCGGCGCACACGTCGTGCGGCAACGCCACCTGCGAGGTGGCGATCGCGTTCGTGGAATCGGTGATCGAGCCCTCATCCGGGTAGACCTCGAAATGGAGGTGCGGCCAGCGCCCCGGATAACACGCCGGGAAGATACTGGTGAACGTCACCTTTCCGTCGTCGTCGGCGATCTGCACGCCCCGGAGGTAGTTCTGGTCGACGATGTTCTCGGAGTACATCGAGTACTCGCCGTCGCGGTTGCAGTGCCATACGTACACGGCGACACCGGCGAACGGGAGGTCGCCACCGGCCATGTCGACGATCGACAGTTCCAGCGTCATCGGGATTCCTTCGGCGGTTCCGGTGGCCTCACCGAAGCTGGACCGGATGTCGCTGCGGACGATGCCGCTCTGTTCGAGGACGTCGGGTCCGTTGGATCCGTCTCCCGGGTACGGTCCGGCGGTCTCGTCGGGAATCTCCGACAGGGCCGACCCCGCTGTGGAGGTCGTCGCCGATGCACCGGCGGATCCGTTCGAGCCGGAACTCCCGCACGCCGCCAACCCGACCGTGGCCGCCCCGAGTCCCAGCACCGTCAGGAGCCTGCGGCGGCTGAGCAGAGTTCCCACGTCGAAGCCCAGTCCCTGGTCGACGAGTTCGTCGTCGGGTCGGGGCAGACTCCTGCCTTCGAATGTTCGTCGCTGCACGATGGCATCTCCTTCCGACCGGTCACCGCACGGTGCGGATCCCACGGCCTGACCGTCACGGTCGAGTGTGCGCACCGAGGTACGTGAACTGCTGGGGTTCTCCTGGGAGTTTGCTGGGAATCCGTACCCGCACGCGCGCGGTGCGGGTATCCATGAAGGGAGACGCGTGCAGAGGGAGGCACGATGTTCCGGTTTCTGTCCGTCGGATTCGTGGGCTTCGCAGCGATCGTCGTGGCCTTCGCCGCGTCGATCGGGTCGTGGGCGTGGTGGGTGGTAGTGGGGACGTTGGTGCTGCTCGCCGCCGTCGGGGTGTACGACCTGATCCAGCGTCGGCATTCGGTGTTGCGGAACTATCCGATCCTCGGGCACATGCGGTACCTGCTCGAGAGCATCCGGCCGGAACTGCAGCAGTACTTCGTCGAGCGCAACTACGACGGTCGTCCGTTCGACCGGGACGTCCGCACGATGATCTACGAGCGGGCGAAGGGCATTCACGGCGAGTTGTCGTTCGGCACCGAACGCGACGTCGAGACCGTCGGATACGAAAATCTCGTCCATTCCACGCTGCCGGTGCCCGAGCCGGACGAAGCACCACGTGTCCTGGTGGGTGGGCCCGACTGCCGGAGGCCGTACTCGATGGCGTTGCTCAACGTGTCGGCGATGAGCTTCGGTGCGCTCTCGGGCAACGCGTTGCGCGCGCTCAACAGGGGCGCGGCGCTGGGCGGGTTCGCCCACGACACGGGCGAGGGCGGACTGACGCCCCACCACCTCTCGGGTGGTGGTGACCTGCTCTGGGAGATCGGATCCGGCTATTTCGGTGCCCGCACCCCCGGCGGCACGTTCGATCCCCACCTGTTCGCGGACACCGCTGCGCGGCCGGAGGTGAAGGCGGTGACGATCAAACTCAGCCAGGGTGCGAAACCGGGGATCGGGGGTGTGCTGCCGGCGGCGAAGGTCTCGACCGAGATCGCCCGGTATCGGGGTGTTCCCGCGCACGTCAAGTGCGTGAGCCCGGCCGCGCACACCGCATTCCGCACACCGCGTGAACTCGTGTTGTTCGTGGCGCGGTTGCGCGAGTTGGCGGACGGCAAACCCGTCGGGATCAAGCTGTGTGCCGGTTCGCGTGTCGAGTTGTTGGCGCTGTGCAGGGCGATGCTCGCGGAGGGCACCGCACCGGATTTCGTGGTCGTCGACGGTTCCGAGGGCGGGACGGCCGCAGCACCCCTGGAGTACGAGGACCACGTGGGGCTACCCCTGACGGACGGTCTGACCCTCGTCCACGATGCACTCACCGGAACCGGGCTCCGGCCGAACGTGCGGATCGGTGCCAGCGGCAAGATCGCCGTCGGCAACGACATCGTCAAACGGCTCGTGCAGGGCGCGGACTACACGAATTCGGCCCGCGCGATGATGATGGCGATCGGCTGTATCCAGGCGCAACGCTGCCACACCAACCTGTGCCCGGTGGGCGTGGCCACCCAGGATCCCCGGCGGGCGCGGGCCCTCGACGTCGCCGACAAGAGTGAACGGGTCCGCCGCTATCAGGAGGCGACGGTCCGACAGGCGGTGCAGATCATGGCGTCGCTCGGTGCGTCCGATCCGGGCGAGCTGCACCCGGGAATGCTCTACAAGAGGGTGTCGCCGACCGAGCTGCGTTCCTACGCAGAGCTGTACGAACGCCTCGATCCCGGTCAACTGCTCACCGAACCGCCGTCGACGTGGGCTGCGGACTGGGCCGCCGCCGATCCGGACTCCTTCCGCCGGGTCGCCTGAGTCGACCCCCATCCGCTCTCGCCGGGCTCCCGCTGAGCGAACTGACCGGGCCCGCGCGCCCGACTCGACGAGCACAATCGCGAGGAGTACCCGGATCGCACCTGGAGGAGCTCGCATGACCACACCCGTCGTCCCCCGCCGTTTCGAGAACAAAGTCGTCTTCATCACCGGCGCGGCCCGCGGCCAGGGTCGCGCCGAGGCCGTCCGTTTCGCGCAGGAGGGCGCCGACATCATCGCCGTCGACGCCTGCATCGACTTCGCGAGCACCGCGTACGACGGCGCCACACGCGAGGATCTCGACGAGACCGTCCGACAGGTCGAGGCCACCGGACGCAGGATCACGGCGACCGTCGCGGACGTGCGCGACTTCGACGCGTTGTCGCAGGCCGTCACGGCGGGAGTCGAGCGGTTCGGCCGGCTCGACGTCGTGATCGCGAACGCCGGCATCTGCTCGGGCGGCAAGTCCTGGGAGATCACCCTCGACCAGTGGAACGAGATGATCGACGTGAACCTCACCGGCGTCTTCCACACGGCGAAGGCCGCGGTGCCGTACCTGATCGAGCAGGGTGAGGGTGGGGCGATCGTGTTCACCAGTTCGGTCGCCGGTCTCAAGGGCACGCCGTTCACCGGGCACTATGCCGCAGCCAAGCACGGCATCGTGGGACTCGCGAAGACGATGGCGAACGAACTCGGCGAACACCGTATCCGCGTCAACACCGTGCATCCGGCGGGTGTCGCGACGGGGATGACCGTCTCCGATCTGCATCCGCTCATCCAGGAGGCGGCCGCCACACTCGGCCCCATCTACATGAACTCGCTGCCCTACAAGATCCTGCAGGCCGAGGACGTGGCCTCGGTCGTGGCGTGGATGTGCTCGGACGAGGCGAAGTACATGACCGGTGCCCAGGTGCCGATCGATCTGGGCAATCTGATCCGCTGATCGGCCACGGAACCCCCGCGACGATCGATGTGCCCGGCCATCGGCCCCGGCGTCACCTCACCCCTGGCTGTCGCGTGAACAGCCAAGCTAGGCTCGTGTCATGCAGTGGCTCGACTACGACACCGGTAACTGTTCGGTCCAGCGAACGTTGAGTGTCATCGGCGAGAAGTGGACGATGGTCGTGCTCCGCGAGGCCTTCAACGGCGTCCGACGTTTCGAACAGATGCGGCGGCACACCGGTATCTCCGAGCCGGTCCTGTCGGCGCGACTGCGACGACTCGTCGACGCCGGGGTCCTCGTCACGGTTCCGTACCAGGAAGAGGGTCGGCGCACCCGCCACGAGTACCGGCTCACCGACAAGGGCCGCGAGCTCTACCCGATCCTGGTCGCGCTTCTCCAGTGGGGCGACCGGTACTGCGCGGATCTCGAAGGACCGTCGCTGTCGCTGCGGCACCACGAGTGCGGCGCGCCGGTGGAAGCCGTCGTGCAGTGCAGCGAGGGACACCGTCTGCGGCCCACCGATGTCGACGTCTCACCGGGGCCGTCGGCACGGCTGCTGGCCTGATCCGGACTACTTGCCCTCGAGGGGTTTCGCGCCGAGAATGTCGCGCAGCACCTCCGCAGCGATCTCGTCGGGGTCTCGGCGCAGTGTCGGATCGGCCGGGGTCGCCGCCTCTGCGAACATCTCCTCGACGTCGGCGTCCGACATCGACGACGGGTCCGGCGGTGCGCTGTCGATCGGCCCCGGATCGTCGGGCAGATCGGGCGCCTCGGGCGGCGGAATGTCGTCGTATTCGGACCGGCGCGAGAACTCGGGTCGCTGCGACCTCGACCGGGCCTCGTCGGGGCGCTGCGGTTCCGGAACCGCCGGGTGTTCCGCGGCCGGCTCACGCTTCGCCTGACTCGGACGCGAGAACCTGGGTTGCCCACCCGCTTTCTGTTTCGGGGCCGTCGACCTCGTCGGAGCCGGCGTCGGGGCCGCCGATCCGTGAACGCACGTGACCTCCACGTCGGCCCCGAGCACCGTGCGCATCGCATCGGCGACGACCGCCGCGTTTCGTGGTTCCGCGAGTCTCTTCACCAGCGGCATCGAGTCGTGGGCCAGCACGACCCGGTGTCCCTCGACACCGCGGACGATCGCGCCGGACAGCATGACCTCGACCGTGCGGCTACGGAGACGGACCTCGGCGCGGACGTCGGACCACGCGGCCCGGATCTTCTCGATATCGAGCGCGGACGCCTGCGTCCGCTCCGGTCGGGTCGACGGTTCTTCTTGTTCTGCAACGGGATTCGAGTGGTTTCCGGCCGCCACAGGTTCGATCTCCGGCGTCGGATTCTCGTTCACCACCGGCGCGGGTTCGACCGGCGCAGATTCGACCGGCGCAGGTTCGACCGGCGTGGACTCGACCGGCGTGGGTTCGACCGGCGTGGGTTCGGGGGTTCCTCGGGAGGAATCGACGGAAGCCGAGGTTGCCTGCCCCTCCGCCGCGCGACGCTGCGACGGCCGCTGGAACCGCGCGGCCGGTTCGTCGGGGGCGATCGGCGCGACCGGCGGTTCGGGCGTGGACCGCATGGCGGCGACCGTCGGAACCGGCTGCGCAGCGACCGCCGCCGGCGCCCCGACGGATCCCTGTTCGAGTCGTTCGAGTCGTTGCAGCACAGCGGATTCGGCGTCGGATGCCGCGGGCAGCAGCATGCGGGCACACATCACCTCGAGGAGCAGCCTCGGCGACGTGGCACCGCGCATCTCACCGAGTCCGTCGTGGACGAGTTCGGCGTAGCGCGTGAGCGTGGCCGGGCCGATCCGGGATGCCTGGTCGCGGATGCGGTCGAGGACGTCGGCCGGCGCATCGATCAGACCGCGTTCGGCGGCGTCGGGCACGTTACGGATCAGGATCAGGTCGCGGAGCCTGTCGAGCAGATCGACGGCGAACCTGCGGGGGTCGTGGCCGGATTCCATCACCTTCTCGACGGTGCCGAACAGCGCGGCACCGTCGCTCGCGGCGAGTGATTCGACGGCGTCGTCGATGAGTGCGACGTCGGTGATACCGAGCAACGCGAGCGCGCCCGCGTAGGTCACACCGCCCGGTCCGGCACCGGCGAGGAGCTGATCCATCGCCGAGAGCGAGTCGCGGGGGGACCCACCGCCGGCGCGGACGACCAGCGGGTACACGGCGTCCTCGATCGGCACGTTCTCCTGCGCGCAGATCTTCTCGAGCAGACCGCGCATGGTGTTGGGTGCCAGTAGCCGGAACGGGTAGTGGTGGGTGCGCGAGCGGATCGTGGGCAGCACCTTGTCGGGTTCGGTGGTGGCGAACACGAAGATCAGGTGTTCCGGCGGCTCCTCGACGATCTTGAGCAGCGCATTGAAGGCCGCCGGGGTGACCATGTGCGCTTCATCGATGATGAAGATGCGGTACCGCGACTCGGCGGGCGCGAAGAAGGCGCGGTCGCGGAGTTCGCGCGCGTTCTCGACGCCGTTGTGACTCGCCGCGTCCAGCTCGGTGACATCGAGGTTGCCGGCGCCGCCGGGGCCGAGCGAGCGGCACGAACCGCAGGTGCCGCACGGCGTCGACGTCGGCCCCTGCTCACAGTTGAGCGAGCGGGCGAGAATGCGCGCGGACGACGTCTTACCGCAACCGCGCGGACCCGAGAACAGGTAGGCGTGGTTGATCCGACCTTCGTCGAGAGCGGTGCTGAGGGGCGCGGTGACGTGCTCCTGCCCGACCACCTCGGCGAAGGTTGCGGGTCGATACTTCCGGTACAGGGCCACGCGCCGAGAGTACCGGCGAGCTCCGACAGCGTGTCGAACGGAGCCGGACGTTGCATAACGATATATCGCGACGTATCTGGTGTATATCGACAAAGAAGGAGTGTGCACGATGCGCAACGAACGAAACGACATGCACGGCCGACGCCGCACCCACCACAATCACCTCTTCGAAGGCCCCTTCGCGGGTGAGCACCCCCGTCGCCGGGATCCTCGACGCGGCGGTCCGCACGGACCCTTCGGCGGCGACCCGTTCGGCGGACCGCGCCGGGGAGACCATCCGATGCACCGCGGCATGCACCGCGGGCGCGGACGTGCCCAACGCGGCGACGTCCGCGCCGCCGTCCTGAGGTTGCTCGCCGACGAACCGATGCACGGCTATCAGCTCATGCAGGCGATCGCCGAACGCACGGGTGGCATCTGGCGACCCAGCCCCGGTGCCATCTACCCGACCATCGCCCAACTCGAGGACGAAGGACTCGTCACCGTCGACAAGGACGGCGGACGGAAGCTGGTGTCGCTGACCGACGCGGGACGCGAGTATCTGGCCGATCCGGCGAATCAGGCCGTCGACCCGTTCGCGGCCCGTACCCCCGAGGCGGGTGCCCCCGACCTCCGCGCAGCCGTGCGGGATCTGCAGAACGCGGTCCGCGCGGTCGCCGTCAGCGGCGACGACGCCCTGATCGCCTCCGCGTACAAGACGCTGATCGACACCCGGAAGTCGCTGTACCTGCTGCTCGCCGCCGACGACGACTCCGACGAGAACTGAGCGGCCGGTGACGGTCGGCCACATCGGCTGTCACCGGCCCTGATCGTGCCCCAGCACCACACGTGCGAGCCCCACCCTGGATTGCAGACCCAACTTCGCGAGGGCATGCGAGACGTGGGTCTGCACCGTCCGCGGCGAGACCCCGAGCCGCGCCGCGATCTGCGGCCCCGACAGTCCCTTCCCGACCAGCAACGCGACCCTCCGCTCCGCGTCGGTCAACGACTCCCACCCGACGCCGCCGCCGCGACGCCGCCCGAGGACGCCGAGCGCCACCCCCGACTCGCGGACCCTCCCGGACAACCTCTGCGTGACCGTGGACGCACCGACGTGGACCGCGAGATCGTGTGCACGCCGCGCGTAGACGCGGACCGATTCACGATCGTCCGCCGATGCCGCCGCCACCGCTGCCTCCTCGAGCGCGGCGAGCTCACCGACACCGTCACCCCGAGCAGCGAAGGCGTCGGCGACGCGGGCGAGCGCGACGGGATCCGACTTGCCCATCGCCTCCACCAGTTCCACAGCGGGTGACAGCGCGGGGCACCCCGCCGTCGAGATCTCCTGCAGCGCCGTGTGGACGGCCGCGAACAACTCCGTGTCTCCCGCCTGCATCGCCAACCGGGCCACGTGCGGACCGAATCGCAGCGCCCACACCGAGCGACCACCGTCCACCGCCACCGCCCACGCTCCGGCCGCGTGGTCCACCGCCGCCCCGAGCCGCCCCTGCGCCGCAGCGAGTTCTGCGTGCGCATACTCCACGTCGGGGAATCCGAACAGCCTCGTGCCCGCAGGGTCGTGATCCGCGAGCCGTCGGTCCGCCGATTCGAGGTCTCCGCGGTACACCTCTGCCAGCGCGGCGAGGGCGACGGCCATCGACGTCCACCCGGAATCGGTACGCACCGCAACGGCAGCCGCATCGTCGCAGGCCGCCACGCATTCGTCCCA
>Ga0123327_1004024_pt1 | contig 10392 bp, 8 predicted proteins | sample BioC13SIPDNA_4_FD_89701 | JGI IMG/M metagenome (GOLD analysis project Ga0123327, IMG submission 89701) | Anaerobic biogas reactor microbial communites from Washington, USA - Biogas_R1_B C13 SIP DNA | ecosystem: Engineered > Bioreactor > Anaerobic > Unclassified | place: Washington, USA...
ATACTTGAAGACCCAACCTCGACCAATGCTCGCCACTAACAGGACAACAGCCAAACAATCCCATCAAATAGCCGCGTAATTCTATCGAATGGAGCTACCGCACCCGTCAGGTCGGCGAGGAGCCAGTCTTGCCAGGTGCGTCTCAAGGCGGGTGGTGCGACCCAACTGCGGTCGACGATCAGCGTCAAGAGGCCGCCGATTGCGCCCGTGAGCAGGATGCACAACGGGATCATCGGCCAGACGTAGCGCCGGTCGGCAAACACGGTGACGACGACCAGGAGCGGGACGACGCTCAGGCAGGCGGCGACGAAGAGCAGCCGGAACCAGGTGATCAGGTCGAGGTAGCCGAGGTCGAATGGGCTGAGACGTTGTCCCAGTGAGAATGGGCACAGCGGCCAGCATCCAGAACAGCATGTGGCGGATGGAGAAACTGAATCCGTGCCGGGGATCGCTGGTAGCGTCTCCGTTGCCGCCGGCCTCGTTGGGGCGGATCCGAAAACGGCACTGGATTCCCGTCTGCGCGGGAATGACGGTCGATGTCGTGCCGATTCGCAGGTCAACGCGGGCGTTTTCGTGGTGCCGCCTGCTTCGCTGGCTTTTTTGCGTTTGGTCGCTTGGACCGGGCCCCTGCGGTTCCTTCTTTCCCGGCGGCTTTTTTCTTCTGGGCATTGCTCTTGGCCGAGACGGCGGCGCGGGGATCGTGGAGTTTGTCGAGTTGCGAGGCGAGCTTGACCGTGTTGGCGTAGTTGGGGTTGTCGGCCTGGCCGGTCACTTCATAGAGAAAGCGGCTGGGAACGGTGGGGCGATCCTTGCCCCATTTCTTGCGGCTCAGCGGCAAGGTCAGCGTCAGACGGCGTTGGGCCCGGGTGACGCCGACGTAGCACAGTCGCCTTTCTTCGTCGATCGTCTCGGCCGCGGGATTGAGGGAACGCCGGTGGGGCAGGACGCCTTCTTCCATGCCGACCATGTAGACTTCGGGGAATTCGAGCCCCTTGGCGGCATGGAGGGTCATCAGGGCCACGGCGTCTTGTTGGAGTTGCTTTTCCTTGTCGGGGCTCTCGTCGCTGCCCATGAGCGAGGCTTCGTCGAGGAACTCGGCCAGGCTGGGATGGTCGGCACGCTGGTCGTAGGCTGCGGCCGCGTTGACAACCTCCTGGACGGACTGCCAACGGGATTCCTGCTCCTCGACGGTCGGGTAGATGCGGGCCAGTTCGTCGCGGTAGCGGATCTCGTCGACCAGGGCGCGGACAAGATCGGCGATGGGGCGGCGGAGGAGGTCGCGTCGATACTTTTCGGCCAGTTTCAAGAACCGGTCGATGCCCTTGCGAGCGGCCGGGGCGAGCCGGTCAACGATGGTTGTATCGGCGAGGACGTCCCAGATGGGGCGTTTATCGGCCACGGCGGTTTCGATCAGGTGGGTGACGGAGGACTGGCCGATACCTCGCGGCGGCAGGTTGACGACGCGCAGCAGGGAGACTTCGTCGCGGGGATTCTGAAGCATTTTGAGGTAGGCCAGGATATCGCGGACCTCTTTGCGATCGTAGAACGACTGCCCGCCGATGAGCACATAGGGCACGTTGGCACGGCGCAACTCCTGCTCGAAGAGACGGGGCTGCTCGTTGGTGCGAAACAGAATGGCGATGTCGCGGGCGGATCGGGCTCTGTCCTGGATGCGGGAGAAGATGTCGGCGACGACCTGCTCGGCCTCTTCTTCGGCCGTCTCGAACTGGAGGATGCGAGGGGTCTCACCGCGAACCGTGGCGCGGAGGATCTTGCCGTGCCGGTGTTTGTTGAAGGCGATCAGCGTATTGGCCCAGGCAATGATCTCGTGGGTCGAGCGGTAGTTGGTCTCCAGGCGCACCACCTTCGCATCGGGCCAATCTTTCTTGAAGTTGAGGATGTGCGTGACCTCGGCCCCGCGCCAACCGTAGATCGACTGATCGTCGTCGCCCACCACGCACAGATTGCGGTGTGATTCGGCCAGGGCTCGGACGATTCGGTACTGGCTGCCGTTGGTGTCCTGGTACTCGTCGACGAGCAGATGATCGAAACGGGATGCCTCCTCCCGGCGAACCTCCGGGAAACGGCGGAACAGTTCTTCGGTCAGGAGAAGCAAATCATCGAAATCGACGGCGCCGGCCGCCTTGAGTGCCGATTGGTAGCGCCGATAGCCGATCGCGGCCAGGTGTTCGCGATCGTTGGTCGCCGTATTGGCGGCCTCGTCGGGACGGAGGCAGGCGGTCTTCCAGTTGCCGATGAAGTAAAGCAGGTCGCCGGGTCGGAGGGTGGCCTCGGCCGCCTTGATGTCGCGGAGGACGTTTCGAGCGATGCTCTCCTGATCGCCGCGGTCGTAGATGGCGAACTGGGCGGGGTAACCGAGGTGGGCGATCCGGCGGCGCAGAATCCGCACGCAGAGGCTGTGAAAGGTGGAGAGTTCCGGCTTGTCCTTCTTGCGTCTTCCCAGTTCGGCCGTGACGCGGTGCTGCATCTCGGCGGCCGCTTTGTTGGTGAAGGTCACCCCCAGAATTCGCGAAGGGCGCGTACCCCGCTTGATCAGCTCCGCGATCCGCAACGTCACCACCCGGGTCTTTCCCGTCCCCGCGCCGGCGAGGACAAGTAGCGGACCGCGAGTGGTTTTGACGGCTTCCTTTTGAGCGGGGTTCAGATCCATCTGTCGATGCGGGGCGGTACGCGAACGGGCAAGGTGGAATCTAGGATGGTAAGCCACCCGCACCATCGCGGGAAGGGGGTCACAGGAGAACTGCAAAGTCCTCTTGTGGCAAGAAAAGTGGCAGGCACTCTCCGGGCGCCGCTGTCGGAAAATCGCGATTTGCGGCAGTTCTGCGGACGGCACGGCGGAGCGTGCCTGCTACTTTGCGGACGGCACGGCGGAGCGTGCCTGCTACTTTGCGGACGGCACGGCGGAGCGTGCCTGCTACTTTGCAGTTCTCGGGAAGGGGGTCATGCCGATCTTGACGGCCCTGTTGAGGGGGCTCTATACTTCACTGTCTGGAAACCGGGAGCACTACCTCGCTAGGGTGAGAGCCGGTTTCCGCAGCCTTGCCTTTCCAGCCATTCCTTCGCCGCCGAACGGCGGGCGACCATCCTGCATCAGGTATCTCCACGATGAAAAGCGAACGCCGCCACGAGCTTCAGCACAATGCCTTGCTTGAATGGCTGACGCAGACGGGCCAGTCTGTCAAACCGTATCTGAACGTGGTTTTGCTGGTCCTTGTTGCGGTGTTGTTGGGGCTTGTTGGTTACAAGTGGATGTCGACCCAGTCGGCCGGGAAAGAGGCGAAGGCTTGGGACTCGGTGTTTGCGGCGATCAGCAAGGATGACACAGCACAACTCGACCAGACCATCGAAGACTATCCGAAGACGATCGCCGCGCAGTGGGCGGCCATCATTGCGGGCGATATGCAACTGGCCTCCGGCTGCCAGGACCTGTTTGCGACCAAGGCGACGGCAGCCGACCAGTTCCAGAAGGCCCAGGACAAGTACACGTTCGCTCTGGAGCATGCCAGCAAGTCGGAGATTCGCGAGCGGGCAACCTACGGCTTGGCAAGGACTTATGAAGCGATGGCGGGCACTCGCCAGTCTCAGGCGGATCTGGAACGAGCCAAGGAGGAGTATCAGAAGATCGTCGAGAATTGGCCCGAGGGGGCGTTTGCCAAGGCCGCCCAGGCTCGGTTGGATGCGCTGAGTCAGGCTTCCACCCTGGAGTTCTACGACGCGCTGGCGGCCTGGGAGCCGCGTTCCGCCATCACCTCACCCCAGGGCCTCGACAATCTGAACATCCCGTTCGACAAGCCGGAGGGCGGCCTGGATGTGGGCGGGACCCCGAAGCAGTTCTTCGACGACATTCCCAAGAAGATCGACGCGGCGTTGGAAAAGCCCGACGAAGGCGCCCCGGCGGAAGGTGCTGAGAAGGCCGCTCCTGAGCCCGATTCGACCGAGGCCCCGGCCATGCCGGCCGCCACGGGGGACAAACCGGCGGATAGCGAAACGAAGCCGGTTGAATAGATGCTCTGCTGTCTTCTCTGTTGCCGCCTTACCGCCAGAAACAGGTCCTTGATCTGTTGTTGAAGCGGAAACGGGGATGAACGTCCCATGCCTGATCGCCTTACCGAAGAACCCGTCGAGTTGATCGTGGAACCGGCGGAATCGGGTTGGCGGTTGGATCTGTTCCTTGTGCACCACTTTCCCGATTACAGCCGGGTGCATCTGCGGCGGGTGATTTCGGCGGGCGGGGTTCTGGTGGACGGCGGAGGCGGCAAGCCGAGCTATCGGCTCAAGCCGGGGCAGACGGTTCGGGCGGTTTTGCCCGAGATTCCCCGCCAGGCTCCGTCGCCGGAAGCCATTCCGCTCGACGTTCTCTACGAAGACGATTGGCTGGCGGTGGTGAACAAGCCGCCCGCGATGGTCGTCCATCCTGCCCGGGGCAACTGGAGCGGGACTTTGGCGTCGGCGTTGCAGCATCGGTTCGCGGGGCAGCTCAGTTCGGTGGGCGGGGCGACGCGGCCCGGAATCGTGCACCGTCTGGATCGGGACACGAGCGGGGTGATCCTGGTGGCCAAACACGATCTGGCCCACAGCAAGCTGGCCGTCCTGTTTCAAGATCGCCGGATCGAGAAGGAGTACTACGCAATCGTGGTGGGAGCCCCCGAGCGGGATCGCGACGTGATCGAGCAGCCCATCGGCTTGCACCCCACTCAGCGGGAGAAGATGGCCATCCGCCGCAACGATCCCGAGAGCAAGCCGGCGGAGACGTTCTACGAAGTGGACGAGCGGTTCGCCGGATTTGCGGCCGTCAGGGCCCTGCCCAAGACGGGGAGGACGCACCAGATCCGCGTGCACCTGTGCCATATCGGGCACCCGATCCTGTGCGATCGCCAGTACGGGGGTCACTCGCGGATCACTCGCGGCGAGATCACGGGCAATCCTGAAGACGCGGAGGTCCTGCTCGAACGCCAGGCCCTGCACGCCCGGCGGCTGCGGTTCTCTCATCCGGAGTCGGGCGAAACGATCGAGGTGGTTGCGCCGCTGCCGGACGACATGGCGGGCGTGCTCGAGGAGCTTCGGCGGCATCGGTCGGTGTGAGGTGGCGCCTCGCCGTCAGGCGTGCCGAGTCGTGCTCAACACGAAACCGCCTCCCAGGTATGCCGGAAATGCTGCACCGGCGTGGGATCGCCCCGGAATTGCCACAGTTGCGACGCCGGTCCCAGGAAGCTTGCCGCGAACAAGAAGGAGTGCACGGGATCATGCAGGAAGTGCCGAAACAGCGCCATGCCAAAGCCTCGGTTCAAGGCCCGGCGAAACATTCTCAGCCAGTCTTCGGCAGTGAATCCGTAGTCTTGTGTGCCGTCGACCTCGCGGACCATCCGGAAGAACCGGCTGGCGCATCGCTCGAGCTGCCCGGCCACCGGATAGTATCCCCCGTAGCCACGGTGCAGGATGGCGAAGTGAAACCCTCGCCGATCGAACAACTGCAAGAAGGGGGATCGCAGGAACTTGACGGGGGCCACGGGCGATCCGCGGAAGTGCAGTGCCGTGGTCACCACGCGCCGTGACGGGGAGGCCGGATCGAGCAGTTCCGAGAAGATGCGGAACATGTTTTCGTAGATGGGGTCCTGGCGGCCGCCGATGGCGTCGCGCGGCTGGCAGAAATGTTCCAGGGCGCCGTTCACGACGATGCCGTCGAAGACCCCACTCCACTCCTTCGGCAACGCCCGGTAGTCTGCCAGCAGGACGTCCAGCCCCTTGGCCCGGCAGACGGCGTGCTGATCTTCAGAAATCGTTACGCCCGTTGTTTCGCACCCGCGAGCCCGGGCGGCCGACATCAAGGTCCCCAGACCGCAGCCGATTTCCAGGAACCGGAACCCGGGACCGGCCTTCAGTTCATCGAGGAGGTAGGCGTGTTGCCGCCGCTGCGCTTCGTGATAGTCGGCCTGGGGATCGCCGTGATAGATCCCTTCCGTATAGTCTTCGACCCCGGCGATCGCAGAAATTCCCGTCAGATGGTAGCAGCGACGCACATTGGTTGCGACCTCAGCCAGCCCTGCCGCAGAATCGGCTACTTGGGGCCGGACCAACTCATTCACCTTCATCAGCAAGTGCCTCCACGAACGACGACTCGCTATACGATACCAGTTTGCCCCGTCGCCGTCCAAGGTGGTTTGAGGGTCTTGGTCTGGGACTTGTGCGCGCTCATCCCGAGAATATCGGGGGCCCGGCAACCTCATTGGCGGTAGTCCTTTCGGCGCCTGCCGACCCAGGTTGTTCGTGGGTGACGGACTTTCAGACAGGTGGACAAATACTACCAGGTCCACTCATGGGCCAACTCCGCATTGACCAGACGCCTCTCGGGGCGGCGTCCGAGATGAAGCTCGGCGATGTTTTCGGCAGCGAGATTGGCCATTGCCTCGCGGGAGGTCAGATCGAGCCCGCCCATGTGAGGACAGAGGAGAGCGTTGTCGACGGCCAGCAGCGGATGGTCGGGCGGCAAGGGTTCCTGCTGGAATACGTCGAGTCCCGCGCCCCCTAGCTTGCCGCTTCGCAGGGCATCGACGAGCGCCGACTCGTCCACCAGCCCTCCCCGGGCCGTGTTGACGAAGATCGCTCCGGGCTTCATACGGGCGAAGGCCATGGCGCCGAACAGCCCGGCCGTCTCGCGAGTGGCCGGCAGGTGCAGGCTCACCACGTCGGCCTGTTCGAGCAGCGAGTCCATATCGAGGAGTGAAACCGCGTTCTCCGCGGCCCAGGATTTGTCGGCGGCCGGATCGGCGGCGATCACGGTCATGCCCAAGGCGCGGCATCGCAGGGCCGTTTCGCGCCCGATCGCTCCGAGGCCGACCAGGCCGACGATTCGGCCGGCCAATCGGGGCATGGCCTGGCGATTCCAGAGGCCTCTGCGGATCTCGCGGTCGCGACGTGGGAAACCGTGGGCCACGGCAAGCATCAAGGCGACCGCGTGCTCGGCGACGCCTTCCTTATTGACGCCCGGCGTATTGGCCACGAGTATGCCCAGCCGTGTTGCCGAGGCCACGTCGACGGAATCGTAGCCGACCCCGCAGCGAGAGATGACTCGCAGGGACGACGCTTCCAGAACCTCGGCCGTGTAGGGCTCGATACTGGCCAACACGGCGTCGATGCCGGCAAGCTGCCCGATCAGCAGGCCGGTGTCGCGCAGATCCATCCCCGGAGCCGGAAAACATACGTCCAATCCGGCCTCGCGGAGAATCTCACAATGACGGCCTTCGACGCCCTGGAGGTATGCGGGGGTAATGAGGACTCGGGGCATGGGGTGGTTTCTCGTTTTCTAGCGCAAGGCAAGCGGACGGCCTCGCCTACGGCAGCGGGTTAAACGACTGGGATAGGACCAGAAGGTGTTCTACTGCCACCGGTGGGCGCGTTTCAAGCCGGGTTGCCAGCACCACGGCAGGGAGCATACAATCAGTCGGTTTGCGGCAGGCATGAGGGAGCGGTTATTACGGTCGCGAATAGTCGGTTTTCGCTCTGCAAGAAGAGAGCGTGTACGGAATTATGTGCTCGTGATCGGCCGGAAGGGGACAGTCCCATTTTTGCGGCATCCTGCCACAAAAATCGGGACAGTCCCCAAGAAGACGCTTGTTCGCGGAGCGAACAACGACACTTGTTGATTCGTGGTTCCTTAGTGGAAGGAATTGGCATTGGCTGCTGAAACGAAGATCCAGATTATTGGTATCGGCGAGGACGGCCTGGACGGCGTCACGGATGCTGCCCGGCGGCTCGTGAACGAGGCGGAGTTGCTGATCGGCGAGGCCCACTGCCTCTCGCTGGTGCCCGACGTCAAGGGCGAGCGGGTGACGGTGGGGGCGAATCTCGACGATATTGCGGCCCGGCTCCGTGAGAAGGGCGGCCGGCGAACGGTGGTGCTGGCCGTAGGCGACCCGCTCTTCTACGGCGTTGCCCGCTACCTTTGCGACAAACTGGGCAAGGAGCGGTTCGAGGTCGTCCCCCACGTGAGCAGCATGCAGCTTGCTTTTGCCCGGGTCAAGGAAAGCTGGGAAGAGGCCTTTCTGACGAATCTGGCCGGACATAGCGTCGAGGCGGTGCTGGGACAGATTCGGGGAGCCGAGAAGGTCGGGCTGTTCACCAGCGAGGTCTCGCCGCCCGACGCGGTGGCCAGGACGCTGCTGGAAAACGGGCTCGATTCCTTCACCGGTTACGTTTGCGAGAATCTGGGATCGCCCGACGAGCGGGTGACGCAAGGCGAACTGGCCGAACTGGCGGAACAGGAGTTCGGCCCGCTGAACGTGATGATCCTGGTTCACAAGCCGAGCGTTCCGGATCGTCCCAGCGACGCCGCCGGGCGCCGCTTGTTCGGCAATCGGGACGACGCGTTTCTGCAGTCGAAACCGAAACGAGGCCTGCTCACGCCGAGCGAGATCCGCTCAATGGCGCTTGCAGAGCTGGACATCGGGCCGTCGAGCGTCGTTTGGGACGTCGGGGCCGGCAGCGGATCGGTGGCCATCGAGGCGGCCCAGATCGCGAATTCGGGACACGTTTACGCCATCGAGATGGACCCGGACGATTACAGCTTGATCAAGCAGAACGCCGCTCGCTTCGGCGTTGCCAACCTGACGGCCGTGCTGGGTCGAGCTCCCGACGCCTGGGAGGGGCTCCCCGATCCCGATTGCGTCTTCGTCGGCGGGACGGGGCGGCAGTTGAGCCGGCTCGTCGAGTTGGCTTACTCGCGGCTCAAGGTCGGCGGCCGGTTGGTGGCGACCATGGGCAGCATCGACAACCTGTCGAACGTGCAGTCGTTGCTCCGGCAACTGTGCCCCGATGTCGACATTTGGATGATGAACTTCGCCCGGGGGACCTATCAGCTTGAGCGGATTCGCTTCGAGGCGATCAACCCGACGTTCGTTGTGGCGGCGGTGAAGACGAGCTAGCCGGTTTTCAGGAGTGGCCGGTTGTTGGGGTGGCCAAATCCGAAATACGAAGCTCGAAATCCGAAACAAATTCCAATTCTGAAATACGAATGTTTGAGAACCTGAGATAGATTTCCACTTGGGTTGGCGGGGCGTGCGGACATGGAAGTGCAACTTGATGTTATCGCGGTCGGCGCGCATCCCGACGACGTGGAGATCGGCTGCGGTGGGACGGTGGCGCGGCTGGCCGAGCAGGGGTATCGGGTGGGCATCATCGACCTGACGGACGGCGAGCCGACGCCCGGCTCTCCGGGGCCGGAAGTGCGATTGGCCGAGGCGCAGCAGGCGGCCAAGATCCTCGGGGCGGCCGTGCGGGTGACTCTTCCGCTTCCGAACCGCCGATTGTTCGACGACTTCGAGACACGCGTCGCCCTGGCCAAGGAGTTCCGGAAGTACCGCCCGCGTCTGGTCCTCGGCCTGGGCGGAGGCACGCCGACGGCCTCGCCGGACCACTACCAGGCGATGCTCATCACCGAGGCCGCCGTGTTCTACTCGCGGCTGACGAAATGGCCGGAGCATTTCGGTTCGCTCGAGCCGCACACGATCGCGGTACAGATGCACTACTTCTTGTCGTTTCGGCTACTCTCGCCGGCCGCGGAGAATTCGATCGTCAACGACATCAGTTCGACGCAAGAGAAGAAGATGGCGGCGATTGCCGCCTACAAGACGCAGTTTCCGCCGGAAAAGGCCCCGCTGTTCGAACGCATCCGGACCTACAACCGCCAGCAGGGGATGGCGGCCGGATTCGAGGCCGGGGAGGTGCTGGCCCACACGACGGCGTTGGGGACACGGGATTTGATGGGGTTGTTGTTTGGGAAGCCCGACTGATCTCGGTCGCTTCCTACAACATCGATCCACAATACTTGCAGTACTTGGCGTCGACGTCGTGTCCCTCGGCGGAACAGGAGGGGCAAGCCTGGTTGCTCGTCTCGCGGCGGCGGGCGGCGACCATCTCGGCGGAAAAGACGCCCACATGCCACAAGAACGGGTGGTTTGGGATTCCGGGGAACGGCGAGCAGGCAGAATAGGGCTTTTGCGAAGGGCCGGTTGACGCCAGGCGTGCCGTTGACTACCGTTAGTATTCAACTGGAATTCCAGAAGAATACTCCCGGTTCGGTCCCAGGCTCGGAATGAAGCAAGCGTCTCCCCTCACCCACCGCGCGTATGAGCACATCCAGTCCGAGATTCTCGCCGGCAGATTTCCGGCCGGAACGCTCATCTCGGAGATACGCATTGCCGAGCAGTTGGGGATAAGCCGAACGCCCGTGGGCGAGGCGATTCGGGCTCTTGCTGCGGAGGGATGGGTCGAGCAGCAGCCACGACGCGGGACGGTGGTTCGATCCTTCTCTCGCCGGGAGATCATCGAGCTTTACGAGCTTCGTGAGGCCCTGGAGACGTTTGCGGCTGCGAAGGC